>ENA-UESI01000232-UESI01000232.1-human-gut-metagenome-genome-assembly--contig:-NODE-232-length-49727-cov-8.501913_pt1 | contig 49727 bp, 49 predicted proteins | sample MGYA00243005_ERZ508006 | MGnify/ENA primary metagenome ERZ508006 (study PRJEB26167, sample SAMN06115436) | human gut metagenome | host: Homo sapiens | place: China:Shandong | collected 2015-06-10... | reverse complement strand
GCCGGTTTTAAACCGATCGGCGGTGATGGCAGTGGCTTCGCAGGTGTTTTTGACGGCATGGGTTATGCGATCAATGATTTATATATGAACAGACCTGATGCTACTTATATAGGCTTATTTGGTGTGATCGAAAAGTCAGGTGTTGTAAAAAATTTCCAGCTGTCAGGTGAGCTTATCAGCAATAAAACGCCGCCGGATGGCACAAAGGGCAGGGGCAGTATTGCCGGTGAAAATTGGGGCAGGATCGAGAATGTCGTTAATCATGCTTCTATCCAGACTACAGGGTTTGTTGGCGGTATTGTCGGTACGAATTATGGCATGTTAGAAGGGGTAACCAATAAGGGTGACATTACAGGTACAGCTTTCGTGGGTGGTATTGCCGGATATAACAGTTCCAAAGACGGACAGAACGGTCAGATCAAGAATGCCAGAAATGAAGGCAATATTGAAGGCAGCAGTAGTACTGTTGGCGGGATTACCGGCACTAATCAGAAGAACTGCAGTATTGAAAATTCGACCAACAGCGGCTTGATAAAGGCAACTGAGAATACCAGCAGTGGTAGTCTGGGCGGCATCAGCGGCAGCAATGCAGGGACGTTGGATACTGTTACCAATGCAGGCAGGATAGAGGGCTACATCTATGACAGTGGTACTGAGGGGTCTAAACGTGTGGGCGGAATCGTTGGTGAGAACAGCGGGATGATAAGCGGGGCGACTAATACAGATGCGGCCAGTGTAATTGGCGATAACACTGTGGGCGGAATAGCCGGTGCAAATTCCGGTAGTATCACAGACAGTAGTAATGCGGGCGAAGTTTACTGTAAAAATTATTCTGTTGGCGGTATCAGCGGCAGCAATTCCGGTGAAATCAATGAAGTCAGCAATTCAGGCACTATTACCAGCAAGAGTACAAAAGCCGGTGGTATCGTGGGCAACGGCTTGAAAGGAAATATCAGCAATGCTACAAATAGCGGTCAGGTTATTGGGACTAACTATATAGGTGGTATTGTAGGATATTCAAGTGGCGATACGGTTTTAAATGTACGCAATGTAGGAAAAACTGGAAATATTAGTGGTTCTTCATACGTAGGCGGAATAGCTGGCTATTTTTCAGGTGGCACTATTACCAGTTCTTACAACGAAAAAACTATAAAAGGCGATGGGATGGTAATTGGTGGTATTGTAGGGTATATGGCTGGTAAGAATAATAGTGTAATTAACACATATAATACCGGCAGTGTAGTTGGTGGATCGGTAGTTGGCGGGATTGTTGCCTATATCAATCAAGCAAACAATAATATTACTAATGTATATAATATTGGTGAGATAATTGGTGATGGTACAGATCCTATATTAGGCGGGTTAGCAAGTGCAGGTGCTGCCAATATCCAAAATGCCTATTTCCTCACGGCTGACGGTTATCAGAAATATGATGATAATACAGTATATACCACTTTGGCGGAATTCAATCAGGCTTTTGCAGATGGGCTGAGCGAGGACGATAAAAACGCCTGGCAGACCGGACAAAAACAAACAGCTCCGTATTTGCAAAGCTTTTTAGAAACGATCAGCGGCGATATCGGCAATGTGGAGATCACCGTCGGAAGTGATTATAAGGCAGCGCTGCTGGAGAGGCTGCAGGCATTGGGGATAACAGTAGCCCCTGATAAAATATTGGGGCTGGAGAATTTAGCAGCAGGCGAATATGATCTGAGCGAGCTGTTATATTCCACGCAGGACGGTTATGATCTGCAGCTGACAGGCAAACTGGTGCTGAAAGCTGAAGCGCAGCCACAGCCAGTTCCCGGCACAGACAGCAAATATACTGCCGCTTTGACCAGTATTCAGAAAAAAGCGCCGAATAACTGGGAGCAAAACGTGCCTGACGAGAGGCGGTTGCGGATCGAAGAAAATCGTACGATCGGCCTTGAGAAGAATACGGTAAAAATTGAAGCGGTACTTTTGGAAGAAGTAAATTTACAGGAAGAAGAACCGTTAAACGAATAAAAAACAAAGAACAAGCAGTTCAACTGCTTGTTCTTTGTTTTTGGTATAAGCCGGATCGTTTATCTGGCCATGCGGTAAATGTTTTCCATATCGGCAGCGTTCAGGGTGACAAAACCGCCGATAGTCCTGCGGCCCATAAAGCTGCATTTGTGCGCCAGTTCTTTGATCTGTTCTTCGGTCAGCTCGATGTCCATGTCGCTGATCGAGGTGGGCATACCGATAGAACGGAAAAAGTCTTCCATGGCGGCGATGCCTTCCAGGGCAGTTCTTTCGTCGTTGCCGAAGCTGTAGGGGACGTTCAGGACGTTGACTGCCAGCTGTGCAAAACGGCAGGGATCTTGTTTGAGCACATAACGGGCCCAGCTGCCCCAGATCGCCGCCAGGCCTGCACCGTGAGCGATGTCGAACATACCGCCCAGCTCGTGTTCCAGCTGGTGGGAGGCCCAGTCGCCCTGGCTGCGGTCGCCAGTGATGTCGTTATGGGAAAGTGTGCCTGCCCACATGATCTCGGCGCGGGCGTCATAATCGTCCGGCGTCTTTAAAGCCAGCTTGACGTTGCGCATGACGTTGCGCAGCAGGGCTTCGGCCATGCCGTCTGTCAGGGCCAGCGAGGTGACTCCGGGTTTGGTAAAATAACGTTCCAGAGTATGGACGATGATATCTGTACAGCCGCTGGCGGTCTGGTAGGCCGGCAGTGTGTAGGTCAGTTCCGGGTTTAAAATGGCAAATTTACAGTAAGCATAGGGCGACTGCAGTCCGCGCTTGAGCCAGCCGTCTTCGTTGGTAATGACTGATGCGTTGCTCATTTCGCTGCCTGCCGCGGCAATGGTCAGTACGGCGCCGACCGGAGCGCAGGCCTGCGGCGTTTTGCCGCTGTAGTAATCCCAGACGTCGCCGGGATTGGTGATGCCGTAGCCGATGGCTTTGGCGCTGTCGATAACGCTGCCGCCGCCGACAGCGAGAATAAAGTCGACCTGTTCGCGTTTGCAGAGCTCGATGCCTTCGTAAACTTTGCTGAGACGCGGATTAGGCACAACGCCGCCCAACGTCACATAGGGCAGACCTGCCGCCTGCAGTGATTGGCAGATACGGTCCAGCAGGCCGGATCTCTGGGCGCTGCTGCCGCCGAAGTGCACTAAAACCTTGCCGGCTCCCTGAGCCTGGCAGAGCTCACCGACCTCAGCTTCAGTATTTTTGCCGAAAAGTATTCTGGTAGGCGCGTAATATTTAAACTGATCCATAAGAACAACTCCTTTGCCGCGGCAAATACTGCCGCTGTAAAATCCTCTTGGGTCTATCGTATCGCAAAACAGGCAGTTTGTAAAATGCAGAAGCGCTGTAAAATATTATCAATAGAAATATTTTGTGATTTCTTCGTGAACTATCTGGAAAACAGCAAGAGTTTTAGCTGCCGGTGTCGAATTAAAACTGTAAATCTTAATGGTTCAGGCAGAGGAGGTAATGTCATGCAAGGGAAAAAATGGATCGCCGCAGCACTGGTCTGCGGGTTTTTACTGGGACAGGGAACGGCTCCGGCGCAGGCCGGCATCCTGGGGACGGTAGTTAAAGGCGGCGCGGTCTCGCTGCTGGTCAGCCAGTTTGCCGATCAGCTGAACAGCGCTATCAATACTTTGACGGCCAAATATCCTATTTCCAGTGATTATGCTACAAAAGTGGTGCCGATCATTACCGTAGGTGACGGCAGCTATGCCGGCGCGGCTCAGGTATCGGGCCCGAAGGCCCAGGTAGATCAGTGTCAGGCAGCTTTGCAGATCGAGGCGTCTTTCTTCAAAAGCTTCCGTGCTAAAGCGCTGATCCCCGTTGATAAGGTAGCTGTCAGCGGGATGAACCGTGTTCAGGGCGTAGGCGTATCGGCGCAGATCGATGTAAAAATCTGATAGGAAACAAATGCAAGTCCGCAGGCTGCGGTTGTCAGCCTGCGGACTTTTTTTATTCTATCTGGGTAGTTTAACGGTCATGCTTTAACAAATCTTTAAAGAAAGGCGGAATTCTTTACAAAAACTTAAAGTGCTTTTAATTCAAAGCCAAGAAAGCTTTGTTATGATGACAGTGTTTCCAAATGTAAGCACAATTTCAGAAGTGGGAAAAAGGAGAGGAAGAAATGAAAGCAAAAAAATTATTCAAGGTCTGCGCCCTGCTGATGCTGGCGGTCATGAGCTGCCTGTCTTTGACGGGCTGCGGCGGCAGCAAGGCCGAGCAGAAAAAATTTGTCATCACTTATCTGCCGAACGAGTCTACTGACAAAAACGCCGATGCCAGAAAGGGTATGGCGGCAGATTTGAGCAAGGCTTTGGGAATGGAAGTGACCGAGCTGGTTTCCAACGATTACAATGCCGTTATCGAAGCCATGCGTACCGGCAAAGCCGATATGGCTTATTTCGGGCCGTTGAGCTTCTGCCTGGCTTATGAACGTGCCGGCGCTGAACCGATCGGGATGATCGCTAAAAATAAGGATAAAAAGAATGCCACTTATAAATCCGTGCTGATCACGAGCAGCAAAAGTACTGATATCAACGGTATTCAGGATATCAAGGGTAAAACGATGGCGTTCGTTGACCCGAATTCTACTTCCGGCAACCTGATCCCTTCGGCGGCGATCATGAAAGCGTTTCCCGCTGAAAAGCTTTCGATGGATGACTTGCATACCAACGGTAAATTTTTCCAGGCTGTCAGCTTTTCCGGTAAACATCAGGCCGGTCTGGCGGCTGTAGTCAAAGGCGACGTACAGGTAGCGCCGATCTCAGATGCGATTTTGGCAGCGGAGATCAATGCCGGCCGTGCCAGCAAGGACGACGTCAAAGTTATTTTCGAGTCCGACCCGATCCCTTCCGAACCGATGGCGCTGCGGAAAGATCTGCCTGCCGACGTGAAGGAAAAGGTGAAGAATTTTATTCTGAGCTATGACAACCCTGCTTATTATAAAGGCGTTATGGGTGCGGAAGACAAGCGTTTCGTAGAATGCAGCATTGACGATTATAAAGGTATCATCGAGTTGAACAAAGCCCTGAGCAGCAGTAAATAAGTTGGGACAGAGGCCGGTGCTGACCGGCCTTTTTTATAGGAGGAAGCATGAGCACGGTTTTAAAAATGGAGCACATCGAAAAGGTCTACGGCAATCAGGTCCGCGCTCTGACCGACATCAACCTGGAGGTCAGCGAGGGTGAGTTTGTCGCCATTATCGGGCCGTCCGGGTCAGGTAAGTCTACTTTGCTGCGGACGATCAACCAGCTGGTGGTGCCCAGCGGCGGCAAGGTGTATATCGACGGCGAGGAGGTCACCGGCGCGTCGGGTAAAACGCTGCGGCTGCTGCGGCGTAAGGTCGGGATGATCTTTCAGCATTATAATCTGGTGCACCGGCTGTCGGTGATGCAGAACGTCCTGCATGGACGGCTGGGGTATATGTCGGCAATGGATGGGATGTTGGGCAATTATACGGAAGCGGACAAGCGAAAGGCGATCGGGCTGCTGCAGGAGATCGAGATGGGCGACCGTTTATATAACCGTGCCAGCGACCTGTCCGGCGGCCAAAAGCAGCGGGTGGGTATTGCCCGGGCCATTATGCAGGAGCCGAAGCTGCTGCTGTGTGATGAGCCGATCGCTTCTCTGGACCCTAACGCGTCGAAAATCATTATGGATCTGATCTATCAGATGACGCAGCGCCGCAATATTGCCTGTATCGTCAATCTGCATCAGCTGGACGTAGCCATGTGCTATGCCATGCGCATCATCGGGCTGGCCAAAGGCGAAATGGTGTTTGACGGGCCGCCGCAGCAGCTGAACAACGCCGTGATCGAAAAGATCTATAATACTTCGATGGAAAATCTGATCATCAAGCAGGGTGAGCATTATGCCTGAAAAAATAAGTATCATGAATCCCCGTGAAAAGCAGATCTATACCTGGTTTTTGGTCGTTGTACTCGTGTTGTTTTGCCTGGCGACGTATGTTTCGCGTTTTAATCCGCTGGAGGTGCTGTTGGAGCAGGGGGAATTCTGGAAATTCCTGCTGCAGGATTTTCTGCCGCCGCGCTTCAATGCTTCGCCAGTAGTTGTGGAATCGATTTTGGTAACTTTTGCTTTGGCAGTCTCGTCCAGCTTTGTGGCTGCGGTTTTTGCCTTTGTTTTCGCGGTGTTCGGCAGCACTTCTTTATCGCCGTGGCCGGGGCTGGCTAAAGCTATTCGCGGCTTTGCGACTTTTCTGCGGAATATCCCGACGCTGGTCTGGGCGTTTATCCTCTTTTCTTCGCTGGGTATCGGGACCGGCGTTGGTTTTATCGCTTTGCTGATCTCGACCTTTGCCTTTATGACGAGGGCGTTCATCGAAGTCATCGACGAAGTATCCGGTGACGCTATGGAAGGGCTGACGGCCTGCGGCGGTACCTTCTGGCAGAAGGTTTGCCAGGGGATCGTCCCGACCTGTCTGACTCAGTTCATTGCCTGGTTCCTGTACTGCATCGAGCTCAATATCCGCGCTTCGACGATCGTTGGTATGGTGGGCGGAGGCGGTATCGGTCTGGTGCTGTTTTCCTATATCAAATCGTTCAATTATGCCGGCGCGGCGGGGATCATTCTGGTCATTGCGGCTATGGTCATCATGGTGGAATTTTTAACTAATTATCTGCGGAGAAAGGTGTTGACATAAAATGGAGCAGACTTTAGCACAAGCGGGAGTTCAGTCCCCTGAATTCAGCAACGGCAGGATCCGTGTTGCCCGCAGCGGGCAGGACAGGGAGCTGCGCTGGTTTTTGGCGGCGGTGACGGTGGTTTCGGTGGTGGCGTTATATTATTTGCAGCTGGACTGGCTGAAGCTTATTTCCCGGCTGCCGGAGCTTGGCAAGACCTTTGGCCTGCTGGCGCTGCTGGATTTCCATGATTTCGGGCTGACGCTGGAGGCTTTTTTGCAGACGGTGGCGATAACTGTGCTGTCAACGATCTACAGCGTGCTGCTGGGGCTGGTGCTGGCCGCCTTTGGCGCACGGAACCTGATGAAAAATAAAGTTGTGACGTATGGCCTGAGCGCATTCTTTACGTTCCTGCGCGCCGTACCGACGCCGGTCTGGGTACTGTTGGCACTGGTCTGCCTGGGACTGGGGCCGGCTGCGGGCATCGTCGGGCTGTGCGTGCATGCTACGGCTTTTTTTGCCCGCGCGTTTACACAAAGCTTTGAAGATGTACCGGAGGAAGTGATCGAAGCGCTGGAGGCAACAGGGGCCAGTAAGCTGCATATCTTCCTGTCGGCGGTGCTGCCGGCAGCAGCTTCGCAGATCATGGCCTGGACCGGCCTGCGTTTTGAGATCAATTTTTCCGAATCGGCGATCCTGGGTATGATAGGCGCCGGCGGCATCGGTTTTGCGATCGCCAATAATATCCAGGCCTATCAGTTCGGCGCCGCGGGACTGGCGATCCTGCTGGTTTTTGTGTTTGCCTATTGCGTCGAGCTGATGTTTACGACGATCAAGAAAAATTATATCTGACGGTAAAGGGTGAAGCTATGAAGAAAAAAGAGTTGTTCCGCATCATGGCGGCGGCCGACGGCAGTATACTGCGCGAGCTGGCTCAGCCACTGGCGGAAAAATACGGGGTCAGTGTTGTGAAGGAACCTGCCAAAACACTGGCGATGATCAAGCTGCGCGAGCCTGTAAAAAACAGCCTGTTCTATCTGGGCGAGGCGCTGGTTTGTGACACGGTGGTGGAGCTGTGCGGAACTAAAGGCACGGCCGTTGTGCTGGGCGATGATTTTGACAAGGTCAGCGCTATGGCGGTGATCGACGCTGCTTTCAACAGGCAGGTCAGCGAGCTGGAGGAGCTGACGGCGGTCCTGCACCGTCTGGCTTTGCGGCAGCAGCAGGAGCATGAGCTGGAAAATGGCTTATATGCTAAAACGATAGTCGATTTTCAGACTATGGATCAGGAGTAAGGGCGATGCAGAAAGCTTATGAGTTTGATTTTGTTTACGATACGCAGGCGGCTTTCCGGCTGCTGCTGGAAGCGCTGAGCAATCCGGGACGCATAGTGGAACTGGGCGCTTTGGCGCAGAAGCTGGGCGGCGCTTTTGCCATGCCGCTGACTATAGCGGCAGTGCTGGTGGATAATGAGGTCAGCTTTGCCGTTTGCGGTTCTGACGTTCTGTCGGAAAAGATCACTGAACTGACGCTGGCCAAGCCTGCGGCTCTGAATGAAGCCGATTATATTTTTGTGACGGAGGGCGCTGACTGGCAGGCGGCAGTGCAGGCTGCCAAGTGCGGCACTTTGCGTGATCCGCATCAAAGCGCGACGGTTATTTTATGCGTTGCCGATCTGCAGGTGGGCAAGCTGCAGCGGCTCAGCGGGCCGGGCATCAAAGACGTGCAGGAGATCATTATGTGCCCGGAGCTGCAGGCTGCTTTGAGCAAACGTGACGAGCAGGAATATGAGTATCCGCTGGGACTGGATTTTTTTGCGCTGGATCAGCGGGGCTGCCTGATGGGCATACCACGTAAAACACGGATAGAAAGCAGGTGAACAGATGGCTTATGTGGCAGTTTCCGGCGGTCAGGAAGCGATCGAAGAAAGTATCAGGCTGCTGCACTGTCTGCGCGGCAGTACGTTTAAAGAGCTGGAAGTAGAAGCGATAGAGAAAAAGCTGGGTCTGCTGGTGGACAGGGTAATGAGCGAGGCCGGGTTATATGCGCCGGCTTATGCGGCGCTGGCCCTGAAGCAGGCGGAAGGCAGCATCGAGGAAGCGGTGTTTTTACTGCGCGCTTACCGTTCGACGCTGAGCCGCAATTATTATACCCTGCCGGCCAGCGGCAGCGAGATGCGTGCGATCCGCAGGATCTCGGCGGCGTTCAAGGATATTCAGGGCGGCCAGATATTGGGAGCGACCTATGATTATACGCACCGGCTGATCGAATTCCAGCAGCCGTCGGCGGTAGAATTGTGCGCCCGGCGGCAGGCCTGCCTGAAAGCAGCGCAGCCTGTTCCTACAGCCAGGCTGCCGCGGGTTTCGGAATATCTGAAAACAGAAGGACTGATCGACAGTTATGCTGACCATGAGGCGGAGCCTGTTGATGTGACGAAAGACGTTCTGGAATTCCCGGCGGACAGAAGCGCGCGCCTGCAGACGCTGACCCGTGCTGACAGCGGTTTCATCGGCGGGCTGGCGTACAGCTCGATCCGCGGCTATGGCGCTGTGCATCCAACGGTGGGCGAGCTGCGCTGCGGCTATGTGGAGCTGGAAGTACCGTATTTGTTCGACGAGACAGAAAGTATCTGCATTGGTGAGATCTTACTGACCGAGGTGGAAGGCTTTGTCCCCGAGGACGACGATAAAAAGCTGAAGCTGGGCGTAGGCTACGGCGCGGTCCTGGGGCGTAACGAAAATAAAGCGATCTCGATGGCGGTACTGGACGCTTCACTGGAAAGCGAGGGACCGGCGCCGACGCAGGATGAAGAATTTGTGCTGCTGCATGGTGATTCGCTGGAGATGAACGGCTTTATTTCGCATTTGAAGCTGCCCCATTACGTCACCTTCCAGTCGAAGCTGGACAGTGTGCGCAAGACCAGAAAGGAGCCGGAGCATGAATCCTGAATATAATTTTGCTTTCCTGGACGAAGGTTCCAAGCGGGAGATCAGGCGCAGTATTTTAAAAGCGGTGGCGGTGCCCGGCTATCAGGTGCCGTTCGGCTCCCGTGAGCTGCCGATAGGGCGTGGCTGGGGCACTGGCGGCATTCAGCTCACTTTATCGCTGATCGGCCCGCATGACGTTTTGAAGGTGATCGACCAGGGCAGCGACGACAGCGTGAACGCAGTCAACATCAAAAAATTTATTCATTTGTGCAGTGACGTGGCGACGACGACGGACAGTACGGAAGCGACCTTGATCCAGACGCGGCACCGTATTCCCGAAGAACCGCTGCGCAATGACCAGCTGCTGGTCTTTCAGGTACCGCTGCCGGAGCCGCTGCGGGTGATCGAGCCCAGCGAGGAAGCAACGAAGCTGATGCACGCCGAAGCTGATTATACGGGGATCTGGCTGCAGCTTTACGAAAGCATCATGAAGTATGGCAAGGTCACTATCGCCACAGAATATCCGGTCACAGTCGAAGACAGGTATATCATGAATCCCAGCCCGATCCCCAAATATGATAATCCCAAGCTGCATGAAGCGGAATGTCTGTATCTGTTCGGCGCGGGACGCGAAAAGAAGATCTATGCGATCCCGCCTCATACCAGGGTCGTGTCGCTGGCGTTCGACGATGTGCCGTTCGAGCTTGAGCATATGGAAGGGCGACGCTGCCGCTTATGCGGTGCGGAAAATGTGTATTTTGACGAGATCATCGACAGAGAGACCGGCGCCGTCAGCTATCAGTGCTCGGATACGGGCTACTGCGCCAAACGGCGGCAGATGAAGGAGGCACAGTGCTGATGCGGACGAAGGAACAGTATTACAAAGATACCTTAAAAAACCGGGCGGTCCTGAAGCAGGAGGACGTTTTGCGCTGCACCTGCCCTTATGTGCGCTGCGAATGGCACGGCCGCTGCCGTGAATGTGTGGCGCTGCACCGTTATCACGCCAGCCATCTGCCCTGCTGCCTGCAGCCGCTGCTGCGGGATAAAATAACGGCGCTGGCGGGGACCTGCGAAATGGAGACCCGGCAGCAGGAAAAGGAAGCGGAGAAATTCCGTGCATATGTCAAAGAGCAGGATACTCTGCGGGGAAAGGAGTGTCAGGCATGATAACCAAAGAAGAGGCCGTTTTACAGGTACGCGATCTGCTGCTGCGTTATGGCGGCGGCTGTGATCACTGCCGCGGCGGAGGGCCGCTGGAAAAGAACCGCTGTCCTCATTGCGGGACGGTCTGGGCAGTACGCAACGTGTCCTTCGACGTTTATCCGGGGGAAGTGCTGGGCATCGTCGGCGAATCCGGCTCCGGCAAATCCAGCGTGATGAAAAGCCTGTATTTTGACCATGAGGTGACCGGCGGCAGCGCCTTTTTGCAGCAGTATCAGGAAGGCAAGGCCAATATTTTCGCCGCCAGCTCGCAGCAGCGCCGCTATATCAAAAACCACCTGATGGGCATGGTCTATCAGAACCCTTTGCTGGGGCTGCGTATGGATTATTCCTCGGCTGCCAATGTCGCTGAAAAGATCATCGCCGCCGGTAACCGCAGCGTAGCCTTTATGGACGGAAGGACGGTAGAGCTTTTGGAAGCGGTGGAGATACTGACTTCGCGGCGCGCTGAGCCGCCGAAAAATTTTTCGGGCGGGATGCAGCAGCGGGTACAGATATCCAAGGCGCTGGCTAATAACCCGGAACTGCTGCTTTTGGACGAGGTCACTACAGGACTGGATCTTTCGGTGCAGGCCAAGGTTCTCGATCTGATCCGTAAGATCCGCAGCCGCTATAACATCTCGATCATTTTGGTCTCGCATGATCTGGCGGTGATCAGGATGCTGGCGGACCGGACGATGGTCATGCTGGACGGTCAGGTAGTGGAAAGCGGCCTCACCGACCAGATTTTAGAGGACCCGCAGCATGCTTATACACAGCAGCTGGTACACTCTTTGCTCTAACAGCGGCGCTGCCGCGGGAAAGGACGACTATGAAAACAGTTATTTATAATGGCAAACTGATCACGCCTGACGAGGTGCTGGAAAATAAAGTGCTGGTGCTGGAAAATGACCGTATCAGCGAGATCCTGGCGGAAGACTTTATCGACCTGGGGCAGTACGATGAAAAGATCGACGCGCATGGCCGCTATATCTGCCCCGGTTTTATCGATACCCACTCCGATAAGATCGAACAGGTCATCCAGCCGCGCCCGACCAGCGTGATGGATTTTGAAATGGGTCTGAAGGAGCTGGAGCGCCAGCTCATCAATCAGGGCATCACAACGATCTTTCATTCGATCTCACTGTATAAGGAAGACTATTTCGGCGCGTCGGAGCTGCGTTATAAAAAGAATATGCTGAAACTAGCCGAACTGATCAATAATATCCACGAACGGCATCACCTGATCCATCACCGCCTGCATCTGCGGATCGAGATCGATAATCTGGAAGCCTTCGACATCGTCAGCAAAATGCTGCGGGAAAAAACGGTGCACCAGATCTCGTTCATGGACCATACACCGGGACAGGGGCAATACCGTGATATTGAGACCTACCGCAAAACGATCACCGCCTATCACGGTGAAACAGTAACGACGCTGGGCTTTGAGGGCGTGCTGGAACAGCACAAAAACAAAAGGATGCTGAGCTTTGAACAGCTGCGGGAGCTGGCAGAGCTGGCTAAAGCCAACAGGATACCGGTAGCGTCGCATGACGACGATACTGCTGCCAAGCTGCAGGTCAATAAGGAACTGGGCGTTCAGATCAGCGAATTCCCTATTACCATCGACGTTGCCAAACAGGCGCGGCAGCTGGGGCTGGCAACAGTCGTGGGTGCGCCCAATATACTGCTGGGCGGTTCCCATACCGGCAATCTGTCGGCTGCTGAAGCAGTGAAGGAGGGCTGCGCCGATATCCTCTGTTCCGATTATTATCCGGCAGCGATGCTGCACAGCATTTTTATTATGCACAAACAGCACGGCGTGCCTCTGCCCGAGATCGTCAGGAAATTGACGCTGAATCCAGCCAGGGCGATGTGTATTGATGACGATTATGGCGCGCTGGCCGTTGGTAAAAAGGCAGATCTGCTGATCGTCAAGATTTTGGACGGGTATCCTGTCATTACCCATGCCTTGGTTGACGGCAGGGTCATTTCACAGCTGGAATACAGGGTTTAGGAGGAGTTATGGAGATACTTGCCATTGAAGGGCTGACGAAAAATTTTTATCTGCATAATCTGGTCAAAACTATCAAAAGCTGTCACGACATCTGTTTTACGCTGCATGAGGGCGAGTTTATCGGCATCGTGGGCCGGTCGGGCGCCGGTAAATCCAGTATCCTGAAATGTATCAACCGCACCTATCTGCCGCTGGAAGGTTCGATCATCTATAACAGCGAGGCCTTTGGCCCTATCGACCTGGCTCATGCCAGCGAGCGGCAGATGCTGCAGCTGCGATGTTATGAGATCGGTTACGTGGCCCAGTTCCTCAACGTGATGCCGCGGACGACAGCTAAAGAACACGTGATGTCGGCGCTGCTGGAGATCGGTACCGAAGCAGGCGAGGCCGAACGGCGCGCCAGGGAAATGCTGGCCTACTTCCGTTTGCAGGAGGAGCTGTGGGATATTTATCCACAGACCTTTTCCGGCGGCGAAAGGCTGCGCCTGAATCTGGCACACGCCATGGTCAAGCGGCCGCGGCTGATGCTGTTGGATGAACCGACGGCGTCACTGGATAATAAGACCAAGGTCCTGGTCAAAGATATCCTGCAGCAGCTGAAGGAAGAAAAAACCAGTATGCTGGGCATCTTCCATGATCTGGAATTTATGGAAGGCGTCTGCGACAAGGTTTTTAATATGTCGGAAGGGAGTTTTGAATGATGAAGGGCGATCTGCATTTACATTCTACATATTCTGACGGCAGCGCCACGGTCATAGAACTGATCCAGCAGGCGTTGAGCCGGGGGCTGACCCATATCGCCATTACCGACCACGACCGGGTGCCCCGTTGCGGCGATATCCCGCCGGTCACCACTTTGAAGGTGATGCCGGGGATCGAGATCTCGGCCTATGATTTTCAGGGCCGGCGCAAAGCGCATATCTTAGGTTACGCGATGCGCGACACCAGAGCGGTGACCGCCTTCTGCCGGCCGCTGCTGGAACGCAGGCAGGCCAACAGTCTGCGGCAGATAGCGCTTTTGGCGGAGCATGGCTTTCGGATCCGGCCGCAGCATTTTGTGAAACGTGCCGGGCACGTTATTTATAAGCAGCACATCATGGAATATCTGGTGGCTACGGAGCAGGTGGAAGAAATGTTCGGCAGTTTTTATCAGGAAACTTTTAAGAACGGCGGTTACTGCGATTTTGATATTGAATATCTGGAGGCGGCCGCAGCTGTGCGCGTGATCACGGAAGCAGGCGGATTGGCGGTATTGGCGCATCCCGGGCAGCAGCATAACCTTGATCTGGTGCCGGAGCTGGTCAAACTGGGCTTGAAGGGGATCGAACTGGAGCACCGGAAGAACACGGAAGCTGATAAGGCGGCGATCAGGGCTATAGCCGGGCAATACGGGCTGTTTCTTAGCGGCGGCAGCGATTACCACGGTACACTGGAGGACGGCAGCAGCGAGCCTGGTTCCTGTCTGGCGACGGAAGCCGCGGTACAGCTGATTTTCAATAATAACAGTGACAAATAAAAAGAACGCATTAAGCAATGCGTTCTTTTTATTATTGATGCTGTTGTTTGCGTTCCCTGCGTTTGGCGCGCTTTTCTTCTTCTTCTTTTTTAGCGGCCGCGCGCTTTTGGTGATCCAGATAGAAAAAATACAGGCAGGCCGGTACGCCGACTGCAAAAAAGCCGATCCAGCGGTTGCCCAGAAAATATTCTGTCGCCATACCGGCGGCAAAGGTTGCGAGGACTACATAAAGCATAGCGTTGCTCCTTTATAGTTGAAATGGATTTAAAAGCTCGTCGCTGATGATGATATTGCTGCGGGGTACTTTGTCCCAGCTGAACAGCGGTAAAAGTTCCTGGGCACTGACAGGTTCCGGTGCTGGCAGCAGCCCGGACAGAAAAGCCAGCAGGCCCAGGAGTGGCTGTGGCCCGGTAAAGCGCTGCCGCAGGCTGCCGAGATCCAGATCGCGGTCACGTTTGGAGAGCCGCCTGCCGTCAGCGGCAGTCAGCAGCGGCACATGGATGAAGCTGGGCGGCTCAAACCCCAGCAGTTGGTACAGGTAAAGCTGCTGCGGTGTGGAGCTGAGCAGGTCACAGCCGCGGACTACTTCCGTAATGCCCATCAGGGCGTCGTCCACAACTACAGCCAGCTGATAAGCGTAAACTCCGTCGCTGCGCCGCAGGATGATATCGCCGCATTCCGCGGCCAGATTTTGGGCATAGGGTCCGTAATGCCCGTCGGTAAAGCCGACCGTTGCATCAGGCAACCGCAGCCGCTGGGCCGGATTGCGGCTGAGCGCTTTGGCGGCGGCCTGCTCCGGCGTCAAATGGCGGCAGGTACCGGGGTACAGCACTCGGCCGTCGCTTAGATGCGGCGCCTGGGCGGCATGCAGCTCGGCCCGGTTGCAGAAGCAGGGATAAGTGCGACCCTGCTTTTGCAGCTGCGTGAAATAAGCATCGTAGATGTCAAAGCGTCGGCTCTGATAATAGGGTGCGTCTTTGCCGCCGTTACTGCCGCCGGTATCCCAATCCAGCCCCAGCCAGTGCAGATCGTCCTCTAAAAGTTCGGCGCTGCCTTTGGGACAGCGGGGTTTGTCCAGATCTTCGATGCGCAGGGTGATGCTGCCGCCCTGTTTTTTGGCCGACAGCCAGGCCAGCAGTGCGCAGAAAACATTGCCCAGGTGCATCCTGCCGCTGGGTGTGGGGGCAAAGCGCCCGCAGACGGCTTGCGCCATAAACCGACCGCTCCTTTCAGACTTTTTTATTATTGTATCACGACGCGGGAGACAAAAAAAGCTTTACTATAAAATAAACAGCACCTGCTGCCAGGCAGGTGCTGTACAAAACTATTTAAAGAAGGGCCAGACGATAGGAATAACGATCATGGAAACGATGAAGCTGACAAAGATCAGGGGCGTACCTACTTTGACGTAATCCATGAAGTGATAACCGCCGGGACCTAAAACCAGAGTATTAGGCGGTGTGCCGACAGGAGTGGCATAGGCACAGGCAATGCCGATAGTGATGGACATTACGACGGCGTGCGGAGAAGCGCCTATCTGCTGGGCAATGGCAACGCCGATCGGACAAAGCAGTGTTGCGGTCGCGGTGTTAGACATGAATTGCGTTAAAAAGCTGGAGACTAAAAATAACAATGCTGCTACGAATAAGGGGGAAGGCGTCCCGCCAAGCAGATCAACACAGAATTTGGCCAGCAGCTTGCCGGCGCCGGTCTTATCCATAGCGGAAGAAACGGAGATCATACCGGAGAACACGAAGATCGAAACCCAGTCGATGCTCGCATATGCCTGCTTTTCAGTCAGGCAGCCGGTCAGGACAGCTACGAGCGCGCCGATAACGGCTGCCATTTCCAGAGTAATGAATTTCAGGTTCAGGGCCATAACGATAACTACGCCTAAAAGGATCAGGCCGGAGATCAGCTGTTTTTGGGGATCGTCATTGCTGACGTCAAATTCCTGCTCGATCTCTATATCGGCAGCAGTTTCTACTTTGGGCAGAAAACGATAGCCGATGAACATCATATATAAGGTGCCGGCGATAGCGATAGGAATACCGACCCAGGCGAATTCAAAAAAGCCGAAGGGCCTGAAGCCTGCTTCTACTAAAGCGTTAGACGCGATCAGGTTCGGCGGGGTGCCGATAATAGTGAAGATCCCGCCAAAAGCGATACCGAAAGCCAGCGGCAGCAGCTGCCGGGAAGCAGGCAGCTTTGCTGCGGCGCAGATACCCAGCACAACAGGCATCAGGCAGGCGGTGGTACCGGTATTAGACAAAAAACCTGACAGGACCGCGCCAATGATCATGATGCCAAGCATCAGACTTTTTTCGCCGGTGCCGAAGATCAAAACGACTTTTTTACCGATGTTCTGCGCCAGTCCGGTATGGAACATAGCCGCGCCGACAACAAACATACCGGCGAATAAGAGAACTGAAGAATTGGAAAGGCCGGAAAAGACTGCTTTGGGAGTAATGAAGCCCAACAGCCCGCAGGCCACTGCACCGCCCATAGATGTGACGGCGAGAGGAATCAGTTCGGTAACAAAAAGTAAAGCAATAACAGCAAGCAGTAATAAAAATTGTACAGCGGGGGTCATGATTATCAACTCCTTCTCTCTTGAAAATAACTGTCCTGCTAGAGTCTGGAAATAGACAGAATAGTAAGACAATTTGCGGGTAAAAAATACCGCAGAAATAATGTGCCGTCTAAAGGGGGATGAAGTTACCGTTAAAGGACATTATTTTGCGGCTGAAAACGAAACTTTTTTATTTTCAAAGGATGCTGCGCCTGACTACAAAGGAATGTTTCCGTGACGTTTGGCAGGACGTGTCTCGCGTTTGCTTTGCAGCATTTGCAGAGCATTGATAACGGTGGGACGGGTGTTCTGCGGTTCAATGACCAGATCGACCATACCTCGCATCGCTGCCTGATATGGTGTGGCAAAGTTATCGATGTATTCCTCTGTTTTGGCTTTGACATCGGGGGCATTTTTGAAAATAATATTGGCTGCACCGGCAGGGCCCATTACCGCAACCTCAGCAGTGGGCCAGGCAATGACCTGATCGGCCCGGAGATCCTGTGAGCACATGGCGATATAGGAACCGCCGTAGGCTTTGCGGGTAATGACTGTGATCTTGGGTACAGTAGCTTCGGAATAAGCGTACAGCATTTTGGCTCCGTGGCGGATGATGCCGCCGTATTCCTGATTACAGCCCGGCAGGAATCCGGGAACATCTACCAGATTCAGCAAAGGGATATTGAAGGCATCGCAGAAACGGATAAACCTGGCTGCTTTATCAGAGGCATTGATATCAAGGCAGCCTGCCATGACTTTAGGCTGGTTGGCGATGATACCAATAGTCTGTCCATCCATGCGGGCAAAACAGGTAATAATATTTGTAGCCCAATATTGCTGGGATTCGTAAAATTCGCCGTTGTCGACAATTGCTGTGATAACGGTTTTCATATCGTAAGCCTGATTGGAATTATCAGGCAGCAGAGCATTCAGGCTGGCGTCGATGCGCTGTGGGTCGTCGCCTGTATCTACAACAGGCGCCGCTTCCGGCAGGAAGCTAAGCAGATAACGGATCTGTGCGAGACAGTCGGCGTCGTTTTCAGCGGCAAAATGTGCTACGCCGGAGGTACTGTTATGGGTCATGGCGCCGCCTAATTGTTCCTGGGTCACTTCTTCGCCGGTCACAGATTTAACGACGGCAGGGCCGGTGATGAACATTTTAGAGGTGTTTTTGACCATATAAATGAAGTCTGTCAGTGCCGGGCTGTAGACAGCGCCGCCGGCAGAAGGCCCCATAATGGCCGAGATCTGCGGTACTACGCCAGAGGCGGCAGTATTACAGAAAAAGATCTTACCGTAACCGGACATGGCATCTACAGCTTCCTGGATGCGTGCCCCGCCGGAATCATTGAGTCCGATCAGAGGCGCGCCCATTTTCAGAGCCAGGCGCTGCACTTTGACGATTTTTGCGGCGTGCATTTCACCTAAAGAGCCGCCTTCCACCGTAAAATCCTGGGCGAAAACATAGACCAGCCGACTGTCAATAGTGCCATAACCGGTAGTGACGCCCTCGCCGGGCAGTTCCTTCTTGTCCTGACCGAAATTAGTACAGCGATGTCTGACAAAACGGTCTAATTCAACGAAGGAATTTTCATCCAGCAATGCGGCGATCCTTTCCCGCGCCGTCATTTTCCCGGCTGCGTGCTGTTTGGCAATACGTTTTTCTCCGCCTGCCGCTAAAATTACAGCTGTTTTCTGCAGCATTTTTTCTATTTTTAACTGGGTCGACAAAGTAAACACCTCCTGAATGGTGGGCTGTTGAAGCAGGGAAAGTTTAAAAGGACATTTTAGCGGCAGCAGTCAGTGAGTATTAGCGTTGATAAAATCGACGATACTGCCGGTGGGGGTACCGGGAGTGAATACTGCAGCCACGCCGGCGGCTTTTAAGCCGGGAATATCGGTGTCGGGGATCACGCCGCCGCCGATAACCAGTACATCATTCAGGCCTTTGTCCCTCAGCAGCTCCACTACTTTGGGGAACAGGGTGTTATGAGCTCCGGAAAGCAGGCTCAGGGCTACGACTTTAACGTCGTCCTGTAAGGCAGCTTCAGCGATCTGTTCCGGCGTCAGGCGGATACCGGTGTAAATAACTTCAAAGCCGGCGTCACGCAGGGCGCGGGCCACTACTTTAGCGCCGCGGTCATGTCCGTCAAGGCCTGGTTTGGCTACTAAAACACGGATTTTCATTTTCAACACTCCTCTTAAAGTAAAATATAATTTCTGGTTGAGGACAGCAGCGAATAACTGTCAGAGTTTATTTAATTTAATTATATAAGTTGTATATTTGTTTGGAAAATATGGATAATTGTTAAGTTCAAAGGTTGAAATTAATAAGCTGCCGGCCAAAAATACGTTGTTTAAGAGTTGTTTTCAGGATAAAAGCGTTTAAACACATTCAGACGGCAACCTGAGCGATCGTTTATTATTACACTTATTAAAATTTATATATTTAATTATCAAAAAATATTATAATTAGATAATATTTTGGTAAAATATCAGAAAAATAATTTAGAAACAGCTGCTTTGTGATATTTTAGTAACATGGCAGGATAAGTCGGTGAAAAAGCGAATTATAACAGCAGTAATAATCGCAGAGAGGTGAAACCAATGACCGAAGAAAAAGAATTACAGCCTGTGGATATAGAGTGGGAAGCGGAAAAGATCTGCCGCTGGGGCGCTGCCCGTGCCGGTGTGATCGTAGTTGCGCCTCTGGTGGGGACGATGGCCTTGATGGCTAACGAAGTCTACATGATCATGCGTCTGGGTGAGCTGCGCGGTGTGAAGCTCGAAGAAAGTACTGTTTTAGGGCTTTTGACTTCTCTGGGGGCGACTTTTGTCGGTCAGACATTGGTGACACTGATCCCGATCGCGCCGATCCAGGTGCCGGTAGGCGTATCGGTGACTTATGCGGTGGGCAAGGCCGCTAATGCCTGGATCAAGGCCGGGAGGCCCGAGGATGTTGCCGCTTTCAGGGACGTCTATGAAAGCGCCCGTAAAGAAGGGCTGAAGCACAGCGAAGATTTTGAGAAAATGGACTGCAAAGATACGCCTTTGGGCGATGAGAGCAAACGTTTTGACCTGCAGGAGCTGAAGGAAGCACTGCGGGCCAAGTCGGGACATTTATTTACTGCAATAGAAAAGCACGCCGACCGTGCGGAAACGGTCCTGGCGGAAAAGCTTGCAACAGTCAGCGAGAAGCTGCGGCCGCTGAAAGATAAAGGGCAGCTGTGGTTTTCGGCGCAGAAATGGGAGCAGCTGAGTCAGGGCGAGCTGGTGGTCCCTTATGATGAGATCGTGGCTTATGTGCGCAAAAGTCTTACCGGCAGTGAATTTGAGCTGCAATCGCTGGCTTATGCCGAGCCTGATCTGCTGCGGCTGGTGGTAAAGCATAAAACGCATGGGACATTAGAGCTGTTGCTGCGGGTCGAGGTCTTTAACGTCGATGCAGGAGCGGCTTTTACCAGATTGAAGCTGGTGGATTTTTCCGTTGCGGATAATGATTTTGCCCAGCTGGTAGTAGAGCTGATGGGCAGCAAACTGATTTTGGCGGTCGTTGATCTGCTGATCGACAGGGTGGATATTGATGCTGACAGTATCACCACTAAATATGAACAGGGAGAGATCAGCGTCGACTTTACGGCTGCGCTGCAGCAAAGCAAGCTGCAGCAGAAAAAAGTGCTGGACCGTTCGCTGTTCGACGTAGTGCACCTGGCAGCCCTGGTGCCGCAGAGCGAAGGCGTGCTGGTCAAAGCCAAAACTGAATGGAAATAAACAGTCGGATGAGGTGACGCCGCCGGACAGCGGCGTCACTTATTTTTTGCGTTTTTGCTGTTTTCGGTGTAGAATATACATACCTAGCTATATATATGTATGTATAGCTACGAAGGAGGAAATCAAGTGATTCGTAAAACTTCTGCGATGGTAGAAGCGGGCATTCTGGCCGCTATCGCCATAGTTTTTGCTATTATCAGCATGTATGTGCCTGTCATCGGCAGCTTCATCAATTTTTTATGGCCCCTGCCTATCGCTATCTGCGGTATGCGCAACGGACTGCGCTGGAGCGTGATGACGCTGATAGTAGCCGATATTGCCGTAGCTGTACTGATCAGCCCGCTGCATGCTTTTTCGCTGCTGGCTGCTTTTGGTTTAGTGGGGCTGACTTTGGGCGAATGTATGCGCCGCGGCTATAAGCCTTTCAAGCTGATGCTGATCAGCTCGACCGCCTGCCTGATTTCTATCGGCGCCAGTCTTTTGATCGCGCTGTATATCATGGGTATCCATCCGGTCGATATGATGTTCACTTCGCTGGAGGAGGCCGCACGCGAGAGCGTCGGCTATTATCAGTCTATGGGTATGAGCCAGGCCGAGATCGATGCCGCTGTCAAAAGCAACACCGAGATGCTGCGGATGATGCGTCTGATCATGCCGGGAGCGTTTTTCCTGTGTGCGCCGATCATTGCCTTTGTCAATTATCTGGCTGCGCGGAAAATTTTGAGCAAGCTGGGCGCCGCATTTGCAGAGTTCCCGCCCTTTACGCAATGGAATGTTCCGGGCTGGCTGCTGTGGCCCTACGGCATTTCGCTGCTGATGGTTTCTTACTATGTGCAGTATCCGGAAAGCCTGATGTACCATATTGCCGTCAACCTGCAGGTGATCACCAGCGTGTTCTTTGTATTGCAGGGTATTGCCCTGATCTATTGGTGGCTGGAGAAAAACAACAAGCCCAAATGGTGGGGGACGGTATCGGTAGCATTACTGTTTTTCGTACAGATATTTTCTCAGATCATTGTGTTTGTGGGCGCGTTTGATCTGGTGTTCGATTTCCGCAATCTCAGCGGGAAAAGGTCTTCCAAGCGTGCGTAGAGATGAGGCGAGTATATGTTTAACAAAATTTGGGATTCACGCAGTGATATCATACCTTTGATACTGACCGTTTTTTTGACGTTCATTATCGGCTGTTACGAACCGTTATGGATACCAGTATGTCTGCTGCTGGTCGGTCTGCTGTATTATTACAACAAAAAGAGCCTGCGCAGCAAGGAAGTCCGCTTCAACAGCTATCTGGATACGGTAGTGCGCAATATCGAGCGGACCAATCACCATGCCGTTCAAAATCTGGAGATCGGGATGGCTGTTTTTGCCAAGGACGGCAAGCTGCAGTGGAAAAATGAGCTGTTCGGTAAATATGTGGGCACTAAAAATCTGGAGGGCAAGCGTCCGGAAGAGATCCTGCCGCTGCCGGCCAATGCGTTCGACACGCTGAGCGTGAAGGACGGCGAGCGCCTGATCCAGATCGAGGACCGCTACTATAGTTTGAAGCACTACCGGGTACAGACCTCGGAGAAAGGCGAGAAAAAGGGTACGGGCCTGATGCTTTACCTGAGCGACGTGACTGATTTTGAGCTGCTGCGCCAGAAATATGATAATGAGAAGCTATGTCTGGCTTACGTCCGTTTCGACAATTATGAAGATGTGATGAAGGGCATGAGCGAAACGACCCGCGCCAATATCAGCGGCGAAGTCAACGAGGTGTTGAGCAAGTGGGCAGAGGAAGAAAACGGCTTTATCAGCCGTTCCAATAAAGAGTTATGCCTGATCGGTTTTAATCAGGCAGTTCTGCGTGATTTGATGGAACAGAAATTCCCTGTGCTGGACAGTGTCCGTGAGATCCATGTCGGCAACAAGATCACGCCGACGGTAAGCATTGGTATCGCCTGCGACGGCGACAATCTGGAAGAGCTGAGCCAGAACGCTGTCAAAGCGCTGGATCTGGCCCTGGGACGCGGCGGCGACCAGGTAGTGGTAGCTGTGGACGGCGGCACCCAGTTCTTTGGCGGGACGACTACCGTGACTGCTAAAAGTACCCGTGTGCGGGCCCGGATCGTGGCGCATACTATTCACGAGCAGATCCTTGCGGCGGACAAGGTTTTTGTGATGGGGCATATGATGGAGGATTTCGATTCGATCGGCAGCGCTATCGGCGTAGCCAAAATGGCACTGTCGCTGCAGAAGGAAACTTACATCGTTGTCAGCGGCGAGACCGACGCGCTGGATAAGATCAGGGAAATGCTGCAGCGTGACGAGCTGAAGCTGATCCAGGATGATGAGCAGTATCTGGAACTGATGCTGGAGGGGCCGGAAGCCATGGCGCATATTACGCCGGGCAGCCTGCTGTTTTTAGTTGATCATCACCGGCCGATGCTGTGTGCCAGCAAAGAAGTCATGGAAGCGATACCCAAACGGATCATTATCGACCATCACCGCCGGGCGGAGGACGCTATCAAAGAGACGGTGCTGCAGTATATGGAGCCTTCTTCCTCGTCGACCAGCGAACTGGTGACGGAGCTGGTAGGTTATTTTAACGACCGTCTGGAATTTACCAAAGGCGAAGCCTCGGCTCTTTATGCAGGCATCGTTGTCGATACGAAAAATTTTGCCGTACAGACCGGCGAGCGGACCTTTGAAGCGGCAGCATTGCTGCGCCGCAGTGGTGCTGACCCAACCGTGGTCAGACAGCTGTTTAAAGACGATATGGAGACCTTCCAGATCCGTTCGCGTCTGATCGCGGAAGCCCAGAGTCCGGAACCGGGCCTGATCATCTCCGTTTACGAAGACGCACCGAAGGATGCCAAATCATCAGTCATAGCGGCTCAGACTGCCGATACGATGGTGTCTATCAGCGGCATTTATGTCAGTGCCGTGATCGTGGAATATGTTGACGGTTCGCTGGGTATCAGCGCCCGCAGCGACGGTACGGTCAACGTGCAGATAATTATGGAAGAGCTGGGCGGCGGCGGTCATCAGACTGTGGCCGGCGTACAGCTTGATAACAAGAGGGCTGCGGATATCATGCCGCAGATCGTCTCTTTGGCAAAAAAACAGTTAGAGGAGATTGAGAGCAATGAAAGTGATCTTACTGCAAGATATTAAAAGCTTAGGTAAAAAAGGCGACATCGTCGAGACCGCCGAAGGTTATGGCCGTAACTATCTGCTGCCGCGCAAATTGGCTAAAGAGGCTAACGCCGCTAATTTGAACCAGGCCAAGCAGGATCAGGCCAACGCTGCCCGCAGGGCTGCGCAGAAAAAAGATGAAGCCACCGTGCTGGCGGCTCAGATCGAAAAAGTGACCGTCACTTTGAAAGTGCGTGTCGGCGACAATGGCAAAATGTTTGGCTCCGTAGCGTCTAAGGACGTAGCGGAAGCACTGATCGAACAGACCGGCCTGGACATCGACCGCAGGAAAATAGAGCTGAAAACGCCGGTCAAGGGTCTGGGCAATTATATGGCTGTGGCTAAATTACATCCCGAGATTGCTGCAGATTTTGCCGTAGTAGTCGAAGCGGAATAAGCGAAAGACAGGGAAGTTTATGCAAGACAGAGTACCACCGCAAAATATAGAAGCCGAGCAATCAGTGCTGGGCGCGATGCTGATCGAAAAAGAGGCTATCCCCAAGGTCATGGAGATCCTGCGGGATACTGATTTTTACCGTGAGGCGCACCGCGTTATTTTCAACGCTATGCTGGAGCTTTATAATAAAAACGAAGCTGTGGATATGATCACGGTAACGGAGATCCTGAAGCGCGACAGCAAGCTGGAGGATGTGGGCGGCATCGCTTATATCACCTCGTTGGCCAATGCCGTGCCGACGGCGGCCAACGTAACGTATCATGCCAGCATCATCGAGGAAAAATCGATCCTGCGGCAGCTGGTTTCCGTATCGACGCAGATCGCTTCCATGGGCTATGAGGCCAGTGATGATGTGAAAAATATCATCGACAGTGCCGAAAGTAAGATTTTGGAAATCTCCAACCGGAAAAAAACGGCTGATTTCACGCCGATCAACGAGATCGTGCTTGATTCTTTCAAGAGCATCGAAGCGCTGATGGGCAATAAAAATGGTCTTACCGGTCTGCCGACAGGCTTTGAGGATCTGGATAACCTGACCTCCGGTCTGCACGGCAGTGATTTTATCATTCTGGCGGCCCGTCCTTCTATGGGTAAAACAGCTTTTGCGCTCAATGTGGTGCAGAATGTGGCGATCCGTGCCGCTAAAAAGGTTGGCGGCGCACCGAAAACAGTAGCGTTCTTCAGCCTGGAAATGAGCAAGGAACAGCTGGTGCAGCGTATGCTCTGCGCGGAAGCCAACATCGATTCGCAGCGCCTGCGCATTGGCGAGCTGCGCGATGAGGACTGGGCGATGCTCATCAACACGGCAGATACCCTTTCCAGCGCCAATATTTATATCGACGATACAGCGGGCATCACCGCTATGGATATGCGTTCGCGCGCCCGCAGGCTGAAAGCCGAACACGGTCTTGATCTGATCGTGGTCGATTACCTGCAGCTGATGCAGGGCAGCGGCAAAAAGAACAACAGCGGCGACCGTCAGCAGGAGGTTTCAGAGATCTCGCGTTCTTTGAAAGCGCTGGCCCGTGAGCTTGACGTGCCGGTCATTGCCTTGTCGCAGCTGAGCCGCAGCGTGGAAGCGCGTCAGGTCAAACGGCCGATGCTGTCCGACCTGCGTGAGTCGGGGTCTTTGGAGCAGGATGCGGATATCGTAGCTTTTTTATACCGTGAAGATTACTATAATCCGGAAACGGAAAATAAAAATATCACCGAGCTGATCATCGCCAAGCACCGTAACGGCCCTGTCGATACGGTCAATCTGTTCTTCCACAAACAATATACCAAGTTCGTGGGACTCAGTAAGCGTAAGGAATAGGCTGTCTGTGTGCAAAGGAGGCGGAGCCGTGGAAATATGGCTGGAACAGTTGTTGGCTTTTTTACAGAGGCATTGGCAGTTTACTATCATCGGCTGCGGTCTGCTGATCTTTGCCGGAGCGCTTTTTAACTGGCGCTGGGTCTGTGAATTCGATCACAGGCGGGTGCGGCCATTTGCTTTTGATACGCTGGTACATGATTTTTTCGGTGCTCAGGGTTACCGTTTTCTGATGGGGATCAGCGGTCTGGTCATTATTTTATGCGGCCTGGTATTTTTATTTTTGTCGTAGATATTTGTATATTTTACAGATGAGCAGCGTGAAGGCCTGTGTAAGCAGGTTTTCACGCTGCTTTTTTGTTTTTCCGAAGGTTTTAAATAAATTTGTAAAAAATGTTCAGTAGTCTTGCGGTGAAGGGCTGAAAATGTTATGATATGAGAGGATAAAAAAGTTTATTTATAAGAGAGGAAGAACGCAAGCAGGCCTTCTTCCTATTCTTATTGCAAAAAAACACCGATTTTACGGGGGGAAACAAACAATGATCGAACGCTATACTCATCCCGAGATGGGTCATATCTGGACTTTGGAAAATGAATTCCGAACAATGCTGCAGGTAGAGATCTTAGCCTGCGAGGCGATGAACAAACTGGGCATCGTTCCTGACGATGCTTTAAAGGACATTCAGACGAAGGCGGACTTCCGCATCGAACGCATCAAGGAGATCGAGGCCGTCACCAACCATGACATCATCGCTTTCCTGACTAATGTGGCCGAATATGTGGGCGACGCTTCCAAATATATCCATAAAGGCCTGACTTCCAGTGATGTCAAGGATACCGCTTTGGGCGTGATGATGAAACAGTCGGCAGATCTTTTGATGAGCCATCTGGAAAAATTCCATGAGGTGCTGAAACGCCGCGCTGCCGAGCACAAGCATACGATCATGATCGGCCGTACCCATGGTATCCACGCCGAACCGATGACCTTCGGCCTGAAATTCGCTTTGTGGATGGACGAGACCGAACGCAATATCGAGCGTTTAAAGCAGGCGCGCGAATTCATCGCTGTCGGTAAGCTGTCCGGCGCTGTTGGTACTTATTCCAATATCGATCCCTTTATCGAAGAATATGTCTGCGAAAAATTAGGCATCAAAGCAGCCCGTCTGGCGACCCAGGTCATCCAGCGCGACCGCCATGCCGATTTCCTGACTACTCTGGCGATCATTGGTTCCTCACTTGATAAAATGGCTACCGAAATTCGTAATCTGCAGCGGACCGATATCCGCGAGGCGGAAGAATACTTCGCTCCCGGACAAAAAGGCTCTTCGGCCATGCCGCATAAACGCAACCCTATCACCTGCGAAAAAATCTCTGGGATGGCGCGCCTGCTGCGCGGTTATGCCGTTGCCGCTCTGGAGGACGTTGCTTTGTGGCATGAACGCGACATTTCTCATTCTTCAGTAGAACGTGTGATCCTGCCGGACGCGACGATCGCACTGGATCATATGCTGCGTAAATTTACTAACATCATCGACAAGCTGCTGGTCTATCCGGATGCAATGATGGCCAATTTGAATAAAACAGGAGGTCTGATCTTCAGCCAGAACCTGCTGATCGCCCTGGTCAGCAAAGGCGTGCTGCGTGAGGACGCTTATAAATGGGTACAGCGCAACGCTATGGCCCGCTGGCTGGAAGGCGCTGATTTCAGGACCAACGTGGAAATGGATGCCGATATCCAGAAATATCTCAGCAAGGAAGAAATCGAACATTGCTTCGATCCTAAACCCATGCTGCGTCATGTAGATTTGATTATGTCCCGTTTCGGATTATGATTTAGATAAGGAGATGCTCACATGTCATCTGTTGTAGTTATTGGTGCCCAATGGGGCGATGAAGGTAAAGGTAAGATCGTTGATTATCTGGCACAGAAAGCCGATGCCGTCGTACGTTATTCCGGCGGTTCTAACGCAGGTCATACGGTAGTCGTCAATGACGTTTCCTATAAACTGCGTCTGCTTCCCTCCGGTGTTTTGTACAGCAACAAGACGAATGTGCTGGGTAACGGCGTCGTTATCAACCCCGGTGTAGTTTTGCACGAAATTGCTGATATGAAGGCTAAAGGCATCAGCTGCGACAATCTGGTCATTTCTGACCGTGCTCATGTGGTGCTGCCTTATCATGCCCGCCTGGATGAGCTGCAGGAAGCGGCTTTGGGCTGCAATAAGATCGGTACTACCAAAGGCGGTATTGGGCCCTGTTATATGGATAAGGTTGCCCGTACCGGCATTCGTATCTGTGATCTGATGGAGCCGGACACCTTTGCCGAAAAACTGAAGGTCAATCTGGAAGCGAAAAATGCTATTATTACTAAAATTTATGGCGGCGAGCCGTTTGACTATGATGCGATGCTGAAAGAATTTTTGGGCTATGCCGAAGAACTGCGCCCTTACATCGCCGATACCGGCGTGGTGCTGGACGAAATTTTCAGCGCTGGCAAAAATGTACTGTTTGAAGGAGCGCAGGCTACCTTCCTCGATATCGACCACGGCACCTATCCGTATGTTACCAGCTCTAACCCGACTGCCGGCAATGCCAGCACGGGCAGCGGCATCGGCCCCCGTTATATCGATCATGTGGTCGGCGTAGTCAAGGCCTATACGACCCGTGTCGGCGAAGGGCCTTTTGTTACTGAATTGCTGGATACAGACGGACCGGGACACCGGATCCGTGAGACCGGCCATGAATATGGTACGGTTACCGGACGTCCCCGCCGCTGCGGCTGGCTGGACGCTTTCATGCTCAAATATTCCGCCCGCCTGAACAGCCTGGATTATCTGGCTGTGACCCGTTTGGATATCCTTGATAAAATGGCGAAGATCAAAATGTGCGTCGGCTACAAGATCGACGGACAGGAGATCAAACAGATCCCGGCCAGTCTGAACGTGCTGGCTCAGGTCGAGCCGGTGTTTGAAGAATTTGACGGCTGGCAGACGGATATTACTTCTATCCGCAGCTTCGATGAACTGCCGGAGCAGGCCAAAGCCTATCTGAACCGACTGAGTGAGGTTGCCGGCGTAGAGCTGGGCATTGTTTCCGTAGGGCCGGAACGTGAACAGACTATCGTTCTGAAAGAATTGCTGTAAGTAAAAAATTTAAACCGTCAGATCTTTATCTGACGGTTTTTAGTTTTTTAAAAATTATTTCTTGACAGAACAGTGAAAGCTAGTTATAATTATATCGTTGTCAAGTTGGCTTGAACCTCTGGCAACTATGTGATCCACTAGCTCAGTCGGTAGAGCACCTGACTTTTAATCAGGGTGTCCCGCGTTCGAGTCGCGGGTGGATCACCATTTTTTTTTACTTTTTTCATACAGGCGATATTTATGCCCGGTCATTATGACCGGGCTTTTTTGTTTTTTAGTGAGATCAGGCGGTATGGCTGCTAATAAAAGTTATAAGTGTACGGATTATTGCCGTTCAGCGCACTGTGTTCTGTTTGGTCTGGTTTTTGTACGGCACAGCGCTGAACGCTCTATAACGAAAAAGCAAAAGTGGAATTTAAAAGAAAAAATTGAAACTCAGTGTCCGGTAAGCCGTGACACCCCACGGCTTACTTCTCTGCGGCGGCTGGCAAACCGTAAGGGCAAAAGCCAGCCAAACTGCGGCGAATATATCTGTTTGTATGTCTTGTGGGGGGGTACAACAGTGCTATAATGAAGATGAATATTAGTTTTTATAAATATTTTTGCAGGCACAAACAAAAAATATTGTCTCTTGCAAAAATGTACAGGCAGCAAAACTGTTTAGGAATAAATGATGAAGGAAGGTAAAACAATGACAACAAAAACACTGGCTTTAGCGATCGCCTGCGCTTTAGGCTGCACTACTGCCGCCTGGGCCGCACCTGCTTTGCCCAGCGCCGATCCGGCTGTAAGGGCCGACCAGCACAACCGTATCGAAACTGCGCCGCAGACGGAGCTTGTACCGCTGCCCGAACCAGACAGGCTGCAGGGCGAGGCGACATTCACCTTGCACAAATTTGTCTTTAGCGGCGATTACGCTATCGCGGCAACGGAATTAGAACGACTGACAGCAGAATATTTAGATAAAGAAGTAACGCTCAGCGACCTGCAGCAGGCGGTGGACAAGCTGACTGCCTACTGCCGCCAAAGGGGCTATGCGGCGGCCAGCGCCTTTTTGCCACCCCAGCAGATCACAGGCGGCCAGGTAGAAGTACGCATCTTTTTAGGCAAGCTGGGCGGAGTCAATATCGACAACCGTTCCCGACTGACCGATGCAAAGGCTAAAGCCTTCACCGCATCGCTGCCTGTTGGCCGCTACCTGCGCGGCGCTGCGGCTGAGACTGTGCTCAATAACCTTAACGATCTGCCTGGCATCGCAGCCGCAGGCGTCCTGCGCTCCGGCAGCGGCGTGGGCGAGACCGATCTGACTGTTACCCTGGCTGATACCGAACAAACAGAAACCATGCTTTATGCCGACAACTACGGCGGCACTTACAGCGGCCGCTACCGCTACGGCTTTCAGACAACCATCAACAACCCGGGACGGGTGGGCGATAAATTATCTGTAGGCGGCATGCTTACCAACGGCGATATGCACAACTATAACGTGGGCTACGAAACAGCCCTGGGCAGTCGGGGCAGCCGCTTAGGTTTCAGCTACAGCCTGATGGACTACAGCCTGGGCGACTATTTTAATATCTTAGACGCTGTCGGCAAAGCCAAAACCTTCAGCCTCTACGGCAGCACGCCCCTGATCAACCGCAGCGGCGACTATCTGGCGGCGGTCTACGGCTACGCTCACCGCCAGCTGCAGGACGAGCTGCGCCTCTTTGGCATCAGCAACAAAAAACGCAGCAACGCCCTGAACGTTGGTATCAGCGGACGCAGCCGCAGTACCAAGAGCTACACCGGCTACAGCGCCCTGTACTACTGGGGCCAGCTGACCAATGACGACTTTACCGGCGATACAGAAGGCAACTTCCAGAAATTCACTGCTGACCTTAGTCATCTGCGCCGACTGGGCAACAGCGTTGACCTACAGCTGAACCTGCACAGCCAGCTGGCTAACAAAGAGTTGGACAGCAGCGAGCAGTTCTATCTGGGCGGTGCCAACGGCGTACGTGCCTATCCCCAGGGCGAAGCCGGCGGGGACGGGGGCTACCAGGCTACGGCCGAGCTGCGTTATCATACGCCGGTACCTAACCTGGCACTGACAACCTATACAGACTGGGGCGAAGTATATAACCACAGCGGCAGCGACAGGCACCGCAGCTTGGCCGGCTGGGGCATAGGCGTGCAGTATGCCCAAAGCGGCAATTACTACCTGCGGCTGGACTATGCAAGAAAGATCAACAGTCAGCCCTATCAGGGAGAAGAACACGATAAAAACGGCCGCCTGTGGTTCCAAGCCGTAAAAATGGTTTAACGGATTTTGCAATAAAGCTTTTAGCGAAAAGTTCAGGCAAATATTTTAACAGGGGAGCTGAAAAATATGGAAACAAGGTACAGTAAGCACACTAATAAAACTAAGCAAGCTAAAAATAAAAGCTATAGTCTGGCCCGGCGGCTGACCCTCAGTCTGATCATTGGCGGTATGTTCGTCACCAGTACTGCCGGCGCTATGACCGCAAACGGCCTGCCCAGCGGCGGCAATGCGCTTGACAATGGGGCCAATATCAACATAAATGGCAACCAGATGAATATTAGCGGCAACAAGGATAACGTGGTCATCAAATGGCAGGATTTCAGCATCGATTCTGGGAAAACAGTCAACTTTACCAATATGAACGCTTTGCTCAACTACGTTACGGGCAATAATAAAAGCGAGATCTTCGGCAAGTTGAACGGCACTAATGTCAACGTCTTTCTTATCAATCCCAACGGCGTATTGTTTGGCGCGGGGGCCGAGGTCAGCGTGGGCAGTCTGTACGTTTCTACAGGTAAAATGACGGATTCTGACCTTAATAACTTTAACGGAACAACGCCGAACATCGACCTGACCAATGTCACCGCAGACGTGGTCAACTTGGGCATTATCAAGGCAGATAAGCTGACTATTGAAGGCAATAACGTGATCCTTGCCAATTCAGCTGATATCAGGGGCGGTGATATCAACAGCAATGCTGTTTTAGATCACGATGTGACCTTAAAAGCCAAGGGCCTGATCAACGTAGGCTATGAAAGTGATACTGCCAAAACGACTATCGACGTGGGCGATAGCAACACTACCGGTTACGAGGTACGCAATTATACCGACTATGGAGGTACTACGACGGCATCGCTGAATTATAAGGGTACCGACCTTAGCGGAACGACAAAGACTATCAACGACTGTATGCTGGTCAGCAATGTGTATGAATTGCAGAACATCAACAGCAAGCTGGACGGCAATTATATGCTGACGAAGGATATTGACGCTTCCGCTACAAAAACTTGGAATGAGACCCAGGCCGGCAGTGGTGTATATCAGGGCTTCGACCCGCTGGGAGATGACAGTAACAGGTTTACCGGGGTTTTTGACGGGCTGGGCTATACTATCAAAGGGCTGACCATTAATCGCGGCAGCGAAAATAATATAGGGTTGGTTGGATGTAATTATGGTACAGTGCAGAACGTAAGGCTGGACGGCGGCAGTGTTACAGGCAATACCCAGGTTGGTAGTGTCGTGGGGTATAATGATATCGGCGGTAAAGTAAACAATGTTTACAACAGCGGAGACGTTACAGGTAATGGTGATTGTACTGGCGGTATCGTGGGGCTTAGTAAAGGTATTATGAGCAAGCTTTACAATAGTGGTAATGTTAAGGGTAATAAGGCTGTAGGCGGTGTCGTGGGGCATAATGAGAGGCAGAGCCTGGTCGATGCTTATAACACAGGAACAGTCAGAGGGGATAGAAATGTCGGTGGCGTCGTTGGGTCTGCGTGGGCCAGCTTGGTAGAATATGTTTATAACGATGGTGATGTCACCGGTAATGAGTCTGTAGGCGGTGTCATGGGTTTTAATGATAGAAACACTTTGCACAACGCCTATAATACTGGCGATGTCACAGGTAATTATTATGTTGGCGGTGTTGTAGGAGAAACTAATTATGGCGCTGTGAGAAATGTTTATAATCTGGGCATAGTTACAGGCAGCGGTGGCAATATAGGCGGCGTTGTGGGTTATAATGGGAAGAACGCAGAAATAAGAAATGTTTACAATCTTGGCAGCGTCAAAGGTGGTTGGAATTTCGGAGGCGTTGTGGGGGCCAATTACAATGGTGGCACAGTGATAAATGGTTATTATGGGGTGTTCGATGGTAGTAAGGACGCTATCAGCGGCACTACTGTGACCGGCTACAAAAGGCATGGCGATGATACTAAAACTTTGTCCCAGGCGGAGTTTAACGATGCCTTTTGGCAAGGGCTTAGCGATTATGACAAAGAAAATGTCTGGAAGGTGTACAACGATAATGTGTCGCCGCTACTAAAATACTGGCTGAAGCCCATCACGGTGACGGGCAATAGCGACAGCAAGACCTATACCTATAACGGTACGGGTCAGAGCATGGATAAGGGGAACCTGACTTATGGCGGCACGGTAGACGAAAGTTTGATCTTTGTCGGCTCTAAAACCAATGCGGGCAGTTACAGTTTAAGCGACTTGCTGTACAGCACTCAGCATGGTTACGATATTACTGTTAATGAAGGTGTCAAAGGTTTTGAGATCGGCAAAGCTGACCTGACCATATCGGCTGGCGGCGGCAGCATTACCTACGGGGACGGTAAAAAGGACTTTGGTTGTATTGGCAATAACCTGCTGGGTGCAGATCAGGGCAAAAACCTCAGCGACCTGTATGGCTACAAGGCAGGCAATGTGACTTACAAAACTGATGCCTGGGTAAGTGATACTAAAACCAATAACGCCAATTCTACTGGCTATGATATTACCATAGAAGGTACCAACGGTATGGAGCTGGGCAATTACAATATCAGTATTGATAACAGCAAACCCAACAAAGTGGTGGTCAACAAAGCCACCCTTACCGTAACGGCAGAGGGCAACAAGGAACTGACCTACGGCTCAACAACGGGGCCCAACTATACCTACAATGTCAGCGGTCTGGTCAATGGCGACAGCTTAAACGATGCCAATATCAGCGGCAGCGCCGGGTTCAGCAGTGACGGCTGGGAGAGCACGAGCAATAAGACTGGTAATGCGGGCAAATATGACATCAATGTAGATACCAGCGGTTTAAGCTCGGACAACTACATATTTGAAGGTGCGTCTGCAACTAATGGCCTGACTATCAACAAAGCTGATTTGACTATATCGGCCAACGGCGGCACGATTACCTACGGCGATGGCAAAACAAATTTTGGTTTTAGCGTGGTCAGCGGTCTGGTCAATGGTGACGATGGTAAAAACCTCAGCGACCTGTATGGCTATAAGGAAGGCTCGGTGATCTATAAAACAGATGCCTGGCTCAGTGACGGCAAAACCAATAATGCCAATGCCGCGGGCTATGATATTACCATAGGAGGTATCGACGGCATGGAATTGGGGAATTACAATATCAAGCGCTCCAGCAGTACGCCTAATAAGGTGATCATCAACAAAGCAAACTTGATTGCCGTTGCCGATAAGGCAGAGGTTTTTGCAGGCGACCTGCTGCCCCAGCTGACTGGCAAGCTGGAAGGTTTGGCTAACGGGGATACGGCAGGCAAGTTCGGCGGTTTGAGCTTTATGACCAATGCCAATACGGGTGTGGCCGGCAGCTACGGCATTTTCGGCGCTTTGGGCAATAACGACTGGCAGACCAATTATACCTTTACCGATGCGGAAGGCAACGCCACGGCTTTTGTGGTACAGGCAGCCAGAAACATTACGGACGTCAGACAGGATGCAGCCCTGCGGTATCTGCTGCAGGCAGCACAGGTCTCAGTAGGTGACGATGGCAAGCAGCCAATAGCTGCGGATACTTCGGTGCTGATAATTGATGATGAAGCTGTAAAGAAAGAATAACTAAAACGTAAAATACCTGAAAGACTTTATGTCTTTCAGGTATTTTTTATCCTCTTGTCATGATTATTTTTCTGTTTAGATGGGTACTTCTTTGGCCAATTCCCGCCGCAGTTCCCGTACCAGCAGCGCCGGTTCGGGACAGGTCATCAGGCTGCTCATCAGGCAGGCGCCGGCGGCGCCTACTTTTTTGATGCGGCCGATATTGGCAGGCGTGATGCCGCCGATGGCATAGACTGGCAGCGGTGTGGCATCGCAGACATCCTTTAAAAAGTCTGTGCCGCGCCCGGGCAGGCCCTGTTTGCAGGCTGTGGCAAAGATATGCCCCGCGATCAGATAGTCGGCGCCCAGGGCGACGGCCTGTCTGGCTTCGGTAAGTGTGTGTACCGAAACGCCGAGACGTTGTACCTGCATGCGCAGCTGCGGCTGCTGCACAAGCTGCGGGTAGCTTACATGCAGGCTGAAGCTGCCCGCAGCCTGGCAGGCGTCAAAACAGGTGTGCAGGATCAGCGGCAGCCTGTTTGCCTGGCAGATCAACTGCGCCTGTGAGGCCAGAGTAAGGTAATCCTGCGGCGGCAGTTCTTTAGCGCGTAAAATGAGGGCGTCGATACCTGAGGCAGCTAAACGCCGCAGGCGGTCTGCAAAAGCTTCACAGCAGGAGGCCCGGTCGGTGACGGCGAGCAGCTTAAACATAGATATACTCACTGGCGACAGGCTGCAGGCCGCGGCTGGTCAGCATAGCACAGATCTCCCTGACGGTGCGGCCGTCGTCGATAAGAAACTGTTCATCGCCCTTGCTTTCTTTGCTGTGGCCGCCGATACCCACGTCGACGCCGGCTGAGATCTTAGTGGCTGCCAGACCTACCACGTTGTCACGGAAACGGGCGCTTTCACGTGAGGAAATAGTGAGGGAGGCAAAGGGCAGAAAGATGCGGTAGGCGCAGATGATCTGCAGCAGCTGTCGTTCATGTACGTCTTTGGGATTTATTTGATCGTTGTTGATGATGGGGCGCAGCCGCGGGCAGGAAAAAGCGATCTCGGCCTGCGGATATTTACGCTGGAGCAGATAGGCGTGCAGGCCGGTGGCTAAAGCATCACGGCGAAAGTCGTCCAGTCCCAGTAAGGCGGCAAAGCCTACGCCGCGCATACCGCCACGCAAAGCCCGTTCCTGGGCGTTGAAGCGGTAGGGAAAGATGCGTTTGCGCCCGCCCAGATGCAGCTGGCCGTATTTGTCCGGATCATAGGTCTCCTGAAAAACGGTGACGAAATCAGCGCCGCACTGGTGCAGATAGGCATAATCGGCGCTGTCCATGGGGTAGACCTCCAGCCCGACGACGCGGAAATATCTGCGGGCCAGACGGCAGGCGTCGCCGATATAGCGCACGTCGCTCATGGCCGGGCTTTCGCCGGTCAGCAGCAGGATTTCTTCCAGCCCCTGGGCGGCAATGGCCTGCATTTCCTGTTTGATCTCGGCAGCAGTGAGCCGGGCCCGTTTGATTTTGTTATGGCAGTTGAAACCGCAGTAGATGCAGTAGTTTTCGCAGTAGTTGGCGATATAAAGCGGGGTAAAAAGATTGACGGCGTTGCCGAAGTGCCTGCGTGTTTCTGCCTGGGCCCTGTGGGCCAGCTGTTCCAGCAAGGGTGCGGCAGCCGGCGAGAGCAGTGCGGCGAAGCCTTCCGGTGTCAGGTGCTCCTGCAGCAAAGCCTGTTTGACATCTGCCGTTGTGTAGGCGTTTTCATCGTAAGCATTGCGGGCGGCCAGTACCTGCTGCATAATGTCTGAGGCGATTATTTCCATGTCCGGCTGATAAGTCATGGGATCGGTATGCTGATCTATTTTCATCTGCTGTTCACCTGTCTTCCAGAAAGTCTGTCAGCGGTGAGGAAGCCGCTGCGCCCTGCTCTAAGACCCGGCCCGGTCCGGCTAAATAAGCGGCGCGCCCTGCTTCGATGGCCTGCCGGAAGGCTGTCGCCATCAGGGGGATATTACCGGCCGTGGAGATAGCGGTATTGGCCATGACGGCCGCCGCGCCCATTTCCATGGCTTCGCAGGCCTGGGAAGGACGGCCGATGCCGGCATCGACGATCACCGGCAGGTCAATCTCATCGATGATGATTTTGATAAAATCCCTGGTCGCGAGGCCTTTGTTGGAACCTATAGGCGCGCCCAGCGGCATGATCGAGGCTGCGCCTGCGTCACGCAGGTCACGGGCTGTGTTCAGGTCAGGATACATATAGGGCATCACGATAAAACCTTCTTTGGCTAAAATGTCCGTGGCCCGGATCGTCTCCTGATTATCCGGCAGCAGATATTTGGAATCGCGGATGATCTCCAGCTTGATAAAATCGCCGCAGCCGCAGGCGCGGGCCAGCCGGGCGATGCGTACTGCTTCTTCAGCGTTACGGGCACCGGAGGTATTGGGCAGCAGGGTGATCCCTTCGGGAATAAAATCAAGGATATTGTCCTGCTGTGATTGGGCGCGCCGCAGCGCCAGGGTGATGATCTGCGCCCCGGCCTGTTCGGCGGCAGCCCTGATCAGCGGCAGCGAGTATTTGCCGCTGCCCAGAATGAAGCGGGACGTAAAGGTGTGCCCGCCTAAAATCAGTTTATCTTCGTGCATCTAAAATCTTCTCCTTCTGTTTAAGGTGTAGTGAGTCCCAGCGCTAGCCGCATGACCATAGTCGCGGCGTGGGCGGCGCAGACGCTGACCCGCGGCGCAAGCAGGCTGCCGTCCGTGGCAATATCGGCGGTGCCGTCGCCGCACAGGTACAAGCGGCTCAATCTGCGGCTGGTGGTAATAGTATTGGCGCTGCCGATGCCCGCCATACCCGAGCAGGCGATGAGGGTGGCCTGCGGCAGCTGCTGCAGGACTGTTTCTGTCAGCATGGCTTTCTGCTCCGGGTCGTCAAAGGCTTCGCAGATGATCTGGCAGCCGGCAAAAACTGTTGGGATATTCTGCGGCATGAGCCGTACAAGCTGCGGTTCGCAGGCCAGATAGGGATTGATCTGCCGCAGCTGCTCCGTCAGGGCGTCTGTTTTTGGTTTACCGACGTCGCAGAGACGATAGTTTTGCCGGTTGAGATTACTGAGCTCGACCCGGTCATAGTCGGCAAGGATCAGGCGGCCGATGCCCAGCCGCGTCAGCTGGACGGCGATATTAGAACCGAGCCCGCCCAGCCCGGCGATACCGATGCAGGCTGCTTGCAGGTGCTGCTGGCGTTCTGAGCCGTGCCTTGCGATGAGAGCAGTTTCAAGCTGCTGCTGGGTGATCTTTTGTGTCATGCTTTTAACCTCCGCCGACAAATTGGACTATTTCGATGGTGTCGCCGTCTGCCAGCTGTACTGCGACAAAATCGCTGCGGCTGATAATCCTGCCGTTCAGTTCGACGGCGACGCGGGCTGCGTCGAAGCCCTGCTGCGCCAGTAATTGAGCCAGCGTGATCCCGGCAGCGGCGCTGACGTTTTGACCGTTGATTTGCATAAGGGTGACCTCCTTCGTCAAAGAAAAATAAAAAAGGCGTCACAAAAAGCTACACCCGTGGTGGTGTACCCCTTTGTGACGCCTTGCGGCTTCACGCTGTTTTTAGCATAGCATCGACGGCTCGTGCTGTCAAGAGCCAAAGCCGTTTCTTAAAACCAGGCCTGCTTTAAGCGCAGCAGCGCCGGGCGGATGTCATTTTCCTGGATTCCCGCAAAGGAGAGCAGGATCTCAGGTAAGGTACCGTTGCTGTCGTAAACTGGCAGGATACGGACGCTGTTTTGCAGCGCCAGTTCGGCCAATTCGGCGGCAGTCAGATTGGTAGCTACGGCCAGCCGCAGGTGCAGACCGGATTCATAGGCGCGCACGATGATCTTACTGCCGAAGATCTCAGTCAGGGCCTGCCGCAGCAGGACGTTTTTGCTGCTGTAAAGCTTGCGCAGCCGTTTGACATGGCGGCGCAGGGCACCAGCGTCGATAAAGTCAGCCAGGGCCAGCTGTTCGATGGTGGACGAGGTCTGGTTGTAAAGGTGTCCCAGCTGGCGGTAACGTTCCAGAAGCAGCGGCGGCAGTACCATATACGAGATGCGCAGGGAAGGCAGCAGCAGCCGTGAAAAAGATCCCAGATAGATAACGGTGCTGCCGTCGCTCATGCCCTGCAGCGAGGAGACGGGCCGGCTGAAATAACGAAATTCGCCGTTGTAGTCGTCTTCCAGCAGGTAAGCCTGCTGCCGTGTTGCCCAGCGCAGCAGGGCCAGCCGCTGCTGCGGCGACATGGAGCGTCCTTTATAGGGATTGGAAGGGCTGACGTAAAGCAGACGCGGCAGGGTCGCTTCCAGCTGCTCGGTGCTGAAATGACTGACCTGCCAGCCATGCGAAGCAAAAAGCCGTTCGGCCTGGGCGAAGCCGGGTGCTTCCAGCGCGATACCGGTAATGTCGGGCTGCAGGATGTCGATAAGGATCTGCAGCAGGCTTTGCACACCGGCGCCGATAACGATCTGTTCGGGAGTGCAGATGACGCCGCGGGCGGCAGAGCTGTATTTGGCCAGCGTGCGGCGCAGGGCTGTTTCACCCTGGGGCTCACCGTAACCGGAAAGCAGGTCTTTGTTTTTTAAAGCCCGGTTCAGATAGCGCCGCCACAGCTTTGTAGGAAAAGAGGCCGGGTCGATATAGTTATTGGCGAAGTTATAACGTACGGCAGGCGGTTCGATACTTTGGGTCACAGGCGCGTCGCTGCGTTTGCGCAGTCCGGCCAGCGCCGCTGCAAAATAACCGCGCTTGGGCTCGTTTTGCAGATAACCGTCGGCTACCAGTTGGTTGTAGGCGCTTTCGACAGTCGTCCGGCTCACCTGCAGCGCTGCCGCCAGCTTACGCACGGACGGCAGTTTATCGCCAGTTATCAGCTGTTCATTGTAAAGCAATTTTTTGACAGCGTCGGTGATCTGGGTATATAAAGGCGTTGCTGCCTGCTGATCAAGTTTAAGATTAGTCAAAAGCATCGAACTGTCCCCTTTGAAAAAATAATTTCTGGCTCTTTATTACTGTACAGAGTTATTGTATCATAAAAACTGTCGTTAAGAAAAGTAACTTTTTTGGAGGAATAAAGATGACAGATAGACAACTTTTAAATCGTAATCTGGCGCAGATGCTTAAAGGCGGTGTTATTATGGATGTTACCAATGCTCAGGAGGCTGAGATCGCTGAAGCTGCCGGCGCGGTAGCCGTGATGGCGCTGGAACGGGTGCCGTCCGATATCCGCAGGGACGGCGGCGTGGCTCGCATGAGCGACCCCAGGCTGATCAAGGAGATCAAAAGCGCCGTGTCGATTCCGGTGATGGCTAAGGTCAGGATTGGACATATCGTGGAAGCGGAGATATTGGAGACGTTGGGCATCGATTATATCGATGAAAGTGAAGTCCTGACGCCGGCCGATGATCGATATCATCTGGATAAGCATGCTTTTAAGATCCCCTTTGTCTGCGGGGCCCGTGATCTGGGTGAAGCGCTGCGCCGCATCGGTGAGGGTGCGGCCATGATCCGTACTAAGGGCGAAGCAGGTACGGGCAATGTGGTGGAGGCTGTACGGCATATGCGGACGATGATGGGGCAGATAAGGCTGCTGCAGAATCTGCCCCAGGAAGAATGGATGAGCTTTGCCAAAGAGCATGGGGCTCCCTATGAGCTGGTAGCGGAAGTCGCTGCAAGCGGCAGATTGCCGGTAGTCAATTTTGCCGCTGGTGGGATCGCGACACCGGCGGATGCGGCGCTGATGATGAAACTGGGCAGTGAAGGCGTTTTTGTCGGGTCCGGTATTTTCCGCAGCGGTGAACCGGCACGACGTGCTAAAGCGATCGTGCTGGCGACAAGTTATTATAATGATCCCAAGGTCGTTGCTGAGGTTTCGGAAGATCTGGGCGAGGCCATGAGCGGTATCGATATCAAAACGCTGCCGGCGGGACAAACTTTTGCGGAGCGTGGCTGGTGATGGAGCGTGTGGGGGTATTGGCGCTGCAGGGTTCTTTTGCCGAGCATCTGGCCCGGCTGGCGCAGCTGCCTGACGTGCTGCCGGTGTCTGTCAAAACGGCGGCCGATCTGGAGCAGGTAGACCGGCTGATCCTGCCCGGCGGCGAAAGCACAGCGATCAGTAAACTTTTGCACAGTACGGGACTGTTTGAGCGGCTGCAGCAGAAAGCGGCAGAGGGGCTGCCTGTCTGGGGCACCTGTGCCGGACTGATCCTGCTGGCGAAAAATATTGTCGGCGGACAGCCGCATCTGGGCGTGATGGATATCACCGTGCGCCGTAATGCCTATGGCGGCCAGCTGGACAGTTTCAGCTGCCGGCAGACGCTGCCTGCTTTTGGGGCGAAGGAGCTGCCGCTGGTATTCATCAGGGCGCCGTGGATCGAAAGCGTTGGGCTGCGGGCAGAAATTTTAGCGGAGCACGCAGGGAGGATCATTGCCGCGCGGGAAGGGAAGCTTTTGGCGACCAGCTTTCACCCGGAACTGGCGGACAGCGATGCTGTTTATCGTTATTTTTTGCAGCTGTAAGATAAAAATAAAAAACGGAGCCTGCACAGCAGGTTCCGTTTTTGTGTATGAAAGGCTCAAAGCTTGTGTTTGACGTGATCCAGCGCCTGGGCGAACAGGGTCAGCACGTGTTCGTCGTCCAGTGAATAAATGACTTCTTTGCCGGCTTTGGCAAACTTGACCAGCTGGGCATGGCGCAGCAGCCGCAGCTGATGGGAGATAGCCGAATGGGTCATATCCAGCATTTCGGCAATATTGCTGACACACATATCTTCATGGGAGAGCAGCTCTAAAATCCTGATACGGGTCGGGTCGCCTAAAACCTTAAAGATTTCCGACATCGGCTGCACATATTTATCGGCCAGCTGAGGGTGGATTTTGGCGCTGTGCCCGCAGGCATCGCAGGTCACAGTATTGTTAGCTTTGTCTTCGCTCATGACAGGGCTCATCCTTTCTTATCAGCGCGGTAGCCCTTTGTAAAAAAGAACAGCAGCGTCGCATAATAAATAAAACCGCCGGCTTCAGTACGGGTGATCAGCCAGAAGGGAAACAGCGTAAACGCCGCCAGGATAAACAGCACATACGGCACGCATTGCAGCAGCGGCGGCCGGCTGGCCAGCGTACGCCAGCTGATAACGCTGTAGCGGGAGGCAAAAATACCGAAAAAGAAGCCGCTCAGGCAATATAAAACTTGTGAAAGCATGGTATCGATAGTCATAGATTCGATTTATTTCCTTTGTTGGTAAAATGCTGCGGCAGAGCGTAGGTCAGGATGCCGCTTTTGAGGATCAGCCCGGCGATGATGCTGCCGCCGACAGTGCTGATAAGAAACGGCGGGATAAAGAACCAGGCAACGGCCGCGCTGCCCAGAAAGAAGCGGGCAAAGACCCAGGCGGCCAGACCGCCTAAAATACCGGTACCAAAGATCTCGCCGGCCATAGCCGCTTTAACGGTGCCGAACCTGCTGTAGCAGAGCCCTGCCAGACAGGCGCCGATCATACTGCCGGGAAAGGCCAGCAGCGAGCCGGTGCCAAACATATTACGCAGGCAGGAAATGACGAAGGCCACTGCCGTCGCATAGCCGGGGCCTAAAATCACCGCGCCCAGCACGTTGATGGCATGCTGTACGGGAAAGCATTTGGAAACGCCGGCCGGTATATAAATAAGGTGCGCGCTGAGAGTGCCGATGGCCACCAGCAGCGCCGCTAAAGTAAGCTTGTGGATCTTCATGTAACAGACTCCTCTTTAGATAACTTCTGTATCTTATTATAGCATTTCACAACGAATAAATTAAAGGGAAACAGTAAAAAATGTAGAATATTATAAAGTATATTTAAGGGCAACAGCTTACAGCAAAAATATTGGAGGTCAGAAGTATGAAGGCTTTGGCCGGTATCAGGGTGATAGATTTTTCCAAATGGTTGCCGGGACAGTACTGCGGCATGGTGCTGGGCGATTTCGGCGCTGATGTGATCAAGGTTGAGACGCCGGCAGGCGACGCTACCCGCGGCTTTTTTCCGGCAGCGCTGCCGGGGATGAGCTATTGGCATTTGGCGCTCAACCGTAATAAACGCGGCATTACTGCCGATATCAGGACTGAAGGAGGCCGCAAGCTCCTGCTGCAGCTGCTGGCGGAAGCGGACGTCTTTCTGGAAGGCTTCCGGCCGGGCTATCTGGAGCGTTATGGTTTGGACTATGCGGCGGTCAAAGCGATCAATCCGCGGCTGGTCTATTGTTCTATCACCGGCTTTGGACAAAACGGCGCGTACCGCCATAAACCGGCACACGACCTGAACGTGATCGGCCTGGCGGGGCTGAATTCGCTGGACGATGTCGGCAGCGCCTGTGTATCCGAGGTGCAGGTGTCGGCTTTAGGCAGCAGCCTGAACGCCGTCAGCGGTATCCTGCTGGCGCTGCTGGCACGTGAACGTACAGGAGAAGGGCAGGCTGTCGACGTCAATTTGTACAATACGTCTTTAAGCCTGCAGACGACAGGTATCAGCAGCTTGTGGGGCTGTAAGGCTACCGGCTGTCAGCCCTTCGGGCGTACGGCGCATTATTACAATATTTACCGGACGCAGGATGGCCGTTATCTGAGCGTAGGCACGATCGAGCCTAAATTCTGGCGGCGGCTGTGCGAACTTCTGGGCTGTGAAGACCTGATCGACCGGCAGTATGATTTTGAGCATGGTAGTGAGCTGCAGGAGCGGCTGGCCGCAGTGTTCAAAACAAAAACGCAGGCCGCCTGGCTGGAGCTGATCGGCGCTGAGGAATTCTGCGTCACGCCGGTCTGTTCGCTGGAAGAAGCTTTAAACAGTGAGCTGACGCAGCAGTCGGCCATGCTGACGCAGAGGCAGGAGGATATCGGCACACTGCAGTATGTCCAGCCGGCGATCCGGCTGTCCGAGATGCCGGGCAGCATCGAGCGGCGGGCGCCGCTGTTGGGCGAGCACACGGCTGAAGTCCTGGCAGAGCTGGGTTATTCAGAGGCAGAGATCATGCGGCTGCAGGAGACAGGCGCGATTTGAAGTTTACGTTAAGACGAGGGATGTGAAAAGATGAAACGGTTTATTTTAGCACTGGTCTTTGTATTCTGCTGCAGCCTCGGCATCACGCCGCCGGCAGAAGCAGGGCTGATCAGCAAGCAGCAGGAAATCGAAATGGGCCGCGAAACGGCGATGCAGCTGGAAGCCAAATACGGCGTCGTGCAGGATTATGCCCTGCAGGAACGCGTCAACCGGATCGGTCAGAGCCTGGTCAAGGTCAGCGACCGTCAGGATCTGGATTACAGCTTTAAAGTGCTGAACAGTGACGAAGTCAACGCCCTGGCCTGCCCCGGCGGCTTTGTCTATGTTTTTAAGGGCCTGATCGATTATATGCCTTCTGACGCTGAACTGGCAGGCGTCTTAGGGCACGAGATCACACACGTGGTGAAGAAACATACTGTGCACCAGATAGAAAAGCAGCTTTTGACGACGCTGGCCTTTGCCATCGTCACCAAAGGCGATCTGGGTTTGGCCGGACTGGCTACGCAGGCCCTGTCAGCCGGGTACAGCCGTACTGATGAACGCGGCGCCGATAAAGGCGGTTTTGAGCTGTGCGTGGCGGCCGGATATAATCCCTACAGCGTAGTGCTGACGATCAACAAGCTGGAAGATCTGGCTAAGGAACAGGGCAATCCCGGTTACGGTATTTTTTCCAGCCATCCCGAGCCGGAAGAACGGTTGAAGCGCGTTATGAAACAGATCAAGGCGCTGAAGATCCAGCCTGAGATCACTCTGAACGAGGATAAGACGGCGCAGGTGCATGAAGGTGACTGGAGCTTTAATATCACCCAGACCATCGGCAATGACCGTCCCGAATATCGTGCCTATATGCTGGCGGGCGGGTTATACTGCGTGCGGCAGCGGGATAAAGGGCACATCGACCCGTATCGGTTTATTGTCTATGATAATGGCGGCAGCGCCACGATCTACTATGATGATATCGAGATCCTGACGGTCTATAATCAGGATGCCTATGCGGGCGGTTTCGGCAGTGCCGGAAGCTATGCTGCGGCCTGTACCGAGCTGCTGCGCCAGTGGGTGTCGGTCGCTAATGCCAACGATACGGCGGCGCCGACCAAAAATAAAGACAAAAAGAAATAGCAGTCAGCCTGTTACCGCTTCTTATTAAAATAAGGAGCGGTAATTTTTTATACATATTTTGTAAGTATTTTCGAAATATACGACAGTTATTATTTATAAAGCATAGTAAATATGTGGTATAATAAATATGGAAATTTATGCGTAAAGGACGGCTGTAACTATGAAGGGTATCCAACAGTTACGTAAAAATAAACAGGGCTTTTTGCTGGTCGACGCCATGATCGGGGTCCTGGTGGTGGCGATCGGTCTGGCTGCTCTGGCAGCTTTATATACCTATGGCATCGGCGTCATGGTATCGGCGGACAGACAGGAAAAAGCCGTGCAGATAGCGTCGGAAAAGATCGAGCTGTTGAAAGCGGCGGACGGGCACAGCAGCAGTGATATAAGAACTATTGTGGACGTGATAAATGCTGCTGAAAATAATAAAATTTATCAGGATGGCATAGAATATCAAATTCATGCCGAGGGAGGCAATAATTCTCTCTCAGGCGGCTATCTTGGTGATGATAATTTATATCCGGTCAAATTGACAGTTAACTGGAGTGATCCCAGACCACAGCAGTTGACTCTGGAGACTTATATTCTTACAAATGATTAAAAGGAGCGGCGGCATGAGAAAGCAGTCCGGGTTTTCTTTAATTGAATTAGTAGTGGCAATGGCGGTCTTGGCGCTGATCATGGGCGCTATGGTGCATTTGTTCGGCGGCAGTGTTGTCAGTTTGCACACCGGCAGTAAGCAGGAAGTGGTTTACGAAGAAGCGCGTCTGGTAATGAATGAATTGAAAACCACACTGCGCTATGCCGAGAGGGACAGTATCGAGCCGAAGGAACCAAAAGCCGACACGGTAGAGTTCAAATATTCCGGCACGATGTGGAATCGGCATATGGATATTGGTGCTGATGCTGCTGGTAATATACCATATGATGTTACGGTGGAGTGGCAGGAAGCAGGGAACGGTTTAAAACAACTGAAAGTAACGCGTACAGATAAAACTAAAAATGGCGATAATAAAAAAGTAACTGTTTTTCCTCAAGACAGCGCGAACAGCTTATTTAAAGAAGGTAGCGCATTTCCTATTACTTCGGACTCTGTAAAGTTAAGTGATGGCAGCGTTGTTATGTACAAGATAGCTTTACCTGTGAAGTATCTGTTGAATGGGCAGATGAAAACGCAAACGCTGGAAACGAAAGTAGTACCGAGCAGGGATGAAATAACAGAAACACCTGAAGAAAAAATGCGCCGGGAATATATGGAAATTTTGAATATTGGGTTAAAACTTAAAAAAGCAGAATCTCTTACGCAAAAAGAAAGTGATATATATGATAAGTTGTGTATTTATTGGGGACTGACAAATAATGGGAAACATTCATGGCAGTTTGAGAGTAATGCTAGAATTAGATCATATATTTACGAAAAAATTTATCAAAATATTGCTCCAACGATATCATTAGACGGTGTAAATGGATACTTTTCTCCAGCTTGTTTTGATTTTTCAAGTGCTAATAATGTTGTTATAATACATGCAAAAAATCCTGAGTGGGGTAACAATTGGAATACAAATTATATTTATAATTCAGATGATAAAAAATGGCGTCATCTTATTAGTAATAGAGGAGTGACCCTTAATACCGACCAATTTGCTCCAGATAAAAAACCCTCATGGGAGGATGTTAAAGCGGTAATAACTGGTACAGGGTGGGAAACTGTTCAAGAGGTTAAGCATTAATGATGCGAGGTGACAAGATGAAAAATCAACGGGGGTCAGTGACCGTTATCGCCATAGTGATGCTGCTGTTTTTAATGGTCGTTGCCATTGCCTGGCTGCCAATGATGACCATGGAAAAAACGGCTGCTTCGTCGGATTACAGGGAGCAGCAGGCTTGGTATGCCGCCGAAGCCGGCTACAAACGGGCAGTAGCAGAACTGAATGCCAAGAATACAAGCTGGGACTGGCTGAGCGCGGAAGCTGATTTAACAAATAATAACTTTAATAAAGCGCAGCCTTTGAGTGTGAGCAGTGAACAGGCCCGTCAGGCAGAAAACGGTAAGGTTTGGTACGCAGTAGCGATCGACGGTATCAGTGATATTTCCTATAAGCCGGAAGATAATACTACTTATTTGATTACCGCAGTCGGCTCCTGTCAGGGTGTGCGTAAAGTTATCAGAAAAGATTATACGATAGGCGATAACGGCGGTTCCGGCGGCGGAGACAGTGGTAGTGGTGAAGAAAAGTTAGAATTGCCGGGACTGGTTCAGGCTGGGGGTACTGTTAACATAACTAATAGTCAGGCTGGAGATTTAAATGGAAATTTATATGGCTCGGGATTTTTTGATTCCAGTGGAAAACAATTTGCTAATGGGTATACGCAAGGTAAATTTCCTGATGTCCTAAAAACGCATATACCTGATAGTGTTTTTCAAAAAGATAATTATGCAAACTTGAATACTATGCCGAAAAATAATATATGGGAACGTGTTTTGGAAGCAGGGAAAAATTATTTTTGGGATATGAGTGATTATAATAATGAATGGTTAACTATTAATGCTGAAAAATCTTCTGGCATGATAGTTTTTGTTGATAATAGTAAAGTTTTGTTAAATGCTAGTTCAATTAAAGGCCCAAGCTCAGGGAAACCAGTAACTTTTATTTTTACAAAGGCTATCGAAATAAATGCTCCGATTACAGGGAATGTGAGAATATTTGCTGCCGCTGATTTTACTTTTGCAAATCAGGCTGCATCAGGACTGATTATGTTTATGTCTAACGGAGAAATGCAAATAAATGGTTCTATAAATAAAGGCTTTTTATCATCTGACAAAAATATGATAATTGCAAATCAGGCTTTTTATGGGCAGGCTCAAGTTAAAGGAAATTTTAAAACACAAGGTACTATTCATTATAATGACGCTGTTTTAAAAGCAGACGGTTTTACAGTTCCTAAAGGGATGAAATAAAAAAAGAATAAGTAAATGTCAAATACCCCCTGTTTCCAAAGTAAACAGGGGTTCTTTGTTTGAGTGTTGAGGTAAGGATGATGATTATAAGGGGTAAGGTGCTGATTATTTGTTGAAATAACGTTTCAGGGGACCTTCGAAAGCTTTGCCGTGGCGGGCTTCGTCTCTTGCCATTTCATGAACTGTGTCAAAATAATATTTTGACTTTTGCGAACGTTAGTTTATAATATAACCATAGGCTATATATTAGTTAAGTTAATAATGATAAAAGTAATATGGAGTTTTATCATTTTGGTCAAGTGCACAAAATGATAAAAAAAAGAAGAATACGCTAGAAAGAAAGAGTAAAATGGATATAATCTCGCTAAATAAGAAAAATAAATCCTGGGGGCTTTGTAATGAATAAGGAAACTATAACAGAAATGTTAAAAAGATTCAACAGTATCAGTAAAGTTACTGCTGATGGTGTTGAATATTGGCAGGCGCGTGATTTAATGGTTGTGTTGGGATATAATAACTGGCGTAGTTTTGAAAACGTTATTAGTAAAGCAATAATAGCTTGTGAAACCACTGGTTATGATGTGGAAAATTATTTTATTAGTACTCATAAAGAAGCCCTTTTGGGTAAATCGGGTATTAGAAATGTATCTGATTATATGTTGACAAGATATGCCTGTTATTTGATTGCACAAAATGGGGATAGTAAAAAAGATGAAATTGCATTTGCTCAAAGTTATTTTGCATTACAGACAAGGAAACAGGAGCTTATTGAAGATCGCTTGAGTTTGAATAAACGTATGGTAACAAGGGATCGCTTAAAAGAGTCAGAAAAGAAATTATCACAAAATATTTATGAACGTGGTGTTGATGAAAAAGGTTTTGGCAGAATAAGATCTCATGGAGATATGGCACTTTTTGGCGGATATTCTACACAAGAAATGAAACAAAGGCTTAATATTAAAGGTAATAGACCATTAGCAGATTTTTTACCTACATTATCAATTGCTGCGAAGAATTTGGCGGCAGAAATGACAAATTATAATGTTGAAGAAAAAGATTTGCGTGGTGAAAGCAGTATAACTGATGAACATGTGCAAAATAATAAGAGTGTTAGAAAAATGCTTGGAGAACGTGGAATAAAACCGGAAAATTTGCCACCAGAAGAAGATATAAAAAAATTAGAGCGCCGGGTTAAAGCTGAGGAGAAAAAATTAACGGATAAAAATAAATGTTTTAAAGATAATTAAAGTAAACAAATACCCCCTGTTTCCAACGGAAACAGGGGGTGCTTGTTTGAGTGTTGAGGTAAGGATGATGATTATAAGGGGTAAGGTGCTTATTATTTGTTGAAATAACGTTTCAGGAGGCCTTCGAAAGCTTTGCCGTGGCGGGCTTCGTCTCTTGCCATTTCATGAACGGTATCATGGATAGCGTCCAGACCTGCTGCTTTAGCACGGCTGGCAAGGTCAAATTTACCTGCGGTAGCGCCGTTTTCAGCCTCTACGCGCATTTCCAGGTTCTTTTTAGTGGAGTCGGTAACGACTTCGCCGAGCAGTTCTGCGAATTTAGCTGCATGTTCAGCTTCTTCAAAAGCTGCTTTTTCCCAGTACAGGCCGATTTCAGGATAGCCTTCGCGATGAGCAACGCGGCTCATGGCCAGGTACATGCCAACTTCAGTGCATTCGCCGTTAAAATTAGCGCGCAGATCCATTTTGATGTCTTCAGCAACGTCGCTGGCGATACCTACGATATGTTCAGCAGCCCAGGTGCGGTCGCCGCTCATTTCGGTGAATTTGGATGCGGGTGCTTTACATTGCGGGCAGTATTCAGGAGCTGCTTCGCCTTCATAAACATAACCACAGATTTGACATACGAATTTTTTCATTCTTCATTCCTCCAAGTGCTATAAAATTTTGATTTTTTTGTGAGCAGAACTTACATAAGGGTAAGTTTTCGATGTGTCTATAATAGCACAGCTTTAAACAGTTGTCA
>ENA-UESI01000218-UESI01000218.1-human-gut-metagenome-genome-assembly--contig:-NODE-218-length-51442-cov-15.476764_pt1 | contig 51442 bp, 34 predicted proteins | sample MGYA00243005_ERZ508006 | MGnify/ENA primary metagenome ERZ508006 (study PRJEB26167, sample SAMN06115436) | human gut metagenome | host: Homo sapiens | place: China:Shandong | collected 2015-06-10... | reverse complement strand
CCTTAAACAACGCATCGTTGCTCAAACAGTTGGCAGCCGGCATAGCCCCGTCACTGATAAACGGGAAACGCATCCCGTGCCGCCATCATGTGACAACTCATTGAATTGGCCTGATTTGCCCGCCCCAAGTCACCCCAAACTGTGACCCAGCGCAGCGGTCACAGTTTGGAAAGGAAGAAGGAGCCAGCGGATATGGAGCTTTCGCCGCCTCGGCGGAAGCGGAATGCAGCTGGCTTCTTCTGACGCCGCGCCGCACGCTACCTTGATGATGGCGGACAGACGGCATTTTGCGGATACGGTTTGTATGGGTACTGATCCCGGTAAGTCTATTTTGGCTTCTTCAGATTTCTTAATACGCGCAGGGGTTGTCAAATTTTGCAGATTCTGCTATGATGGGTGAACGAATCGAGGTGTTTTCCATGCAGAAATGGAAGCGAATTTTGTCCGTTCTGCTGCTTCTGGCGGCGGTTTTGACCTGTTTCTCCCCAATTTGTGAGGCAGAAAGTCTGGATTGCGGGGCGAAGCTGCTGGCCATCACGTTTGACGACGGCCCAGGGCCATACACGGCGGGACTGCTCGACGAGCTGGCCGCGCGCGGCGTGAAGGCGACATTCTTCGTCTCGGGCTACCGCGCCGCGAACTACCCGGAGACGCTGAAGCGCATCGTGGACGAGGGGCACCAGCTTGCGAACCATACTTATAATCACGCCAATCTCAACACGCTCTCCGCCGCGAAGGTTCGCAAGGAGATCTCCTCCGTGCAGGAGCTGATCACCGCCGCGGGCGGCGACGACCCGGCCTACATCCGCCCGCCCTACGGCAACGCGAACCAGACCGTCCGTTCCAATGTCTCCGTGCCGCTCATCAACTGGGCGGTCGACCCGCTGGACTGGAAATACCGCAATGCGGACACTGTCTGCAACAACATCGTCAGCGGGGCCTACGACGGCGCGATCATCCTCGCCCATGACATCCACAAGACGAGTGTTCCCGGCGCGCTGGCCGCGATCGACGAGCTGCTGGACGAGGGCTATGAGTTCGTCACGGTGAAAGATCTTTTTAAGCGCCGCGGCGTCACGCCCGAGGCCGGGAAGGTCTATTACGACGCGAAGAACAACGGCATCAACCTCAGTGCCGAGCAGATCAGCCCCGAATATTACGACGAGGACAAGCTGGCCGCGCACTGGGGCTATGCCGCGCTGTGCCTCCGCATGGAGCGCGCCTGGCCGACGACGGACGCGGACGGTCGCTGGCTGCCGAACCACTATGTGACGCGCGGTGCGCTGGCCACCGCCTTTGGCCGCTTCTGCGGCATCACGGACGCCTATCGCGCGGGCGAGGACACCGGCTATGCCGATGTTTCATCAGACGATCCCGATGCGCCGTTCATACGCTGGGCGTCGGACGCCGGGCTGATGATCGGGACCGGCGGACAGTTTTCGTCGGATGCGACGCTTACGCGTGAGCAGCTGGCCACCGTGTTGGCCCGCTATCTGACGCTTCAAGGTGAGGCCGAAGCCCCCGCACTGTCGCTTGCTGAGGTCTATAACGCCGACGGCCTGCTGAATGTAGCCGAATTAGTGAACGGAGGTAAGACCGACATTAACATTACCCTCGACAAAAACATTGACCTCACAGGCAAAGGCTGGACACCGATAGGCACAAGCTTCGATAACTCATACAAAGGCACTTTCGACGGCGGCGGCCATACCATCACGGGGTTGACCGTTACGACAAATGACCAATTTGTGGGTCTGTTCGGCTATCTCAATAGAGCTGGTACGGTGAAGAACGTGGTGATGGAAGGCATACAGATAACAAGCAATCACATGTTTGGCTGTACTGGCGGCGTGGTAGGATATAGCTGGGGCACCATTGAAAACTGCTCGGTGTCGGGCAGCGTCAGCGGCACGGATTGTGTCGGCGGTGTGGTGGGTTCACAAAAGGCCGGTTCCATCATCGGATGCAGCTCCTCTGCCACAGTGAAGGGAACGCACTATGTCGGCGGTGTGGCAGGAGAAAAATGGGGCACCATAATCGCTTGCTATGCCACAGGCAACGTGACCTTAGAAATAGGCTCCCCAAAGAATCTCTCTGGCGGCGGTGTAGTGGGATTAAACGGAGGAAGCCGCGTCCTTGCCTGCTATGCCATTGGCAACGTAAATAGTAAGGGTAGCAGCACCGGCAATGTGCATATCGGCGGCTTGTTTGGAGATAACTACACCGTCGTGACCGCCTGCTACTGGAAGAACAATCAGGAACAAGGTATCGGCCGCAATCAGCATAACACCGCCCCCGAAGCTACGAAGGTGGACGGTACTGACGTTACCTGGCAGAAAGCCGTTGATGCCATGAACACCGCCTTGCAGAACGCAGGCTCAGGGTGGCGTTACGAACTTAACGGAGCATTGCCTACCTTGAGGAAGTTGTAAACCGTTGCGGGCGGAAAAGTTCCGCCCGCAACAAACATTAACCGAAGTATAACCCCAATAAAAAAAGGAGGACGTGATGGAACACACGGAGAATCCACCATATTGGTTTTGGCATCAAGGCATTGTCAATAATAATATAGTCTCCAGTGTAAATATGGAAGCTGTAAGCCGGACATTGTCAAGATTGGTGCTCATTAAAGACAACAAATCAAGTATTTAAATTAAAAACATGGGACTTTTTCACAGAGGCAAGAAAAATAATGACGATGAGCCGGACAGTGTTCAAACCAATTCATTCTCTGATATTATGAATGGTTTGCAGTACGCCGTAAACTGTGCACAAGATACATTACAGAATCATCAGATACAAAATCTGACCAGACTTTTTGAAGGAACAAATGCAAATAACGCAAATACGTTCCAATCAAAAAAAATCATGGTTGGAGACAAGACTATTGATATTCCACTTATAGCCTTGATATCCCATCATTATCTTGCAATGGATAATGTGCAGATAAAGTTCAAGGCGAAGGTCGGAAGCGTGGAATCACAGATTCCGGAAAACAACTTGCTGTTATCCAGTCCGCACAGAGCCAATCTCCAGATGCAGATGAGCAACATAAAACCAGATACAGATGATATCATGGAGGTTTGCGTCAATTTTAAGGTTCAGGAGACTCCGGAGAGTATTTCCCGAATCATTGACGATTTTGTAAAAAACATCTAATAACTTTAAAATTCAAATGTTATAGCAGAAGAAATATTAAACCAAGGGCAACAAGAAAATGCGGAAAACTTGAATGAAAATGTAAGCGGACAGGCGAAAGAAATTATCTCCGCTGCATTGGAAGAGACTCAAAACAGAGAAACTTCTCCAGTTCTTAAAGCAGATTCAAACGTGACTGACAAATTCAAGGGGCTTCCCATGCGGGAACTTATTGCAGCTCCACTTATTGCAGCAGCCGAAGCACAACAGGAATTGGCAGCGACAGCATGGAATTTCTACAAGCAAATTGCTTTTGATGACGACGGTAAAACAGCTCGTGTATTGGAATTCGATATTAAAAGACCGATACAGCAGGATGGAGTAATGACAACAATGCCACAAAGTGTCAAGGCTCCGTTTATAGGATTGGTGCCTATTCCTTCTCTGCTTATAGACTGCGTGGATGTAGATTTCCAGATGGAGGTTACTGATACCTCAAATGTAAAAAGCACTATTAATGCCAAAGTAGAAACAAAAGTTTCCGGGAAGAGTTGGTTAATAAGCGCAGAAATCAGCGGCAAAGTAACGACCGCCCGTGAGAACACCCGCATGACCAACCAAACGGCAAAATACCAGATACATGTTTCGGCCAGCCAGCAACCACAGACCGAAGGTCTGTCAAAACTGATGGATATAATGGCTTCCTGTATCGAGCCTATAAATACAGAAAGCAGTAAATAGAGTATAAACATATAGAACGGGATGGATAAAGTCCCGTTCTTATAATTCATACAAAAATGCCGATATTACCGAGTTTAAGAATTAACCCTGTAGCGACTATCAATAGTTCAAATATTTTTGTGCTTCCTCAAGGATATGCATTTCCTGCAGGTCCAGTAACAATAACAGAAATTAGTTTGAGAAGAGGCTCTCTTTTCAGGTTAATACCAACACCACTTGGTACTGACTTCTATTTCCCATTCATACCAAATAATGTAGGTTCATGTGTTGTTAACCATCCATTCAATGGACAAATTGTCACTACACTGGCGTTAAGCGGATGTGCTATAGAAGTCCACTCTTTCCCAAGTCTCAATCGTTATGTCTTCTATCATGATAGTGATGGTAGAAATATGTATCGCATCCCGCCTACAAATAGAGGGGCTCAAGTCTGTCGAATTCAATCCGGATCCTATTGGGATAACTATGGGCTTTATAAGACGGCAGCTCCAAATGTTCAATTCATATTTGTTTATTATAATAATGCCTGGCATGTAGGTGCTTTTGGCGTTTATACAAAATATGTTCATCCATCAGTAGATATCATAAAAACATTTACACCCAAAGGAGGTAAATACAGAGGCTTTTTTAACGATAGGTTTCGTTTGTTGCAGCTATAAAATGCAAAATGCAAGCACTACCCGTTATTTATGAATTTTGTTTGAATTGTGAATGGCAGCTTTATTGAGACATGACATACGCAACATTATTTTATGGCAGTCATCGGCAGCATGGCTGCCATTTTAGCAAACGCTTGATTTAGTTGATGGAGATAAGATTACGACATAAGATTCTTTTGGGATATATAATTCTTTTGGCGGCCATAGGCAGTATGGTCGCCATTTTGGTACATGAACGCAAACGAATAAAAGAGATAGAGGCCGAGTCCGCCGAGATACGGCAAGTGCGTCGTAGTATCAACACGGCTCATCGCCGTATTACGGGGCTTGCCACATTGGGTGAGGGTGTGGTAAATTGGAACAAAGCGGACTATCTATACTATCGTAACCGCCGACTGCAAGCCGACAGTTTACTGAACTTGCTGAAACGGCACTGCCGTGAATATGTACGCCCGGAACAGATAGACACTCTTCGTGCTCTGCTTGCCGAAAAGGAGACACACCTGCTGCACATAATGGAAATGTTTGAACGGCGAACTGAAGCGGACAGCGTGCTGGTAAACCAGTTGCCGGAAGTGGCAAGGCGTGCAACACATATCCGTACCATAGAACAAAAGAAAAAAGGGATTGCAGGATTCTTCGGGAAAAAAGAAGAAATACAAGTAATGCCATCCCAAAAAGAACTTCATGATTTCAGTGACAGCCTGATAGCAATACATCAAAGACAAGCGAGCGAAATGGACATTTATGCCGACAGCCTGCGTATGCGCAACAGGGAATTGAACAGGACATTGAACAAGCTGATAAACGACCTTGACGAACAGGCACAAACAGCCTTCTCACAAAGAGAGTTAAAAATGGCAGAAGCAGAGAAAATGTCGTTCTTTTTAATGGCAGGAGTAATCGGCATGGCCATCATCCTGCTCATCATTTCGCACCTTATCATCATGCGTGACCTTAACCGCAGGGAAAGGGACAAGGCTGAACTGGAAGATACGGCAACACAAAACCGTACACTCTCCGACATGCGCAAGAAAATAATCATCACACTTTCCCATGACATACGAGGACCTCTCAATGCCATCAGTGGCAGTGCTGAACTGGCCATGGATACTCGTGACCGGAAACGCCGCAATGCCTATCTCGGAAACATCCTTGAATCATCCCGTCATATCACCCGGCTTGCCAACAGCCTGCTTGACCTCTCCCGTCTGGACGATGCTAAAGAAACCCTAAACGAAATTCCTTTCCATCTTGAATCCTTTCTGGAAAGTATCGCTGAAGAATACACACGCAAGGCGAACGACAAAGGATTGATGTTTGACAAGGCTTTTATGGGTTGCGGCATCACCGTCCTTGGCGATGCAGACCGCATAAGGCAGATAGTGGTCAACATTCTGGAGAATGCTGTAAAATTCACCCGTACAGGTTATATCAAATTTCTGGCAAGTTATGAAGAAGATACTCTTTCAGTAAAGGTCAAAGATACGGGGATAGGAATGGACGAGAACACAACACAACGCATTTTTCAGCCCTTTGAACGGGCTGCTCCTGATTTGGATTCAGAAGGCTTCGGACTGGGACTTTCCATTACGAAAGGGCTGGTGAACCTGTTCGGAGGAAGACTCTCTGTTTCGAGCCAGATCGGTAAAGGCAGCGAATTCAAGGTGGAAATTCCGCTTAGGCAGACCAATGAGCCTGCAAGAGACAAGCCAGAAACTTATACGGGAAACCTCAGACTTCCTCGACGGGTTCTTGTAGTCGATGACGATCCGATACAATTGCGCAACACAGTTGAAATGATGGAACGGAACGGTATCTCATGCCGAGCCTGTACCAATGCACAGGAAGTGGTCAAGGCATTGAGAACCGGAGAATACGACCTATTGCTGACCGATATACAGATGCGTGGTACGGGAGGTTTTGACCTGTTGCATCTGCTACGCCTTTCCAACATAGGAAATTCACGGACAATTCCCATAGCTGCAATGACCGCCCGTAACGACGGCGATGCAGACCGCTATATTCAAGCCGGACTTGCCGGCTGTATCCACAAACCGTTCTATACAAGAGACCTGCTCGAATTTCTCTCGTCACTCATTGGACAGGACAGAACAATGGATAATCATTCTCCAGATTTCGAGGCTCTGTATGTCACTACGGGAGACGAACGCTGGACTTTGGAGACTCTTATAGAGGAATCCAATAGGAACAGTTCTGACTTGCTGGATTCTTTGAGTCAGGAAAAGCCCGACCGGAAGCGGATATGGGAAACTCTGCACAGGATGTACCCGATGTGGGAGCAATTGGGAATAGCCCATGAGCTGGAATCGTACAGCTATGAAGAGTATGTGGAAGATACGGATGAGTCAGCATTCCGCAATGATGTGGAAAGAATTGTCAGAAGAATAGACCGGCTGATATCTGAGACAAAAAGCCGATTATCGGAAATGGACGGACATAATTAAATGAAAACATGAATGAAATACAGAATACTGATAGTTGAAGACAACATCATGCTTGCCGGGCAACAGAAAAAAAGGTTGGAAAAATCCGGTTATGAAGCAGAGATAACAATAGATGAACCAGGGGCACGAAAACTGCTCAAGAAAGAAAGTTTCGACCTTGTGCTGTCCGACGTACGCCTGCCGGAAGGGGACGGTATATCTTTGCTCGAATGGATGCGGAAGGAACGGATGGATATCCCTTTCATTATCATGACCGGATATGCTTCAGTACCGGATGCTGTACAAGCCATAAAACTGGGAGCCAAAGACTATCTGGCAAAGCCGGTACAGATGGACGAATTGCAAAGACAACTGAAAGATATTTTCCGTCCCAAATCTGTGATATGCGACAAAAACAAGGATTTGCTCCCCAGAAACAGCCTTCAGATGCAGGAGGTCGAACATCTGGTCAGTACAGTCGCCCCATTTGACATTTCTGTGCTTATACTTGGTCCTAACGGTGCCGGAAAAGAATCGGTTGCACAGCGTATCCACTATATAGGAGAGCGGAAGGATATGCCGTTTGTCACCGTGAATTGTGGAGTCATACCCAAAGAGCTTGCACCCACCCTCTTTTTCGGGCACATAAAGGGAACATTTACCGGTGCCGACGCCAACAAGGACGGATATTTTGAAATGGCAAAAGGCGGAACACTCTTTCTGGATGAAATAGGGACCTTGTCCCTGGACGTCCAAGCCATGCTGCTGCGGGTTTTGCAAGAAGGCACATACATCCCAATAGGTGGTAACAAAGAAAAGCGGGCTAATGTAAGAATTGTAGCCGCCACCAATGAAGATCTCCAACTTGCAATACAAGAAAAACGGTTCAGGGAAGACCTATACCACCGGCTATGCGAATTTGAGATTGTCCTGCCTTCCTTGCATGAATGCCCCGATGACATTCTGCCTTTGGCTCATCATTTCAGAAAAAAGTTTTCCGGAGAACTGAAAAGACCGACAGAAGGCTTCAGTTCTGAAGCGGAACAATTGCTTCTCTCTTACCGCTGGCCTGGGAACGTACGGGAACTGCATAACAGGATAAGAAGGGCGGTACTTATGGCTAAACAGCCGCTCATTGAAACCGCCGACCTGAATATCAAACTGGAAGCGGCGACCGATGAAATCAATCTTTTTCCTGAAAACGATGCGGAAGAGAAACACTCGATAATACAGGCATTGAAAACCAGCCATGGGAGTCGCAAACAAGCAGCAGGCATACTGCATATTGATCCGTCCACACTATATCGGAAAATGAAAAAATATGGATTGAATGACAAATAACCGTCATTCCATATTTCTGTTTGGAATAAAATGCCTACATTTGCATATGATTGGAAATCCTTGTAATATAGGAATGACAGTCACAACATAAGGAGAAAATATCGGCATTGCTTTAAGCCTTGCCGAACATTACAACATAAGTCGCAAGACGTCTCAGGTAGAAATCTGGTAAATTGATATTGTAGAGGCTTTTGCGTGTAGCTTATGCTATGTCCTATAGCGTGAGCTCATGCATGATTCTACAATGGGCTTACCAGAGCCTCTACCTGATAGTGCGTGAGTTTCACGCTTTTCATTTAGAGGAAAAAAGGTATGGCCAAGTTACAGGTTCTGATAGCAATGACATTAGACGGTTCCATTCCGGCTGAAGACGACCCCTTATTACAATGGATGAGAGACGACAAGGACGGATTCTCATACGGGCGCGACAAATGTACCCGCCGGCTCTATCCGGGTTATCCGCTTGTGGATTTCATGTGCGAGAAAGACATGTCAGACCCATCCATCCTTTATCAAGCCGAGATACATGACGAAGAAAGTATAGAACTTTTGCGTGGTCTCTCAGTTTATCATCTCATAGATGAAATGATCATTTTCCTGTTTCCTTCCACTCGTCCGAACCATAAATCCGTCTCAAAACATCTGCCACGTGGAGAGTGGAAAACCGTAAAATCCAAAACATTCAAAAACGGAATTTGTCGCCTGGTTTATTGCAAGACATTGCAATAAGGCATTGCAACATATTGCATTTGCAATACTTCCATCAGTCTCATTTTTATGGGGCTGATTTTTTATTTCCCTATTACTCAATGACTTGTCATACTTTTATGTGGCGATATGTTCCGTTGGTCTATGTTTTGGCCTATATCATAATGAAACCTGTTGCGCAACACGGTGTAAAAAATGGAATTATTACACTAAAAACAGAATTCATTATGATACAGATAGACAGGGAGACATTCCAGATGATGCTCCATCAGATAATGGAACGGTTTGACAGGATAGATGACAGGCTGAACCGCATGAACAGGCAGACGGCCGCTCTTGAGGGTGACAAGCTGCTTGACAACCAGGATATGTGCGAGCTCCTTGGTGTTACCAAGCGTACACTTGCACGCTACCGCCAGAAGAAACTCGTCACCTACTACATGATTGACGGACGTACCTATTACAAGGCTTCGGAAGTCCAGGACTTCCTGAGCAGGAAAGGAAAGGTACTTCCGGCAAAAATTAAAAAGGAACTCGGTATTCAATTCTAACAAAACGGCAGTATGGAAATTATATGTATAGACAAACGGACATTTGACGAACTGGTTGTCCGATTCAGCATGATAGAGAAAAAAGTCACTGGTATATGCAATCCGGCCAAAGATGCAGGACTGAAAAAATGGATGGACAATCAGGAGGTATGCGAGATTCTCCGCATATCAAAGAGAACGCTTCAGGTATATCGTGAGAAAGGACTGTTGCCTTTCACCCGGATCAAGAACAAGTTCTTCTACAAGCCGGAAGATGTGCAAAACATGTTGGAATCAAGTTATCACCCACAAAAAAGAAAGCCATGAGTTACGATCTTATAGACAGAAAGGACCAGCGGATTGATACTATTTTCAAAGGGCTGGAAAACATGGAGCGTATGATAGACGCAATAAGGACGGCTCCGAGACCCGCATTCCACAGTGATTATTTCCTCACGGACGAGGAACTTTCAAAGCTGTTGAAAGTAAGCCGGCGTACCTTGCAGGAATACCGGACCCTCGGTGTGATACCTTACTACCTTGTGCAGGGAAAAGCCCTTTACAAAGAGTCAGACATACAGAAAGTTCTTGACGACGCATATAAAAGATGCAGGGAAGAACAGCGATGGGTATGAAACAATGCAAAAGAAACGGCCTCGTTACAAGGTCGTTTCTTTATTTTCTGATAGCTGGCTTTGGGATTTTCGTCTCTGTTTCCTTACTATAATATCCTCCTCATATAAGCCGGATGTTTGGCTTAGACCAGCTGCCTTCAGACGTTTCATGTCTTCATCTACTTTCTTGTCGGTGACTTTAGCATAAAGCTGCGTAGTTTCAATTCGCATATGGCCCATCATTTTACCGACCGTTTCAATTGGAATGCCCATTGAAAGAGTTATATGAGTTCCGAAATTGTGTCGCGCCATATGGAATGTGAGTTCAAAACCGTATACCTCACCTAACTTACGGGTAAGCATAATGAAATACTCACGCTTGTATAAATTGAAAACCTTGTCATCATGACGCTGTTCCCGATACTTTTCAATTATCTTCAACGGAATATCCAACAGCCGTACAGAAGACAATGTCCCTGTTTTCTGACGTTGGATATGAATCCACCACGAACCATCCTCAGATTGTATAATATCATTAACAGTCAGTCTTTTCAAATCTGCATAGGCAAGTCCGGTAAAGGTGGAGAAAATGAACATGTCTCGGACAAACTGAAGCTGTGGCTTCTCGACCGGGGTTGTAAGCAGTGTCTTCAGATCTTCCAATTTCAGATGACGACTTTTCCGTTTGGGTAATTCCGGATGAAGACGACAGTAAGGATCGCGGCGTATTGTTCCCTGACTGACAGCCCTCATAGTCATCTTCTTCAGTCTATAAAGGTGTTCATGTACTGTCTTCGGACTTAAGTTCCTGTTCGTCTTGAGAAACAGTTCAAAGTCATCATAAAAAACACGATCAAGATTCCGTAAAAGAACATCCTCTATACCACGTTTTTCCTGCACAAAAGCAGAAAGGTGCTTATATGAGCGCAAGTAGGAATCATAACTTTCCTTTATCCGATCCACCCCGATACGCTTCTTGAACTCCTCGTTATGCTCTCTGAAAAGAGCCAGCAGAGTTAGCGGTTTCTGACCGACTCCCATCACAGCATTCTTTACCTGCTCTGCCGTAATAAATCCCAGACTGTTCTTAATCCGCCTATAATGCTCCTTGATTTCTTTTGTCAGATCATCAATGGCCCGGTTGACGGTAATAGCATTCTCACTGCGGCCGTCAGCCCGTCCCTTTTCCGGATTCCAAACGGCAGGATTGACAGACACTTTCGTTCCTATCTGTTCCCATTTGGCATCTATGCTTATCTTGCACAGCAGCTGACATGTTCCGTCTTTACGGATTTTGGTACGGTTTATATAAAACAATATCGCAAATGTACTGCGACGTTTGATTTCCATATTATCAGTATTTCTTTTCATAATCCTATTTTTTGCCATTATCAAATAACTACAGAAAACCTCTCAGCAATTTTTTTATCCAATGCTTTTGTATCTGTATCTATCTTATTGTCTGTAACCTTTGCATAAAGCTGTGTAGTGCCAATTCTGCTGTGTCCCAACATCTTGCTGACCGTTTCAAGTGGTACACCATGGGAAAGGGTGATTTCGGTCGCATAGGTATGACGGGCCACGTGGAAGACCAGCTTGCGTTCTATGCCACAGAGTACGGCTATCTGTTTCAAATAATGGTTCAACGAACTGTTGGAATACATAGGAAGAAGTTTTCCCTCAGGAGCCACATCCCGGTACTTTTCAATGATATGAAGCGGCAATTCCATAAGCGGTATTTCAAAATCTACACCGGTTTTCTTGCGTGAACTCCTAATCCACCAAGTGCCATCTTCAGCAAGGGAAAGATTCTCATTTGTCAGCATACACATATCGCTATAAGGAATACCAGTATAGCAGGAAAACAAAAACAAATCCCGTACATGATAAAGGGTGCGACTATGCAAAGGGGTGGTCATGATTCTGTTCAATTCCTCTGTTGTAAGATATTTTTGTTCCGGTTGCGGATGTGTCGGTTCATAACCCACAAAAGGAAACGCTGTAATGATACCGTCCGCAATCGCTTCTCCGACAATTGTTTTCAGCCTTACAGTAAGATTTACAATCGTTCCTGGAGCTAAATGACATTCCGTACGCAAATGCAAATCGAATTTTTCAATGAAAGAACGGTCTAATGCTGCAAAAGGAATGTCTGACAACTTGTATTGTGACTGTAAGAAACGAACCAGATGATCATAGGAATTTCGATAACCGTTCAAGCTGCTTTCCGTCCGGTTAATCCCAACACGTTTCTCGAAATTTCTCATGAAAAGCCTGAAATAGCTTAACAAGGTTTCCTGTTCCGAAGCCATTCCCAAAAGCTGGTGTTTTACTTCTTCTGCAGTAACAACTTCACGGTTTGCGGATTGTTCCGCATAGATACTGAAAGCAGCTGCACGTATTTCATCCAGCCTGTTATTTATGTCTCGGGCCGCAGCGCTTTTCCCACAGGCACGTCCAGATAACCACAAAGACTGTGGCACACGAAGCTTAACACTGAATGCTGTTTCAGAGTACTTGCCGACAATAAGCCGTGCCATTACGGGACAATTTCCCTTGGCATCCGCCTCGCTCTTTTTAAGGTAGAACGAAACCTTTACATCTGTTTGATTCATAATCTGTTCCATTGTTTGCAAAATTAACGGAGACAGAGTTAATCATCGGCATGTAAAATATCGTCAAACATAGACAAAGCTATCACCATTGACTTCCGGAACCTATATTTTTCATATCTCAAAAAAAATAAGTACCTTCGCTAAGCTAAAATGATAAAACTGCGTTCTTTATGGTCGGAGCAAAAAGGATTTTCAAACAACTCCATACAACTGGAATGGGCAACGGATAGGTAGCAATTTTTCCGCTTAACTATTCAAAAAACAGCTTCAAAGCACACGTTTACAAATGTAGAATAATATTGCCTATCTCCCTGAAAACCCAATAGTTTACATTATTCTTCCTAAATCCATCCGTATTTGGGCGAGTTTTCGTATCTTTGTAAAATCCTTTGAAAATGAAAATTCGATACACAATTTAGAGAAACGGTAATCATGATAGAAACCGAACTTTGCACTTTCACCCTCGAAGCCTGCCAAATAGCCGCCGATATGGGTATCACCCGTGTAGAACTGTGTACATCTCCTTATGAGGGAGGCACTACCCCATCGGCCGCATTCATTCGCATGGCTCGTCGAATTCCTCATTTGAAACTGAGTGTAATGATTCGTCCCCGTGGCGGAGACTTCCTCTACTCCGACAAAGAATTTCACCAAATGCTCGAAGAAATTAGTTTTGCCCATGACTGCGGAGCAGATTGTGTGGTAGCGGGAATACTCACTTCCGACGGACGAGTAGACGAAATCCGCACAGCAGAATTGGTCGCCGCAGCCAAAGAAATGGAATTTACATTCCACCGGGCTTTCGACATGACCTGCGATACCAACGAAGCCCTCGAAGCCCTCGTGAGAGTCGGTTGCTGTCGGGTACTCACTTCGGGAGGACGTAACACAGCACCGGAAGGAATCAAGAACATTCATTCGTTAGTCAAAGCCTCCGCAGGACGAATAGCCGTAATGGCAGGAAGCGGAGTGAATGCATCGAACGTCAAACTGCTTGCCGACACCGGAGTGGATGCCATACATTTCAGTGCTCGAAACTTAACAGAAAGCCGTATGACCTATAAAAATCCGTCGATCTCAATGGGCGGAGTACAGGGGATTCCCGAATATGCATCAATCGGAATCGACCCAACCATGATTCGTAATATTCTGAACCAACTAATCTAAAAACGACTCTCACATGAGAAAAGAAGCTCCATTTTTTCTACTGCTTGCCGGGTTGATTTGCTCATTCTCTGCCTGTACCTCTGGTATCTCAACCGATTATAAACGACAACTCGAAACCGTTTTAAACCAGTCGTCTCGTGCAGACAGCCTAAGATTACTATTACACAAAACGCCACACGACGAACAAGAGGCGATGGCCTACCTGATAGCTTGGATGTCACAGGGAGACCGTGACACGATGAATCTCGACCTTTTAAAAGAGAACGTGGCATACGCCTGTCGGGTTCGGTCTGAATTTTCATGGACAAAAGCATTACCCGACTCTATCTTCCTCAACGAAGTTTTACCCTATGCCGTGGTAGATGAAACTCGGGACTCGTGGAGACAAGATTTTTATAATCGTTTCGCTCCTCGTGTAGCCAAATGCTCAGACATACGAGCGGCCATCGACACAATAAACCGAATTATCCCCGAAGTGGTCGGAGTGGAATACAACACGCTTCGGGAAAAGACCAACCAAAGTTCTGCTGAATCGATAAGGCAAGGCATGGCTTCCTGTACCGGGTTATCCATTCTTTTGGTCGACGCATTTCGCTCCGTAGGTATTCCGGCTCGTTTTGCAGGGACTGCCGCTTGGCACGACAATCGAGGTAACCACAGTTGGACAGAAGTTTGGATAGATGGGACGTGGTTCTCCACAGAATATTATCAACCTCCTGCACTCGACAAGGCTTGGTTTATGGCCGATGCAGGAAAATCAGTATCGGGAGACCATACACACGGAATTTATGCCGTATCATTCCGACCTACGGGAGACTGGTTTCCAATGGCGTGGAATGAAGATGCACGCAGTGTTCATGGTATCGATGTATCGCAACGTTATCAAGATATATACACCGAATCGACCCAAATCCTTACGAAACAAGGGACCCATACGAATGTGACTTTCATGATGTTCCGAGATAAACAGCATAGCTCCGATTCCGGCGATCGAGTAGAAGCTAACGTCGATGTATTTTGCAATGACATACAAGTGGGTGGAGGCCGCACAGCCGGTCCTTTGCAGGATATGAACGATGCACTGAGTTTCTTATTGGAAAAAGGCCATACTTATACATTCGCCTACGAGAACAGCCGAGGTGAAAAAACAACGGTTGAAGTTTTAGTAGGTAACGACCCGGTAACGGTCAAAGGTTATATGCAATAATCTGACAGCGGATCAAACCTCCCGAAACTGAAAAAACGGCTCTGTAGAAAATCAGAAAGGATTGTGTTTTTATACATCTACCCCCTCCTCTCAGAAACTATCGTTTCTTCGGTCTCTCCCCTATATTTTACATTGCAAAACATAGGGGAGGAATTTAGAATGTTTTATATTATTGTATAGAAAACTCGTCGGATTGTAACGAAACAGGAAACGTTTCACCCTCCTCTGAGCACGAACATGCGATAGGGCCTATCCCATATATTTCCTTTTACAGCTTCTTCAATCGAGCAATCGTATCGATAGGATTATCCGAGTGGAAAACAAAACTGCCGGCAACCAATGCATCGGCTCCTGCCTCAACTAATTGCCGACCGGTATCCAAATTTACCCCGCCATCTATCTCTATAACCGCATGCGAATTTCTACGAGCGATCATCTCTTTCAAATCCCTCACCTTATCCAATATGCGAGGAATGAACTTCTGCCCGCCGAAGCCGGGGTTTACCGACATCAGCAAAACCAAATCGACATCTTCGATAATATCTTCCAACAAGGACACTGGTGTATGAGGATTCAATGAAACTCCGGCTTGCATACCTGCTGTATGTATCTGCTGAACAACCCGATGAAGATGTGTACATGCCTCATAATGAACCGTCATGATAGCTCCGCCCACACGCTTGACTTCTGGTATAAACTTTTGAGGCTCAACGATCATCAAATGCACATCAAGAGGTTTTTCACATCGCCGATTCACAAATTCCAACACCGGAAACCCGAAAGAAATATTCGGGACAAACACACCGTCCATCACATCGATATGCAACCAATCGGCAGCACTGGCATTTATCATATCTATCTCACTGTTCAGATTTCCAAAATCTGCCGACAACAACGATGGAGAAATTATCACACTCATATTTTTTACGTATAAACGATTTTTTCGGTATTATACAGACACTCCGTATTTCACACAAATATAATACAAGGCAAATACAGAATAGGTCTGTTGAGTTTCAACAAGTCTTAACTCTCGTCAAAGGTAATACAAATGAGAGCAAAAACAAATTTATTTAGCATTACAGATGGCTTCCATAATCACATTTTATACAAACGCAGAATTATTCGATATATCCTCCAAAAAAATATTGAGGAACTATCTAATTTACTTTATAGAGTCTATCCATTTGCTTACGAACTTTTCCGCAGACAGATAGTTTATTCAACAAATAGTCCTGATTTTCAAGAGCCGATACAATATAAAGGCCTTCGCATTTGGAATATTCATTAACTTCGTCAATCGCCTGAACCATTCCTTGTATATCGCCTTTCGGAATTTCTCGGGTGTATAATGTCACTCGCCTATCGCCTTTTAATAATTCATACGTAAAATTCTCACAAGGCAACTCTCTAAATTCATACCCTTCTTCGAGCAGCAAGTTGGGAAAATAAAATATATCTTCCCAACTACATGCCAATAAATTATAGTCTTTTTTCTCATCGAACCATTTTTTTACTGCGATTCGCTTACCCTCTTTTACCGTTTTATATTCATGAATATAAAACGGATAAAATAAATTCCCACTAAGTAACATATACCCGTCTAACGTTGGTATCAGTTGACCTGCACCCACTCCTATCGTGACATGATATTTCGTATAATTTTCCCTATAAAATTGAACATAAGGACCTAACTTCGCATCCGAATCGGGCACATTTCTCCACGGCGAGTCGGGAAAGTCTATTCTTATACCGAGGCATAAAAACAAAACCACGATAGAAACTATACCGTACTTTAAAACCGTTTTCCCTTTGACCCTCTCATATATCCACCTCATAGCATAGACGCTTATGAGAGAAACAAAAGGAATTAAATATAAATAATGTTTAGGCGCACACCCGGTATAACGAAACATAAAATGAATGAGAATAATAGGAATCAGCACTATCCCCATGATTCCAAACTTCTTTTCCCGGAAAAGGACAACCAAACCCATAGGGACAAAAACGAAATTGAGAATCGTATAAAACGTAAATACCGCAAACTTTACTTGCGAAGCGAAACTGTGTGTTTCATTCATACCGTTATAACCGGCCAATGCGGTTAAAGGATTTGCCCGCAGCCCCCAATATCCAATCGTCACAAATAGAAGTATGAGAACAGCTAAAAATACCGACCTCGTTATACTCTCTTTTACACTCTTCCTTTGAAATAAAAAATACCACCGGATAAACTATCAAGATATCTATCCTATATAAAGGAGCGATTACCATCAACACCATTGCCACATAAAACTTTCCATCTAATAACCTGTTTAGAGCGCAAACAAAAAACACAGCCGCAAAAATCGCCGAATTGGGATACATCGAAATGGCAAAAGATTCTGGAATAAGAAACAGAGAAAGCAAAATAAATATTTTTCTAAAAGATGTAATCCGATAAACGAAATTCACACTTTCCACGATAAATAGAGCCCCACATATGGCAGACAGCAAACAATAGATTTGTTCACATGTCAAAAACGGAAATATATATTTGAATCCTACCACCGTATAGGTTACCAACGGTTGCATTTCATATAAATAAGAATATACTGGCGGGAATGTAAGTCCCTGATTATACATGATATTACACCCCGCAATAACATGCATACTATCCGACTCATAACACGTCAACGGGAAAATACCTATACATATCCATATAAAAAAAACAATACTAAAACAATAGGATAACCATTACGGAACACAAATTTCCAAAAAGAATCGAAGAAATATTTCCAATTACTATAAACCGACATAACTATACTATAAATTTAATAATTATAGCCCTATTCTATAATATTAAACAAATATATGAATCTCGTTATAATAATGGAAATTAAATAGTGTCATTTTTTTTACCATCACAGCTACTACAAGGAAAAATAAAGCGACAAAGTACTATTAAACAATATCTTATCCTAACACGAACTTTTCAAAGGAACGATAAAACGATCACCCGCCAGAAAATTGACACAATAAATAATATTTAAATACAATATTTTAGAATAAATAGTCTCTAAAATTCAAAAAAGTAGTATATCTTTGTTGTTATTAAAACTAATTTAGTTTTATCACAAGATCTTACTAATATTAAAACACATGAAAAATAACCTTACGTTCTTCGTTTTTATAGTGATAGGAATTTTCTCCGTCACGGCCGCGGCTCCCAATTGGGGCGTAGCCGACACATTGGAACACTACGAAATAGGCCCCGGTATAGAGTACATCAAAATCAGATACGAATCGGTTCCCCTCACACTGTGGGCGACCACTATCGACATGACCAATCCTTACAATGTAATTGAACAAGTACAGTCGAACAACTCCGTTCCTGATTTAAAACGGGAATTGGTACAAGACATGTCAAAGCGGCTAACCACCCCGGGGCATAAAGTATGCGCGGCCTTCAATCATGACTTTTTCAGTTATGACGAAGGCGTCTGTATCGGACTAAACATTAGCAACGGTGTCATCTCTATGCCAGCAGGTAGCGGAAGATCTACATTTGCTATTACCCAAGATAAAACGGCATCGGTCTTTTTTCCCGTTCCAGAATGCAAAGCAATTTCGGCATCGGGTGACGAAGTGACAATCGACCATTTCAACTGGGGTGCAGAAACAATCCGCAACGGAGATTGCGTCCTATTCACAAATATGAACTCGCTCAATCTGGATGCCGAGGGAAGATACATAAAAATACGCCCCCGATCCAATTGGATTGTGAATGGAACTCCCACGGTATGCGATGTACTCGAAGTCTCGGATTTACCCCTACAAACTTCCGACACCGATTTTGTTCTATATCTCCGTAATACAAAACTGAATTCACTCCCCGATATAAAAGTGGGCGAAGAAATAACCATCTCGCAAAAATTAGTTGCCGGAAAATTCGGAACACCACCAGACAATATCTTACAAGCATTCCACGGATACCCCAGCATAGCCTATGAAGGAAAACTCCACGACGGAGAATATAATGACTTTGAAAACGGGCGGGAATATGAAACTTCTTGTCGCACAATGGCAGGCATGTCACAAGATGGAAAAACCGTCTATTTCGTAGCTACGGAATTATCGGAAAATAGTACCGGTATCAACTGTATCGACATCGCTAATTGGATGCTGGCTCATGGAGCTTGGAATGTAGTCAATTTCGATAGCGGTGGCTCCACCGCCATTGTCGTCGACCACACCATGCTGAACCTTCCGGGAAGAGGATCTTTACGCCCGGTTATGGACGGAGTTCTCCTTGTTTCAACTGCTCCCGAAGACAATGGCGTGGCCCATTATTCATTCTCAAAAACACAATTAAATGTACCGATAATTTCCCTTGCACCCCTCACCTTAATTTCTCAAAATAAATACAAAGATGTGATCGAACGCAACGTAGAAGTAGAAGGTTTCGCATTCCGATGTGAACCGGCCGAATTGGGTTGGGTGGACAAAGGAGCTGTTTTCCACGCCGGAGAAACGGTCATGTCTGGCAAAATTATAGCCGAGAAAAACGGAATCACGGCCGAACTTCCCGTTTCGACCCGTCCGGTACAAGACATACATATAGCAGCCGATGAAATTCTCATAGACAGTGTACGTCCCTACCGAATCAATTTAGAAGGAAACATCAACGGTCAAGTATATACGCTCGACCCGGCCGCTTTCGCATGGACCTCGTCCAATCCATCTTGCTGCCGTATAGAAAACGGTATCTTAAAAGGAATAGAAAACGGAGAAACGTCGCTCGTCGGGACACTCGACACAATTACCGTCGGCTTAAAGGTTATCGTCGAAGTAACTCCGGAGACTCTTGTACACGAAAATTTCTCCGATCTATCAGACTTTCCTCTATTCTCGACCGTATCTAACACGCTCTCAATTTCTCACGAAGAATTACCGACCGGCTGGCCAGATGGAGCCGTATTGCAGTTCGATCAAAAAACAGGAAGAAACCCTTATGTAGAAATGGGTAAAAGTTATCGTCTATATAGTTTACCCGACTCAATCTCCCTACAACTGAATTTGTCGAAAGAAGCACTGGCAGCCATCAAACATATCCGTTTTGATTTCACGCATAAAAACGGAAAGAGCTACTGGCAACCCGAATATATTCCATCGGACACGGGCGATCAAACCATCGCATGGGCTTTCTCCAAAAACGGCATAGCTTTTCCCACTGAGGATTTTCCTCTCACATTAGATAGAATACGGTTCGTGCTAAATCCGGGCAGCCGTTCTGAAATCACGATTCCCCTGCGGGAACTCAAAGCCTACTATCCAGTCAAAGCAAGTTCCGCGATAAATAATGTACATATTGAGAATAATTTTGCATGGATCACTGCCGAAGGAGAACTTCGCCTCCACTATAATTTGCAACAAACCGGTAGTGCCGATATTTCTATTTGGACCACCGCAGGACAGCAAATTTCCGAATATATCTCCAACCGAGAACTTCCGGGAACTTATACCTATAATATCCCAGACCGATTCCTTTCTCCCGGAATATATATATTGACAATCCGAGCAAACGGAAAAAACCAAAGTCTAAAATTCAGGGTAAAATAAGATTGTTTTTTATCGATAAGGGATATTTCCAATGGAAATATCCCTTATCATTTATCTCAATGAAATAAAATTTTAACTCATAACAAATCTACTCACAAACGAGAAACAGGCTCAAAATCAATAATAAAGAAACTTTTCCCTTTAAACAATAAACCACAACAGCAAATTTAGAACGGGTTATTGGGCTCGGCAAAATCGTAAAATGTTCCATAATTACCACGACGAGGAGCCCCCGGCATATCCGGATAAAAATTAGGACATTCCTCCACCTTAGCCTTCAATTTAGCATAAATGGTCTTAATTTCGTTACTACACGTATCTATATCAATAGGATGCTCTTCCATAAAATCTGTTTTTGTATTATAGAACCGGCCATCCCAATAATATTTCCACTCAGTGGTGCGTGCAGCACGAGACGCATAAGGAGCCGCAGCCACAGGCCATAATGGATTATAGTGCATCAAAGAAATTTCCTTTTCAAGAGGTTTTTCTCCAACGATTTCCGGGAAAAGACTCACCCCATCTAAACCATATTCTTCTGGTACTGCTATACGCATGGCATCGGCAAAAGTCGGGAAAAAATCAGTAAAATCGACCAATCGCTGGCTTTCCCTCGGCTCTAATTTATCTCCCCAGCATATAATCAACGGGACAGAAGTACCTATACCCCTAGGGTCTCCTTTACCGCCTCGACGCAAAGTACCATCGGACATTTGTGAAACAATACGCGTAGAAGTCCCATTATCGGACGTAAAGATAAATATCGTATTTTCCCATTGTCCATTACGTTTCAACCGATCGATCATGCGCCCCACTTTCTTATCAAGATAAGCTACCATATCTTTGAAATTAGCCGTATCTTTCTGAAAACGACCTGCAAAATCCAAATCCCAACTCTCTGAATCGGGGGTAGGCGTGTGCGGCGTATGTACTAAGGGAGTAGAGTAATAAAGCAAAAATGGTTTATCTGAATCTTTCTGTTTATCCAAAAATTCAAAAGCGGCCGATTCGAAACCATCAGGGCCATAAATCGAATACTCATAATGACCGTGATTATCCATCATACAATTGGCATAACGATCTGTACCAGTCGGACCATTGAATTCTTTATATACTTCAAGTTGAAACAAACACCACTCGTCCCACCCCAACCGGGTCGGCATCTCACGTGAACGCCCCAACTGCCATTTACCAAACATACCAGTCGTATAACCAGCCTGCTGTGCCAACTGCGAGAAAGTAGGCTCATCGTCGTTCATATAGCCAAAACAAACATAATTTTTATCGTTATACAATCCAGTCATAAGCTGTACACGAGAAGGAGAACTAAGAGGTTGGGCATGCATATTCGGGAAAAACAACGACTTTTCAGCCAAAGAATCGATAATGTGTGTATCATACGACACACCACCCATACAGCCGAAACACTCGGCCCCGATATCATCTGCTAAAAACAAAACGATATTGGGACGTACCCCATTTTCAATCGAACCATTTTTGTCGGTACAACCACTACCGACAAGTGAAAGCATCGAAAGCCCTGTGATTTGAAGTTTTCTTGAATTGATCATAATAGTTTTGATATAAGATTAAGATTTCCACAAAGATAAAGTTTTTTTACACTTCATCGTTTACACTAAAAATATCTTATCCTCATACACATCTATTTATCCCTCCCGAGATAATCGATAACAAAACCGGTGACGCTCGAAACAAATATCGAGAATTCCAAATCGTACAAACCGAGCAATATACTCTATCGCCAACCGATAAGAAATATGAGCCAACCGACTATATTTACTAACTGTTATTTCTTGATGTTCCGCCAAATAATCAAGTAACAATTGTTCTCGTTCGGTATATTTCACAAGAGTTCCCCGAGCGCTATTTTTCTGTCGCCACACAGCCAAATGCACAGGTGTTGCCAATATATTCTCGTCGGCAATCCGCACATAAGCTAAATACTTCCCGGTTTCGTCCTGCACTTGCACGGGCTTTTGTTCGGCTTTCGGAATCTCTGCAACAAGCACCGTTTTGCCGTCCACTTCATACGTCAGCACACCTATTTCCACATTAGGCCGGCAATAAAGTTTGGCAGCAGCCTCTATCATATAAATCTCTTCTTCCGAACGCACCCCGGCTATTCGACCGTTATCCTTCACACCTATCAATAAACGTCCTCCGTCCGTATTGGAAAAAGCAGACAAGGAACGGGCTATTTTTCGAGCATCGGAAATCTCGAATTTAAAATCCTGCTGCTGGTGTTCTCCTTCTGCGATAAGTTGTTGTAAATACACCTTGTCGGAATTCGGTCTCATGGTTTACTCTATTTTTTCATTAACTGTTGCAACCGATAACGAAATCGTAGCCAAAATAGAAATCCGGCCGTAAACAGCCCCGCAGGAAATGCGACCCACACGCCTACGACACCTCCGCCCCATGTAAACCCACACAAATAGCCCACAGGCAAAGCAACTATAAAATACGAGAAAAAGGCAATCCACATCATGGGCTTGACATCGGTCGTTCCTCGCAAAGCATTGGCAAAAGTAATCTGCAAAGCATCTCCGAACTGATAAACAATCAGCGAAAATATCAACGAAGAAACAACTACCATAACTTCATGGTCTTCTGTAAAGCTATATATAATGGGAGTCCTCGCCAAATAGAAGAATAAACTGGCAACAATGGCAAGCGATAAAATAATTCCCATTCCCGAATTTACAGCTCTACGCAAATTGGGGAAATCCTTCTGCCCCATAAAATGGCTGACCCGCACAGCCAAAGCAGCACCCATACCATAATATACCATAAACCCGATAGTACTGACCGAAATCATTATCTGATGGGCCGCCAACGGAATGCTGCCCAGCCACCCTACCATAATAGCGCTCAACGAAAAAGCCGCAGTTTCCATACCCATTTGCAAAGCGATAGGCCACCCCAAAGCATTGAGTTGCATAAAATCATTACGATTGAATCGAGAGCGTAAAATCGCCTCCCTATATACTTTATACCGTCGCGCAACAGCAACGACCCCGATAAAGACCAACAGCATGACAATACGCGAGACCAATGTGCTCACACCCGCCCCGAACAAGCCCCATTCGGGGAATCCGAAACTTCCGTAAATCAACAAATAATTCCCGAAAATATTCAATGCGTTTCCACCCAATAAAATCCACATCGGTGTACGAGTATCGGTCAACCCTTCCGCAAACTGCCGGAAGCCGTTAAACAGCATGATAAACAATAAAGAAATCAGTTGCAAAACAAAATACGGACGTATGTGAGGCAACAATTCCTCTGGCTGTCCCAACTTATCGACAAAGCAATAGACCGTATACATTACAGCAGTCAACAATACTGCAACCGATGCATTAGCAGCCAAAGCATTACGAAATACTCGTCCTATCCCTTGTGTGTTTCCCCCACCCTGCAACATACCGATTAGAGGAGTCAATCCATAAGAAAAACCGGTCGCAAAGATGATTGCCAGATTGAATACATTATTCACGAACGCAGCCGCAGCCAACTCCTCCGTACTATGATGCCCGATCATTATCGTATCGGCCAAACCCAATATAATCATACCCAACTGTCCTACGACAATCGGTAAACCTAGTCTTAACAAAGAACTAACCTGCTGTTTATAAGGGAGTAATTGCATTGATCTCATATCATACAATCTTACAAAAATTAAATGAAGTGCAAAGATAATGCAAGGCAAGAGAAAGACAAAGTGAACTTGTTTACTTTTCTTTCTCTTGCCTTGCATTGCCAATCTTGGGCTTTTGTCAATCGCTCATGTAAATCGAATACAGAAACAACTTCTATTCATTTCCCAGAATGAAAATCGGTATCTATCCGACAAATAGATAGATACCGATTGATAGAAAGTTGTCATAACTGGATTATGCTTAACTGACTTGAATACCGACTTTCCGGTTCAAAGTCCCCTACAAACTCACTTTATAACAATGATCATTTATATATACAAGGTAAAATCCGTGTATCGGTAAATCCAGTTCATGTTTGCCTATTGTAATTTGTCTACTAAGTATCAACTTACCCTCGATAGTATATATTCGGACAAGAGCATCTCGGGCAACCCCTACATATAAGATTCCGTTATGAGCATAAACTTTATCAGAATCTATACCATCAACATTTTCGATGGAGGAAGAGAGTCGTACGATTTGAGGTTCTGAATACTCCGAATATACGTTGGGTCCCCAAATTCCTTCTTCATCTAACGAATAGGACCAAGAAGCTACAGAATAAAGATATTCATCGCTTTCAGAACCCGTAAGGTCGGTAAAGGTGTACGAGGTGTTATCGATACCTTCCACTTCGAACGATGCCAATGCAGAAGTATAACTCTCTCCGGCTCTTAGAATTTGCTTTACGAAAATATCATCGATAAACATTTTATCCGTTCCCGAGAAAGTAACGGTAAAATGAGTTTGAGCCGACCCATTAGTAAAATCTACGGAAAAAGAATGCTCTCCCACGGTTTTCATCAGATGCTCGCGATGTTCTTTTTCACCTTCACAATAACTATCCACATAGACAGTATCGCCAGCATGAATCGCATACACATTCAGTTGCACCGTGTATTTGCCATCGTTACGAGACAAATCAAATTCGGGAGACGTGATTTTTCCTTCCTCAAAATCACGGTAGTAATTATCGATACCTATCATTCCTTTAACCGTACAACCCATATTGACACCCCAACCGGGCACTTTGCTATATTTATTAAGGTCATAATCATAAAAGTAACCGGGCCATTCAAATGTTCCCTCCGTGATCGTTTCTAAATCCTCGTGCACCAGCGTGTATTCTTCATCGGATCGGGCTGTATGTTTCAAAAAGTGGCGCACGGCATATCCCATTGCACGCTCAACAGGATACCATCGAGCAGTATATCCTGTATCGCTTATATCGGTCGGATCGGCCAATTCGGGCACTGGCATAGTACGAATGGGGATATACACTTGTACCTCGTTCGATTCAACAGAAGTGTATTTTTCATTCTTGGCTTTTACCGTGAAGAAATAAGTTTTTCCTTTTTCCATACCGGTAACTTGACATTCACATTCCGTCGTTTCGATATTCTCTGCAATATATACACGTTGCGTTTTCTCTTCATCGGCATAATAATAAGCAGACGTAAGATAAGAGGTAGCCAACCACACTGCATCCCATCGAGCGGTAAAATGCTCGAATGTCACATCTCTGGGTGAGATCGCGTGGGGTGAACAAATATCGTACACGTCTTGTATGATTTCAATATCGTCTATCAGCCACGAATCGTTGTATGCCCCGATTTGTACATAGGCCAAGCGACTCCCCATACCGAAATTGTGCTGAAAGGAGACTTCGATCGTTTGCCATTGGTCGGTGATGGTGCGTTTCTCACTCGTATAGTAGTTGTTACTGTATTGATCTTGCAAATAAAGGATAAGCGAGTCCTTCGTTTGGGCAATCGAACGTGCTCGGAATCGCAGTATGAAGTTACCATCGTCCAAACGCACATCGGTATACGGCGTTTGAATCCACCCTTGTGTCTCCCCATATGTATAGTCATCATAAGAGAGTACAGCGCAAACTCCTCCGGCTTGATGAATACCTCGTCCTTTCCACTGTATGCCGTGCGTGAACTCCATAGGAATCATTGCATTTCCTGTCGAAAGTTCACTCTCGGCAGGCGTGGATTCGGTTCCTTCGGTAAAAGCCGAAAAATCTTCCGATAAAATAGCGAGTTGCTCGCCACGAGCAGCATAAGCCGAAACAATGTTGACACCTAAGAAGATAGTCAAACAGATTGATGTAATTTTTTTCATAAGCAATAATATGATTTTATAATTAGGAAGTGTTCTCTATGAGAATGAAGAAATAATTTTTAAACAAAAGTAACGCCGACAATTCTTTATTAAAAATAATCGACGTTACAATTAAGCCATTATATTGTATTGATAATCAGATATTTTCAAATAGAATATTACAAACAACATTTGTTAAACACTAATTATCAACAATTTACACATCAAATAGCCCCAGCCTATATTTTTACATTAATTTACTTTTAACCCGGCTTTTCTGAGTACGGATAGCATTCAGACTTACTCCTTTGCAAACAGCACATTCTTTGGTATTAAGTCCGCACTTGACCAAACAACATAAAACCGCCTCATCTTGCGTTAATTTAGTATGTTTTTTCAAAGCATCGATATATTCATTAAAAGCTTTGTGTATAGACTGCGAGACCATCTGTCGTTCATCAATACTCAATACCGATTCCGATTTCACCTCGATCATCGATTTCATATTTTTGTATGCTTTGGTTCGCATGAAAGATAAAGCACATACATCACCCTTTTTATCGATGAGTGATTGTAGTTCTTTTCGCTCGTTATCGACCTGCCGGGCGACGATATTCGATTCGCCCATATTCCCCTTTATATTACCCTCATCGCACTCGTGAGCCGTCTCTATCTTTTGACGCAACGTCTCTACCTGAGCTTTCCACGCTTTATCTCTTGACCTTCTTTTTTGAATATACAGAAATAAGATAAGCAAAGCTCCAATAATAACTACGGCAATCCAACGATAATATCGAGTTTTCTCGGTATAAAGAATCTGCTCCAAATCATATTGATATTCTGTCTCTCCCATTGACTCGGTACGATTAATTTTTTCAATAGAATCATTAGCAAGATTCAATGAATTTACACATTCTTCATAGAGTGCACCGTTTTTTGTTTCGAGAGCAACTTCGCAAAGCTGCTTATAGCTATTGGCCCTTGTATAAATATTGGGGCTTAAACTTCCTTGCCGGCTATAATGATATGCAGAATCATACTGTCCAGATAATAAAAACATCTTACCTATGGCAGAATACGTTCGATATATCAAAGTACTATCCTTAGACAGAGAAATAGCTCTATACGCATGCTTTGTAGCCTGTTCGAGATCTTTGAGTTCTCCGTAAACGACCGACAGATTGTTATGAGCGGCTGTCATTTCCAAAGTGTCCGAAGCAGCTTCCGATAACGACAAAGCTTCTTTAATGTATCCGAGTGCACTGTCGGGACTGTTCTTATACAGATAATCTTTCCCTACTTCCCGTAAAGCTCGAGCCGTATATTTCGTCGAATCACTCGCCATACATTCTTTCAAGGCGATAGTGTGCTCTTCTAATGCTCTATTGTACAGATGATGCGTACGCAGTAAGTTTCCGAGACGCAAATGCAACGCAACCGATAGATCCGAATTCGGGCTAGTAAGGCTCAATGCCCGACGATATAAATATGCAGCCGAATCGGGTTGAAAAGATTCTATTTCAATCCCATAGTCATATAAGCGTATTGCCTTTTCTTGATATCGATCACTGTGGCAAGCAAAAAAACAAAACAAAATGACAATATAACATATACGGGAATTCATGAGTGCAACTGCTTGGTATAAGTAACAACAACGAAAATCTTAGCAAAGATAATTTTATCGGCCGGGAAAATTATAAAATGTGAATTAAAAACAGCAAAAAAGTACAATTTATACAAATAGGTAAAAAGGTGACAATAAATGCCCCAGCAAACCTAAGGTACAAATCGACTATACCCGAACTCTCCTCGACAAACGAAAACCACCATCTATCCAGCCGGATAAAATAACAAAAAAAAGAGAGAGCCCGATTTTTACACGATAAGCTCTCTCCTTCAATTTCTATTTCATCGACTCTTTCAGAACAATTTCTCTGGGTATTCACCGGCAGCAATCAACGCATGAATTTTGTCGACAACCGACTGCCTGTCGGCAGCATAAGTTACCCCGAACCATTTCGACGGAGTATCGAGAACCGTTACAGAGGCCTTGCCAGTTTGAATCAAATCATTTACCAACAAAGGTATAAAATACTCAGCTTTAATGTTATCTGCATTCTCTTTCAAGAACTTAACGAAATACTCTTCGGAATATTTGAAATAATCGGGTGTGAATCCCCACATATTCATCGAAACAGGAGCATTGTCATCGATAGCAGTCCAAATATCCCCTTCTTTAAACATCACCTTGCCGTCGCGACGTTCTATCTGAGTACGTTCTACAACAGATGTAAGATGTTTCTCGGCATTGGTCTCGCACACGCCACGAGCAACAGAACCGCTCTCAGACAGCGTATTTCCCACGCGATAACCCACCATACAATACTCATTTTTCTTTCCTTCCAGACCTTTCAAATAATCGGCCAAAATAGCAAAACTTTCGCGACCGTAGAAATCATCGGCATTAATAACGGCAAATGGCTCTTTAATTACATCTTTACCCATCAACACGGCATGATTAGTTCCCCACGGTTTAGTACGTCCCTCGGGACACGTGAACCCCTCCGGCAAATCGTCGATAGATTGGAATACCAATTCACAAGGAATATGACCTTCATATTTAGAAAGAATCTTATCCCTGAAATCTTGCTCGAAATCCTTACGAATTACGAAAACGACTTTACCGAATCCTCCGCGTAAAGCATCGAAAATCGAATAGTCCATAATCGTTTCACCGTTAGGACCAAGACCGTCGAGCTGTTTCAGTCCTCCATAACGACTACCCATGCCGGCAGCCAATACAAAAAGAGTTGGTTTCATAGCAGTTACTTATTTTTAGTTTTCCATGAATTGCAAAAGTAATTATTTTTTATGATAAAAATCAGCAATACACCTTCAACTTTCACCCAAGTGTTCCTAAAACAAATATTATCTACCTGTTAAACCCCAACGCTCAATAGAGAGAGTCCATTTTGTTCACGAGAATAATGTTAAAAATGGAACGATAGGTCGAAAAAAATTCCTTTTTACTTTCTGATTTGAAAAAAAACATCTTTATTTGCAACGAATAATAATTATCGAATCACTCTAAATAAAGATTGCCTATCGACAAAACATTACGCTTGAATCAAAAAAAAGAGAGGTAGTAATGAACGATTTATTCGATCGCACCGACGAAGAACTGGTTGCGTTGTATGCCGAAGGTAATAATGGAGCTTTTGATGTTCTGCTTAAACGACATCAGGTCCGTACTTTCAACTACATTTATTATATTGTAAAAGACAAAGAATTGGCGAACGACATCTTTCAGGAAACTTTTGTCAAGGCTGTCATGACTATCAAGCAAGGACGCTATACCGAAAACGGGAAGTTCCCTGCATGGATTTCCCGAATCGCCCATAATCTCATTATCGATTTTTTCCGACAGGAAAAAGCCGATAATTATGTTATCACCGATAATGAAAACATGGATATCTTTAATCGCAAAGAATTGAGCGAAGGAACCGTCGAAGATACAATTGTACAAAACCAGATCGAAGCCGATGTTCGCAAACTTATCAAGGCCCTTCCACACAGCCAGAGGGAAGTACTTGTCATGCGTTATTACAAAAACATGAGCTTCAAAGAAATTGCAGACCATACCAAAGTCAGTATTAACACAGCCTTAGGGCGGATGCGCTATGCCATTCTCAACCTGAGAAAAATGGCCGAGGAAAACAACATCGTACTGACATTATAAAAAAACAAGCAGGTACAGATAATAATTACAAGGCTACCGACGTTTATAATACATAAACATCAATTTTTATTAGCCTATGAAAAAAATCTCTACCTCTAAAAACACAACGAGAGTACAAAACGCAAAAGTATTACAACCAACGGCCTCGACAATCGATTTTATTAGGCAATTTGCCAGAGTATATTCATTCGATTCCCGATTGCCGGCCTCGTTAGGAGGATTGGTAAATAACTAAAAAGAAAAGGGGAGCAGATTATCTGCTCCCCTTTTCTTTTCTACTCTATTAACCTCAGTAAGAAAACTTTCCCGTAACCACTCCTTTTTTCTCCTCTTTTCTTTCTTTATATAATACTATAATTTTTTATAAAAAAAGAATGTAAGTTTTCTTTTTTATCTTATAATATTAGTATATTAGCACTGCGATTTTCTTTATTTCTCATTACTCACAAAGCCCTAAACAACTGAATATCATGTAACAAAAACCATATTTAACACGATTATTGTCTCCATACTATTTTTCAGACAAGCTATACATTTTATTTTAATTTAAAGTTGAATGACATTAGTTACTCAAGAAGATAGTGATTTCACAAACATTTTTAGAAGTTCTAAAAATGGATTTATCCAGTTTGCATATTCCTATCTTGGGAACATGCAAGACGCAGAAGACGTAGTCATGGAGTCCTATATCCAATATTGGGAGAACAAGGACAAAGCGACATTCCAAACTTCCAATATAAAAGGATACATCTTTACAATTATAAGAAACCGATGTATCGATATTCTGGAAGAGAGAAAATACTTATTACAAAAAAACGACGAGCTCTATAAACACATAATAGGTGAAATAGAACTCAATATATCCTCATTGAAAGGATGCGATCCCTCCGAACTATTCACCAGCGAAATAGAAAATATAGTAAACGATACTATCAAAACACTCCCTAATCGCACCCGTGAAATTTTTTACGAAAGATACCTCGAACAAAAATCCTACAAAACCATTGCCGAAAACTTCGGGATTTCGGTAAAAGGCGTAGAGTTCCACATCACAAAAAGCCTGAATGTCCTAAGGAAAAAATTAAAAGACTATTTATAAAAATTCCGAGCCACGCTGTAACGAAATCCGACCAAAATACCACGAGAATCAACCAACCAACTATAAAAACACAAATCCACACTTCATTTTTCTCAAAAAAAATTTATTTTATTACTAGGGATATACCCTGTTTTTCGGTTTATATAATGTATGGAAAAGAAAACATTATATAGATATTTCGGAAATTGCGCAACCGAAGAGGAGCGCATTCAAGTTTTGGAGTGGACAAAAGCCTCGCCCGAAAACCTCAAAGAGTTCTGTCGTGAACGCAACATATACAATGCCATTTTATTATCGACTGACAATATACAGCGTACCAAATACGACTTCCGCCGCCACTACCGTGCACAACTTCTACGTATTGCCGCCGTTGTCATACTATTGTTGTCGGTAGCATTCGGCAGTTTCTATCTCACGATGGGCGATCGCATCGTTCCCCTCTATTCATTGACCGTACCGGCCGGTAACAGCAATACCCTGCTCCTGCCCGACGGTACGAAAGTATGGCTCAATGCAGGTTCCACGATAAAATACCCCTCGTCGTTCTTGGGAATGCAACGCAATATAGAAATAGAAGGCGAAGCCTATCTCGAAGTCGCCCACAACCGTTGGAAACCATTTATCGTAAATACGCCTAACGGAAAAGTTAAAGTGTTGGGAACCAAATTCTACGTGACTTCCACACTCAAAGAAAAAGACTTCATGGTCTCGCTCATCGAGGGTTCTGTAAAAATATCGTCGGGCGAAAAAAGCGCGATGCTCAAACCCGGATACCGGGCACAATTCAAAGACGGCGAGTTCAAGCAATCGGTAATCCGCACCTTCGAAACCGAGCTGTGGAAAGACGGTATCTACTACTTTAAAGACAAATCGTTCGACGAATTGATGGAAGGATTCGAAAAATCTTTCGGTGTAAAAATCAGTATCGACAAAGACATCAAAAGCACCGAGCACTACACCGGTAAGTTCTATCGCTACGATGGCATTCAACATGCGTTGCAAGTTCTTCAACACGAATTCGATTTTGATTTCAAATGGGATAAAGAACTCAATACGATACAAATCATTTCTAAACATAAATAATTCCCGAAAGCCTATGAACACATAAAAACACACCATCTCTTGTCTATCATTTTAAAATCAACAATTTATTTATTTCAGTTACAAAACTTTTGAATACCACAAAACACACGTATGTATAGAAAAAGTTTAAAAGCAATTATTGCAGCTTTAGCACTGGCTTACGCATTCGAAGCAAGTGCCGATGCGTATTCACGCATATCCCTATCCGAGGCAAATACTCCAATAGACGAAGTTTTGAAAAAAATCGAGAAAGAAGCTCATTGTCTGTTCGTTATCAACACCCAAGTGGACACGAAACGCAAAGTAAACCTTAACGTCAAAAATAAGACGGTCGGCGAAATACTCGATATCATGTTCAAAGGGTCCGATGTCTCTTACTCGATACAGAATCCCAACATCATGTTGTCGAAAAAAGTCGTATCTGCACAAGGAAATGTCGCTAGCGCAAGTGCGACGGCTCAAAGTGCCAACACGAAAATTATAACCGGTAACGTTACCGATGCCTCCGGCGAAACACTCATCGGCCTCACCGTAAAGGTTGCGGGAACCAGTGTAGCGACGGCAACCGATATCGATGGTAACTACTCTATCAAAGTACCGGCAGGAAGCAACGAATTGGAATTTTCCTACATCGGTTACCAAACTATCAAACGCCCCATCAACGGACATGATAAAATCAATGTAGTGATGCAAGACAACACGAAGTTGCTCGACGAAGTCGTAGTCACGGCTATGGGTATCGCTCGTAAAGAAGAAACCCTTTCCTACTCGACGCAAACCGTCGGAGGCGACGAACTCACTCGCGCAAAAGAAGCCAACCTCATCAACTCGTTGCAAGGGAAAAGTGCAGGTTTGGTCATCACGCCTAACTCCGGGGGAGCCGGTGGAGCCTCCAAAATCTTGCTTCGCGGTAATGCATCCATGATGGGTAACAACTCGCCGCTTATCGTTATCGACGGTGTGCCCATGCAAAACAACGTGGCCGGACAAATGGATATGGACACCGGTGGCGCCACTATGATGGTCGACGGTTCGAAAGAAAGTAGCGATGCCCTTTCCCAACTCAACCCCGACGACATCGAATCGATTACCGTGCTGAAAGGAGCAAACTCCGCAGCGCTTTACGGTAGCGCCGCCTCCAACGGTGTACTTATGATTACCACAAAAAAAGGTAAAGAAGGGCAAATCCGTATCGATGTATCGAGCAGCACGACATTCGAGACTCCTTTGAAACTTCCCAAATTACAAAACAGATACGGAGGTCTAATGACCGGATCGGTTGAAAATGGTTTCACCATGGGTTCGAACAGCTGGGGACAACGCATCGATGCCCTCGGTGACGAATACTTCAACCCGGCCAACTCGCCCTACCGACTGTCGCGCAACCCATACGACATCAGCGACTTCTACCGCGTCGGCTCAAACTTCAACAACTCGATTGCATTGAGCGGAGGTACAAAAGTGGTACAAACCTATTTCTCTTACGGAAATACCACGGCCAACGGTATCGTCGACACCAATAAGTTCATGCGTCACAATATCTCGTTGCGTCAAAGTTTCTCTTTCTTCAAAGACAAACTCAAAATTGACATTTCGGCCAATTACATCAACCAGAAGACCAAAAACCGTCCCACCGGTGGTACGTTCTTCAACCCCATCTACCAACTCTACACTTCGCCGAGAAACCTCGACATGAATTGGTACCGCAAAAACTATTACGACACCGAGGCTACTTGGTTGTCCAAAAAATACGATTACATCGTTTCCGAAACCGGTCCCGACGGGCTGCCTACTTCGGTAATACAATCGGGTAAAGAATCGATACTATTCGACAAACATTATGGTAAACAAGTATGGTATAGCGATGCCATCAACCTCAATAACCCGTGGTGGTTGATCAACCGTATGACCAGCGAAGAAGTGATTAACCGCACATTCGGTAGTATCGCTGCCAACTGGCAAATCATCGACGGTCTCAATTTGCAAGCCCGTATCAAATATGATTACAACGAACGCAACGACGAGAATCGGCAATACGCCACCACTTGGGGTAACGCCGAAATGATCGACCGGGGTCGCCTCATTCTCGACCACACCAAGACACAAGACTTTTACGGAGACTTCATGTTGAGCTACAACAAAACGTTCAAAGACTTCACCATCGGTGTCAATGCGGGTGGTAGCATGATGAACTCTTCTTACGATCAATGGATGATTACTCCTATTGCCAAAACAGGAGCGCCCTATACCGAGGACCTCTCGTGCAACCAATTCGTCCTTTCCAACATATACCTCAGCGGTAACGAAAACTTCGGTGGTCTTACTACCAAAAATTGGGAACGCGCCATTTTCGCTACGGCACAAGTTACTTGGCAAGACAAGGTAACGGTCGAGGGTAGTTACCGTGACGACTGGTATCGTGCCTTTACACAATTCCGCGATATGGATCCCCACTTTGCCTACTATTCGGCAGGAGCATCCGCTCAGATGAATAAATTGCTCACCTTACCCGAGCAAATCAACGAATTGAAACTACGGGCTTCGTACTCCGAGGTGGGTAACTCCATTCCTAACAGCCTTTTCCTCGCATCGGCAAAACGCAATCCGGCGACGGGAGCTGTCATCAACAGCGGTATCGTGAACTTCAAAAACCCGAAACCCGAAACCACGCAATCGTTCGAAGCCGGATTCGACATCAGTTTGCTCGATCGCTCCATCTCTTTGCAAGCCACCTACTATAATGCCGTCATGAAAAACCAGTTCATGAAATACAAAGGTTCGGGTGGTAAAAACGTGTACATCAACGGTGGTAAAGTCCGCAATCAAGGTATCGAGTTGACCGCATCCTATATCTTCGCTCCCAACAACGATTTCAGCTGGATCACCAATCTCAACTATGCCTACAACGACAACAAAATCCTCACGGTGGCCCGCAAGCAAAACGGTCAAAAATATATCCACGAAGTCGACATGGGTAACCTCAGCGGGTTGAAAGTCAAATTCGAAGAGGGCGGATCTTACGGAGACCTCTATGCCGTAGGGTTCATGAAAGATGCCGCTACCGGCGAAGTGGCTGTAAGAGAAGACACGGGTGCTCCCATGAAGCAAAACGGTGTAGCCGACGAATACCTCGGCAACATGAATGCCAAGCACACTCTCGGTTGGTCCAACACCTTTAATTACAAAGATTTCTCTTTCTACTTCCTCATCGACGGTAAGGTAGGCGGTAAAGTCATCTCTTTCACCGAGGCATACCTTGACCAATTCGGAACTTCCGAACGTACCGCCGATGCACGGGACTACGCCGTTGCCAACAACCTCTATTGGACATCGAACCGCGGACAAAAATTCCCCGGCATGTATATTCCGGGAACCAGCCAAGTGGTTCCGGTAGAGCAATATTACCAGACCATCGGTGGTGGATCACCTGTAGGACGCAACTACGTGTACGATGCCACGAACTTCCGCCTGCGCGAAATATCGTTGGCCTACACTTTCCGTAATCTCTTCGGTGCAAGCAAGAACCTCACGATTTCGGCCAACGCCCGCAACTTGTTCTTCTTGTATCTCGATGCCCCCATCGATCCCGACACCTCGCTGAGCACGCAAAATGCTCTGGGTAATGTCGACATTTTCGGCATGCCTACTACAAGATCTTTCGGTATTTCTCTTAAAGCTTCATTCTAATGAGACATAACATCATGAAAAAAACAGCATATTTATCAGCATTCGCTTTTGCCGTGGCAACCTCGTTGGTCGGTTGCGGCGATCCCCTGCTCGATGATTTGGATACCAACATCGAGGTTAGTAGCGGCGACCTTTCCATTGCCGAGAACTACGAACAAGCGGCCGGTATGTTCCTGACCGCCCAACAGAAAATGCACGACGTGGGTGCCGCCAACGGTGCGCACATCTACCAAGTGCAATTCAACATTCACATCGACAACTACGCCGGTTACATGGCCGGTACCCAGAACTTCGGGGGCAACCTACCCTCTACCTACGGCTATTTCGCCAGCTATTGCGATGGCCCGCAGGCCAGTTTCTTCAACGTCGCTCATGCGGCTCTCCCCGTCATGAGGTCGGCAAAAAGCCTCGGTCTCGAAGAGATAGGCGCCATGTGTAACATCATGTACTGTTTCTCGGCACTGGAACTTTCCGATGTGTACGGACCTTTCCCGTGGAACGACTATAAAAACGATGTGCAAGAGCCACCCGTTACTTACGAACCGATGGATCAAATCTACGACTCGCTGTTCGTCAACCTCAAAGATGCCGGTCAAATACTCAAAAATTTCTCTTCGACGACACAAGAGCACCAAGACAGTATCAACCAAGTACTGGCAAAATACGACAAAATCTGCGGCAACGTAAAAACATGGGAACAATTCTCCAACTCCATTCGTCTGCGCATGGCCATGCGTATGTCCAACATCGATCCCGACAGAGCCAAAGCCGAGGCTCAATCGGCTATCGAAGACGGTCTCATCGAGAAAAATATCGAGTATAACACCATGGCTCAAAACGGAACAAACCACCCGTTGGCATTTATCTCCATTCTCTGGAACGACACCCGCATGAACGCCTCGCTCGAGAACATCATGAAACGGCTCAAAGTTCCTTTCATGGAAAAAATATTCGCCAAAAACAGCGATGCCATACGCGATATAAACGGTGAAATCGTATGGCCCTCAGGAAAAGAGATCGTGGGAGTTCGTACCGGAATAGCGCTTACAGCTCGCGATGACAACAACCCCTACCTCAAATATTCGGGCTTAACCAGCGAGTTCGCAAACTTCCCGTTGGCGATATTCAAACTCTCCGAGCGTTACTTCCTGCAAGCCGAAGCCGCCCTTCGTTGGAATATCGGCGGATCGCTCAACAGCAACTACCTGAAAGGGGTTGCAGCCATGTTCGGCGCCTACAACATAGCGCAAACCTCCGATGAGTTCAAGGCTTATTGGGCACAAGGAGAGGCCGATACCTCCATCGACTATGTCGATCCCTACGACACCTACAACAATATCAAAGGGTTGGTTACCGTGGGTGTGAAACTCAACAGCAACGATGATCCCAAAGTAAAACTCGAAAAGATCATCACCCAGAAGTGGCTGGCCAATTTCCCGATGGGACTCGAAGCATGGAACGACTTGCGCCGCACCGGTTATCCCCGCATATTCCCTGTTAACGATATTGGAGACGGCTCGTTGGGCAAAGGCCGTATGGTTCGCCGTATTCCGTGGAACATGACCGATGCGGCAGCCGCTCAAGACGTGAACGCATCGGGTATCCCTGCCCTCGGAGGTGGAAACTTCATGCGCACCACCCTTTGGTGGGACGTAGAAGACCCTGCCGGACTGGGTGACAACCGCCGCTGGGAAACCGAATTGATGGGAAAATAAAAAAAAGAGGGAGGCAACTCTCCAAAGAGAGCTGCTTCCCTATCCTAAAAAAATATAATTTTTAAATCTCTTATTATCAATTAAAAACAAAAAAAGCATGAAAACACCAAGATTACTACTGTCTGTGTTGGCTTGTGCTGCCGTTGCGGGAAGTTATGCGCAAAATATCCCGACACACGACTCGTATGTACGACCTTTCGAGGAAGGGAAACAAAAAAATTTCTCGTCCTATTTCAGGAATTGGGATCCTGCGACCCCAATGTCCGAAGACGAGAACTTCTACATCTCGCGTGTTCCTTTGAAACAACGTTTCGTCAATACAGCCACCCAAGTAGATCCCACCATGACACAAGACCGCAAATTCTGTATGTGGACTCCCATGGGTATATCCGACACCTACTGGCAGGCACTGCCCCGCTATGTATTCGACGGTGACAACTTCAACTTATGGTCCTATATAGACTCGCAAGGAGGCTGGTCCCTACCGTGGGTACGCGTGCCGGGCGCATACAGCGATGTAACGCACCGCAACGGTGTGGCCAATAGCGGCGGACTCTTGTTCTTCGACTCTTGGGGAGGAGACAACACCGAGAGCAACAACGTGGTAAACATGCTCGTCGAGCGACAAAACGGCAATTTCAAATGGGTTGAAAAATTCGTGAAATACCTCCGTTACTACGGTCTCGATGGTATAGGGTTCAACCCCGAGGGTACTGTGCCCAATGCCGGCGACTTGCAAGACTTCTTCATCGCTTGTCGCGAATATGCCGAAAGCATAGGCTGGCAATTCCACGTTTACTGGTACAACTCGAACAACAATGCCGGAAGAATGGACTTGAACAACAGTCACGACTTCAACCAGTACAATGAAAAATGGACTTGGAAAAACAACAAGCAAGTAGTCGACATGAACATGCTCAACTACGATTGGAGTGGCTATGCACCGGCATCGGTAAGATATGCCAAACAAGTAGGGCTTAACCCCTATACGCTGTACGCAGGTTGGGATATCCAAGGCAACTGGTTGGGACGTGGCCGATGGACCGCTCTCCGCGACAACGAATTGTCCATCGCATTCTGGGGTAACCACACCACCAACATGATCTATCAAAACTCTTCCGAATTCGGATCGGGCGACGAAGCCGTACAAGCCTGCTATCTCGAAAAACAAGAGCAAGTATTCTCGGGCGGTAACCGCAATCCGGCAAAACGCCCCGCCATTAAAGACGGTATCGTAAGCTCGGCCGAAGCCGCCATGAAAGAATTCCACGGGATAGCCGAGTTCCTACCCGCCCGAAGCGTTTTGCAAGAGCTGCCTTTCGTAACCCGTTTCGGCCTCGGTAACGGCAAAACGTTCCGTAACGAAGGAAAAGTAACCTTCGGGAACAAATGGTTCAACGTAGGTGTACAGGACTACCTGCCCACATGGCGCTGGTGGATCACCGACGACAACAACAACGTACCCGAAGACGGTATCGAATGCGGATTCACCTACGAAGACGCTTGGTATGCAGGTTCGGCTTTGCAAATGAGCGGAGCTACGAATGTGTCCAACGTTCGTCTATTCAAGACCAACTTTGACGTTGCCGAAACCGACGACATATCGATGACATTCAAATTGAACAGCGGTGAAGACACGCACATGAAACTCTTCTGGTCGTTCGTAGGCAGTGAAAATACCTTGCACTCTTGCGAAATTACCGGTGCTGTGGAAGGACAATGGACGACCTTCTCCAAGAAAGCCTCCGAAATCGGCATGAACGGCAATGTAGCCCTCATCGGTCTCAAATTCGAAAACACTCCTGCCAGCTACAACATTCTCATCGGTGAAATGGCTATCGTTCCGGCAAAAACTTTCGCTCCCGTGAAACCGGTCATCACTACCGATGAAAGCAACATCTTGAAAAAACGCACCTACAATTCGCTCGACTTCAAGTTCAGCTGGGATTGCGAATCTTCCAAAAACGACTCTGACCCCTATATCCCCGTTTATAACGAAGACGTGGATACTTGGTACTTCGAAGTGTATGTACAAGCCAAAGACGAAGAAGCTATCCTTTGCGGAACCACCTCTTCGTGGGCTCACTACGTTGTAGGCGCTCCCGTATCGGCAAAACAAAATGTAACCGACTATCGGATAGGTGTCTGCGCCGTGGCTCCCGACGGAAAGACCAAGAGCGAAATTACTTGGACCGGTTACATGACCATTCCTCTTACCCTTGTGGACGGTATCCAGAGCAATAAACAGGTAATCAAGAGCGGTGAAGAATTTACCCTCTCTTTGATCGACCCCAACCAAGAGGAGCCTTTCACTTGGGAAATCATCAACGCCACATTGGGCGGAAATGCCGTAGCCACACAAGATGAGGGTCGCTCGTTTACCACCTCGCTCACCGACGAGGGCTACTACGATGTGAAAGTAACCAAATCGGACTTTACCGAACTCATCTATCGCGGCTTTGTACAAATCTCGCCCGAGAGCACGGGAGCCATACCTTCCATCACCGATTTCACGGCTTCTGCCACCGAATTGACTTTAAACGATGAAGGTACTACCGAGCCTGTTACCCTCAGTTTTACCGGTAACAAAGGCGAAGGAACGGTTTCCCGCGGTTTGCAGGTAGACGACCCCTACATGTTCCGTATCCCGGCCGAGTTCTTGCCGATGAATCAAAACACCTATTCTATCGGATTGTGGATCAAACCCGAGAAATTCACATTCTCCAAATTCGGCATGGGCTTGATCGAGCAACGCGACATGAATATCCATTGGCCACACAACAACTGGGGTTCGCTCTGGGTAGACGTTTGGCCCGAGACTTACGACATGTTCAATCCCAGCAAAAAAATCTTGGATCGCAACATCGTCTCTTACACCATGTGGGGTGGAACAAACCATTCTTACGGGTTCAATTACAACTACAACAAACACGAAATCCCCAACTTGGAATGTTGCACCGATGGTAACGAATTCGATAGAGAATCGTACAGCCTGTCCGAAGGACAATGGACACATATCCTCATCTCTTTCGACGGCTCCAAACAGCGTATCTACTTCAACGGTAAAAAAGTGGGAGAAAAATCAGAATCGAAAGAGGCATATTCAGACCTTAACGGTTGGACAGGAGAGGTTAAGAAAGCCAACATCTATATCGGTGGCTCGCGCGTTTACTACGCCGGATTCACCGGAGTGATCGACGATGTTCAAGTTTGGCACAAAGCACTGAGCGACAACGAAGTAATAGAGTCCATGAAAGGTTACGACGGCAAAGAGATCCCCACTGACCTGAAAGGCTACTGGACATTCGAAAACGATACTTACAACAGCGGCGACAAGACGTTCGAAAACAAAGGTACTCTCGAAGCCAGCCAAAAAGCATCGTATGTGGAAGTGAAAGGTGCCGGCGGTGAAGACACTTCGAAGAACGAAGAACACATATTACCGGCCAACATCGCTATTCAAGGAAACCCGGCCATGTCGGGTACATTGCCCATCACTACGACTTCGGAATTTGCAATTGCCGATGCCGAAGTTAAAAATGAAGGCGACAACGCGACAGTTACTTTCAACAAAGACGGTAAATACAGCGTCACCTTGACACTAGCCAACGGTTGGGGACAAGACACCAAGACCAAAGAAGAATATATTGTAATCCTTCCCTCTTCGGGTATCGATGGCAACTTGGTAGACAACCTCACGGTATACCCCAACCCCTTCATCGAAAATGTCAACCTGCAATTCGCAGCCGACGGTAACTACGTTATCGACATCTTCGACGCACAAGGTCGTCAGGTAACTACCAAAAAGCACCAAGCTATGGCCGGCGAAATCTGCACGCTCACGGTAAATGCTGCCAAAGGCATGTACTATGTAGTCGTGTCGAAAGACGGCAAACGCGTGAAATCTTTCAAAGTGGTAGCCGAATAATCTACTTCACAGTCTCCGCGCCTTGTGCACGGAGGCTGTTGAAAATTCGGGAAACAAATCATTTGTTTCATAAATATTAGGTTTTCATGGCCACACCCCGTACCCGCCTGCCTCGTGTGAGTGCGGGGTGTTTTCAAAAAATACCACGGTTCGCCCCGATTTCGTCGGGATTTAATACACCCTACCGGTTTATATCGAAACTCGGAAAAACCATGAAACACAAAATATAGTCTGTATCTTTTTTATATCAAAAACAAAAGCTTTTTGCTTAAACACATTTAGCGATGAGAAACATATTCACCCTGCTTGCTTTGTTAGTATTCGGTACGATACTGAGTAAAAACCATGCTCAAACATACTCCATATATCCCACTCCGCAAAAAGTTGTCGAAACCGGAGAAGCTATCGAATTGACGCAACAAATAAATGTCATTTGCGAAAGTGGAATCGGTGAAGTGACCCGCAACCGCATGAAAGAAGTACTCGAAGAAGCAGGATATACCATCGCATTCTCCACAAACCCGTCGCAGACGAATACGAACCTCTACATAGGAATCAACGGCTCGGACGGTGCAGCAGACCGCTATGCCGTAGAAAACAATTTGCCCCTTGCCGTTTTTGACACGGGAGATAATAAATTCGACCCCTATCTCCTGCAAATAAACGATCTGCACCCTCACGGCGACATCGTCGTTCTGGGTAATGATAAAGGCTCCGAATTTTACGCCTTTGCCACGCTCGAACAAATATTGGAGCAAACCGGCGGTAACTCGATCCGTCAAATCACTTTCGAAGATTATTCACACACTCAATACCGTGGAATCGTGGAAGGATTCTACGGACACCCCTACTCGGTAGAAAACCGTATCAGTCTTTTTGAATTTTGTAAACGATTCAAAATGAACGTATTCGTGTATGGACCGAAATCGGATCCCTACCACCTCGGTAATTGGAGGGACGATTATCCTACCTCTCTCACCGAACAACAACGGTTTTTCGGTATGATTACCCAAGACGACTTGAAAACGCTGGCCCAAAAGGCCAAAGCCTGTAATGTCGACTTCATTTGGGCGGCACACCCGGGATTGGAACAAGGTATCAGTTTTGCCAACGAATCGTATATGGCTCCCGGAATCGATGCCCTCATGAAAAAATTCGACCACCTGTACAGCCTCGGCATTCGGGGATTCGGCGTATTTATCGATGATATGACCTACACTCCCGGCGGTGAAATGCAAGCCCACCTCGCCAACCAAGTACAGTTAAAAATACGCGAACGGTACGCTACCGACAACATCGACGATAAAATAGCCCCCTTGTTCTTCGTTCCCACGGCCTATGCTCTTAACTACGGGGCATCATACACACTCAGATATCTGGCCAATGTAGACAGCGAAGTGGTCATCGCCTTTACCGGATACGACTGTTTCTCCAATATCCGCCCTTCGGCCATCGACGATATGGCCGGACGCGTGAACCGCAACCCCGTCATGTGGTGGAACAACCCCGTAAACGACGACCACGACGACCGCATTTATATGCGCGAGCTCACAACCCACTGGACCATCGAGACATCGGGAGCGATTAATACGCTCAAAGGACTTATCCTAAATCCCATGTGCCAAGCGCAAGCCTCGAAAATAGCCTTGTTCGGAGCGGCCGATTACAGCTGGAATCCCAACACATTCGATTCCAAAAAGAACTGGGAAGCATCTTTCGCCCGAATCGTGAAAAATGGAGATACCCAAACCGCCGAAGCCTTGAAATGCTTCGCCCGCTTCTCGAACACGTTGGTCGAGGACGAAGAAATGATAACGCTCTACGATAATTTCATGGAGAAATTCGGCGGCGAAAGTTTCCCGTCGGAATATACCCAACTGAGAGAAGAACTGGACAACCTCAAACAGGCTTGTACCTACATCGAAACCTTAAAAGACAGTCCTTACAGAGATTACAAATTGATGTATGAAGACGTGCGCTGTTGGAATGCCAAGCTGAAAAGTATAAGCACCATCGCTCTCGATGCCCTCGATATGCTCGATCACGGCAACACCATGTCTCGCCCGGAAGGTTGGGAAAAATATTTGAGACTAAACGAGCTATACGCTATGCTCGAAACCGACTCGGCCTATCTTGTAAGCGCACTCGAAGGCTACGGGACAACCACCCGGGAAACTTTCTATAAAGTAAAGCCGGCCGATAGCCACTTGAAGCCCTTTACCGATTTTTTGGCAGGGAAAATAAGTAGCGGAATCCCCGGACTATGGCCGGCAAAAGACAATGTACAACTCATCACCAATATCGAGAATTTACAAGGCATCGATTTGTCGGTGCAGAACGAGACGATACAATTGAACGGATTGAGCGGGCTCGATCTCGATAAAGGAGAATATGTAGGTATATATTTGGGAAACCTCGAAAAAATAAGCGCAGAAAAAATCTCAACCGGAAAAGCTCCGCGAATAGAGCTATCGGAAAACGGCAAACAATGGACTCCGGCCGAACTCCCTATCAGAGAACAAAAGGCAGCATATATCCGAATCAAGAATATTTCGGAAGAAACGGAAACAATCGATTTCGACCGCTTTTCGGTATCCCGTATCTTCACTCCGATAGAAACCCGCGCACAAGTGTCGACCAACATGCCGGCATATCAAGACTATACCATAAGCAATGTCATCGACGGATCCGCATCGACCTACTTCTGGAAAGACGGAGGACAAGCCGCCAACGACTATATCCTTCTCACCTACCCCACGGCTCAACCTGTCTACCAGATAAGCATCACATTCACCCCCAATGACCAGCCGTCGGGAATGGCTGCAATAGAAATATCGACCGACAATAAAAACTGGCAAACCGTCACTGAGTTTACAAGCAGTCAACTCAACGCTTCCCACACGCTCACTTGCGATGCCAATGGAGCCGTAGCGAAGTATGTGCGATTTGTCATTCGATACATTACAAGCGAATACTGGTTACAAGTGGCCGAATTTAACGCCGAGATGTCGGAAAAATATACCCAAACGACCGACCAAAACGGCGATAAAATAGCCTCCCTATCGGATTTGAGCCTCACGACAAATTACCAAGCCGGAGAAGCGGGATATATCGAACACCGTTTTATCGAGAATCTCACGATCGAATCGGTTGAAATTTATCACAATACCATTTTCGATCCAGCTCACAAACGCCCGTCGATATATGTCAATAACGGCTCCGAATGGATCGAAACCGGCTCTTTGGAATCATTGTGCACTATCATAGACACCCACGAAATAGATACGGTAACAGCAGTGAAAATAGAGTGGAACAAAGAGAATATTCCCAATCTTTACGAAATACTTCCCGTTGGGACACCCTATGTAGAAAAGCCGGGAAAACCCACCGCCATAAATAACGTGAAAAAGGACGGTCTAACCATATATACAAACGATAATCGATTGATCGTACAATCGGACGATATGATACAAAATATAATTTTATTCGACTTAAACGGAAAAACGATAAACCATTTTAACGTAAATAAATGTATCTTTGAAACAACATTCGGCTCGAATATTCCACAAATATTAATCGTGCAAGTTATGCATACAAATGGAGATTTATCGACCTGTAAAATAATACGATAAAAGCAAAACGATAGAATAAGAAAGAGTACTTCATACACATAAACAAAAGACATGAAACGAGCATCGCTATGGATAGGTTTGGGATTACTGCTTTTTTCAAGCTGTTCTAACCTCACAGAAACTCAGTTACAATATATCGACTATGTAAACCCGTTCGTAGGAACGGGAGGCCATGGGCACACATTCCCCGGCCCCGTCGTCCCCCACGGAATGATACAGCCCAGCCCCGATACCCGCATATACGGGTGGGATGCTTGCTCGGGGTATCACTATTCCGACAGTACGATAAACGGATTCTCTCATACCCATCTGAGCGGTACGGGCTGCGGAGACTACGGAGACGTTCTGTTAATGCCCACCGTAGGAAAACAAAACTATCGTTACTTGGGATACGGTTGCCAGCAAACCGCCTATGCCTCAACGTTCTCGCACTACAAAGAAGTGGCAAAACCGGGATACTATTCGGTAGAACTCGATCGTTACAACGTGACAGCCGAACTAACGGCAACATCTCGGGCGGCCCTGCACCGTTATCGTTTCCCCGAAAGTAAAGAAGCTGGATTTATCGTCGATTTGGATTATAGTCTGCAAGGACAAGAGAATATCGACATGAGAATAGACTCCCCCAGCGATACCGAAATCGTGGGCTGGAAAAAAACCAAAGGCTGGGCCGAAAACCAATGCATAGGTTTCTACATGAAATTTTCAAAACCTTTCACTTGCCACATCATCGACACAGTCATCGATATCGTGCGCGATGGGAAAGCCTGTAAAATGGAACAGAAAAAAGCCCTGCTCCAATTCCCGACGGCTCAAAACGAAGAAGTGCTTGTAAAAGTCGGTATATCGGCCGTGGACATAAAAGGAGCACAGCAAAACGTCGAAAGCGAAATTCCCTCTTGGGACTTCGACAGTATCATGGACGCTGCGCAAAACCAATGGAACGACTACTTGGGAACCATTCAGGTCGAAGGAAACAACGAAACTCAAAAACAAATATTCTACACAGCTCTATACCACACGGCCATACACCCGAGCCTCTTCTCCGATGCGGACGGACGCTACCGCGGGACGGATCAAATGATACACCAAGCCCAACCCAATGAAGAAATTTATACAATCTATTCTCTATGGGACACTTTCCGGGCACTACACCCGCTATTGACCATCATCAAACCCGATTTAAATGAAAAATTGGTGATGTCTCTTATGCAAAAATACCACGAAGGAGGTATTCTGCCCATGTGGGAATTAGCAGGAAATTACACAGCTACGATGATTGGTTATCATGCTATACCCGTAATTGTCGACGCATATATGAAGGGATTCGACAAAATCGATGGAAAAGAATTGCTCGAAGCCTGTATCCGCAGCTCGGTATATGACACGACCGGTATTATCGCATCGAGCAGAATGGTCAACGGGTTGGTTCCCATTTCTAAATACTACAAAAATAAAATAGGTTATGTTCCCTACGAAAAAGAAAACGAGTCGGTAGCCAAAGGTTTGGAATACGCCTATAACGATTGGTGCATCGCTCGATTGGCAGAAGAAATTGGCGATACGGCCACTTACGAAAAATACAAGGCACTCTCTAAATCATACATCAATTACTACGACCCGCAAACCGGATTCATGCGTGGTAAAGACTTGAAAGGGAATTGGCACGTTCCATTTAATCCCCGTTACTCCGACCACCGCAATGACGATTATTGCGAAGGAACAGCTTGGCAATGGGCTTGGTTCGTTCCTCACGATATAGAAGGACTTATCGCCTTGATGGGAGGTCAGGAAAAATTCATTGGTCGACTCGATTCTCTCTTTGTCGCCGAATCAAAGATAGAAGGACCTCTCGTATCTTCTGATATATCGGGACTCATCGGACAATACGCTCATGGAAACGAGCCAAGCCATCACATTGTTCACCTTTACAACTACGTGAATCAATCGTGGAAAGCCCAACAGTTGATCGATACAATTCTCCATACCCAATACTTCAACAACCCCAACGGATTGTCGGGCAACGAAGATTGCGGTCAAATGTCGGCTTGGTATGTGCTCAATGCGATGGGATTCTATCAAGTATGTCCCGGATCGCCCATATATTCTGTCGGTCGTCCTATCTTCGATAAGGTAACCATAAATCTACCCAATGGGAAAGTATTCGAAATTATTGCCAACAACAATTCCCGAACCAATAAATATATACAGAGCATTCGCCTTGATAATATCTTGCTCGAATCTCCTTTCTTCATGCATAGCGACATTATGAAAGGCGGAAAAATTATAATGGAAATGGGAAACACCCCGGTCAAACAATAAACGGAATCAGATATTAACATCACATAATCCAAACAGTTATGAAAAATATGAATCGTTATCTCGCACTTGTGGCCTTGATAATCTCCTTAATCTCCTGCCAAAGTGAAGACAACCCAAATCGTTATGAATTAATACCCTATCCCAATGACATGGAACAGATGTCGGGACGCTTTTCTTTCGATGACGACACACAGATTTTTATTTCACCGGAATGTGGAGACGAAGTAAATGAAATCTTGGCTCAGTTTGCAGAACAATTCGGTAAAACAGCCGGCAAGGACTTAAAAATAGCCGAAAAAGAAGGCAAAAATATGATGATCGTAAAAATCGATACGACTATGAGCCAAGAGGCTTATCGGCTAAACATAAGCAAAAAGAAAATCGAAATAACCGCAGCTACGCCCAACGGTGTACGCTATGCGCTACAAACCGTTAAACAACTCCTTCCGGTAGCGATCTATGGAGAAAGCCTCTCCGCAGATGAAAATTGGTCGGTTCCTTGTGCCACGATAAATGATGCTCCCCGTTTCGGATATCGGGGAATGCACCTCGACGTTGCCCGTCATTTCTTCACATTGGACGAAGTAAAACGGATTCTCAACGTAATGGCTGTTCACAAACTAAATACATTGCATTGGCATCTCACCGACGATCAAGGCTGGCGCGTAGAAATAAAAAAATATCCACGATTGACCGAAGTGGGCAGTATCCGCAACAAAACCATGATTCGTAAAGAATGGGATAACTACGACACGACCCCCTATGGTGGATTCTATACACAGGACGAATTACGCGATATGGTAAAATACGCCGCCGATTTGGGTATTACCATTATTCCCGAAATAGACCTTCCCGGACACATGATGGCGGCATTGGCCTCTTATCCCGAATTAGGTTGTACGGGTGGCTCGTACGAAGTTTCCGGACAGTGGGGTATTCGTGACGATGTGCTCTGCGTAGGAAAAGAAAAAACATTCGAATTCATTGAAAACGTTTTGCTCGAAATCATAGATATATTTCCCTCGAAATACATACATATCGGAGGTGACGAATGTCCCAAAATTCGATGGGAAAAATGTCCTGCTTGCCAAGCCCGTATCCAAAAATTAGGACTCAAAGACGACGAACATGGTAAAGCCGAACACTATCTGCAAAGCTATACAATCGAATGCGTGGAAAAATTCCTCAATGAACACGGACGCAAAATCATTGGATGGGACGAAATCCTCGAAGGCGGACTCGCCACCAATGCGACAGTCATGTCATGGCGAGGTGTTGCCGGAGGTGTCGAAGCGGCGAAACAAGGGCATTATGCCATCATGACTCCGACTGCACCTCTTTATCTCGACTATTACCAATCACAAGATACACAAAACGAACCTTTGGCTATCGGTGGTTATAATCCGGTCGATATGGTCTACAATTTCAATCCCATACCCGAAAGTCTCACAGAAGAACAAGCCAAATTCATATTAGGTACACAAGCTAACATCTGGACAGAATATATCACTACTCCCGAACATCTCGAATACATGATACTTCCCAGATTGGCAGCACTGAGCGAAGTACAATGGGATCAAGTCGAGAACAAAAGTTATGACCGGTTCCTCGATAATATCGGGCATATCTTTGCTATCTACGATGTAATGGGGCTCAACTACGCCAAACATATACTCGAAGTTAAAGGCGAATACTCGGTAAATGAAACCAAAGGCTGTATAGAAGCGACACTCCGCACACAAGGCAATGCCCCCATCTATTATACCCTCGATGGATCCGAACCAACGACAAACAGCACCCGATATACCGAGCCGATAGAAATCCGTACCGAAAATGATTCTTGCGCATTGAAAGCCATCGTCGTACGCGAGGGTATCGAAACCCGCACACTCGTGCGCCCCTTCAAATTCAATAAAGCCACAGGACACATGCCCCGACTGAAAGATGCACCCAGTGAAAAATATACTTTCGGAGGAGCCGGTGTACTCACCGATGGCATACATGGAGATTTCAATTACAGCAACGGTTGTTGGCTAGGATTCATCGATACTCCGTTAGATGCAACAATCGACTTAGGAAAAACGCAAACGATAAGTCAAGTCAAAATAGGGTCGCTCGTACAATATTCCGAGTACATTTTCCCGCCCACCCAAATAAAGGTCTATGCGACTAATGGAGACAACCCGATGACCGAAATCGGAAAACTCGAAATTCCGGTAACACAAAAACAAGACCAAGACGGAGTACGGGAATATACCTGCGAATTTCCTGCCGTCCCCGCCTCGAAAATCCGGGTGGTTGTCGATACCACCGATAAAATACCGGCATGGCACGGAGCCAAAGGTGAAAAAGGTTGGCTTTTTGTCGATGAAATATCTGTCAACTAATGATTATTACCGAAACACATGAATAGACACAATATATTCAAAGCCGTTCTCTTCTCTACTCTGTTACTTATCGGAAACAGTTGTTCTGAGCGAAAAGAAATTGATGTTATACCCATGCCTCGATCGGTAGAGTACCACAGCGGAAATTTTACAATTTCAACCGAGACCAAGTTCTATACAAACCTCTCCGCTGAAAGCCGGCAAGCTCTAACCGACTATCTCGAAGGGACATCGCTCAGTTCCGTTTCCTTTGCCGAATCGGCTACCGGAAATAACGGAATCGAATTGAACCTCTGCGATAGTTCCATCGTGACAGGAAATGAAGCCTATCGGATCGAAATCGATAAAAAAGGTGTTCGCCTGTCGGCAAATACCGAGACCGGGATATTCTACGGTCTCCAAACACTTCTGCAACTGTTGAACAACGGCGATAACAAAACTCTTCCCGCTCTGACGATCAACGATTCCCCTCGTTTCCCATACCGGGGATTGCACCTCGATGTTTCGCGCCACTTCTTTGATAAAGAATTTGTCAAAAAACAATTGAATGCGATGGCCTATTTCAAAATGAATCGGTTGCATTGGCATTTGACCGACGGTGCCGGTTGGAGAATCGAAATAAAGAAATATCCCCGCCTCACCTCTTTCGCTGCGTGGAGGCCCTTCGATAAATTAAACGACTGGTGGGTAGGAGGTCGCACTTTCTGTGAGCAAGACGATCCTCGTGCCGTCGGCGGATATTACACACAAGACGACATTCGGGAAGTTGTCGCTTACGCTGCCGACCGTCATATCACCATCATTCCCGAAATCGAAATGCCGGGACACTCCGAAGAAGTATTGGCCACTTACCCAGAGTTATCTTGTTCCGGTAAACCCTATGTCAATGCCGACTTTTGCATAGGAACCGAAAAAACTTTCGAATTCCTCGAAAACGTCTTACTCGAAGTAATCGACCTTTTCCCCTCTGAATATATTCACATCGGAGGTGACGAAGCAAGCAAAAGTAGCTGGAAGACATGTCCCCGTTGTCAGAGGCGCATGGCCGACGAACACTTAAATTCGGTAGACGAATTGCAAAGTTACATGATACACCGCATTGAAAAGTTCTTAAACGATCACGGTCGTAAAATCATCGGGTGGGACGAAATCATAGAAGGCGGGCTATCTCCTACGGCCACAGTCATGTCATGGCGGGGTGAAGAAGGTGGCATCAAAGCTGTAAAAGCTGGAAACCAAGCCATCATGACACCC
>ENA-UESI01000211-UESI01000211.1-human-gut-metagenome-genome-assembly--contig:-NODE-211-length-52176-cov-4.222672_pt1 | contig 52176 bp, 52 predicted proteins | sample MGYA00243005_ERZ508006 | MGnify/ENA primary metagenome ERZ508006 (study PRJEB26167, sample SAMN06115436) | human gut metagenome | host: Homo sapiens | place: China:Shandong | collected 2015-06-10... | reverse complement strand
GCCCCTTGGGTCCTACAAGAGTTAAGGGCTTCTTTCTGTCAGAATTACCTATTGTGAGCAAAAGCCCCGGCAAACCATTCCACTGACGCAGGGAGGTTCTTCCCCACACACGTCGAAATTTTTACAGCGGATTTCATCCTGGGCTGGTTTTTGTCGTTCAATTTCGGAATAATATAGTATAGCACAGTTCTCTCCGTATCTCAACCAAGAATCGCTTCCAGGAGAAAAACGTCAAAAACATCCGATACAGCCCCTTGCAATTACAAGTAAAATCTGCTATACTATCTGAGCATGTCGGATGTGTGCCCGGCATGTTTGGGAGAAATACAACCCTTGGAGGTTTTGATAGATGTCGAAGAATCCAAACAAACGGACAAAGCCCGCAAGGCGGGACGAGCCTATGAACGGCGCCATGAAGTTTTTTCTGGCCGGCTGTGTTGCGGAGCTGTATCTGCTTCTGATTCGCCGGTTTTATGTAAATGCAGATTCCGATCTTCAGCGAATCACATGGTATGACAGCTATCTCTGGGTTTTGGTGGGTGTCGGCGCGGCGGTTCTGGTCGCCGGCGTGGTATGTGCCTTTCTATGGCGGGGCAATCCGAAGTTTCGGATTGGCTGTCTGGTGATCGGCGCTGGTTTCTATATCAGTGCAGTAGCCGGACTGGTCCGCTGGAATATGTCATTTATGACGCTTTTGATGGTTGTCGTCCCTGTTGTGATGCTGTTGGGCATTTTGTGGAGCCTGTATGACCGGGAATGTGCACTGTCCCTTACCATTCTTGGCGTAACACTGATCGCCCTCTGGGTTTGCCGGCGGGCGCTTTCCAGTGTGGTTGTGGGACTATATGTGAAGATTGCCGCCATGATCTATCTGGCGTTGCTGGTGATTTTGTTGGTTCAGGTGGCACGGAAAAAGCTGGACAAGCTCCTTCCAGCAAAGGCAGACCCCCTGCCGGTATATGTTGCCTGCGGTCTCTCCCTTGCCGCCATGGTCATTGTTCTATTCAGTTCCACGGCTGCCTATTATGTCATGTGGGCCCTTGCAATTATCGTGTTTGGCCTGGCGGTTTATTATACGGTCAAGCAGTTGTAAGATGTCTTTTTACGCGCATCCGTTCCAATCGGAACGGATGCGTTTTCATCTGGCTGCCGCAATGTTCCGCCTTGGCTATCTGTGCCGCATCTGTCCATAGCGCAGGAGATGGGAAAGCCCAGGCGCTATGCGCCTGGGCTTTCAGGTCCTTATCAGAATCTGTTTCAGATATTCATAGGTGCGGCAGAAAGAATCCACATTCATACGCTCCTGTGGGGTATGTACATCCAGCACGGTGGGCATGACCACAATCATATCCGAAATGCCCAGCCGCTCGCAGATGGTCCCTGCGTCCAGTGCGGAGTGCATATAAGTAAGCCCCAGCGCCTGCCCGGTATTCTCCCGGTATACCGCATCCCACAGGCGGATCAAGGGTGAATCCGTGGGGACATGATATCCTGCGTAATCCATCGTCATCCTGCCATCCACATGGAACTGCTCCCCGTAGGCCTGTGCTGTCTGCCAAAGCTCCTCTATGGAGACCGGGTAGTTGGAACGGCATACCAGGTCGCAGTCCAGCGTGCCGTTTTGAAACTGGAGGATCGACAGATTGAACGAGCCCTCCACCTGCTCATACTTTCCCGCTGTCCGCTTCTGGGCGCCCACAGGCAGCAGGTAGAGAAAATCCAGCAGCCTCCGGCTGTCCGCCTCTGTGGTCCAGGCCGTCTCTCCTGCATCTGCGCGTTCCAGGACCATCTCCATTCCCGGGTCGGTCTCCGCGTACTCCGCGTGAATTTGGCGCATCAAGCCGGATAGTACCTCCCGCAGAACCTCCAGGTCCGGTGTGGCGGCAAATACCACCGCGCACTCCCGGGGAATCACATGAATGAGCCCACCGCCCCGTATCTCCGAAAGCCGGATTCCGCAGGCTCTTGAGAGCTGCCGCAGCAGGCGGGCCGCTACCTTGATGGCATTGGCCCGCTCCGCGCCAATCATCAGCGCCCCATGTCCGGAGGTCAAGCCGGAAACCGTCAGCCGGTATGTGTTCTCTGCCGGTGCGGCGTCCTGGCAGAACTTCGCCTGGAATTTGCAGCCCCGCACAGCGGAGGCGGAGTAGATGGTGGTCCCCTCCTGAATGCCGTCCAGACCAATCATTCGTCTGCTTCGCAGCGCGGACATGTCCAGCCCCTTGGCGCCGCCCATCCCATCTTCCTCCTGCACCGTGAACACACACTCCAGCGGCGGATGCGAGAGCGCCGGCTCATCCAGCAGCCCCAGAATATTGGCAACTCCAGCCCCGTCGTCAGCCCCCAGAGTCGTTCCATTGGCCATCATCCAGCCGTCCTTCTCCCGGATTTCAATAGGGTCCCTCAGAAAATCATGCCGACTCCACGGCTCCTTGGCGCACACCATGTCTGTGTGTGCCTGCAGCATCAGCGGCGCCTCCTGTTCCCGTCCCGCGCTTCCGGGCTTTTTGAATACGACGTTATGCAGCTGATCGCGTGTGTGCCAGAGGCCATGAGTCCGTGCAAACGCCTCCAGATAGTCCGCAATCTTTTCCTCGTGGAAGGATTTTCTGGGAATTGCACTGATCTCCCGGAAATAGTGGAGATTCCGAAGTTCCATTGTGTGCCTCCCGTCAGAGTGTATCCCGCAGGATCGCACCCTCATCGGCGGAGGAGACCAGCTTTTGATACCGTGCCAGCCAGCCGCCCCGCACCCAGGACTCTGGCATCACCTGGGAGTTCCGGCGCCGGGCAAACTCCTCCTCTGTCACCCGGGCCTCAATCGTGTAGTGATCCATATCGATGTCAATCACGTCGCCGTCCTCTAACAGGCCGATTTCCCCGCCAGCCGCAGCCTCTGGAGACACATGGCCGATGGAGGCCCCCCGGGAGGCGCCGGAGAAGCGGCCGTCTGTCAGCAGCGCCACCTCTCGATCCAGCTTCATGCCCGCCAGCGCGGAGGTGGGGACCAGCATCTCCCGCATGCCGGGGCCGCCCTTGGGACCCTCATACCGGATGACCACAATATCCCCCGCATGGATGCTCCCGCCGTAGATGGCCTCAACCGCCTCGTCCTCGCTGTTGAACACCCGCGCCGTGCAGGAGTGGACCCGCATCTCCGGCGCCACGGCGCTGCGCTTGACCACACACCCGTTTTTCGCAATATTGCCGAACAAGAACGCCAGACCACCGGTGGCGGAATAGGGATTGGACAGGGGCCGGATGATCTCCGGGTCCCGGTTTTCGGCGTGGGCGACATTCTCGCCCAAGGTCTTGCCAGTCACTGTGAGAACGTTGTCATCCAGGAACCCCGCGTCCGCCAGTTCCTTCATCACGGCGCTGACGCCGCCGGCCGCCTCCAGCTCCTCCATGTAGTGCTCGCCGGCTGGCGCCAAGTGGCACAGGTTCGGCGTCCGTTCGCTGATCTCGTTAAACAGCTTCAAATCCAGCCTGAGCCCCGCCTCATGGGCAATGGCGGGCAGGTGCAGGGCACTGTTGGTGGAGCACCCCAGGGCCATGTCCACGGTGATGGCGTTTCGCAGCGCCGCCATGGTGACAATATCGCGGGGCCGAATATCCCGCTTCACCAGTTCCATGATCTGTCCCCCGGTGTGCTTAGCCAGCAGCAGCCGGTTGGAGTATGGTGCGGGAACGGTTCCGTTTCCCGGCAGCGCCAGCCCCAGCGCTTCGCACAGGCAGTTCATGGAGTTGGCGGTGAACATCCCGGAGCAGGAACCGCAGGTCGGGCAGCTGGCCAGCTCCCGGCGGCGCAGCTCCGCCTCATCGATCAGACCTGCCTTGTATGCCCCCACCGCCTCAAACATCTGGGAAAGACTGGTCTTTTTCCCGTCCACGCATCCCGCCAGCATCGGGCCGCCAGAGCAGACAATCGCCGGCAGGTTCAGCCGCAGCGCCGCCATCAGCATGCCGGGCACGATCTTGTCACAGTTCGGAATCAGCACCAAGCCGTCAAAGCAGTGGGCTGCCGCCAGGGTCTCCACCGAATCCGCAATCAGCTCCCGAGACGCCAAGGAGTAGTGCATCCCCTTGTGCCCCATAATAATCCCATCACACACACCAATCGCAGGAACCACCACCGGCGTTCCGCCGGCGGCGTAGATACCGGCCTTTACCGCTTCCGCCAGCTTGCTCAGGTGCATGTGGCCCGGAATGATATCACTTTGGGCGCAGACCACGCCAATCAGCGGCTTGCTCAGCTCCTCATCTGTAAAGCCTGCGGCGTAAAATAAGGACCGGTGGGGCGCTCGGTCTACACCTTGCGTAACTTTATCACTGTTCATGTCTCCGTCTCCTCTCAAAATATATCAGACAGGTTTTAATCTTGTCAGACATCATTATGCCATTCTCCTGTCAAAATGTCAATGCCTCCTTCATTCCCTTCTATCAAATCACGCCGACCTTCCGCAGCCTGTCCCGGAGGCGGCGGTCAGCCCTCTTGCTTTTCGCCGGCGGCTCCCGTATAATGAGGGAATCTACATCAAAAGAGGAGCGGATGCCTTTGAAAAAGCGTAGCCTTGCCCAACAGTCTGCGGACACCTTGTATGAGATGATTACGGATGACGCCCTCTGGCAGGCCGGCGACCAGCTGCCCAATGAAAATGAGTTGGCGGTCCAGCTCGGTATCAGCCGCGCTACTTTGCGGGAGGCGATCCATCTCCTGGCCGCTCAGGGTATTCTGGTGGTTCACCGGGGCAAGGGGACTTTTGTGGCGGCGGAGGCTCAGCGCAGCGGCCGGTGCGACTTGGGCAGCCTGTCAGCGGTGCGCTCCCGCCTGCGGGATTTGTTTGAGGCCCGCCTCCTATTTGAGCCAGATCTGGCCGCCATGGCCTGCCGGCGGGCATCCGACGAAGAGATTGCGCACATTCTGTCTCTGGGTGCCGCAGTGGAGGATGCCATTCGCACTGGACGAGACCGGACTGAATATGACCAAGCTTTTCATCAGGCCATTGTCTCCGCCTCTCATAACGACTTTCTCATCCGTCTGGTGCCCATCATCAACCGTGCGGTGGTGGAGGCCATTCAGCTGCGCAGCATGGAGACGGTACTGGAGGAAATCACCTTGCAGGATCATGCCCTTTTAATGGAATTTATGAAGGCCCGGGATGCGGCCGGAGCCAAGCAGGCCATGGCCATTCACCTGCATCGGGCGATCAATCATCTGCACCTGCAGGCGGAGATGGAGCTGCCACCCTTCTCCGCCTGCTGAGTCCTCTCAGATTGCGTACCCTCTCTGCCTGTTTTTATGCAGGTGTCTCGCGATCCCTGTTTGATCCAGCAAAGGAGATAATCTATGTGAAAAAACGAAATCTCTCTCAGCAAACGGCGGATACGCTGTACGAAATGGTCGCTGACGGCGTATTGGCCCCGGGCGAGCAGCTGCCCAATGAAAATGAGTTGGCAACAAAGCTGCACATCAGCCGCACAACGCTGCGGGAGGCGATTCATATTTTGGCTGCCCAGGGCATTTTGGTCATTCACCGGGGACGGGGCACTTTTGTGTCCTCCCAAATTCATGCGGGGGACCACTGTGACTTTGAACAGCTGACCCCGGCAGGTTCCCGCCTCCAGGACCTGTTGGAGGCCCGCCTGCTGTTTGAGCCGGGCATGGCGGCGATGGCCTGCCGGCGGGCGTCTGACCAGGAAATTGATCACATTTTGTCCCTGGGCGCCGCGGTGGAGCAGGCCGCTCTTTCCGGCCAGAGCCGATTGGAGGCAGACCGGGCCTTCCATCAGGCCATTATTGCCGCTTCCCGCAATGTGTTTTTATCCCGCCTGCTTCCCGCCATCAACTGTGCAGCCACAGAATCCGCCCGGATGCGGCGGGCCGAGGATATGCTGACAGAGTATACCCTGCAGGATCACGCCCTGTTGATGAAATTTCTCAAGGTGCGGGATGCTGATGGAGCAAGACAAGCCATGGACCTGCACCTGCGCCGGACTATGCTGTGTCTCAATCTGCATGAGGAGGGCGATCCCTGGGATCACTCCTGACCAACAAAAAAGAGCGGCTTTTGCCGCTCTTTTTCTTATTCTGCGGGAATGGGGAACTCCACGCCGCCCACACTGACGCTTGCCAACTCCTCCAGGGGAAGAATCTCATCAAACACCTCGCCCTTGGAGCACACCGTCTTCCCATCCTCCGGGCCGATGCTGCCGCCGGCATTGGAGAGGTCGATTACCGTGCCGTCGGTCTTGGTCAGCAGAATCTCTACATTTTCCAGATACTGTTCCATCTGGCGGGCGTCCTCCGGGTCCTGCCGTCCGCTCCCGCTCTCACTCCAGACCACTTCCCTGTCCACCGTGTAGTCCACCTTATAGGCCACGGGAGAAATCGTGACAGCGTCAATGGTAAAGGTCATGCCGCCCTGGGAGAAGGTCTCTCCGCTGCCCAAGGTGATGGAGCTGTCCTCATAGGCCATCTCAAACTTCAGCTTCCACTTTCCCTCCACGATGGGGACTGCCTCGCCGGTCTCCTCGTCCCACTGATAAAGATTCTCAAACACCGCCGTGGCGGTACAGTCGTTGAGAGGAACGTCCGAGCTGCGGGTCTCCACCATCTGGATGGAGCTGGCGGCGGGGTCCTCCACCACGAAGTAGCTGCCGCCATGAGTGCCGCCCAGAATGCTCAGGTCTGTGCCATTTCCGTGAACCAGCAGCATGGCGTCCTCCGCCCCCTCCGGCAACAGGGCGGTGCCGTCGTCCCGGCTGATGGTATAGATGATAACGGCGTTGTACCGGTCGCCCATCACGGCGTCGGCGGTGATGGTCACACCATTGTCCGTGTCGCTGGCGCCCACGGGATAGCCGATTTTGTCAATGATCTCCGTCTGGGCGGCGCTGCCGCCGAAGATGGGCGAGAACACGTCGATGGCGGACTTCAAAACGCCGGTTGCCCCGGCGCTCACCGCCAGCACCACGGTCAGGCATGCAGCGATCAGCGCAGTCCGGCCGATGGGCCGCCGCTTCCGGCGAGGCGCGGCCTGTGCCGCCTCCGCCGCCCGGGCCGCGATCTCCACCTTTTGCTGCGGGGTGAAGTGCAGGTCCTGCATGGCGCTGGTATATTCAAACTGTCTGTTCATATTCCGTTCCTCCCAAAAGTTCTCTCAGCCTCGCCCGTCCCCGGGCAAGCCGTGTGTGGATGGTGGCCGTGGGCACCCCCAAGATCTCCCCGATCTCAGACGCCTGATAGCCCTCATAATAAAAGAGGTAGATCACTGAGCGGTAGTGGGCCGGCAGCTGATTCACCGCCGCGAGCACCGACCCGTCGGACGTCTCCGGGGCTGGAACCTGGGCACAGGCTTCCAGGTCGCAGGTGCGCCGCCGCCAAGGGCTTTTCAGCAAGTCTTTGCAGGCGTTGGCCGCCATCCGCAGGATGTAGGCCCGCTCGTGCTCCCCGCTCTCAAATTCCCTGGGCTCCGTCAGCAGCCGGACGAATACCGTCTGGCACACATCCTGGGCGTCCTGGGTATTTTTCAAATAGGCATAGCTCAGGCGGAGAATCGCGTCGGCATAGGTGTTGGCCAGCCGTTCCGCCTGCTGTTTATAGTCCATTCTATCAACTCCTTTGGAGCGCGCTCATAAGGAATACGACGCACTGGCGGAAAAACTTTCATCCGCTTCAAAAAACGGTGTAGCCGTCATGTGGCTTGCACGAAACCGCTGGGTTTCCAGGCCCCGCAGGACAATAAAAAAGAGCGGCTGAGCCGCTCTTTTTTACTCCGTCACAATCAGGGCGATCAGTTCCACCGGCTCCTTGCCCCGGTTTTCCAGGGCGTGGTGCTGGCCGAACCCGGTGGCGCAGATGTCGCCGGGATGGACCGGCACCTCCGTTCCATCGTCATTGAACACCGCCTCGCCCCGGAGGATATAGTAGAACTCTGTCTCGTGCTGGTGGTCATGATAGCCGATGGAGCAGCCCGGGTTTACCACGATATGGGAGAACATCTTCCCGTGGCCGTACAGCCCCTCCCGGTCGGTCAGGTCCTTGATGTGGACAATCCCCTCTCCGCCCTGGATCCGGGCGGTCCTGCGGGGACAGTGATCAGAGCGTGTTACCATGTGATCTCTCCTCCTTTGGTGTCATCCTACCATAGCTTCGTTCAAATGTCCAGCGGCGGCTCGTCCTGGGCGAACAGGGCGTTATAGTCCACGTGCAATACCTCCGCCAGCTTGTCGATCTCGAAGATGGACAGGCACCTGCGGCCATTTTCCGCCTTCCAGATCATTTCGGAGGTCATGTCGCAGCCCGCCGTCTGTAGCCGCGCGGCCAGTTCCTTCTGGGTCAGGCCCCGGGCCTCCCGATAGTGGGCGACCTTTCTCCCGATATTCCGTTTTTTCGGCGTGCTTCGGTTCATGGAAGTCTCCATATATAGATATTCTATCTTGATTATAGAAAGCGCTCCGTGTTAGAATATCCATATATGGAGGTATCTATGATGAAAGTTCCTGCCGCACATCCCCAGCCCTTCAGCAAGCCCCTGCGGGAAATCGCCCGCATCATCGCGGAGCGAGAGAGCGACGAAGTGTGCGTGGCCCGGCTCATTCAGTATCGGGACGCACGGGGCGTTCCCCTTCCACCCTCCCGCCGCGAGGCGGAAACGTGATTGCAAAAACCGGATGCAGGGTGTAAAATTCCTGTATCCGGTCTTTGCATCTCCGGAGACTTTGTGCAAAGAGCAGAATTTTATTTATTACCGAATTACCACTTTACTTTGCTAACAAAAGAAAGTACAATAGGCTTCATCAATGGTGTCGGGGGGAATCGCCCATGGAATTGGATTGGAATATCTTGAAGCCGCAGGAGCGTCTAACGCTGCAGCTGCGGATGCTGTATGAACGCTCGGGGTTCCGGCAGTACCATATGAGCCGCTTTGAGGAGTACGGCCTCTACCAGAAAAACCGCAGTTTCCTGCCTAGTGAGCAGGTCATCACCTTTACAGATCTGGACGGCCGCCTGTTGGCCCTCAAGCCGGATGTCACCCTCTCCATCGCCAAAAACGCCCAGGTGGAGCCGCAGGGCTGCGGCCGCTACTATTACTCGGAAAATGTATACCGCCCCAGCCAGGAAAGCCACACCTTCCAGGAAATCCGCCAGATCGGTCTGGAGTGTATCGGCGCAGTGGATGACGGCGTCACAGCCCAAGCGGTTTCTTTGGCCCTGCAGAGCCTTGCCCTGTCCGGGCGGGCCTTCGCCCTGGAGGCGGGCCACATGGGATTTGTGGCCGGTCTTCTGGATGCCGTAGGCGCGCCGGAGTCCGCCTGTCCCGGGCTTTTGACCTGCATCCGGGAGAAAAATAAGCATGAGCTTCAAAAACAGGCGGCGGAGGCGGGTCTCTCCAGGCAGGGGGCCGAAGCTCTGTGCCGTCTCAGTGCCCTGTCCGGTTCCTGGGAGCAGGTTTTGGAGGAGGCGGAGCCTCTGGCCCTCAACGCCGCCATGGGAGCGGCACTGGAGGAGCTGCGGACGCTGTGCGCCGCCCTCGCGTCTCAGGGCCAGACGGAACACCTGCGGCTGGACCTGTCTCTGGTCAACGACATGGAATATTACAACGGCCTGGTATTGCAGGGGTACCTCGCGGGAGCGCCCCGGGCGGTGCTCAAGGGTGGGCGGTATGACCCCCTGGCCGCCCGGTTCCGTCCTGGTGCCCGGGCCGTCGGCTTCGCCCTGTACCTCGACGAGCTGAACCGCCTGGACGATGCGGCAGAGCGTCCCGCCATGCTGAGTGTGGCGCTGCCCAAGGGCCGTCTGGGGGATCGGGTTTACAGCCTGCTGGCGGGTGTGGGCTATGGCTACCCGGAGAACTACCAGGAGAGCCGCAAGCTGGTGGTGGAAAACCCCGCGGCCGGCATCCGCTACTTTCTGGTCAAACCCAGCGACGTGGCCATCTATGTGGAGCATGGCGCAGCGGATGTGGGTATCGTCGGCAAGGACATCCTGGCGGAGTCCGGCGCGGACATCTATGAACTGCTGGACACCGGTCTAGGCCGGTGCCGCATGTGCGTGGCGGGCCCCCAGGACTTCGTGGACGACCCAAGCCGCACGCTGCGGGTAGCCACCAAGTTCGTAAATATTGCCAAGGCTTACTACGCCGCCCAGGGCCGGGACATTGACATCATCAAACTGAACGGTTCCATCGAGCTTGCTCCCCTGCTGGGCCTCTCCGATGTGATCGTGGATATTGTAGAGACGGGCACCACCCTGCGGGAAAATCATCTCAAGGTGCTCACAGAGTTCATGCCCATCTCCGCCCGGCTAATCGCCAACCGGGCCAGCTATCAGTTCCGGCGCCGGGAGATCGACACCCTGGTACAGAAACTGGCGGAGGTGATGGAGCCATGATGCGAATCTACGAGTTGGAAACTCTCGCCCCGGAGGAGATTTTAAATCGGGACATCCGTGCCGAGGCGGAAGTGGACGCTGCGGTGGACGCCATCCTGGAAGATGTGCGGCTCCATGGCGATGGTGCCCTGCGCCGCTACACCCGGGAGCTGGACGGCGCGGAGCTGGGGAGCTTGCAGGTGAGCGGAGCGGAGTTGGACGCCGCCTGGGCCGCCCTGGACGCGGACTTCCGCGCCACGCTGGAGCTGGCGGCGGAGAACATCCGCCGCTTCCATGCCCAGCAGGTCCACCGGGATTTCTGCCTGACCGACCGCCCCGGCATCATCATGGGCCAGCGCTACACGCCCATTGAAAAGGTGGGTGTATGTGTGCCCAGCAGTCCCACGGCTTTCCCCTCCACCATTTTGATGAATGTCATTCCGGCCAAGATCGCCGGCGTGGAGGAGATTGTGCTGGTCACACCGCCGGAGCGGGACGGCAGCATCAGCCCAGCGGCTCTGGCGGCGGCACGTATCGCCGGCGCGGACCGAATCTTCAAGCTGGGCGGCGCACAGGCGGTGGCGGCCCTGGCCTATGGCACCGAGAGCGTGCCGCGGGTGGATAAAATTGTGGGTCCCGGCGGGATCTATGTGGCTACAGCCAAGCGGAAGGTCTTCGGTCGGGTGGCCATTGACATGGTCGCTGGCCCCAGCGAAATCCTGGTGCTGGCGGACGGCGGCTGCCGCCCGGACTTTGTGGCGGCGGACCTGCTCAGCCAGGCGGAGCATGACGTGTTTTCCTCCGCCGTGCTGGTAACGGACAGTCTCCCCCTCGCCCAGGCGGTGCAGCGGGAGGTGGAGGTCCAGCTGGAGCGTCTGCCTCGGCGGGAGATTGCGCGGCGGTCCGTGGAGGAAAACGGAAAGATTCTCCTCACCCGCAGCCTGGACGCGGCGGTGGACGCCGCCAACCGGATCGCTCCGGAGCACCTGGAGCTGTGCGTGGAGGACCCCTTCGCTCTGCTGCCCCGAATCCGGAACGCCGGCAGCATCTTCTTGGGCCGCAGCGCGCCGGAGGCGCTGGGCGACTACTTCGCTGGCCCCAACCATACGCTGCCCACCTCCGGCACGGCCCGTTTTTCCAGTCCCCTGGGCGTGGATGACTTTATCAAGCGCTCCAGTTTTCTATACTATTCCCAAGACGTTCTGGCGGAGGCCGCCCCCCGCATCGCGGGGTTTGCCCGGCGGGAGGGGCTGGAGGGCCATGCCCGCTCCGTCCTGATCCGCTGTGAATCCGAAACAAAGGAGATGTGATCCATGAGCCGCTTTCTCTCAACTGAGGCGGCTTGCCTCGCCCCCTACACTCCCGGCGAGCAGCCCACGGACGCTCAGTATATCAAGCTCAACACCAACGAAAGTCCCTTCTCCCCCTCTCCCAGAGTGGTCAAGGCTCTCTCCCGGGCGGAGGTTTTGAAGCTGAACCTCTACTCCGACCCCACCTGCGGCGTTCTGACGGACGCCATCGCCGCCCGCTATGGGCTGCGGCGGGAGAACGTCCTGGCCGCCAATGGGTCTGACGAAGTTCTGGCCTTTGCCTTTCGAGCCTTCTGCGGCCAGGGCCGGGGCGTGGCCTACGCCGACATCACCTACGGCTTTTACAAGGCGCAGTCGGCTCTCTTCGGCCTGGAGGCCACCGTCGTCCCCCTGCGGGAGGACTTCACTCTGCGTGTGGAGGACTATCTGAACTTCCCCGGCACCGTGGTCATCGCCAACCCTAACGCCCCCACTGGTATCGCCCTGCCTCGGACGGACATCCAGCGTCTGGTGGAGTCCAACCCGGATCGGGTGGTGATCGTGGACGAGGCGTATGTGGACTTCGGTGCCGAGAGCTGCGTGCCCATGATTCTCCGCTACGAGAACCTTCTGGTAACTCAGACCATGTCTAAGAGCCGGTCCCTGGCGGGCGGGCGGGTGGGCTTCGCCCTGGGTTCACCGGAGCTGATCTCCGCGTTGAACCGGGTAAAGTACAGCTTCAACCCCTACAACGTCAACCGCCTCTCCCTCATCGCCGGCGCCGCTGCCATGGAGGACGAGGATTATTTCCGCGATTCTATCGCCGCCATTGAGAAAAATCGTGCCTGGACCACCCGGGAGCTGGAGGCGCTGGGCTTTACTGTGTTGCCCTCCAGCGCCAATTTCATCCTGGCCAAAAGTGACCGGATGTCCGGCGAGACGCTGTACCGGACGTTGAAGGAGAACGGTATTCTGGTCCGCTGGTGGGCCGATCAGCCCCGCATCCGGGATTATATCCGTGTCACCATCGGCTCTGCGGAGCAGATGGCGGCGCTGGTGGATGAGATCGCCCGGCTGCTGGACATGTGACAAAAGGAGGGACTGCTATGCGCAGCGCAAGGATTCAGCGGAACACCCGCGAGACATCGATCACCTTAGCCCTGACCCTGGACGGCCTCGGCAAGGCGGAAGTTTCCACCGGCGTGGGCTTTCTGGACCACATGTTGGAGCTCTTTGCCCGCCATGGGGATTTTGACCTGGCGGTACGCTGTGAGGGAGACACGCAGGTGGACTTCCACCACTCTGTGGAGGACATCGGCATCTGTCTGGGTCAAGCCTTCACCCAGGCCCTGGGAGACAAGCGGGGCATCACCCGTTACGGTCAGTCCCTGCTGCCCATGGACGAGACGCTGGTTCTGTGCGCCTGTGATCTCTCCGGGCGGGACTACCTTGGCTGGTCGGTGGATTTTCCCGCCCAGAAGGTAGGAGATTTTGACACAGAGCTTGCCGAGGAATTTTGGCTGGCCTTTGTCCGAAACTGCCCCGGGGCGATCCATATCCGGCAAATCGCCGGGGGAAACACCCATCATATTTTGGAGGCCATTTTCAAGGGCATGGGCCGAGCCTTAAAAGGGGCGGTGGCCATGGATCAAAAGCATCTCCATGACATCCCCAGTACCAAGGGAACCCTGTGAGGAGGCCATCTATGATCGCCATTGTGGATTATGGTGTGGGAAATCTCTTTTCCCTCTCCTCCAGCCTCCGCGCCTTGGGCCAGCAGACGGAAATCACCCGGGACCCGGAGCGGGTCCGGGCTGCTGATCGGATGATTCTCCCTGGCGTGGGCGCCTTTGGGGATGCCAAAGCAAAACTCGACGCCACCGGTCTGGTTCCGGTTCTCCGGGCGGAGGCGGAGCGAAAGCCTCTGCTGGGCATTTGCCTTGGGATGCAGTTGCTTTTTGATAAGAGCTTTGAATACGGAGAGCATGTCGGACTGGGACTCATCCCGGGGCAGGTAACGGACCTGCGGCAGGGCCTGGGAGATCCGACCCTGAAAGTCCCCCACATGGGTTGGAACAGCCTGGAGATTTTACGCCAGGACCCCATCTTCCGCTATTTCCGGGACGGAGAATACGTCTACTATGTCCATAGCTTTTACGCCACCGGCTGCACCGGGAACACCCTGGCCGTTTCCCAATACGGAGCTGCGTCGGTCACAGGCGTTGTGCGGAGCGGCCACGTCTACGGCACACAGTTCCATCCGGAGAAATCCGGTGACGCGGGCCTGCGGCTTTTAAAGGCATTTTCAGAGCTCTGATGCCCACCCCAATGGAAGGAGACATTTTTTATGAGACCTATGCGAAGGCAGGATCGGGAGATCAAGGACCCCGAAAAAATCCTCAGCATCATTGCCGCCTGCCCCTATTGTCATCTAGGCTTTTCCGACCAGGGAAAGCCCTATGTGGTGCCGGTGAACTTCGGCTACGCCGTGGAGGACGGGCGGACTGTCTTCTACTTCCACGGCGCCCGGGAGGGCCGGAAGATCGACCTCATCCGGGACACTGGCTGGGCCTGTATGCAGATGGAGGAGGGCTATCAGCTACACCGGGCGGACCGGGCCTGCGGCCACAGCGCCGCCTTCCGCAGCATCATCGCTGAGGGGCCCGTCTCCTTTGTGGAGGACGCGGAGGAAAAGCGCAGGGCCCTCTCCCTCGTCATGGCTCACGCCGCCGGCAGCGAAAACTGGGAGTTTCCCGACGCTGCGCTGAACAGTGTGTGCGTCTATCGGCTGGAGGCACAGGCCCTCACCTGCAAGGAACATCTCTGAAAGACACAGATTGCCTGGAGGCTGCATGCACGATTCCAAATCCTTGAAGCCTGCCGACAGGATGGTATGTTTCCGGCAGAATTCGGCTTCCGGCAGCCCCCGCTTGATACATCTGACCGGTCGCTGCCTTCCACGGCGTAAAACGGCCGGGATTCTATGATAAAAGGAGCAAAGCCATGCAGATTTTTCCCGCCATTGACCTCTCCGGCGGCCAGGTCGTCCGTTTGTACCAAGGTGATTATGACCAGATGACCGTTTATGGTCAGGACCCCTGCGCCGTTGCCCGGGAGTTCCTTGATGCCGGCTGCCTTCACGTGGTGGACCTGGACGGTGCCCGAGACGGTACTCTGGCAAACTTTGAGAGTATCGCCGCCATTGCCCGCCAGGGCGGCCTTTTCATCGAAGTGGGCGGCGGCATTCGCACCGAGGACCGGATTCGGGAGTACCTGGACCTGGGGGTGAGCCGCTGTATCCTAGGCACCGTGGCCGTCAAGGACTTTGCCTTCACTGCTCGGATGGCGGAAAAGTACGGCGAAAAAATTGCCGTGGGTGTGGACGCCCGGGACGGATATGTGGCGATCAATGGCTGGAAGGAACTCTCCCCGGAAAAAGGCGTGGACTTTTGCAGGCGGTTGTATGATGCCGGTGTCAGGACGATTATTTACACCGACATCAGCCGGGACGGGGCAGAGCAGGGCACGAACCTCTCTGTCTACCGGGAGCTGGCGGGCATTGCCGGTCTGCGGGTGACTGCCTCTGGCGGCATCAGCTCTTTGGATGAACTGCGGGAGCTTCAGCGTATCGGTACGCACGCCGCGATTCTGGGGAAAGCCCTGTACACCGGGCGACTGGATCTGAAAGCTGTTCTGGAGGAGGTGGGCGTGTGTTAGCCAAGCGCATTGTCCCATGTCTCGACGTCCGGGACGGCCGGGTGGTGAAGGGCGTCAACTTTGAGGGACTCCGGGACCTGGCAGACCCGGTGGAGATGGCTCGGTTCTACAACGATTCCGGGGCTGACGAGCTGGTGTTCTATGACATCACCGCCTCTGCTGAGGGCCGGAACCTCTTCACGGACATCCTCCGCCGCGTGGCATCCGAGGTCTTCATTCCACTGACAGTGGGCGGCGGCATCCGAACCTTGGAGGACTTTGACCGGGTCTTGAAGTGCGGTGCCGACAAGGTCAGCGTCAACTCCGGCGCCATCGCAACCCCCTCTCTCATCGCCGCGGCCGCCAGAAAGTACGGCAACCAGTGCGTGGTGCTCTCCATGGACGTCAAGCGGGTAGACGGACGCTTTTGCCTCTTCGCCAAGGGCGGCCGGGAAAATACCGGCATCGACGCCATGGAGTGGGCGGTCCGGGGCGTGGAAAGCGGTGCCGGGGAGATTGTGCTCAACTCCATTGACACTGACGGCGTCCGACGCGGATTCGATCTGGAGATGCTGGACGCTCTGTCCGCTTTGGTGTCCGTGCCCATCGTGGCCAGCGGCGGCGCAGGGGGGATGGAGGACTTTGCGGAGCTCTTCACCCATCCCGGTATCGACGCGGGGCTGGCGGCCTCTATCTTCCACACCCGCCAGGTAGAGATTCAAGAATTGAAGCGGTATCTGTGTAAAAAAGGCGTGGAGATGCGGATTTAAAGGATGTGTGGGATTGCTTGATCCCCGAAAAAGCAAAGCCCTCCTCCCCAACCCGAAGGGCCCTATTGGGGATTTGACACTCTTCCCTTGAAACTGGCGGTAACACAGGCGCTGATATACGGCCGAGGCCTTTGAGAAGAGCGGCGGTAACGACTCCATGAGCCGCTTATCAAAGGGATTTGATGATCGTGCCTGGTAAACACTTCATCCAGCGTCTGCGGCCCTTATGAATATAGGAGCATCTTGGAAAAAGCTGCAGAGCAGGAAATTCGCCAATTTCCCCATTGAAAGGAAAGAATCTGCCATCCACCCCTGCCAAAGGAGCTTCTTCAACAACCGGCACAGAGGGAAATCTGCACGGTGCCGAATCAATGTTAGCCGACATCCAAAGGAGTATGTTTATGGAACTGAAATTTGACGAACACGGCCTCATCCCCGCCATCGTCCAGGACCACGATACCAAGGAGGTCCTGACCCTGGCCTATATGAACGCTGAGAGCCTAGCCATCACCATCGACGAGCGCCGCACCTGCTTTTGGAGCCGCAGCCGCCAGGAACTTTGGCGCAAGGGCGAAACCAGCGGCCATGTCCAGCACGTGGTGTCCATCACAGCAGACTGCGACGGCGACGCGCTGGTAGTCGAAGTCGTTAAGGAGGGCCCCGCCTGTCATACCGGCGCGGAGAGCTGCTTTTTCAATCCCCTCTACCTCTCCGACGAGCTCAAGCAGTTCAGCTATGAGGGACTGTACCACCTGATCGAGGGCCGCAAAACCAGCCCCAAGGAAGGAAGCTACACCACGTATCTCTTTGAAAAGGGTTTGGACAAAATTCTCAAAAAGGTGGGCGAGGAGTGCACGGAGGTCATCATCGCCGGCCGCAAGGAGGACCGGGAGGAGACTATCTATGAGATTGCGGATCTCACCTATCACGTGATGGTTCTGATGGTGCAGATGGGCATCTCGGTGCAGGATATCACGGCCGAGCTGGAAAAGCGTCATGTGGTGGATCACAAAGTCAAGCAGGAGCGTATGCAATGACGCCGAAGCTCTGCTCCGTCCATAACCACGCCACCCTCTGCGACGGCCGAGACACGCCGGAGGCCATGGCCGCCGCGGCCTTTGCCCAGGGCATCCGGTATTTTGGCCTCTCCTGCCACAGTCACACTCCCATCCCCGACGACGAGGGCGCGGTCCTGCCCGCCGACATGACAGCATATCGGGATACAGTGCTCCGCCTGCGGAAAACCTACGCCGGGCGGATGGAGGTTCTTCTGGGCCTGGAATGGGACAGCCAGTCTGACGTCTCTTCCTCAGGCTTTGACTACTGGATCGGCAGCGTTCACTACCTCACCGACGGCCGGGGCCGCTACTACGCCGCCGACTGGGGCGAGGAGCACTTCGCCGCCTGCCGGGATGAACTCTTCGGCGGGGACGCTCTGGCCGTCACCGAAGGGTATTTCCGGGAGGTAGCCCGGGTGGCAGCCCTGCGGCCCACCGTTTTGGGCCATCTAGACCTTATCACCAAGCTCAACGCCGGGAGCCGCTTCTTTGACGAAGACGCCCTCCGCTACCGGCATGCGGCGCTGGAGGCCCTCCACACGGCGGACCCCCACGCGACACTTCTGGAGATCAACACCGGCGGCATGGCCCGGGGGTATCGAAAGACCCCCTACCCGGCGCTCTTCCTCCTGCGGGAGTGGCGCGAAATGGGCGGGCAGATTCTTCTCTCTGCTGATGCCCATGCTGCCTCCACGCTGCTCCATGGCTATGACGAGGCCGCGGCGCTAGCCAGGGCCGCGGGCTTCGCAGCCTCTGTCCTGCTGACGGCGGCGGGACCGGTGTCCTGTGCCCTATAAAGCATTGAGCCATCCGGCTCTTGCTCCTTTTACTGGTTGCGGTGAGCGCTACAATCTGTTACAATGCGGGTATTCCAAACTCCGCGAGGTGCTTATGTATCAAACTGTACTCTTTGATCTGGACGGAACCCTGTTGGACACCATTGAAGATCTGGCCGCCGCAGGCAACCACGTCTGCCGGGAAAATGGCTGGCCCGTGTACTCCGTGGAGGAGTTCCGCGCCATGGTGGGCCACGGTATTCGGAACCTGGTGACACAGTTCTCGCCAGAGGCGTACCGGGACGAGGCGCACGTGGACGGCACACTGGCTCAATTCTCTGCCTACTATGGTGCCCACAGCATGGACCACACCCGCCCCTACTCCGGTATCCCTGCTCTGCTGAGCCGCCTGCGCGATGCCGGAATCTGTCTCGCGGTGTGTTCCAACAAGGCGGATGATTTCAGCCGCCAACTGATCGAGCACTACTTCCCCGGCCGCTTTTCCCTGGTCCGGGGCAAGCTGGACGGAGTTCCGGTCAAGCCGGACCCTGCCGTTGTCTCCGCCATCCTAGAAGCGTTGCATGCTGATCCAACGACAGCCCTCTTCGTGGGGGACAGCAGTGTGGACATCCAGACCGGTCACAATGCCGGTCTTGCCGCCTGCGGCGTCACCTGGGGATTCCGCTCCCGGCAGTCCCTGATTGACGCCGGGGCCGATTTTCTGTCGGATACCGCGGATGCTTTGGAGCGGTTGATTCTGGGCTCCCCTTAAAAATGCATAGCGGTGGATGACAGGTTGTTCACAGGAACAGATCCAAGCAGCTTTCCAGAATTTTGCTGGGCCTTGTTTTTTCTGGCAGAAAAGCTGCTGACTCAACCGAAGACTTTGCCTCTACCGGCGGCAGGGCCGGTCCCCTTTTGGCAGCTTTTGGGGTATGCTGCTTGACAGGCCAGCTTTTGTCCTGATATCTGAGGCCAGAGGGCTTCCCATTTATCCAAAAGGCAGGATGCCGAAAGCATCCTGCCTTTTTAGTTTCACATTTGCACCGGAAAAAACAATTGACACTGTGACCCTCTGTGTATATAATGATGACAGTTTGTCACAAAGTGACATCATGTCATCTCAGGAAGGGGTGAACACATATGTGCACAGACACCTTCCTCCGCCTGCCGGAGGAAAAGCGGAATCGTTTTCTGCAGGCGGCTTGGGAGGAATTCACCACCGCCAGTTTTGCAGAGGCGTCTATCAACCAGATTGTCCGGAGAGCCAGAGTTCCCCGGGGTAGCTTTTACCAGTACTTTCTGGATAAGTGGGACCTGTTCTCCGACCTCATGGGCCTCATTCGGGATCACTTTGAGGAGGAATTCCGAAAGCTGTCCATCCAAAGCGGCGGAGACCTGTTCCGTACCATTCCCCTCTGTTATGACCGCTTTGTTCAGCATGGCCCCGCTGCCGATCCGCTCTTCGAGCGATGTTTGCGGATTCTGCGGCTGAACTCCGGCCTGTTTTTGCAGCTTATGCTCTCAGACCCTCCGGATCACCATTGCTTTTTGGAGAGTGCTTGGGAGACGTTGGACCCCTCTGCCCTTCGCAGCCAGGAGCCGGACTATGTCCAGCAGGTATTCTTTCTGTCGCTTCTGGCTCTGGCCGCCGCTGTGAAGGACACGCTGGCCGCTCCGGACGAGGTGGACCGCCACCGCCGGGGATTACAGCTGCGCCTGGAGATTCTTCAGCACGGCAGCCTGTCTTTGGTATCTGAACATTCCACCAAGGAGGTTACATATGCATAAAAAATGGATTGCCTTGATGCTGGCGCTGCTATTGGTTGTATCCTTATGTGCCGTGTCAGCTCTGGCAGAGGAGGCCGGTTCCGACGATCCAACGGAAACCGCAGGGGAAACCTTGGACGGCGAAGCCGCCTCAGAATCTCCGGAGGACGGAGAGATCGAAGGTGCCGAAGAGTCAGAGACTAGTTCCCCCGCAGGTCCGGACCCGGCTCCTGCCACAGACCCGGAGACCGGGGATCTGATCGACACCGGCTATGTCCCGGACGCGGTGGGCAGCGTCACCTTTGAAAACGTGGAGCGGCGGATGCGGGAGAGCAACCTCCAGGTATTGTCCTTGCAGGAGAGCGTGGATATGCTGGAGAGCATTGACTACGCCGACCTGCAGGAGGACCTGCGCAAACAGCTCAATCAGATTGCCAAGGGGCAATGGTATATGGTCCTGATGGGTCAGAGCGGCACGCTGGCCTATGAGCAGATGGATCAGGCCTATGAGGCCGTCCGTGAGCAGTTTGACGCCATCAAGGACGGCGACATGCAGGAGGACAATACCAGCAGCATGCGCCAGCTGAAAAATCTTCAGGATCAGATCATTATGGCCGGCGAGACCACCTATGTGGCTCTGGCCGCCATGGAATTGCAGGAGGCATCCCTCCAGCGGCAGTTAGCTGCTATGAATCGCACAGTGGAGGAGATGGAGCTGCGGTATCAGCTGGGCCAGATTTCCTCCCTGCAGCTCTCTCAGACCAAGGCCGGCCAGGCCAGCCTCGCCAGCGGCCTTGCAACACTGCAGATGAATATCCGTACTTATAAAAACCAGTTAGAAATGCTGCTGGGCGCGGATATGACCGGCGCCATCCAAATGGGCGCGGTGCCCGCTGTGACCGAAAAGCAGATCGCCTCCATGGATGTAGAGGCGGACCTGCAAGCCGCCAAAGAGCAGAGCTATGAGCTCCTGGCTGCCTCCAACACACTCTCAGATGAGCGGGAGAGCTTTGAGGACAACTACGGCGGCGGCGACAGCCTGACCTCCCGCCAGGCCAAGCACACCTGGCAGGCGGCCCAGTACACCTATAACAACACCGTCCAGGACTATGAGCGGCGCTTCCAGGCCCTTTATGACCAGGTAAACGACTACCGGCAGATCTGGGAGGCCAGCAAAGTCTCTTTGGAGACCCAGAAGCTCAGCTATGCATCTTCGGAGCTTCAGTACCAACAGGGCACCATCTCCCACAATGCCCTGCTGGATGCAGCGGACGATCTCTCCGACGCGGAGGAGGCGGTGCAAAGCACCGCAATTGATCTCTTCTCCGCCTACAACACCTACTGCTGGGCCGTGCAGCACGGCATTTTGAACTGACAGGAGTTGCCCATTATGAGACATCAGCGCATGAAAGCCCTTTTGCTAGCGGCCACGGCCGCTTTGACCCTGACTGCCTGCGGCGGCGAGGAGGCCCAGCCGCAGGAGACGGCAGGCGTTGCCGTCCAGGTGGAGTCAGTCAGCGCCGGCACCATCTCGGCGGAAAACACGGTCTCCGGCCAGGTCAGCGCCGAAAATTCCTCCACCATTCTGATCGCCAGCGCAGCCAAGTGCACCGCTGTGTATTTCCAGGCCGGCGATTTGGTGAAGGCCGGAGACGTTCTTTGCACTCTGGAGCTCGGCAGCTCCCTTGCCAGCTACAATGCGGCCCGCATCAGCTACAATTCTGCCGTGCAGAGCTACCAGGACCAAAAGTCCATTCTGGATAAGCAGGTGCAGCTGGCCCAGGACAATGTGACCAACACCCAGGCGCTCTTTGAGATTGGCGCCGCCTCCCAGCTGGAGGTAGACCAAGCGGAAGTCAACTATCAAACGGCCGTGGCCAGCCGGAATTCAACGCTTGCCCAGCTGGAGGCCGGCATCCAGAACGCCAAGAGCGGTCTGGACCAGCTGGACACCGCTTTGGAGAACGTGGATGCCTCCGGCAACGTCATCGCCCCCATCTCTGGGACCTTGGCCACGATGAATGCCGTGGAGGGAAGCATGATCTCCAACAGTGCGCCTCTCGCGGTCATCAATGGGGGAGACCAGATGAAAGTCACGGTCTCCGTTTCCGAGGCGTTGGTTCCCAAGCTTGCTATTGGCGATGAGGCGGATGTGTCGGTCAGCGCCGCCGGGGCGGCCTTTACCGCCGTCATCCGTTCTGTTGAGCGGACGGCCAATCTACAGACTAAGCTGTATACCGTCACACTCGCCGTGCCCGCCGAGGTAAGCGGTTTGCTCTCGGGCATGTTTGCCGATGTGACCTTCCACACAGATGTCTCTGAAAACGCGGTGGTAGTCCCCTCTGAGGCCATTCTCACCAGTGCGGATACCCAGTATGTATTTGTGGTGGAGGGCGATGCCGCCCGGTATGTGGAGATCACCACCGGTCTCACTGGAAACGGCGTGACAGAGGTGCTTTCCGGGCTCTCTGAGGGCCAACAGCTGGTGACAGTTGGACAGGCATATCTCTCTGACGGTGACCTAGTCCGGATCGTCAGTCCTGGAAATGATTCGGAAAGCTCGGACGCTGCTGGCGAGGAGATGCCGGACGCCAATACACCGGCCCCAGCCGGGGAGGCATAACCGCCCATGAATACGGCAAAATTTTGTATCCAGCACAAGGTCACAACCTTGCTGGCAGTCATCATGATCGCCATATTCGGCGTGGTCTTCACCACCCAGTTGCAGATGGCCCTGCTGCCCAACATGGAAGCTCCCATGGCTGTGGTGATGTGCTACTATAACGGTGCCACGCCTAACGATATCGAGGAGCTTGTCACCCGTCCCTTGGAGTCGGCCATCATGGCCGTCCCCGGCGTGGACTCCGTCTCCTCCACTTCGTCGGACGGTGTCAGCCAGGTGCAGATTACCTATGTGGAGGACACGGACCTGGACATCGCCGCCACCAAGCTGCGGGAGAAATTCGACATGCTCTCGCTCCCGGATGGTGCCATGGACCCCGTGATTGTCAACATCAACGTCAGCGACCTGATGCCCACCGCCATCATCGCCCTGATGGGCGAGGACCTGTCCTCTCTCCAAACCTTGGCGGAGGACACCGTCTCCCCCGCCCTGGAGCGGATTGACGGCGTAGCCTCCGTCACAGTCAGCGGCGGCGTAGGCCAGCAGATCGAGGTGCAGATTGACCCCGCCCGAGCAGCCGGCTTCGGCCTTTCCAACAGCTACATCTCCCAGTTCCTGGCAGCAGAAAACCTGCTCTATCCCGGCGGCGATATGCAAAACGGCTCCAAGACACTGACCGTCAGCACAGACGCCAAGTTCCAGTCTGTGGAGGACGTTGAAAATATGCTCCTGGCTCTTCCTACCGGCGGCATTGTCCGTCTGGGTGATGTGGCCAATGTCTCCCTGCAGGCACAGGATACCGACACTATGGCGCAGATGGATGGCACCGCCTGCGTAATTTTACAGGTTTCCAAGCAATCCGGTGCAAATGAGGCATCCACGGCTCAGGCAGTGGATGCGCGGATGGCGGAGCTGGCAGAGGAGAATCCCGGTATTCGCTACGCCGCACCCTATCTTGCCTCCGACTACATCAACCTGGTGGTGGAGTCCGCCCTGCAAAATATCGTCCTGGGCGTGGTGCTGGCCGCTGTGGTGGTCTTTCTGTTCCTGCGCCGCTGGGGCGCCACCATGACGATCGCGGTCTCCATGCCGGTGTGCATTCTCGCGGTGTTCGTCCTGATGAACGTGTTTGACCTCACGATGAACATGATGAGCCTGGGCGGAGTCGCCATGGGCGTGGGCATGATTGTGGATAACTCCATTGTCGTGCTGGAAAATATCTACCGCTTCTCCGCCGAAGGGCATGACCGGCTAAGCGCCTGTGTGGATGGCACCAAGGAGGTGACTACCTCCGTGGTTGCCTCCACGCTGACCACGGTGGCGGTCTTTTTGCCGTTGGGCCTTACCGGCGGTATGGCCGGCATGCTGTTCAAGGACTTCTGTCTGACGATTGCCTTCTTAATTCTCGGTTCTCTGGTGATCGCCCTGACGTGGGTGCCGCTGCTGTGCTATCTGCTGCTGGATGAAACAAAGGCCCGGCAGCACCAGCTGAAAAGAGCAGGCAGCCGCTCCATTATTGCCCGCTGCGGCCAGTGGGTCCGATGGCTGTATGACCGTTACCTGCGGCTGTTGGACTATTTCCTCCGTCATCTGAAAGTCGGTATGCTGACAGCTGTTGGCCTTGTTGTTTTCTTCGCGGTGTGCTGCCTAAGCACCAACATGGTACTGCTGCCAGAAATGGACCAGGGGCAGGTCAGCATCAGCATCACAACTCCCATTGGCTCTGATGTGGATGAGACCACAGCCTACGCCGACCGGGTGGTATCTATCGCTCAGGAACAGGTGCCGGAGCTGGAGAGCCTCTACTACCTGGCCCAGCCGGAATCCGCCTCTGTCTCCTTGATGCTGGTGGACCGCGGCGACCGAAGCCGCAGCAGCAGTGAGATTGCTGAGAGCCTTCGCCCCTTCCTGCAGAACATTGCCGGCTGCGAGATCACCGCCAGCGCCTCTGACATGACCGCCATGCTGGGCGGCAATGATATCAGCGTGGAGATCACCGGTGACGACTATCGCATTCTCACGGCAATCGCGGATGATCTGCTGCGGGAAATCTCCCAGTTGGAGGATGCTGTGGATGTCGTCAGCTCCGTGTCGGAGCAGGTCCCCCAGGTGGAGGTCACTATCAACCGGCAGGCCGCCTCGCAATACGGCCTCACTGCCGCCAGCATCGGTTCTGCAGTCCGGTCGGAGCTGACCGGTGAGACTGCCACCACTGTTACCATCAATAACAAGGAGCTGGATGTTGTGGTCAAGGGTGACGGCTCCTATGCCGCCAGCCTGGATGCCCTGCGCTCCATGCCTGTGTCTACCGCCATGGGCGGCTATGTGCCGTTAAGCTCGGTTGCCAGCGTGGACATTGTTCAGGCTCCCCAGACCATTACCCGCGTCAACCAGTCCCGCCAAGTGACGATCACGGGCGATACCGTGAGCGGCAATGCCACGGAGATCACCAAGCAGCTCACCCGGATTTTGGACAATTACCAGATGCCAGAGGGCTACACCGCAGAGCTCACCGGCAGTTATTCTGATATGACGGAGAACTTTTCTGATCTGCTGCTGGCTCTGCTGGTGGCCATGGGCCTTGTGTATTTTGTTCTGGCGGCGCAGTTTGAGTCCTTTCTGATGCCTGTTATTGTGATGCTGATCCTGCCGGTGGCCTTTACCGGCGCGCTGTTCGCCCTGCCTCTGACGGGACGGGACCTGTCCATGATCTCCCTGGTGTCTTTGATCATGCTGGCAGGCACGGTGGTGAACAACTCCATCATTTTGGTAGAATATATTAAAATCCGCCGGCAGATGGGCGAGGAGCGGGAGACCGCTATCATGAAGGCCTGTCCCCTTCGAATCCGCCCCATTATGATGACGACGCTGACCACCGTCCTTGCCATGGTCCCCATGGCGTTTGGCATTGGGGACACCAACGAAATGATGAGCGACATGGGCGTTACCATGATGAGCGGCATGATCATTTCCACCGTGGTGACGCTGCTGTTCACGCCGGTATTCTACTCCGTAATTGATGACCTGCCCAAGCATTTCCGGCGGAAACATCAGCGTCCACCGGACATCTCCCAGACTGAGGCAACTGCGGAGCCCGTTGAAATTTCCTGATATTCCCGACAAAGATCCCCGGAAGCCGCGGCCTCCGGGGATTTCTCCATGCTTCTCCCCGCTTGACTTTCTTATAAAATCTGATATGATGATTCCATCGTATACCTTTGAAAAATATCACGAATGGAGGGGCTTTATGCAGGACGGCTATGGCCGGGAAATTGACTATCTGCGCCTCTCCGTGACAGATTTGTGCAATTATCGCTGTGTGTATTGCATGGGTCCGGAGGGGGTTGCCAAACGATCTCACGCGGACATCCTCTCTATTGAGGAGTGCGTGGAAATCGGCAGGGCTGCTGTTGCGTGCGGCATCAGAAAAATCCGCGTCACCGGGGGAGAACCGTTGGTGCGCCGGGGAATTCTGGAGCTGTGCCGAGGGCTGCGGGAAATCCCCGGGCTGGCGGAACTGTGTCTCACTACCAATGGAAGCCGCCTGGAGGAGTTGGCCGCTCCCCTGCGGCAGGCCGGTGTGGACCGGCTGAATATCAGCTTGGATACCCTGCGGCCAGAGCGCTTTTCCTCCCTCACCCGCCAGGGCCGTCTTTCGGATGTCCTCCGTGGCATCGCGGCGGCGGAAGAGGCTGGTTTTCAGAATCTGAAACTGGACACGGTTCTCATGGGCGGCTTCAATGACGATGAAATCGGTGACTTTCTCCGCCTGACGCTGGACCACCCCTGGGAGGTCCGCTTCATTGAGCTCATGCCCATAGGCCCCTGTACCGCCTGGAACCCAAGCCGTTTTCTCTCCACGGACATGGTGTTGGAGCGCTTTCCCACCCTGCGGCCTCTTGCGGCCCAGGGGGTGGCCAGACGATACCGGCTTCCCGGCGCCAAAGGCGCCGTGGGGCTGATCTCCCCTATGAGCCACAACTTCTGTGGGGACTGCCGCCGCATCCGCATCACCGCGGACGGGCGGCTGAAGGGCTGTCTCCACAGCCGGGAGGAGCTCCCCCTGCGGGGCCTCCACGGACCGGAGCTGGAGGCGGCCATCCGGCACGGCATTCTGCAAAAGCCTCCCCGGCATTTCCTGCGGGAACGATCCAGCGAAGCCGCCCGGGATATGTATCAGATCGGAGGATAGTTATGCTGACGCATTTCAACAACCAAGGCCGCGCCCGCATGGTGGACGTGACGGAGAAGGCCCCTACCCACCGGCGAGCCGTTGCTGCCGGCGAGATTCTGGTCTCCCCCGGCACCATGGCCCAGATTCGCGCCGGGACGCTGAAAAAGGGGGATGTACTGGCGGTGGCGCAGGTGGCCGGCATTCAAGCTGCCAAGCACTGCTGGGAGCTGATTCCCATGTGCCACCCCCTGCCCCTGACCGGAATTGATATCGCCTTCACCCTCCGGGACGACCGGGTGGAGATTCAGGCCGCCGTTACCTGCACTGGTGTCACCGGGGTGGAAATGGAGTCTCTGACCGCTGTGTCTGCTGCGGCACTTACGATCTATGATATGTGCAAGGCCGTCCAGAAAGATATGCGCATCACCAACATCCGCCTGCTGGAGAAATCCGGTGGAAAAAGTGGTTATATTGCAGAGGAGTGAGGACCGTGGCAGAGGTTGTATCCGTGAATATCAGCGTGGAAAAGGGACAGCCCAAGCACCCCGTCCCGGAGATTTGCCTACGGCTGCGCCATGGCATTGTGGGGGATGCCCATGCCGGCGACTGGCACCGCCAGATCTCCCTGCTGGCGGAGGAAAGCGTGGACACCATGCGGGGCCCCATTCCCCTGCCTGCCGGCGTATTCGCGGAAAATATCAATACGGTTGGCATCGACCTGCGGAACCTGCCGGTGGGGACGCGTCTGCGCATTGGGGAAACTGTGGTGGAAGTCACCCAGATTGGCAAGGAGTGCCACAACGACTGCGCCATCCGGCAGGCCGTCGGGATGTGCGTCATGCCCACAGAGGGCATTTTTGCCGTGGTAGTCCAGGAGGGCACGGTCCGACCCGGCGACTCCATTGAAGTACTGGAGGCGTTCTCATGAAGCTCATCAAAACCCAGGATGCTGTGGGGCATGTGCTCTGCCACGACATGACCCAGATTATCCAGGGCTCCTACAAGGACGCCCGCTTCCGCAAGGGCCACGTGGTAACGGAATCTGATATCCCCATCCTCCTCTCCATGGGCAAGGAGAATCTGTACGTCTGGGAAATGATCCCGGGTATGATACATGAAAACGACGCGGCGGATCGGCTACTGTCTCTGTGTGTGAATGACGGCATGTCCCCCACACCGGTGAAGGAGGGCAAGATCGAGCTGCGTGCTTCCCGCCCGGGGCTTTTCCGGGTGGATTCCCGGCGTTTGATTGCCGTGAACGCCCTAGACGACATCATGATCGCAACCCGCCGGGGCAACACCCCAGTCAACGCTGGGGACAAATTGGCCGGAATGCGGGTGATCCCCCTGGTCATTGAAGAGGAACGGCTCCGAGCGGCGGAGCAGGCCGCCGGGGACCGTCCCCTTCTTGAGCTGCTGCCCTATGTGAAGCGAACCGCCGCCATCATCGCCACCGGCAGCGAGGTGCAAAAAGGCCTGATTCAAGATACCTTCACCCCTGTCGTTCAGGAGAAGCTGGCCGCCTATGGCATTGAGACGTTATCGGTCTTATACCCCGGCGACGGCGTGGAAGCCATTTCCGCCGCCATCTCCGCGGCCAAGAGCAGTGGTGCGGATCTGCTTTTGTGCACCGGGGGCATGAGCGTGGACCCTGACGACAATACCCCTGGGGGCATTCGGGCCTCTGGCGCCCGCATCGTCACCTATGGCGCCCCGGTCCTGCCCGGCGCGATGTTTCTCCTGGGCTACTATTCGGACGAGACGCCCGTGATGGGCCTTCCCGGCTGCGTCATGTACGCCGGGGCCACCATCTTTGACCTAGTGCTGCCCCGGATTGCCGCCGGTGTGGAGCTGACTAGAGACGATTTCTCCATCATGGGCGAGGGGGGGCTGTGTCTAGGCTGCGAGTCCTGCCGCTGGCCCATCTGTCCCTTCGGGTCATAATTGCGCGCCGGAACTCCGGCGCCATTTCTCCTCTTCCGTTATCCTTATTTGAGAATTACGTCTAGCGGCAACTGCCCGCATCTGGGCCGTTTCCACATATATCCTTGAAGAAAGGAAGATTTTCGATATGAAAAACCTGCGCTCTTTGCTTCTGGCACTGTGCATAGTGCTGTCCCTGTCCGCCTGCGGAGGCGGCACCGATCCCGGCGATGTGTCCGAACACGGCGGCAATTCTTCTTCCGTAGAGCTCGTGGTTTTTGCCGCAGCCTCCATGACGGAGACCCTGGATGAAATCATCGCGCTGTACAAGGATGTAGCTCCTCATGTCACCATCCTTCCCAGCTATGAATCCTCTGGCACTCTGCTGGAACAGATTCAGCAGGGCGCGGACTGTGACCTCTTCATCTCTGCTGGCCAGACTCAGATGGATACACTGGATAAAAACAATCTTCTGCTGGAGGGCTCCAGGCTGGACCTTCTTGAAAATCAGATCACCCTGGTGGTGCCTGAGGGCAATCCCAAAGGCTTGAAGAGCTTTGATCAGCTGGCGGAACTTCTGAAAAACGGCGATGTTTTCCTGGCCATGGGCAACCGCGACGTTCCCGTGGGGCAATACACGCAAAAGATTTTTGCTTACTATGGTCTGGAGGCGGCAGCCTTGGCGGAAGCCGGAGTTCTAACCTATGGCTCCAATGTAAAGGAGGTCACCACGCATGTCTCTGAAGGCGCTGTGGACTGCGGCATTATTTACGCCACGGATGCCTTCTCCGCCGGTCTGACCGTAGTGGACGAGGCCACCGCAGACATGTGCGGGCAGGTCACTTACCCCGCCGCCGTGCTGTCTGCCAGCACACACGCCGAAGAGGCCCAGGCATTTTTGGACTATTTGACCGGCGATGACGCGGATGTTGTGTTTAGGAACGTCGGCTTCACCCCCCTGGTCTGACTTTTGGTGAAGCAGGCGGGAAAAGCCCCGTCCGCTCTCCCTGACTCTCTCCCGGAGGTCGTCTTTTATGGATTGGTATCCCCTTTTGAACTCTCTCCGTATTGCGGCAGTCTCCACCATGGCCGTCTTTTTCCTGGGAATTCTGGCCGCGTACTACATCGCAAAGCTTCCCCGCCTGCTCAAAGGCGTCCTGGATGTGGTGCTGACGCTCCCCCTGGTACTGCCCCCTACTGTGGTGGGCTGGCTGCTGCTGGTGCTATTAGGGCCCAAACGGGCTGTTGGCGCGTGGGCAATGGACCATTTCGGCGTAAAGCTGGTAATGACCTGGTGGTCCGCCATTTTTGCTACGGTGGTGGTGTCCTTCCCTTTGATGTACCGCACTGCCCGGGGTGCCTTTGAGAGCTTCGATCAAACCCTGGCGGACGCTGGACGCACCCTGGGACGCTCCAATGCCTGGGTCTTCTGGCGGGTCCAAATACCGGTGTGCAAGCAGGGAATTCTCGCAGGCATGGTCCTCTCCTTTGCCCGGGCGCTGGGGGAATATGGTGCCACTTCCATGATTGCCGGATATACCCCCGGCCGCACCGCCACCATTTCCACCACCGTCTATCAGCTTTGGCGTACCCATGACGACGCCGGTGCGCTCCGGTGGGTTCTGGTGAATATTGCCCTCTCCGCAGTCTTTCTGTTGGCGGTCAACCTGCTGGAAACCCGGCAGCGGCAGGTTCGGAAGGGGGGCGCTTTCTGAGATGTCCCTCTGCGTTGAGATTCAAAAGCGGCTTGGGAACTTTCAGCTGGACGTCCAATTCGAGGCTCACCAGGAACCCCTGGCTCTGCTTGGGGCCTCCGGCTGCGGCAAGTCCGTCACGTTGCGGTGCATCGCCGGCATCCTGACGCCGGACACAGGGAAAATCGTTCTGGATGGCGCCGTCCTCTACGACAGCACGGCCCACATCAACCTGCCTCCCCAGCGCCGGAACGTGGGCTATCTCTTCCAACAGTACGCGCTTTTTCCCAACATGACTGTGCGGCAGAACATCGCCGCCGCAGTGCGTAACCGCGGACGCCGGGCGGCGGAGGTCACGGAAAAGCTCCGCCGCTTCCGACTGGAGGAGGTGGCTGACAGGCGCCCCGCACAGCTCTCCGGCGGTCAGCAGCAGCGGACCGCCCTGGCCCGCATTCTGGCGTCGGAGCCAGGAATGATCCTGCTGGACGAGCCTTTTTCGGCTCTGGATGGCTATCTCCGGCAGCAGCTGGAGCTGGAACTTCAGGAGCTGCTGGAGCCGTTTCAGGGCACCATTCTCTGGGTCTCCCATGACCAAGGGGAGGTCTTTCGCAACTGCCGCCGGGTGTGCGTCATCAGCCAGGGCCGCTCCCAGCCGGTACAGACGGTGGAGGATCTCTTCCTTCGCCCGGAAACCGTAGCCGCCGCACAACTCTCCGGCTGCAGCAATTTTGCCATGGCGGTCCCTCAGGGAGATGCTGTGTTTTTGCCGGCCTGGAACCTGACGCTTCGCTGCGCCGCTCCGCCGCCCCCGGGGATTGATTGTGTAGGGATTCGTGCGCGCCAGCTCCACCCCGCCGTCTCCGGGGAGGTAAACGCCTTCCCCTGCGCCGTGGTACGGGTCATTCAGGATCTCTCCTGCACCACTTTGCTACTGCGTCCTCTGGATGCCACAGCAGAAGCTCCTCTGCTGCGCATGGAACTGGACCGGGAGTCCGGGCTCGCGGACCAAAGAGAACTACTGGTCTCTGTTTCTCCGGAGCATCTGTTATTACTGCGATAAGGAGGAATTTTTATGTCATTCTTTTCCGCGGTTGTTGTCACTGTCAGTGACCGCAGCTATCGCGGCCAGCGGCCGGACGAGGCCGGTCCGCTGGTGGCAGAGCTGCTGCGGGAGGCCGGTTACACAGTCGTCCGTACAGCCCTGGTACCGGATGAACAGTCCCAGATTGCACACATTCTGGAAGAGATTGCCGACAGCGGTACTGTGGATCTCTTAGTCACCACCGGCGGCACTGGTTTTTCTCCTCGGGACGTCACGCCGGAGGCCACGCTCTCGGTCTGTGACCGGCTGGCCCCCGGTCTACCGGAGGCCATGCGCTATGCCTCGCTGCAAATCACTCCCCGGGCCATGCTGTCCCGGGCTCAGGCCGGTATTCGAGGCGGGACGCTGATTGTGAACCTCCCCGGCTCTCCCAAGGCTGCTCGGGAGAATTTGGAGGCCGTTCTTCCCACACTTTCCCACGGACTGGAGATGCTCTCCGGCCGGAGCGCGGACTGTGCGGACAGCGGCAGCTGACAAAAGCGCCGCCGGTATTGACCGGCGGCGCTTTTCGTCTCCGTCTGTGGTCTCATCAGCCCCACAGGGCGGAGAGCATAGGAATCACCTGTTTCTTTCGGGAGAGGATCTTGGGCAAAAATGCACAGTTTCCATGGTCTCCCTTGATATTGAATGCCTGTTGGATGGTCTCCTCATCTCCTGTAAACAGAAGCTGCGTGCCGTCCAGCAGTACATCGGTGATCATCAAAATCACCGTGTCCAGGGACTGCTCCTTCCGGATTCGATTCATCACCTGGAGGAACTCCGCTTTTCTCTCCAACAGGCGCTCCGAATCCATACATGTGACCTGTCCCACCGCCAAATCGTGGCCGGCAATGTGAAACTCCTTGTAATCCGTCTTCAAAATGGTCTCCGCACTCTTGTCATCTCCACAGGTGGAGGAGAAAATCGCCTTGCCCAGCTCCTCCAGGGAGAGATTCGCAATGCGGGCCATCCGATTGGCAACGTTGATATCCCGCTGGGTGCAGGTGGGAGACTTGAACATTACCGTATCTGAGACAATGGCGGCAGCCATCAGCCCTGCCATTTTTGCCGTGGGCATCAGCCCCTTTTCCTGGTACATGCCCGCCACAATCGTGGTGGTGCTTCCCACCGGCTCATTGCGGACATATATGGGATTGTTGGTTTGAATGTCCGCCAGTCGGTGGTGATCCACAATCTCCAAAATCTCCGCCTGATCCAGCCCCACCACGGACTGGGCCTTTTCATTGTGGTCCATGAGGATTACCTGCTTGCGGCGGGGCCGCAGCAGATGAAACCGGGACAGCGTCCCCACCACCTTTTCGTTTTCATCCAAAATAGGGTAGGCCCGGAAGCGGCTCTCCAGCACCGTGTTGCGCACATCATCAATATAATCGTCCAGATGGAAGCTGACAAGGTCAGCACTTTTACAGATATGGGAGATGGGCAGTGCATGCCAAATCAGGCGTACCGCCTGATAGGGATCGTAAGGGGTAGACATCAAGCAAGTCTCCGTCTCCACATTGAGAAGCTCCTGCGGAACCTCCGCCTGACAAACAATGATGCAGCTCACGCCGATTTCCAGCGCACGCCGAATCATATCCGGCTGGTCTCCGCAGACCACAATGCTGTTGGGATTGGAAAAGAGCAGGTTCTCCCGGCAGGTGGGCAGTGCGATCACCACCTCGCCAGAAACCTCGTCCCGCAGCTCCCCGCCGGCATTGAGAATCTCTCCCTCGATGACGGAGAGCAGATTGTATACCGGCATGCTGGAAACCATCGGGTTGCGGACCGAGCGCATGTCATAGTTGGCCACGTCCCCAGCGGAGAGCATGCCATACAGCGTCCCATCCTCGTTGGCCACTGGCAGCACAGAAATCCGGTCTGCCTGCATGGTCTGCCAGGCCCGGCTGATTGTGGCAGCGGCGGAGAGTGTGGGCGGCGTGTCGTAGTCCAGGTCCCGTACCTGTGTACGCACATTGCTAATGAGGCGCGGAGGCTGAAAACCGAAGCGCTCCAGAACGGTATGGGTCTCATCGCTGATCTGGCCCAGGCGGGCTGCCTGATACTGCCGCTGCCCCAGAGCATTCTTCAAGGCGGCATAGGCCATGGCGGAAACGATTGAGTCTGTATCCGGATTCCGGTGGCCGGTGATATAGACAGTGTCCATGTGTGTTCCTCCCACGGTATGATTACTGTTATTATGCTTCCCCAAGGAACGGTTTGTCAACGGCAGTTTTGATCGGAAAACCGCGCAAAACGATCGTTTTGCGCGGCAATTCTTACAGAACCAGCAGCTCCTTGGGAGCTTTGGTCAAATTCTGACAACCGTCCTGAGTCAAAAAGAGCACATCCTCAATGCGCACTCCCATCTTTCCTGGCAGGTAAATCCCCGGCTCTGCGGAGATCACCGCCCGCTCCGGCAAGGGCTTATCATTGAGCTGCGAGGCATTGGGACTCTCGTGAATCTCTACCCCTACCCCGTGGCCGAAGCTGTGGCCGAAGTATTCGCCATAGCCGGCGGCGTCAATCACAGCCCTTGCGGCCGCATCTACCTCACGGCCCGTGGCACCCGCCCTAGCTGTAGCAATCCCCGCTTTTTGTGCGCAGAGCACCGTCTGGTACACTTCCCGCATCTCATCTGTCACGTGACCCACTGCCACGGTGCGGGTCATATCGGAGCAATAGCCGTGATAGACGCAGCCAAAATCCATGGTGACAAACTCGCCCGCCTGAATTAGCTTTTCTGAGGGCACACCGTGGGGAAGACTCCCATTCGGCCCAGACACCACAATGGGATCGAAGGACTTGTCCTCCGCTCCGTAGTGAAGCATCCGATACTGAATCCGGGCGGCGATCTCCTTCTCTGTGATCCCTGGCCGGATATCGTTCAAAATGTCCTCCAGCGCCCGCTCCGCGATCCGCTGGGCGGCGGTCAGCGCCTCCAGCTCCTCCGGGTCCTTCTGCGCCCGCAGCTTCCACAAAAGCTCTGTCGCCGGGACCAACTCGCAGGACAGCGCCTTCTGATAGCGCGCGTGTTCCTGCACCGTCATGCAGGCGTCCTCAAACCCCATGCGTCCGATGTGATCGCTGGACACCACTTCCGCCAGCAGGTCGGCATAGCCGTGCCCATGGCCGGTCTCCCGCAGCTGCGCGTTTTGAATGCAGCGTCCGGCCGCCTCCGTATAGCGGGCGTCCGTAAAGTAGTAATTTTTTTTGCGGGTGATGAGGGCTGCGCCATCGGTCCCCATCGAGTGAAAGCCCGTGGCGTAAAACCGGTTGGCCTCCCCAGTCAGCAGTATGGCGTCCAGGCCATACGACTCCAGCTGCACAGCAATTTTCTCAAAGTGATTCATCCATATTCTCCTTTCCCTGCATCTGTTCCAGCGCGGCCTTGACAAATCCGTAAAACAGCGGATGGGGGCGGTCGGGGCGGCTTTTGAACTCCGGGTGGAACTGCGCACCCACAAACCAGGGGTGCTGAGAAAGCTCCACAATCTCCACCAGCCGTCCGTCCGGAGACAGGCCGGCCAGCACCATCCCCTGCTCCTGCATCTCACTGCGGCAGTCGTTTTGAAACTCAAACCGATGGCGGTGCCGCTCGGAGATTTCCGCCGTCCCATACAGCGCGCGGCTGCGTGTGTTTTCCGCCAGCACACAGGGATATTTTCCAAGACGCATAGTCCCGCCCTTATCTGTGATGTGCATCTGATCCGGCATTAAGGCAATGACAGGGTGCCGGGTCGTCTCGGAGAACTCAGCGGAGTTGGCGTCCGCCCACCCCAGCACATGTCTGGCGAACTCCACAACTGCCATCTGCATTCCCAGACAGATGCCGAAGAAGGGAACCCTCTGCTCCCGTGCGTATTGAATGGCGCGGATCATTCCCTCGATCCCCCGCTCTCCAAAGCCGCCGGGCACCAAAATCCCTCCGCAGCCTCTCAGAGATGCCTCCAGATTCTGCTCTGTCAGTTCCTCAGAGTCAATCCAGGCAATCTCCACCACGGCGTCGTTAGCGGTGCCTGCGTGGTGCAGCGCCTCCACCACGGATAGATAGGCGTCGTGCAGCTGGGTGTACTTTCCCACCAGTGCGATGCGGACATGCCTGTGAGCCTCCTTTTCCCGCCGGACCATGGCACTCCACTCCCGCAGGTCCGGCTGGTAGGTGATCAGGCCCAGCTTCCTGCAAACCACCTCGTCCAGCCCCTCCTTTGCCATCAGCAGCGGCACTTCATAGAGTGTCTCAGCTGTGGCATTTTGAATCACGCAGTCCGGCTGTACGTTGCAGAAAAGGGCGATCTTTCTGCGGACCTCCTCAGTCATGGGTGCGTCACAGCGGCACACCAGAATATCCGGTTGAATACCCAGACTCAGCAGCTCCTTGACCGAGTGTTGGGTGGGCTTTGATTTCAGCTCCCCGGTTCCGGGGACCTGAACAATCAAGGGCACATGGATAAACAGCACGTCTCCGTGCGGCCGCTCCGCCGCCACCTGACGGATGGCCTCCAAAAAGGGCTGAGACTCAATATCCCCTACGGTTCCGCCCACCTCTGTAATGACAACATCCACATCCTCGGCGGCCATGGCATAGACCCGGCTTTTGATTTCATTGGTGATATGGGGAATGATTTGCACGGTTGCCCCTAGGTAATCTCCCCGCCGCTCCCGGTTCAGCACGGACCAGTAAATTTTCCCAGAGGAGATTGAGGAATTGCCGGACAGGTCCTCATCCACAAACCGCTCATAATGGCCCAGGTCCAGATCTGTCTCCGCCCCATCGTCTGTGACAAAAACCTCTCCATGCTGATAGGGACTCATCGTTCCCGGGTCCACATTGATATAGGGATCAAATTTCTGGTTGCGCACTCGGACACCCCGCTGCTTCAGAAGCCTCCCCAGGGACGCCGCGCAGATTCCCTTCCCCAGGCCGGACACCACGCCGCCGGTAATGAATACGAACTTTGTTGACATCATCCTTCCCTCCTCTTATAAAAATACTATTTTTAGATGCAACGACCGTATCTCTGGCCCAAAAACAAGAAAAAGCCCAGCCGGACTCCTTTTGCGGCTAAAAGTCCCTGTCTTTTTCGGGACTTTCAGCTGCGATCCGCGGGCTTGTCTGTTCGATTTTCGCGCTTGCGGTTTGCACCGCAAATCGCTGCTCAAAGTATTCCAAAAATACTTTCCTACTATAACACTGCGTTTTTTCCTTGTCAATGCCCCCTCTCCATCTGGACCCAATTTTTTAGCCGCCCTTGGGGAGATCGGCAAACCGTTCTGGAATCACGGCAGTTCTCCCCCCTATTTTGATAGCTAGAGGACAAAGTTCCCCCTCTGATTTTGTAAAAAACGCCGGTTGACTTTACCTGTTTAAAGTTATATATTGAAAAAGTGATTTGAGGCGGCTGTGAAGTACAGATTTTTTTATCCCGCCAGTTTTCCCCTTGACCGGCATTCTGTTCTTCTTTATCTGGCCCGGCAGATCACATTGCCACATAAAAAGCGGCCTGCCCGAGCTGCCGTTTTTAATCAAGATCCTGCAAGTTTGAAAGTATGGAGGAAACGATCATGATGAAAAAGAAGTTCCTTGCTCTGCTTCTCTCCGGCGTCATGGCCCTGAGCCTGGCTGCCTGCGGCGGCTCTCAGGATGATGCCGTGAGTGACGACAACACCGATGATACTACCGCTGACGGCAAGACCTATACGGTCGGTATCATCCAGCAACAGCAGCACGTGGCGCTGGACGCCGCCACAGAAGGCTTTCAGGATGCCCTGAAGGAGCTGTTGGGTGACAGCGTTACTTTTGATCCTCAGAATGCCTCTGGTGATTCTGCAAACTGCTCCACGATTGTGGGCGGTTTTGTCTCCGCAGGCGTGGATCTGATCATGGCAAACGGCACCACCGCTCTGCAGGCTGCCATGGCCGCCACTGAAGAAATTCCTATTTTGGGCACCTCTATTACGGAGTACGGCGTGGCTCTGGGCATCGACGGCTTTACCGGTACCACCGGCACCAATATCTCCGGCACCTCTGATCTGGCTCCTCTGGATCAGCAGGCCGCCATGGTACAGGAATGGTTCCCGGATGCCGGCACAGTAGGACTGCTGTACTGCTCCGCGGAGCCTAACAGCAAATACCAGGTGGATACTGTCCAGGGATATCTGGAGGAGATGGGTTATACCTGCAAGCAGTTCTCCTTCTCCGACTCCAACGACCTCTCGGCCGTTGCCACCACCGCCTGTGCGGAGAGCGATGTCCTTTATGTCCCCACAGACAACACCGCCGCCAACAATTCTGAGCTGATCGGCAATATCTCTCTGGATTCCGGCACGCCTGTGATTGCTGGTGAGGAGGGTATCTGCAAAGGCTGCGGCGTTGCGACGCTGACCATCAGCTACTATGACATTGGCTACAAAACCGGCGAAATGGCCTATGAGATTCTGGTAAACGGCGCCAATCCCGCCGAGATGCCGATTGAGTATGCCCCGCAGTTCACCGCCAAGTACAATCCCACCATGTGTGAGGCCCTGGGCTTGACCGCGCCCGACGGCTATGAGGCTGTGACGGAATAATCAGCAGAGGAGAAATCCCTGTAAAAAGAGGTGGAAAAGGGCTTCCCTTTTCCACCTCTTTTTGCTATACTATTGAAGTCTATAGCCATTTTTATTATCATATCCAGGGAATTGGGAGGCGTTTCATTTTGAACATCATGCACTTGGTCAACGCCCTGCCGGGCGTGGCCGCTCTGGGCCTTATCTGGGGCATCATGGCCATCGGCGTCTATATCACGTATCGGATTTTGGATGTGGCCGATCTGACGGTGGATGGCACCATGGCCACTGGCGGCGCCACCTTTATCATGCTGACCATGGCGGGCGTTCCCCTGCCTGCTGCCCTGCTGGGGGCTTTTCTTGCAGGGATGCTGGCGGGGCTTGTCACGGGGTTATTCCACACCGCCTGCGGTATTCCGGCAATTCTGGCCGGCATTTTAACCCAGTTGGCGCTGTACTCTGTCAATCTGCGGATCATGGGACAGGCCAACCGCCCGATCAGCTCCCGGCAGTATACCTTGCTGGTGGACCAGCAGAGTGTGCGCAGCCTCAGCCTTGAGAATCCCATCTTCACAGTTGCCATTTTTGTGATTATGATCATTGCCCTGCTCTACTGGTTTTTCGGCACAGAGCTGGGTTCCTCCCTGCGTTCCACCGGCTCTAATCCCAATATGTCCCGGGCTCAGGGGATCAACACCAATTTTACCACGGTTTTGGGCCTGATGCTCTCCAACGGGCTGGTGGCTCTCTCCTCTGCGCTGCTGGCTCAATACCAGGGGTTTGCCGACGTCAATATGGGCCGGGGGGCCATTGTCATTGGTCTTGCCGCCGTGATTATCGGTGAGGTGATTTTCGGCAAGCTCTTCCACAACTTTGCCTTGAAGCTGTTAACGGTGGTGTTTGGCGCCATGCTCTACTACCTGGTGTATCAGGTGGTGATCTGGCTGGGTCTGAATACTGATGACATGAAGCTGATCACCGCTCTGATTGTGGCTGTCTTTTTGGCGCTGCCCTACTGGAAGGGAAAATACTTCCGTGTCAAACCTGCCAAGAGTCTGTCAAAGCCGGAGTCCAAGCTGGAAGGGGGCGACCACAATGCTTGAAGTCAAACAGATCTGGAAAACCTTTAATGCTGGGACCGTCAACGAAAAGCAGGCTCTGCGGGGCATCAGCCTGACGCTGAATGACGGAGATTTCTGCACAGTCATTGGCGGCAATGGCGCCGGAAAATCCACCCTGCTCAACGCCGTGGCCGGAACCTTCCCTGTGGACGCTGGGAGCATCTCTCTAGGCGGCGTGGATGTCACCAAGCTGCCGGAGCACAAGCGGGCGCAGTATATTGGCCGAGTTTTTCAGGACCCTATGCTGGGAACCGCTCCCACCATGCAGATTGAGGAGAACCTGGCGCTGGCCGCCCGCCGCGGAAAGAGCCGCGGCCTACGCTGGGGAATTACCAAAACAGAGCGGGAGGACTATATCCAGCGCCTGAAAATTCTGGACTTGGGGTTGGAGGAACGGCTCACCAGCAAGGTGGGGCTGCTCTCCGGCGGCCAGCGGCAGGCCCTCACGCTGCTGATGGCCACATTGATCAAGCCCCAGCTGCTCCTGCTGGACGAGCATACTGCCGCCCTGGACCCCAAGACCGCCGCTAAGGTGCTGGATGCCACAGACCGTCTGGTTGCCAAGGATCACCTAACCACACTGATGATTACCCACAACATGAAGGATGCCATCTCCCACGGCAACCGGCTTATCATGATGTATGAAGGGCGAATTGTCATTGACGTGTCCGGCGAGGAGAAAAAGAAGCTGACGGTTCCACAGCTTCTGGAGCTGTTCAGCAAGGTCAGCGGAAGCGATGAGGCTGACGATAAGCTGCTGCTTTCCTGATATCATGGGGCGGAGCAGAGTGTGCGCCCTCTTTTTTGGAGGTATCTGATGAAACTTGTCACCTTTTTGTATCAAGGACGGGAGATTCCTGGCATTCTAGAGCATGATACCGTCCGTCCTCTGCCCTGTGCCAGCATGCAGGCCCTGATTGAGTCCGGCACCGTCCCGGAGCCAGCCGGTGAATGGCTGCCCCTTTCCATGGTAACCCTGCTTGCTCCGATCCCGCATCCTCGGCAGGATATCATCTGTCTGGGAATCAATTACCGTGATCATGCGGAGGAGGCGGCCCGTTTCAGCGGCGATGCCTTTCGGAAGGAGCGGCCGATCCCCATCTATTTCTCCAAGCGGGTGGCGGAAGCCGTGCCGCCTAACGGCTGGATTAATAGCCACCCTGGCCTTGTGGAGCAACTTGATTACGAGGCGGAGCTGGCGGTTGTGATCGGCAGGACCGCCAAGGATGTCCCTGCCAACCAGGCTGGCGAGTATATCTTTGGCTATACAATCCTCAACGACGTATCCGCACGGGTTCTGCAAACCGCTCATAAGCAGTGGTATTTCGGCAAGGGGCTGGACGGCTTCACTCCGATGGGCCCCTGGATTACAACTGCCGATGAAGTTGCCTTTCCGCCAGCCCTGGCAATCTCCTCCAAAGTCAACGGCGAGCTTCGCCAGCATTCCAACACCAGCCTCTTGATGACCGGCATTGCCGAGATCATTGAGGAGCTCTCCTCCGGTATTACCTTGTTGCCGGGCACAATCATTGCGACCGGTACTCCCGCCGGTGTGGGCATGGGCTTTGACCCCCCCAAATTTTTAAAAAGCGGCGATGTTGTGGAATGTACCATAGAGGGCATCGGCACTCTGTGTAACACAGTCCGCTGACAACGGCCGGGAGGATGCAAAAAAGTTCCGCATTTATGCAGCGCTGCCTTCTGCGGCAAACAAAATCCTCTCCAACAGGGAATCCTGTTGGAGAGGATTTAATCATTCAGTAGCCAATAATGAGTCCCTTTTCCATGGCGTAAAAGCTGGTCAGTCCCCGGCAGGAGATGATCTCCACACTCTTCACCGGCAGGTCTGTCAGGATCTGCTCCTTCAGCTTCCCCGCACCCTTCATGTTCTCACAGTGAGAAATCACCACCTCGGCACCGGCGCAGTCTTTGCTGGCGGCCATCAGCGCGGTGATGGCCTTCCAGGTCTTCGCCTCTCCCCGCGCCTTGTCCGCCACATGAATCGTCCCCTGCGGCGTTGCGTCCGCAATCACATGAATGCCGAGGGATCGAAGCAGTGTGCCCACCAGCGGGCGCATTCGGCCGTTTTTAATCAGGTTGTCAAAATTCTCCAGGGTAAAGCAGGTCCGCAGCGCCGCCTGATAAAGCCGCAGCTGGGCACAAATCCCTTCAAAATCCCCTGTGGTGTCTGTCTCCATCAGTTCCTTTGCCCTGCGAATCAAAAGAACCATGGCACCGGCCGTGGCCTTGGAATCAATGATGCAGATCTTCTTTTCCGGATGTTCTTCCAGAACCATCTCCCGCCCCATCACCGCAGCGTTATACGTACCGGAAAGGTTTGCAGAGATCGTAAAGCAGACGGTTTGATCCCCTGCTTCAAATGCGCGGGCAAAGGCTGCGGGAGACGGGCAGGCAGTGGAAGAGGCGCTTTTCTCATCTGCCATAGCCGCCAGTAAATCCGGCACCTCCAACTCGTCATTGTCTACAAATTCCCGGCTGCCCACCTGGATTCTCAAGGGAACAATTTCAAAGTGAACCCGGTCGCTGGTAAAGCTGTTCATCGGCAGATCGCAGCTGCTGTCACTGACAATGTTCCAAGTCATATAAATCTCCTTAACACATGGTTTTCTTTACCACATTTTTAATTATCATACCGCACTTGCTTATATTTGTCAATGCAAAAATATCTTATGCATCTGGGGTGTTTTTTTCATGATTGAAAGCATCTTCGGTCATCTTCCGGCGGCTTGCCACGTATCCGGATCAGCATCCTGGCTCCATCATTTCACCACCGGCAAAAGGCATGTCCAAAACATGGTGAACATCGTTCCGCAGTCTCTTTCGCTGTCGCTGGATTTAACGCAAGAGAGACTGCTGTTGCTCTTCGGAGCTTTCATAAAGGCAGAAGGGGCTGCTTTCTTCAGCCAAGAACGAAGGGCTTTCCAGCTTGACAGTCCTCTCTGACTGTGCTATTCTTATATGGTTCGCGTAAGAACTGTTCTAATAAGAACAAATTGGAGGCTGTCATGTCCAGTTTCTATACCCGTCTTTTACAGTTCGCCCAGCAATTTCAAAAATTTTATACCCGCCAGTTCTCTCCCATGATGGAGCAGTCCGGTCTGACCATGTGCGAGATTGATGTACTGCTTTTCCTGGCCAATAATCCCCCCTATGATACTGCCCGGGATATCACGCTCTTGCGTGGACTCTCCAAGTCTCAGGTCTCCCAGGCTGTCGACGATCTGGTAGCAGAGGGCCTGCTCCTGCGCACTCCTGACCAGAAGGATCGGAGGGTGGTTCATCTGTCCATCACTGCTTCGGGCGCTCCCCTGGTTCAAAGGTGCCAGGCTATTCAGGAGCAGTGCTCTCAGCGGCTTTTATCCGGTCTGACGCCTGAAGAGCAGTCTCAGTTTCGTTCCCTTTTAAATACCGTCTTGAACACCAGCATCATATGAGGAGGCATTCCAATGAAGTGGATGAGTCAGAAACATGTGGATTTAGGTAGCGGCAGCGTTGGAAGGCTTTTGCTCTCCCTGGCCGCGCCTACCATTACCTCGCAGATTGTCAACATGCTTTACAACCTGGTGGACCGGGTCTATATCGGCCATATGCAGCCCACCGATACCGTGGGCAAGCTGGCTCTCACTGGAGTGGGCGTCTGTCTGCCTGTGATCCTCATCATCTCCGCTTTTGCCGCGCTGATGGCCATGGGCGGCGCTCCCAGAGCATCGATTCAAGAGGGGCGTGGAAATTCCAGAGAGGCCGAGCGCATTATGGGCAACTCCTTTACCCTGGTGGTTTTTGCCTCTCTGATCCTGACACTGGTATTTCGGATCTGGGCAGAGCCTATCCTGCTGCTGTTTGGCGCCAGCGAGAATACCATCGGCTATGCACTGGACTATTTAAATATCTATGCAATCGGCACTATTTTCGTACAAGTAACTCTTGGTATGAACTCCTATATTACAGCCCAGGGCTTTACGATGACTGGCATGAAAACGGTGCTCATTGGCGCTGTTTTAAACACGATTCTGGACCCCATCTTTATTTTTGGGCTAGATATGGGCGTACAGGGTGCGGCCCTGGCCACGGTTTTATCTCAGGCCGTGTCGGCGGCATGGGTTTTTCGCTTTTTGGTGGGTCCCCAGACCCGTTGGCACCTCCGCCGTGAAAACCTGCGGCCTGTGCCCTCCGTATTTTTGCCCTGTCTGGCCCTTGGGATGTCCCCTTTTATCATGCAAAGCACAGAGAGTCTGATTACTGTATGCTTCAACTCCTCCCTGCTGAAATATGGCGGTGATATCGCCGTCGGTGCTATGACGGTACTCAGCAGCATCATGCAGTTTGCCATGATGCCGCTGCAGGGCTTGACTCAGGGCGCCCAGCCTATCATCAGCTATAACTTCGGCGCACGAAACGTTCAGCGGGTCCGCGACGCCTTTCAGGTACTTTTAAAAGCCTGCATCGCTTACTCCCTCACCCTGTGGCTGTTGGTGCAGCTGTTCCCTCAGTTGTTTGTGCTGATTTTTAACGATAACCCAGATCTGGTGAACTACGCCTCCTGGGCACTGCGGATTTATATGGCTGCAACTGGAATTTTTGGCGCTCAGATTGCCTGCCAGCAGACCTTTGTGGCACTGGGCAACGCCAAAACTTCTCTCTTTCTGGCTGTCCTGCGGAAAATCATTCTGTTGATTCCCCTGATCTATCTCCTCCCCCTCTTTTTCTCAGACAAGGTGTTCGCTGTCTTTCTGGCCGAGCCGGTAGCAGATCTGCTGGCAGTATGCACCACCGTCATCCTCTTTACTATTCAGTTTAAAAAGAGTCTGGCGGAATTGGAGCAGTCACCCTCCTGAAATGATACAGCCACCGGCTGAGCCAGTGGCGATGACTCGTTAAAACAGCAGCGGCGCGCACAAAAAGCTTGTGCGCGCCGCTGTTAGCGTTATCACTTTGCAGTCTTATTAGCCATTACAGCACCTTGCTGAGGAAAGTGCGGGTCCGTGGGTTTTGGGGATGGTCAAAAAATTCCTGAGGCGTATTCTGCTCCAAGATCTTTCCGCTGTCCATAAACAGCACCCGGCTGCCCACCTCCTTGGCGAAACCCATCTCATGGGTGACAACCACCATAGTCATTCCCTCCTGGGCCAGCTCCTTCATCACATCCAGCACCTCGCCCACCATTTCCGGGTCCAGGGCGGAGGTAGGTTCGTCAAAGAGCATGACCTTGGGCTGCATAGCCAGTGCCCGAACAATCGCGATCCGCTGCTTCTGCCCGCCGGAAATCTGAGCCGGGTAGGCGTCGGCCTTATCCAGCAGCCCCACCCGCTTCAAAAGCACCGCAGCGGTCTCATCGGCTTCCTCCTGCTTCATGAGGCCCGTACGAACCGGAGCAAGGGTGATGTTTTTCCGGATGGTCATATTGGGGAACAGGTTGAAGTGCTGGAACACCATCCCCATTTGCTGCCGAATCTGATCAATATTCGTCTTGGTATTAGTGACCTCCACACCATTAAACGTAATGGTGCCCGCAGTAGGGGTCTCCAGCAGATTCAGGCAGCGTAGAAATGTGGACTTTCCAGAACCGGAGGGACCAATCACCACCACCTTTTCCCCCGGATAGATGTGCTCAGAGAGATCGTCCAGCACCAGATGGTCTCCGAAGGACTTGCTCAGGTTCTTAACGTCGATCACTTTGACGCAGCCTCCTTTCCAGTTTCCCCAGCAACCAGGTGAAAATCATCACCATCACCAGATAGACGCAGGCGACACCGATCAGAGGGAACATCGCCTCATAGGTGCGGCCCATGATCCCCTGGGCAGCGTAGAGCAGCTCCTTGCCGCCGATCACGGTGATGAGGGAAGTATCCTTGAGCAGGATAATGAACTCATTGCCCAGAGCTGGCAGAATCGCCTTGATGGCCTGAGGAATCACGATGAAGCGCATGGTATCCATGTAATTGAGGCCCAGAGAACGGCCAGCCTCCATCTGCCCTCCGTCCACTGCCATGAGTCCGCCTCGGATAATTTCCGCCACATACGCGCCGGAGTTAATGCCCAGGCCCAGAATGCCAATCATCGTGTAGCTGCGGCTGCTGAGAAACACCACGGAACTCCAGATCAGCAGCTGCACCATCATAGGGGTGCCCCGGATCACAGTGACATAAACCTTGGCAATGAAATTGAAAAGCCCCAGGAAAGGATTGCGGACGCCGGGGCGCTGTTGGTCATGAGCCGTACGAATCATGGCCACCAGCACGCCCAGCACCACACCCAGCACCAAAGCCAGGGCGGTGGCCATCAGGGTAGTGCCCACACCATCCAGATACTGCTTCCAACGGTCAGCCTCGATGAATGCCTGATAGAACTTGACAAAAAATTCCTGCCACCAAGCCATATCCATGCCGCTTGCGATCAGAGTCTTCCACTCCGCATAATAGGCTGCCAGATTCACAGGGGATCACCTCTCTCTTTCTTGTCGGTTGGGGGGAATACGGCGAAAAAAGGGCGGCAGGAGCCGCCCTCTTTCTTGGTTGTCGCTTACTCCGCAGTGATGTAGCTATCAATGATAGACTGAACCGTGCCGTCGCTAATCAGTTCATTGAGCGCGCCATTCACAGCCTCCACCAGGACGGTGTTGCCCTTGGCCATGCCGATGGCATAGTCCTCATTGGCATACTCGGTGTCCAGAATGGTCAAGCCGGGATTGGCTGCCACGAACTCCTGAGCGGGAGCCTGGTCAATGACCACGCAGTCCACCTTGCCGTTCACCAAGTCCTGAACGGCCACGATGCCGTCGTCATAAGCCACCACATGATCCTCGCCAAACTCATCGGTGCAGTAGATATTGCCGGTAGTGGCCCGCTGCGTGCCGATCATCTGCTCACCCAGGTTGTCCAGGGTTACATCGGAGCCCTCCTTGACGATGACCACCTGCACGCCGGTGGCGTAGCTGTCGGAGAAGTCCATCACCAGCAGGCGGTCCTCCGTAACGGAGAGGCCAGCCATGCAGATGTCGCTCTTGCCGTTCTGAACAGCCAGCTGAGCAGCGTCAAAGTCCATGTCGTCGATCTGGAGCTCCAGGCCCAGCTTTTCAGCAATGGCGGCGGCAATCTCAGCATCAATGCCTACCACGTTGCCGCTGTCATCCGTCATCTCATAGGGAGGGAACGCCGCGTTGGTGGACATGATAAGCTTGCCTTCCTCCACGGTTGTGAGGGTCGTGTCTCCGGTGGGCTCCTGAGTCTCGGTGTTGGTGTCGTCGCCAGTGGTGTCCTCCGCCGTGGTGTCACCGCCGCAGGCGGCCAGGGACAAAACCATTGCCAGTGTCAGCAGCAATGCAAACAGCTTCTTCATCCTATAAACTTCCTTTTCCATTGGATTTGCCACTCCCCTGGGAGGGGGGATCTTCCCCCGCGGACAAGAGATTCCCGCTGGCTGTGGTTACCTTACCACTCCCATCCTGTATTGTCAATACTTTTTCAAAATAAATGGATAATTATTTGCTGGGTTTCCCCATTAAACTGGATAGCTTGAGATTTATGGAATCTTTTTTCCCCTGCTTTTGTTCATTTTGCTGACCACATGGAATATCGGTATGTATATTTACGTTTCCTGAATCGTTTTCCGATTGTAAAAAAAGTCCGCCCGAGACCGGCTCGGGCGGATGTTCATGGAAGCAACAAATAATTCTGGACCTTTGCGGGCGGCTCACTCAGCTCCGGCACAAAAACGGTCCCGGCAGCCTCTGCCGCCGCGCTCAGAGCCTCGGCCTGATCCTCCGTTGTCACAGCATAGACGCGGTCCACAGTGTCGGCGGGGAGAGACATCGTTTCATCCGCACCTGCCAGAATCACATCTGCCGGAAGCTCTACCGACAGCAGTACATCCTGCAGCCCCGCCTCATCCAGAGCCGTCCGAATAGCGCTTAGGCACGCCTGCAAGCTGGCCTCCTTCCCGATCTCGGGATAGGCGATCTTGTCCAGCTTCCCCTGGGTGGGAAAGCTAAAATCCGTCAGCAGAATCTCGTCAAACCCCAGCTCCGCGCACTCCACCGCAAGACTTGCGAGATATTCCTGAGTCTTTTCCTTGCTGGGGTCCAGCCAGTTTTCGTTATTGCCGTCGTAGAAGATATAGCCGCCGGTGTTCTTCAGGCCCATACCCTCTACATCTGCTTTTGCAGCAATGGGGTCCAGCAGGCAGGAAAGCCGCGCAATGGCCCGGGCGGCACCCTCTGTTCCGCCGCGCATCACCATAGCCAGGGCCTCGGCTGTGTCCTCCGCTGTCTCCACAGCGCCGGGCACGGCGGCCTGGCTGTCATAGTAAACCCGCCCGCTGCCGTCCTTCATGGTCAGCGCCGCATCGGCGGCGAGAGCCACAGAGGAATCGGAGGAGATCAGCACCTTCATCCGTGCCTGCTCCCAGCCCTCCACGGTCAGCGGTGCTGTCGTCACCTGATATGCCCGCACCTGCCAGGGAGCCTCCGGCTCCTCAATGACCAAGTCCAGCTCCGGCGTCTGCTCCGGCTCCTCCTTCTGCCAAGGGATCTCCAGCCTGGGAGTTCCATTTGCATCAAAGACCACATGCTCCTGCACCAGGATCACCATGACCGCTGCCAGAATCACCAGGCACAGCAGCAGCGCCAACAGGATTTTCCGTTTCGTTCCGCGTCCTCGATAACTGCGATAGCCCTTTGCTCCCGCCATGCCCGATCACCTCGTTTCCAAGCCGCTCTGCTCAGTTCTCCAGAGCCGTTATCTGATCCACCCGGCGCTGGTGCCGGCCGCCCTCAAACTCTGTGGAAAGAAATACCTCCACCATCCGCTCAGCCATATTTTTTCCAGTAAAGCCAGCGCCGATAGCCAGCATGTTGGCATCATTGTGACGGCGGGTCATCTCCGCCTCCAGGCAGTCCGCACAATGAGCGCACCGGATGCCCTTGATCTTGTTAGCGGCAATGGAGATACCAATGCCGGTGGTACAGATCACAATGCCCCGCTGACACTTGCCCTCCGCCACGGCCCGGGCGGCTGCGGCGCCGAAGTTCGGGTAGTCACAGCTCTCCGTGGAGTTGCAGCCAAAGTCCTCATAGGAGTACCCCAGCCTCTCCAAAACCCTTTTGATAAATTCCTTCAGTTCATAGCCGCCATGGTCGCAGCCCAGCGCAATCTTCATATCTCTACTCCTCTCCGCGTGTAAAAAACAACCTTATTATATACATTCCGCCCAAAAAAATCAATCCAGTGCGTGCCAGACCGGCTGCATCTGGTCAAAGGTACAAAAGCGCTTGAAGCCGCACTCCCTAAGCAGTCGCTGCCGCTCCTGGATGGCGCAGCCTACATAGCGCCTGCTGTGGGCATCAGTACCCAGGGTGATGATCTCCCCTCCCAGGCTTCGATACATCCGCAGCCATTTCGCGTCTGGCAGCGGCGTATTGCCTCGGTTGGTGTTGAGCTCAATCCCCCGGCCCTGCTGGATCAGGATGCGCAGAATCTCTTCCATCTCCGCCTCAAAGCCGTCAAAGGTCAGGTGAAAGCCGCGGTTTTCGTTGAGATAGCGCACTGGAAGTGTCAGGTGCCCCAAAACGGAGAACTTTCCCCACTCCGCCAGCTTGCGTACCTGCCCCAGATAGTCCGCCATCCCCCTGCGGGCCTCCGCCTCATTGGGAGGATCAAAAAAGTAGAGATCCATGCCGTCGTACCGCTCCGAAAGCATATGGATGGAGCCGATGACAAAATCCAGCGGCGGCGCCTGGGCCAGCAGACGTTCCGTGTTCTCCAAGGCCCAGGGCGCGTCTCCCAGCTCAATACCCAGCCGGAGTACAATCCGATCTCCCGCCGCCTGCCGCGCCGCCTCGAACTCCGCTGACAGCGCCGCCCAGTCAAAGCTCTCCCGGGGTGTGGTCACGCCCCACTCCACCGGCTCCATATGGTCGGTGAAGCACAGCTCGTCAAGCCCCACGGCAATGGCTGCCTCCGCCATTTCGGCCATGGACTTCCCCGCATCCGGAGAAATCCGGGAATGGGTGTGATAATCCGCCAGATACATAGACCGCCTCACTTTTTAAACTTCCGGAAGAATTTTCTGCGCTCCTCATAATTGTTGTCGCCCACGCTCTCGGCAAATTTTTTCAATGCCTCTTTCTGCTCCCGGTTCAGGTTTCTCGGAGTTTCAATGTACACCGTCACATACTGGTCGCCCCGACCCCGGCCGTTGATAGCAGGGATGCCCTTTCCCTTCAGCCGGAAGGTGGTGCCGCTCTGGGTCCCCTCCGGCAGGTCGTACTTCACCTTGCCGTCTATAGTGGGAATCTCCAGCTCCGCACCCAGGACCGCCTGTGCGAAAGTGATCGGCGCGTCGCAAAGCACGCTGGTCCCCTCCCGGCGGAAGAGCTCATGGGGCCGGACGGTGATCGTCACCAACAGATCGCCTGCCGGCCCGCCGTTTTTGCCGGCGCTGCCCTGCCCCCTGACAGAGATGGTCTGCCCATTGTCAATGCCTGCGGGAATGCTGACCTGAATGGTCTTGCGCCTGCGCACTGCGCCGCTGCCCCGGCAATCAGGGCAGGGCTGGTGGATGATCTTGCCCTTTCCGCCGCACCTGCCGCAGGGAGAGCTTGTGGCAAAGACCCCCATGGGAGTCTGCCGCCGCACCTGCACCTGGCCGGTACCATGGCAGTCTGGGCAAACCTCTGGCGTGGTACCGGCAGCGCAGCCGTTTCCATGACAGGTGCCGCACTGCTCCATCCGGTCTACACTAACCTCCTTCTCGCAGCCGAAGGCGGCCTCCTCAAAGCTGATGGCCAGGGACAGACGGATACTCTCGCCCCGCTGGGGCGCGTTGGGATTCGTGCGGCGGCCGCCGCCAAATCCCCCGCCGAAGAAGCTGCCGAAGATGTCCCCCAGATCGCCGAAGTCAAAGCCGCCGTCAAAGCCGCCGCCGGCGCCGCCGGCACCGTAGTTGGGGTCCACTCCGGCAAAGCCGAACTGGTCGTAGCGGGCCTTCTTGTTGGGGTCAGAGAGAATTTCGTAGGCCTCGTTGACCTCCTTAAACTTCTCCTCCGCCTCCTTGTTATCGGGATTCAGATCCGGATGGTATTTGCGCGCCAGCTTCTTATATGCCTTCTTGATCTCATCCTCGGACGCCCCCTTGGACACGCCCAGGACCTCATAATAGTCTCGTTTCTGTTCAGCCATATCCATATACCTCGCTCAAGGACGTTGCCAACTCCCGTGAAAACGCACAGGAGCGCAGACGGGGCCATGCCCCGTCCGCGCGGCCTGCTCCTATTTTACTTGTTCTGATCGTCCTCGTCAACAACCTTATAATCTGCGTCGTAATATTGTCCCTGCTGGGCTCCGCCGTCTCCCTGAGCGCCCATGTCGGGGCCGGCGGCTCCGCCCTGGGGATTCGCCTGCTGATAGAGCTTTTCGCTCACCGCGTAGAACGCCTGGGTCAGCGCCTCCGTGTCCGCCTTGATGGCGGCGGTGTCAGTGCCCTTTAAAGTCTCTTTCAGCTTATCCAGAGCGGACTGAACCTTGGCCTTTTCATCGGCGGGAATCTTGTCGCCCATTTCAGAGAGGGTCTTTTCGCTCTGATAAACCATCTGGTCAGCCTGGTTGCGAACCTCCACCTCTTCCTTCATTTTCTTATCCTGGGCGGCGTACTGCTCTGCCTCCTTCACGGCCTTTTCGATGTCGTCCTTGCTCATGTTGGAGGAGGAGGTGATGGTGATATGCTGCTCCTTGCCGGTGCCCAGGTCCTTGGCGGAGACGTTCACAATGCCGTTGGCGTCGATATCAAACGTGACTTCAATCTGGGGCACGCCGCGGCGGGCCGGGGCAATGCCGTCCAGATGGAAGCGGCCCAGAGACTTGTTGGCTGCGGCCATCTCCCGCTCGCCCTGGAGGACGTTCACCTCCACGCTGGTCTGGTTGTCGGCGGCGGTGGAGAAGATCTGGCTTTTCTTCACGGGGATGGTGGTATTACGCTCAATGAGCTTCGTGCACACGCCGCCCATGGTCTCAATGCCAAGGGAGAGCGGTGTCACGTCCAGCAGCAGCAGACCCTTCACATCGCCGGTCAGAACGCCTGCCTGGAGGGCAGCGCCCATGGCCACGCATTCATCGGGATTAATGCCCTTGAAGGGGTCGCTGCCGGTAAAGTTCTTCACGGCCTCCTGCACGGCGGGAATCCGGCTGGACCCGCCCACCAGCAGCACCTTGCTCAGGTCGGAGGGCTTCAGCCCCGCATCGGACATGGCCTGACGCACAGGACCCATGGTGGCGTCCACCAGGTGGCTCGTCAGCTCGTTGAACTTGGCCCGGGTGAGGGTCATGTCCAGGTGCTTGGGGCCGGAGGCGTCTGCTGTGATATAGGGGAGGTTGATATTGCTGGTGGTAACGCCGGAGAGCTCGATCTTAGCCTTTTCGGCGGCCTCCTTGAGGCGCTGCATGGCCACCTTGTCGCCGCTGAGGTCCACGCCCTCAGTGCGTTTGAACTCGCTCACGAGATACTTCATCACGCACTCGTCAAAATCGTCGCCGCCCAGGCGGTTGTTGCCGGCAGTTGCCAGCACCTCAATCACGCCGTCGTCAATCTCCAGGATGGACACATCGAAAGTACCGCCGCCCAGGTCATAGACCATGATCCTCTGGCTCTGTTCCTTATCCACGCCATAGGCCAGGGCTGCGGCGGTAGGCTCGTTGATGATCCGCTTCACATCCAGGCCGGCGATCTTGCCCGCGTCCTTGGTGGCCTGGCGCTGGGAGTCGGTGAAATATCACAGACGCTGTAGGAATTTCGCCCTGCATACAGCTCGAACGTCCCGAAGGTAAAAGGACTGGTAGGAGCCAGAAAAGCACTTGTCGGCTTTCTGGCTCCCCTTGCAAAAGCGGATATTTTTCCTTTTTCCCGAGTCAGGATCACGACTCTCCTGTCATACTCCCCGATCGGTTCTGCCTTCAGAACGATCCCGAGCACTTTGATCCGATCCTGCATGTTGTTCCCCATCCTGTCCCTGCGCCTTTGCACGGAAGGACGAAGTAAACGAGCTGCTCTCGTGTAACTTCGCCCGGTTCCGGAGCGCATTTCTTTCCTGTATCTGATTCCGGTACTGCAGATAATCCTCCACACGCCCGGTTTTTAAAAACTGATCCCAGTAGCTTCTTTCATTCATCCTTACCGCCTCCCATGTATCCAATCTGCCCCCGCTTTTGCATAAGCAACTGACGCCTTTGCAAGAAGCGGCAGTGTCTCATCATTTAATATAACGCCAT
>ENA-UESI01000205-UESI01000205.1-human-gut-metagenome-genome-assembly--contig:-NODE-205-length-53025-cov-4.262446_pt1 | contig 53025 bp, 50 predicted proteins | sample MGYA00243005_ERZ508006 | MGnify/ENA primary metagenome ERZ508006 (study PRJEB26167, sample SAMN06115436) | human gut metagenome | host: Homo sapiens | place: China:Shandong | collected 2015-06-10... | reverse complement strand
TTCTCGCCCTTTTCGAAGAGCAGCTGGTCGGTGTCCTTCCAGGTGCGGTTGGCGGGGGCTACACCGCCCAGTACCGTCAGGAAGGTTTTGACCAAGTAGCGGCGGAGTACCCCGATTTCCAAATTATCAAGCGCGAGGACATCTCCGATGAGGACTATGCCACTTTCTATAACGCTGCAACCTCCATTTGGCCCGAGTATGTCGATCAGATCGGGCAGGAGCTATTTGATCTGACAACCAGCCTTGTTGAACAATACTCCTGACGGTCTGCAGCTTTAAGAGGAAGAAATTATGCATAAAGTAGAGAGTGTATTACGCAAGATCAGCGCGGCTGAAAAGCTCGTTTTGGGTATCATTTTCAGCGCTTTGGTGATTTTGATCTCCTACCAAATCGTTATTCGTTGGATCGGCTTGCGCAGTCTCAGTTGGGTGGAGGAACTATGCCAGCACCTTTGGGTTTGTACTACGATGCTGGCTGTTTCCATCGGCACCACAGAGGACGGTATGATGAAAGTCAGCGCCTTGGAGAGTGTTCTACCAAAGAAATTCAGCAAGCTTTTAGTGGCAGTGGTCAACCTGTTTTGCGGCGGCATCTCCGTATACTTTGCTATACAGGCGTACAAGGCGGGCACGCTTCTCTATAAAATCAACTCTGTTACCACAGCACTGCGAATGCCTATTGGCCTCTTTTATATTTTCATCGCCATCTGCTTTGCAGGCATTGTGATCCGCAGCGTTGTTCGCGCCGGCGTGCTGGTACAGGAAGCCGTGACCAAATTTGGAGAGAAAGAGGGGAAAAAGAAATGATTATGTGGCTGCTAATCCCCATGTTCTTTGTTCTGCTGTTGCTAGGGGTCCCAATCGCGTTTGTGCTACTGGTCACTGCCCTTGTGGGGGCGGTTGGTATGCTCGACGTGAATGCTCAGATCATCGTACAGTCCCTTTTCAACCAGTTGAATTCCTATACAATTCTGGCAGTACCATTTTTTATTGTTTCTGGCGGAATTGCTGCCCGGGGCGGCACAGCTAAGAGCCTCATAAATTTCTTCAAACATCTTCTGGGCTGGTTGCCCGGCGGTCTAGCTGTTGCGACTATTGCCACTTGCGCATTCTTTGCGGCGATTTCCGGTTCCTCGTTGGCTACTATCATTGCCGTGGGTTCTTTGATGATTCCCACTCTTATTGATGAAGGATATCCCGAGGGTATGGCCGTGGGCCTCATTAACTCCGCCGGATCTCTTGGTATTTTAATTCCACCCAGTATCCCCATGGTCACCATCTGTGTTGCTATGGACGCCTCCGTGGGACAGATGTTTTCTGCAGGATTCGGCCCTGGCATCCTGCTGGCTATCGTTTGGGCAGTTTATGTCAGCGTCAAATGCAAACGCCAACGGATTGCCTATATCCCCAAAGAAGAGCGCAAAAAGGAGCGTTATACGTTTAATGCTTTTGTGCATGATGTTCCAGCTTTGCTGTTCCCAGTGATTATTCTAGGCAGCATCTACGCCGGTATCGCCACTCCCACCGAGGCCGCAGCAATTTCCATTGTGTATGTGGTGCTGATTGAGGTATTCTTTTACAAAACCACAAAAATCAGTGAGCTGCCCCATATTGTTGGAAAGTCCGTTGTGGAAGCTGGCACTATGACCATTCTACTGGGGGCTTCTGGTCCCATCGCCTGGCTGGTTTCCAACTTGCAGATCCCCGCAAAGCTGGCAGAACTGTGCAGTACGTATATTCCCAATCAATTTGTGTTCATTTTGGCGCTGATTGCTGTGCTGTTCATTTTGGGTTGCTTTATGGACTGTGTAGCAGTCATCGTGATTCTCGGTCCGATGTTAGCTGACAGTCTGGCCGTGTTTGGTATTCCTGCGATCCACTTTGGCATTATCGCCATCATGTGTACGCAGATCGGCCTCATCACGCCTCCTTTCGGAATGAATCTGTTCTGTACCATGAAAACAGCCCACAAAAGCATGGGCGAAGTGGTACGGCCATCCCTGCCGTATCTTGGGATTCTTGTCGCCGTAACGTTCTTGATTGCGTTTTGCCAACCTATCACCATGACTATCCCTAACCTGTTATTCTGATTGGAGTTTGTCATGGTTGAAAGTATGTCTACTTTATTTTTAAGCAAGACAGAAGTTTCCTCTCTTCTTTCCTTGGAGACGGCCTATGCCGCCTCCGAGGAGGCATTTCGGCTGGTGGGTACCGGAAAAATGACCGTTACTCATAATGCTTCCGTCTTTACCGACAGCAGCCACGATAACCTTTTCGGCTCTATGTGCGTTCATTGGCCGGGAAAAAAGATCATGGGGATCAAATGGTTCAATATGTTCTCTCGGCAACAGCAAGGCTATCCTGCCATGAATGGGCATGTCATTATTCTCAGTAACACTGAAAATGGTGCGCCTTTGGCGGCTCTGGCCGGCACGCCCATCACGGACTACCGAACGGCGGCGGGGCATGGCACCGTGGCGGCTAAAACCCTCGCACGGGAGGACGCATCTGCGTTAGCCATCATTGGCTGTGGGTCGCAAGGAGCGATTGGATTGTCCTCTATAGCATCCGTACTGCCGATCCGGAACATCTTTCTCTGGTCCCGCAATCCTGAAAAGGCGCGGGAGCTTGCAAAACGGGCCGCCAAGGAACATCCCTCTGTGACCGTTTCCGTGACCGACACGCCGGCGCAGGCGGCACGTCAGGCAGATGTAATCCTCATGGCCACATCCGCACACACCCCCCTGCTGTACGGAAAGGATATCCCGCCCGGGTGTACGGTGATCGGCCTTTATTCTTTTAACGACCTTGCTGCGGATTTAGCATCAGAGCTGGATTTGTGGCTGCTGGGAAATGAAGCTGCGGACCGCAGAAGCATTTTGGAAAACCCGCTGCTTCTAGAGCGTGGCGCTGTACCCGATGCCTCTTTTGTCAGCGGGGACCTAAGTTCCGTTCTCTGCGGACGGCTCCCTGGCCGCACTAGTTCGTCCCAGCGGATCTTGTATACACATATGGGAATGGCCGCCCTGGACGTGACTTTGGCGGCAAGAGTCTATGAAGCCGCTGTTTCCAGAGGGCTTGGCGTGCGGCTTCATTTTTGATGCCGCATTTGCTTTTTAACGGAGCAGATACTCCCATCTCGCCCCTGGCACAAGCCGGCGGCCTTGGGAAAACACCGCAGAATCAATATATATGGGAGGAGTTCCATGAAGAAAATCGCAATCGTCGGCTTTGGCGGCGCCGGCTATAACGCCGCCAGAGCCGCGCGCAAATACGACCCGGATGCGGTCATCGACGTATACACAGAGACTGATACCGGACCCTATAACCCTATGCTTACTACATATTTTGTCAAGGGGGCCATCGATTGCCCCGCGCTGTTCCCGTTTGGTTCTCTGGAAGATATTCGTACTAACCTTCATATCAACATCTTTCCTGAAACTTCTGTTGTGGCAATGGATGCTGGGCAGAAGCGCTTGACGCTTTCCAATAACGTCACCCAACAGTATGACAGCATTCTAATCAGTACAGGCGCCAGCGCATTCATGCCCCCCATTGCGGGAATCGATTTGCTAGGTGTTTTTAAAATGCGCACCGCCCGCGACGCGGCGGCCCTAAAACAGGAACTAGACAAGGGACGCGCAAAAATTGGGCTTGTGATCGGTGCTTCTTGGGTGGGCATCAAGGTTATTGAGGACTTTGATGCCAGAGGCATGAAATGTATACTAGTGGATGGAGCTAACTGGATTTTCCCCACGGCGACTTTTGAGGAAACCGCTCAGCGCATCCACAAGGATCTGCGCCAGAAGGGCGTGGAGCTGGCTTTCGGACAGATGCTTGCGAGAATCGAGAGGGAGCCGGACGGGCGCCTCAGCGCCGTCATGCAAAGCGGAAGCCGGTTCACAGCGGACATCATTGCTGTATGCATCGGCATCCGGGCTAACATCCGTTTTGCCATAGACGCCGGCATCCAGGCGGGCCGTGCCTTGATCGTGGACGAGCATATGCGCACCAGCGCCCCCGGAATCTATGCTGCTGGCGACTGCTGTGAAGCAGTAGATATTCAAACCAGAACGCCTAAAAATATAGGCGTTTGGATGAATGCTCAGCGCCAAGGAGCCGTGGCTGGCGCCAACATGGTGGGTGTTCCTGAAAAATTTGGTGCCAATTTGCTGCTGAATCTGGCCCATTACATGGATTATGACTTTGTGAGTATCGGTGATATCACGACCTGTACTCCGGAAGACGAGGCATATGAATACGAGGACGATCATTACTATATCCTTGCAAAAAAACGAAGAGGCAGAATTACTTGCATCAACATGATTGGCACGGCGGACAGCAATGGTGTGGTCAAACAGATATTAACGCGTGCTTTTGAAACCGGCAGCACGGGGCTTGATATCAAAACTGCCTGCTTTTTGATAGACAAGGGTTTTCCAAAGGGTTTTATCGATTTTATAGGAGGAATCACTATTGACTGAGCTTGAAGAAAGACTGAGGGCAAAAATTCCGGGAAACGATACTGGAATTGAGATCAGGCCCTCCATCTGCGCCATTTGCAGCCCCGACAAACACTGCGGTGTTGATTGCTATGTGAAAGATGGAAAGATCATCAAAGTGGAGGGTACACTAGATCATCCCTACAGTCACGGCAAATTATGTACAAAAGGATCCAGCAATCGAAACTATGTCTATCGCAGGGACCGTATCCAGACGCCCCTTAAGCGTGTCGGCGAGCGGGGCGAGGGGAAATTTGAGCCTATCAGCTGGGACGAGGCCTATGCGATCATAGCCGAAAACCTCAATCGGATCAAAGAAACAGATTCTCCTCATTCCGTGGCCTTTTATAGTGGACACTGCAAATGGTACCGTTTTTTACTGCAGCGTCTGGCCTATTCCTTTGGCAGTGTGAACTATGGAACCGACGACAGTAACTGTGCCGCAGCTACCCATCTGGCCAACGCTGTTACTGCCGGAAGAAGTGCCGGACCTGATTTGGCCCACGCCAATACATTTTTGGGTTGGAATTACAGCGGCTATTACTCCGATCATTTGTCTGTGGAAAATGTCCGCGGTTTGAAAGATCGCGGTGGCAAAGTCATCATCATCGATACCCGCTACACGCCTGCGGCAAAAAATCTAGCAGATATTTTCCTGCAGATCAATCCAGGCACCGATGGTGCACTAGCTCTGGGTATGGCCAATATCATTATCGGAAACGGCTGGGAAAATAAAGGATACATTCAAAAATATACGCATGGGTTTGAAGAGTATAAGGCGCTGGTTGCCCAATATCCTGTAGATAAGGTCAGCCAAATCACCGGTATTGCTCCGGGGGATATCGTTCAGGTCGCAAAGCTGTATGCAACCGGTGGCCCTGCCTGCACAAACTATTCTGCTTGCGCGCTGACTCACCGCGTTAATGGCTTTCAGACACACCGCGCCGTGTTCTGCTTAGCTGGTCTAACTGGCAATTACGACTGCGCGGGCGGCAATCTGCCCATTCCGCAGACTTGGTGCCACAAAGCGGCGGGCTTTACCACGCGGGAAACAGAATTCCGCATGTGCCGCAAACCGGACCACTTGCGTGTGGCGGAAGGACGCTTTCCCATCTGGGACAAGTTTGAACACTATCAGGAATATCAGGCTATGGGCCTGCAAAAGCAGATCCTGGAGGAAAAACCCTATCCAATCAAAGCTGTTTTTGGTATGGGAATGAATCTAAAAATGTTTCCACAAACGGACAAAATGGTGGAGGCTATAAAAAAGCTGGACTTTTTTGTGGACGTGGACCTGTTTGCGGGTTTTACCACCCGCTATGCTGATATTGTTCTGCCCGCCTGCACATCGCTGGAGCGCAGCGAGTTAAAAGCCTATGGCGGTGGATATCTGCAATATACCAAACCGGTCATTGAGCCCCTGTATGATTCAAAGCCCGACGCCGTAATTCTCTGTGAGTTAGCAAAGGCCTTGGGCGTGGATGACGAGTTGCTGACTGCCGGCCACGAGGCATGTCTGGACTGGATTATCGAAGGCAACGGTCTGACCATCGCGGATTTAAAAAAAGCCAATGGAAAACCCGTCAAGGTTCCGACAGCCAAATCCTTTATTCCCGGTGCCTATCTGGAGCAGGGCTTGAACACCCCCACCGGCAAATTCGAGTTTTTCTCCACAGCAATCGCCGCCATTGATTCCAGCTATGGTTTAAATCCGCTGCCGGACTATGTAGATCCTCTGTTCGACCAGAATGATTCAAAAACCCAACAGGACTATCCGTTTACGCTGATCACCGGCATCCGGGTCCCCCATACGATTCACTCCCGCCTCCATGAGACTCCGTGGCTGCGCAGTCTGCGGCCTAATCCGCTGGTGGAGATCAACAAGCAAGACGCTGAGGAAATGGGTGTCCGGGGTGGAGAGGTAATGGAGCTGTTCAGCCCTTATGGCAAGATCACAGCGCGCGCCAAGCTCACCGGAAAAATGAAAAAAGGTGTTCTTCACATGACTCATGGCTATACCGAGGCGAATGTCAACCTCCTGATCGGCCGGGAGCATCTGGATCCCTACTCCGGCTTCCCCGGTCTCAAGGGAATGCGCGTCAACATTTGCAGATGCGAGGAGGCGGAACAATGAAACATGTTTTTACTTTTGACGCGGACCGCTGCTGCGCCTGCTCGGCGTGTATGATCGGCTGCATGGATCAAAATGATATTGACGTTGAGAGTGGAGACACCTGCTTCCGGAAAACCTATGATACGGAGATTGATCTAGCGGACGGCACGACATACTGCGCCTATCTCTCGATGGCCTGCATGCACTGCACGGATGCTCCCTGCATCACCGCCTGTCCAGTGGGCTGCATCACGAAAGATCCGGAAACAGGCTTCACAGTGTATGACAACACCAACTGCATCGGCTGTAAAAGCTGCGCTATGGCTTGTCCTTTCGGCGCGCCCCGTTACCGGAAAGGAGACGGGAAAATGGTCAAGTGTGACGGCTGCAATACCCGTGTGAAAAACGGTTTGAAGCCGGCGTGCGTCCGCGCTTGTTCCTTTGGCGCACTGGACTGCGTGAGCGAGGAAGAATACCGTGCCAGTGGAAGCGACAAGGCATGCAATCAAATGATAGCACACCTTGGCCTTAGGAAAAAAAGCGTGTAACCGATAAGCTTTCTACGGATCAAGAAAACCGGAAAGCGGCAGTGCGGTTTATCAAAAGCAGCACTGCCGCTTTTACCCAAACAGACCTGGTACGCCGGACCGACGCAAAAGAAAGGTGTCGGATAAGGTTGCATGGCGAATTTCATCCATCAAAAATTTGTGAAATAAGAAAGGGGAGTGAACCATTTTGAAACCAAGCAAGAAATGTCTCTTGGGTCTCTTAGCAGGACTTTCCGTCGGCCTCGTTCTCTGGTTTGTTCCGCTGGGGGGAATTTCTGCACAAGGGCAGCGCTGCCTGGCCATGACTGCCTGTACGATCATATGGTGGGCACTGGAAGTTGCGAATTCCGGGTATATTGCCTGCGGATTGCTGTTGGGATATCTGCTGTTGCTGGACCCGGAGGTTGCTGCGCCTCAGATTGTGCTGAAGCTATGGACATCTCCGATGTTGTACCTCATTGTCGGCGGCTTCTTAATCGCTGGCGCGGTCAAGCGCTCCGGAGTGGCAAAGCGTTTTGCCCTAATCTGCCTGGGCCGTTTTGTAAAAACCTACCGTCAGGCTGTGATCGCCTGTTACGTGCTCAGCTATGCCTTTGGCCTGATCATCCCCCAGTCTTTTCCCAGAGCTTTTTTGATCATGGGCGTTATAAGCTGTGTAAGCGACCGGTCCGGTATTGACAAAAAGTCCGCAGCTAATTTGGGACTTGCTGTGTTTGCCTCTCAAATCGGCGCCGGAATGTTCTTGATGACCAGCGAAAGTATGTTGAATTTTGCCATGCTGGAACAGTTGCCACTAGACATGCGTCCGTCTTGGCTGGCATGGGCCGCCGGAATGAGTCTCCCCGCTGTTCTTTTGGGCGCCATGATGTGCTTTGTGCAGTTGAAGCTATTCAAGGGTCCGCAGGAATTTCACTTTGGTCCACAGGAGGCCCGGAAAGAACTGGAAAAGATGGGAGCTATGTCTGCCGCAGAAAAAAGAACCATTTTCTGGCTGGCCGTTGCAGTCTCCTTGTGGATGACCGATCAGGTCCATGGTATCGACTTGGGATGGATCAGCCTCGGCGTCGCCGTACTGATGTCCCTGCCGGTCATTGGTGAACTGACAAAAAAAGAAGACTGGGGCGATATCGATCTTGGAACGCTAATGTTTCTAACCGCCTGTATCGCTATTGGCGCGGTAGGTGGTGCCAGTGGGATGAACGATTTTTTGGCGCAGTTGATTCTCCCGGCAGAACTACAAACGGAAAATGTGTTTGTGCTCGGTGCCCTGATGGCAGTGGTTTGCATTGTGATGCATCTTGCATTGGGTAGTATCATGGCAACCTATGCACTAACTATTCCTGCATTGATGACACTGGCTCAGCCCCTTGGAGTCAGCGGTATGATTGTGGGCCTGATTGTATATGTGGCCACGACCTCACAGTTCTTTTTTCCATATCAGAGCCTTTATATGACTATGGGTATGGGGGATATGGCAGGAGGCTACACTTCTCAGGAGGTAGTGCGTTTCGGATTTTGCTGCACCGTTCCGGTTCTCTTATGCGTTGTGTTCAGCCTTGGATGGTGGAGCATCATTGGCTGGATATGAGGAGTGAAATAATCTGTTAACCTATGTCTACATATCGTAAAAAGGATGCTTTCATTTTAAAAACGATATATATATCTATTTAATATAGTTTTTATATTGGATGCTGCTTTCAAGTGTCAAGGCCTGGCGAATTTTTCGTGGACTTGACGCCGCAGTGCCTGATGCACTGCCGAGCTGTTCTGGAAACGGGGCAACTTTCCGCATTTGAAGAGAAAGCACGCTATGAAAACGGTATCGTCCTGTTCAAGTGCGTGTTTTGCTTTTGCAAAACACGTATTTTTGTGAAATGGCATTTTCTATGAAGGCTCTCGGCATTACATTTGATACAGACCCTGATATTGAAAACCAGGCATCCATGAAAATCCATGCTTGTCAACGTGGCGTAGGGCGTAAACAATGGCTATAATGTAACAATTGTAATTTTTGCTTTTAGAGGAAATCAGTCCATATCCGTTTTAGACTGGGTGAATCTGGTTGTGTTGTTTCCTGTAGCAACGCTGCTATGCTATATGTTTGACGAGAAATTAGGAGCGGTATGAAATCCCTGAAAAAATCTTCGCCAGATATCCCTTTGCATTTTCTGGCTTTTAGATATTCGGAAAGGAGAACTTGATGTTTCTTTCGTATGACTCCTGTGGTGCTGTGATTTTGGCCGGTGGACAGTCTAACCGTATGGGGTGTTGTAAGGCCATGTTGACTATTAACGGAGAAACCTTGGTGTCCCGATTGGTTGGACAATTGTCTGCCTTTTCAGAACTATGGCTCTCAGCAAATAATCCGGATTTGAGGGAGGGCCTTCCTATCCGCTTGGTACGTGACCGTCAGATGGGGCTTGGGCCTCTGGCTGGACTCCAAGCTGCTTTGACTGTATCGGAAAGGCAATTTCTGCTTTTTGTTCCTTGTGATTTGCCAAATTTCACGGCACAGGCAGCGGCTGCAATGCTTGAGGTATTTCCTCCCAGTGTTGATGCGATGGTTTGTGTAGACTCCAAAGGTAGAGTTCATCCACTGTGTGGAATTTATGCAAAATCTGCGCTTCCAATTATTGAGCAACAGCTTCTACAGAAAAATCTGCGATTGCGGGATCTGCTCGTATTACTCCGGTGTGCTTATTTTTCAATTACATCCCATTTTTCAGACAAATTACTGACAAACATCAACACACCCGATGCATTTAAAGAGCTGTGTGAAATATTTGGTGATGATTTAGCCAGTAAACAAGTATGTACTTGAATATTTAAAGGAACCAATTATGAACAAGCAGTATGGTCGTTTTTATTCGATGGTGATCTTTTTTTTGATTATCTCATTAGCGATGGTGATTCTCATCTCAATTACATTAGGGCGCTATCCCATTGGATTCAAAGAGCTATGTGGTATCCTTTGGAACGATCTGGCAGAAAAACTTGTGTTGCTTGGAGAAAAATTGGGATTTTCGGTGCCAAGATTAGGCGTAGAACCATTTTGGCTTCCGGTACAAGAATCCTTATTTCTTCAGCATCGCTTGCCTCGTATCATCTTGGCATGTATAGTTGGATGTTGTTTGGCCTCCGCTGGCGCCGCCTATCAGGGAGTTTTTCAAAATCCTATGGCTGCTCCAGATATTTTAGGAGCGTCTTCTGGGGCAGCATTTGGAGCGTCACTTGCTATTCTCCTGAGATTTAACCAGAGCACCATCGTCCTTTTAGCATTCACTTTTAGTATTGTAACGGTGGCAGTTGTGATCTACATAGGAAATCTGGCCAAAGGAAAACGGGTGCTTGGATTAGTTTTGTCCGGAATCATGATCAGTTCTTTAGTATCCTCTGGTACCTCTTTTATTAAAATGGTTGCTGATCCAGAGGATCAACTACCCGCGATTACTTATTGGCTCATGGGAAGTTTAAACGGGACAAATCCGAAAGATGTCTTGATGTCTTGCATTCCTATGTCTTTTGGGCTACTTATCCTTTTCTTATTGCGCTGGCATATGAACGTCCTCACGCTGGGAGATGATGAGGCGCAAACAATTGGAATAAATGTAAAGCAAACGCGGGTTATCATAATTTTTTCTGCCACATTAATTACGGCTGCTAGTGTCGCAGTAAGTGGTGTGATTGGTTGGGTTGGACTTGTGGTTCCCCACCTCGCTCGCCGGTTGGTAGGAAATAACTATAAGCATCTGCTGCCAGCTACGATGTTGTTTGGCGCTATATTCTTACTTGTGGTGGATGATGTGTCTCGAAATCTTTTGACAACAGAGATCCCAATTGGGATTCTCACGAGTTTTCTTGGTGCACCGTTCTTTCTTTATCTCATATCAAGGGGAGGAGAACGATATTGAGCATATGTATAGAAAACCTCTGCTTTTCCTATGGTAATCGTGCTGTCTTGAAAGATATCAGTTTTTCCGTTAAATATGGGCAGTTTTTATCTGTACTTGGTCCGAATGGAGTGGGAAAAAGCACATTGTTCCGATGTATACTCGGTCTCCTCCCTCATGAATCAGGGGCCATACACATCAACGGAAAACTTTCCTCTGATATGAGTGCGGCTGAACTTGCCCGAAACATTGCCTATATCCCTCAATCCCATAATCCAGTATTCAATTATAGCGTTTTTGATATGGTGTTGATGGGAACGACATCACAGGTAAGGAACTTCTCATCCCCCGGACAACAGCAGATCAAGGAAGTACAATCCGCGTTGGAGAAGCTGGGAATCGTGCACCTGCAGAATCAGGGCTATGGAAATATCAGCGGTGGTGAACGGCAGCTGACACTCATTGCACGTGCGATTGCACAACAGGCTAGAATTCTTATCATGGATGAGCCGTCTGCCAATCTAGATTTTGGGAACCGGATTCGGGTCATGAATACGGTACACCGTTTGACTGAAGAGGGGTACTGCGTGATTCAATCTACTCATGACCCCGATCAGGCATATCTCTATTCAAATCAGATTCTGGCTCTATATAATGGATGTATTCTTGCGCAAGGCTCCCCACAAGAAACCATGAACGATGTCCTGCTGTCCACTCTGTATGGGGTGGATGTGGAAGTACACAGTATGCACAGTGATGCACTTCGTGTTTGTGTACCCAAAAGACCAACGGACTAAAAATAATTGGAGGATAGTTATGGAAAAAAAGTTTCTCGCCCTAATTGTTACCGCGGCAATGTTGTTAAGTTTAGCCGCTTGTGGCAGCGCGGATGAGCATTCCTCTACGGGTAAGTCCCAAAATGAACAGAACGCTGAAGATGGGACTATAGCCGCCAGTTATCTCTTCACCGATGATGTTGGTCGGCAAGTGGAAATCCCTTCTGAAATTACACGTATTGTTCCTTCTGCTCCTCTGGCTCAGATTATCCTAATGGCCATCGCCCCCGAAATGTTTGTTGGTTTGGCAGCCAAACTCGATAATAATACCCATGGTATTATACCAGAAAATTTGTTTGAAATTCCCTACTTTGGAAGCCTTTATGCCGGACCTGACCTGAATGTAGAAGAGCTTGCTTTGACTGCGCCTCAGATCATCATTGACATCGGAGAACCCAAGGACTCCACCAAAGAGGATCTTGATTTCCTACAAGAGCAAACCCTAATCCCCTCCATCTACATTTCTGCCTCGCTAGAGGGAATGCCCGAAACTTATCGTAAACTGGGTAAGCTCTTGGGCAAGGAGGAAAAAGGTGAGGAGTTGGCTGCGTTCTGTGAGCGCATCTATGATCGAACATTATCTATTATGAACAATGTTGGTGAAAACAAGGTAAGTTGTCTGTATGTTTTAGGCGAGGAAGGTTTAAATGTGATTGCCAGCAGTTCCTATCACGCAGAACTGCTAGATCTTTTAACTAATAATGTAGCTGTGGTGGATAATCCCATATCGAAAGGGAACGGCAACGAAGTTACCATGGAGCAAATTTCCATTTGGAATCCTGAGTTCGTTATCTTTGGACCTGATAGCATCTATAGTACAGTAAAAGATATAGAAACGTGGAATCAACTTGATGCTATTGTGAATGGCCAGTATATGGAAGTGCCTGATGTTCCACACAACTGGATGAGTATGCCGCCTGCGGTTCAACGATATTTGGGGTTGATCTGGCTTACAGCGGAGTTATATCCTGAGTACTGCAATTATGATGTAAAGGCGGAGATTCTGGAATATTTTGAGCTGTTTTATGGCTGCAAACTCACGAATGAACAGTATGATGCGATTACGGCAAATGCATTTTTGAAATGATGGTACATGCATTGATTGTAGGCCCACGCGGTGTCGGCAAAACAACACTTATTCGGCGCGTTTTATCACAACTTGGACGGCCTGTATTTGGATTTGAAACAAAAAAGGAAAACCCTTTGGCTGATGAAGTGCGTGGCAGTCCGATCTATATTTATGACCCGGGGACTGAACACAAACAAACGCCAGAAAATTTAGTAGGATACTGTAAAAATAAACATTTTTCTTCTGTAAAAAATGTTTTTGACCGTTTCGCTGCCAAGTTGCGTACCCCTGTTCCAAATGGACATATCGTTCTTTTGGATGAAGTGGGATTTATGGAAGCATCTTCGAAAGCTTTTTGTAGTGCAGTCTTATCCTTGCTGGACGGTGATATTCCTGTTTTAGCGGCAGTAAAGGACAAGGAGATTCCCTTTTTGGAACAAGTACGAAATCACCCAAAGGGGAAATGCTTTTATATTACAGAAGAAAATCGGGATGAATTGTTTGCGGAGGTTTTGGAGTTTCTGCGGGCACAACTTTCGTCCACTGAACAAGGGAGATACTAAATGGCAAGAACGACTCTGATTCTTAATGGCTCACCTCGACCTCATGGCAATACAGTGGCATTGATCAGCCAACTGCGCCGTTTTTTGGATGGAACTGTTGTTGAACTGTTTGCGTTTCGTTCCGAAATTGCTCCTTGCATGGATTGCCGAGGATGTTGGACCACTGCCAAATGTGTTGTAAAAGATCGGATGCAGATTATCTACGATGATGACTTCGATAACATTGTTATTGCGTCTCCCGTGTATTATGGCACGCTTCCAGGAGCGGTACTTAGCGTTATGAGTCGTCTCCAGCCTTGGCATGTAGCAAAATTTTTCTTAAATCAACCGCTGAAGCAACGACCGAAGAAGTCTGCTGCCATTCTCACTGCTGGTGGAAAAGGAAATCAGAAAAATGCCCAACATCATCTTGGCGCTTTTTTTCGTATGGTAAATGCAGAAGGATTTTATGAGCATACAGTCTGTTCACCTCATACAGACACAATCCCTGCTTGGGAGGATCGGGCTGCTATGGAAGGTGTTGCAGAGCTTGCCAAATGGTTGAACAGAAGTGACGTGTGATTCATTGCCACTATAGCGTTCTTCGCTAAGGAAGCTATGGTCCCGACACATTTTACAGTATGTCACGCTTTATATTTTTGCTCCCACTAAAAAGCCTCTGAGCCGCTATGTCAAAGATATTGTTGCAAATACTTCCGTGGCTCACAACATTCTGGTTGTTCAGATTGAAAGCAGGAACACACAGGTCAGTGACACAGTGGAATACGACGTCAGCAAGAGGTCAAAAGAATATTTTGAGGACTACTTATAAATGGCAAGCGTGATAAGTTTTGACACAGTCGATCAAAATATTGCTAGTGCCATGAATGACATGATATGTGGTATCAAAGCAGATGACTGCTACTAAACAGCTTGCGGCCAGCAGCCTGAGCGGAAAAGGTGGTATGGTGGGGGGAACCGCGGAAATGGCCGAGGAACAAAAGGGGGCTGGCGAACATTGTGCTGCCTATTCCAAATTCATAACTATCATGAATAAAATATGTGAGGCATAGGGCGGCTTATAAAAAATCAAGTTCATTATTTATCCATGAACTTCATAGTTTGCGGCCGGACGCCAAGGAAAAATGAAAATTGTGGCTGCTAAATTTAAATCAGTTGTCACTTCAGTTGAGTAGAAAATGCGTACTTGCGTGGTATTGACTGATCTACTTGCGAATGAAACCGCTTTATACAAGAAAATGGGGAATAGAGTGAGCAAGGGCAAAGAGGCGTTCCAACAACTCTTCTACCAAACGACCTAAAATTGAAAAATGGAAGATAACATGACTTGAAAGGAGAACATCACGAAATCCCTTGTACTACAAGGGATTTCGTGATGTTCCTTAACATAAATGGGTACTCACCAAAAAGCAAGATGACTTTTTATAAGGACGATATCAGCGGTTCGAATCCGTTAGGCGGCTCCAGAAAACATCTGAGATCTTTGGATTTCAGGTATTTTGCCATAAAATTTACATAATTTTGCGTGTTTATGGTGTGGGGTAAGTATCTATCCCACACCCGCCGAAATGTGTGGGGGAGGGTTCAAGCGCACTGGACAGGAAGTGCTCCCTGTCCAGTACGCTTTTTCTCTCTGTCTTACATGATACACTCCATTGAAAGTTCCTGTGGTTTTAGACGCCGGGCAGCGTTTCGTGTCTGCTGCAGAGTGGGTATCGTGCTCAGGGCGAATCCTGCGTCATCATGTCCCGGCATGCTGGCGACAGTCTTTACATCCACGCCGCTTTTCAGTACAACGCCGCAAACGTGTGTTAGAAGTTCATGGAGCCGGATATACTCCATAGCTTTCAGAATTTTATCATAGGTGCTGCGGAACGAGTCTGGGTCAAACATCGTGCCCGTTTTCAGGGACGGAAACTTGTACCGGCTGCTTACATGCTTCTTGTGTTCTCTCCGCAGCAGGTCCGCTGCCTGCTGCGGGATCGCCGGCGTCCGAACCGAAGGTTGTCTCTGGGGCTGCCGCACTGCCAACTTGCTTTTCATTCTGTTGTTTCGTCACAAAGATCGTCTTTGACTCAACATCCAAATAGTCCAGGGAAGGGCAAAGGGATTCCCGCGCCGCAGACTGGTGGTCAGTTCCGGGAAATATGCCGCCAGGAATCCTCTTTTCTCTGCATCCATCAGGTACGGGCCAAGGTTCTCCTTTGGCAGGAGCCTCCTTCCATTTCACCAGCTTCGGGGGCTTGTACCCATGAGCTGGGTTGGTCAGAAGCAGGCGTTTTTTGACCAGTTATTCAAAAGCGTGTGGATGCCGCGACCACTCTAACATGGAGCCCTTTGCTTTTCAGCTCGACGCGCTTGTACCTTGGTGCTCTTCCGTTTTTTGGAAGCCGTTGTAAAACTTTTGAATCTGAATGGTCGTCAGCTTGTCCGGAAAACCCTTTCCGATTCGGGGAATCAGGTAGCTTCCATGTAGTCCGGGTAATCATCTTTTGTTTTCTCCCGTAATCTCGACTCCGCACACAGCTCACAGCTTGATCTCGCTCTCGACTGAGCGGGCTTTTACCTGGCTCATATCCAGCCGTTGACTGTCCTTGATTGCACTCTTCAGTGCTTTCGTCACCTCCGCTTGGGTTTTACCGAGGAGATTCTGATAGATGGGGCTCCCTGCGACGGGGCCTCGCTCTGCTGCCTCCGGCGGCCACGGGACAAACAGGGCGGAAAGTACGCTGGTGTCTCAACAGCAGAGAGAAAAACCGCAGTTTCTTTGGCATAACATATCAAAATGGAATCCATGTGACCTCCTTTGTTCCGAAGCGCTTGATTCCCCTAAAAATTTTTTTCCCTTTTTCTGAAACGATGGTACCCTGAAGAACGAATATACCCTATGAAGGGCGGTGAGGCGGTGGAGCAGGAACAGAAATGGATCAGGGCCATCCAGCGGAGAAATTCCCGGGCTGCGGCGGAGCAGTTGATCCAGGCCTACTATGATGAGATCTACCGCTTTGTCTACCGTCAGACGGGAAGCAGGGAGGATGCCATGGACCTCACCCAATCCATCTTCATCGCCGTCCTGCGGGCGCTGCCCGGCTACCGGGCCGAACGGGCATCCTTCCGCACCTGGATGTACCGCATCGCCGCCAACAAGGTCATCGATGCCCGCCGCAGAACCCGGCTGTCCCCAGTGCCGCTGGAGGAGATGGAGCTGCCAGCGGCGGAGGACTTTGTGTCCCAGATTCACAACCAGGCGCTGCTGGACGCCATCGAGGGATACGTCTCCGGCCTAGACGCCGGAGAGCAGGCTGTGTTTCGCCTGCGGATCTATGGGGAGAAGACCTTTCCGGAGATTGCCGCTGCTCTGGACGAGCCGGAGGCAGCGGTGAAATCCCGATACTACCGCCTGATGGGGCGGCTGAGAAAGGAGTTTGGAGCAGATGGGTGATCACAATCTTTTTATACCCACTGAGGCGGAAAAGCGGCGATCTATTTCTTATATCCTGGATGCGGGAATGTCCCGCCGGGCACCCTTTGGTCAAGAGCTGCGGGCGGTTTTGGAGGGGGTCGGCGTCCGGGGACTGCTGTTCGGCACGGGGGACTGTCTGGCCCTGTCCCTGCTCATCTGGGTTTTGTGCTTGCTGCCGGCGCTCGCTCTGACCAGGTCTACCAGCTCCCTGGCACCGGCACTGTTCCTGTTCTCTCCGCTGTTGTACGCAGCCCTCTTCCTGCTGACTGGCTGGAAGAATTTACAGGCCGGTATTTGGGAGTGGACTTGGACATTTCAAATTTCTGCCAGAATGGTGGCGGCGCTGCGGATGCTGTGCTTCGGCGGACTGTCCGTGTTGGTATGTGTCCCTGCAAATTGGGTGCTGTGGCTGCTGACCGGGCGGGAACTTCCCCTTGGCTGGATGCTGTCTCTGTCCCTGGCCAGCCTGTTTTTATATGGCGCTCTGTCCCTGTTCTGCCAGCGGATGCAGGGGGCAGCGGGACTTTGGGCGGCCCCCCTCTGCTGGATTTTGCTGAGTCTGGCGCTGCTGATCCGGCCCCATATATCGGCCTGGCTGACGGCAGTCCCCGCCGCGGTGTTCTGCCTGCTGGCTGCTGCTGGAATCATCCTATACCTCGCGGAATTGCGCCGCTTCTGCCGGCGCCCGATGGAAGGAGGCGCTTCCTATGCTCTGCGTTGAGCATGTGACAAAGAACTATGGTTCGTTCACCGCCCTGGAGGATGTATCCCTAACATTTACCTCCGGCGTCTATGGCCTGCTGGCCCCCAATGGGGCAGGAAAAACTACGCTGATCAAACTGCTCACCACGCTGCTGTTTCCCACCAGGGGACAGATCCTGTGGGATGGGGAGGATATCCAGGCCCTGGGAGCGGAGTATCGGGGACTACTGGGGTATCTGCCCCAGCAGTTCGGATATTATCCCGGCGACACGCCCCGGCAGTTCCTTCGCTACGCCGCCGCTCTCCAGTGCATTCCGCGGCGGGAGGCGGACGGGCGCATCGATCATTTACTGGAGACGGTGGGACTCAGGGACGCAGCGGACAAGAAGCTGAAAAAGTTTTCCGGCGGGATGCTCCAGCGAGTGGGGATCGCTGTGGCCATGCTGAACGACCCAAAGCTGCTGATTCTGGATGAACCCACCGCCGGACTGGACCCCCGAGAGCGGGTGCGGTTCCGCAACCTGATCCACACCCTGTCCGGGGAACGCATTGTGATTCTCTCCACACACATTGTCTCGGACATCGAGACCATCGCCGGGCAGATCATCATGTTCAAGGATCACCGGCTCTACTGCTGTGACAGCCCCGCCCGCATCTGTGCTCAATTCCAGGACAAGGTGTTTCACCTCCCCGCTGGGACGCCCCTAGCACAGGGCCAGTTCCTCCTCAGCGAGGGACAGGGCGAGGCCGGCCCCGTGGTCCGGGTGCTCTGCGACGCGCCCCCCTCCGGCGGAATACCGGTGGCACCGGGCTTGGAGGACGCCTTTCTGGCCATCTATCGGGAGGAGCAGCCGTGAACTTGGTGTACTGCGAGTGGCGGAAGCTCTTTCATCTGCCCGCCCTATGGGCCTTTCTGGGGCTGTGCCTGGTTTTCAATGGGCTGCTGATTGCCACACAGTCTCCCTATGACCGAGCGTTTTTCAACGACACCTCCGCCGATGCAGAGCTGCTGGGACAGCGGGTGGATGGAGAGTTTCTGGCGGGGCTTTCGGCCATGCCGGAGACGGAAAACCGGAAACTGCTGCTCCAGTCGGTCGCCGGCCTGGAGGATGTTTTCGAGACCTATGACACTGGGGAGCTTGCAGACTTCTACACCGGCGTGGTCAAAACCTCTCCTCTGGCCATGGAATGGATGACCTGGAAATACGGCCTGCTGGCGGAGCGAGTGGAGCATCTGTCCCAGACCAATGCGGCTTTGGACCTGTATGCGGGACCCGCCACCTATGGCAGCCACCAGTTCCTGTTCGGCGCCCTGTTTGGGGCTATCCTGGGCGAGAGCGCCATTCTGGCCATGCTGGGGACACTGTATCTGCTGGGGTATGAAGGGCTGCACCAGACGGAGGGATTGGCCTGCGCAACCCGAACAGGCCGGCAGCTGTGGGGAGTCAAGCTCCTGGCGGCTCTGCCCGCCTCGACGGTGGTGTACGGATTGCTGGCGAGCTTCACCCTGACGCCATACTTTCTGCTGTACGATTACGGCGGCATTTGGAGTGCCAGTGTGTCCAGCCAGTTTAATTACTTCTCCGACATGCTGTTCGTCCGGCCCTTCCTCACCTGGGGGGATTTCACGGTGGGGCAGTACCTGACCGCCGCTCTTGCTCTTGGGGCGGCACTGACGGCAGTGTTCTCTCTGCTGGCGGCAGTGTTCGGCATTTTCATTCGCAACTCCTATCTGGCCGCCTTGGCATTGATGGCACTGTGCTTCGGGGGACTGGGGATAGTTTCCGCCCTGGGGGAGCTGGGCTGGTGGGCGGTGTACCTGATCGCCTGCTTCCAGCCTGTGATAGTCTGGCTCTCCTGCAGCGCCTGGTTCACAGAGCTGGGCCTGACCGCTGTCCTGCCCTGGCAGGAGACCATCGCGGTGGGGCTGAACTTACTATTGCTCGGCGGCGGGGCAATTCTGGTCCTCCGGCGCTTTTCACGAAAGGATGTGGCGTGATGGCCCTTTTGAAATGGGAGCTGCGGAAGATTTGGCGGCCCGGTATCTTGGCGGCCATTCTTGTGCTTGGGGCGGTTTACTACTGGATGTTCCCCCAGTTCTACATCGAGCATTTCACCAACGGCCCCCAGTCGCAGGCACAGTTTGCCCTGGCCTCCGGCTGGGTGGAGCGGTACGGCCCCGCTCTGGAGCCAGAGGAGCGGGCGGAGCTGGATGGCCAGCTCACGGAAGAGATTGCTGCCTTTAACACGCAGATCGCCGCCATCCCGGAGGCTGCGGCGGCAGGGCTCACGGACTACGCGGCGTTTCTCTCGTTCCGGGAGGATTACCTGAACGGTGTGAAGGAGGCTGGCGGCGAGGCGGACATGGATGTAGAGGCTTTGCTTTACCGCGTGTACGGCGGCACCAACTGGTACACGATAGAGGAGTTGGAGCAGAGTATGGAAGCCTATGATGTCCAGAACGAGTCACCTGTATTACAGATTTCGGACTATCAATCAGCGGGCTATCCGGAACCTATGATTCAGCGCGAGATGGAGCTGGCGGTTTCTGATCTGCGCCACTCCCTGCTTCCATCCCCTGTTAAGCACTCCACCCAGGAATACGGCAAGGATCTTGCAGTCTGGTGCGTTCTCAGCATTGTGCTCCTCCTTTCCCCAACGCTGGTGCGGGACCGGCTGCGGAACACCCGGCCCATGCAGTGGGTCTCCCGCCGAGGACGGTCCGTTTTGAACACCCAGATGGGGGCCGCCCTGCTCTCCGCACTGGTGCTGACCGTGGTGAATGTAACGGTCTATGCCATTCCGTTTCTCGTCCAGGGGCCTTTGCGGTTTGCCGCCTGCGGGCTGGGTGGCTTTTTGTCTCCTGGCTCCCCCTGGTTCGACTGGACCTACGGCGCTTATCTGCTGGTGCTCGTGGGCCTCATTCTGGCGCTCTCCCTTGGCTCCGCCGGGTTGACCGTGTTCCTCTCTCAGTACAGCGGCAACTACATCGCCATGCTGCTCAAGGCTGTGCCGCTGTTTGTGGCTGTGGGCGCGGTGCTGGGGAGTTGGCTGTTGAATATGCCCTTCTGCTTCCGCCCGCTCTGGGATGGCTATGGCCCCTGGGTGCCCAGGGGAGCCGAGGCGGTGGCTGCGGCAGTCCTGCTGTTTCTGGGGCTTGGACTGTGTGTCCTGGCCTGCTGGCGGCAGAGAAAGCGAGAACTGCTATCGTAGGTTCTGACTCATATACGAAAAGATTTGGAAATAGACTCAAACGCACTGGATGGAAGTGAACTTCGTCCAGTGCGTTTGCTTTATCCTGAAGGGAAACCCCGACCACCGCTGTGATCGAGGGTCATAAGGCGGCCGGTGCAGTCACCAGTGAACTGGGCGCTGAACTGGCCAGAAAGAAAGCGGAAGCTTACGGCCTGGGCTTTGTGACGGTGCGGAACTCCAACCACCACGGTACCTGCGCCTACTGGGGACTCCAGATGGCACAGCGGGATATGATCGCGTTCGTGGCGTCCAATACGCCGCCATTTCTGGCGGCGCCGGTCAGCAAACAGGGGGGCCACGAGTTGGTTAGAATACTCAAAAATTGCGGGAGTTTTTTTCTGCCCGATTGAAGATGAATTGCCCCATGCTGAGTTCGGAGTGGCATATCGCACAGACAAGAGAAATCCGGTTATGGCAGCCTTTTTACAAATTATTAACCAGACATCGTTTAATATTTAACAAGCTGCGGCATATCATTCATAATACAGATTTTGATAGGGTCAGCAGGCCTGAGGCATGCCACTCCCTGGATTGATGAAGCAGAGAAAAAGGACTTTGCAAGGGGCAAAGTGATTAAGTTAAGCGTTTTCTGCATAAACAGCTGGAAAAACACAGGCTTTTTCAGGGTAAATATAGTTGTTTTGCGTTAAAACGGCAAAATGAAGAACCAGGTTGAATGACCTGGTTCTTCATGGAATGGCATGGCTGCAAGAGGGTGCCAGAGACAGACAAAACCCCACACAGCCACAAGCGCCGCACCCGGTTCTTTTCAGCCTTACTTCGTGGCAAATCGGTTCATAAAGAAATCTGTAAAGGCAGCCAGTTCCTCCTCCTGCGCCACATAGACATACAGCTTTTCATCTTCCAGCCAGTCATAGGCGTTGATGCCGATATAACCCTTTTTGTCGGGATAGATGATAAAAGCATCCGTGGGGTATTTGTTCCGATAGGCCTTTAAGATTTCAGACCGGCGATAATAGGTGGGAGCTCCGCAGCCAGACAGATCAGGGACCGTAGGAACAACCACAATCGTCTGACGGGGTTCATTCCATCCCACAATCAGATTGCCGATTTTGGTTTTGCTGCCATGAACGAACCCATAGTTGAATCGGGACACGTCCTCGGTATAGCCGAAAATCAGCCGGTATTCATTGCCATCCTCTACAGCCTGATTGAACAGAATGCGCATTTTTTGGGCGTTTGCCTGACTTTTTTCCGTGTCCACCTGAGGACCTTTAAACAACTTTCCGAATAATCCCATGATAACATTCCTCCTTCATTGAGTAAACATTTATGAAGCTGAAAAACAAGCCGTGACCAGACTGCTTTTCAGCACTTCAAACGGTGAATCCCCCAACAATAAAAATGATTTTTTATATTTGTCTTTATTGGGGGAATGAAAAACTCCGCCGAAATCCAACGTGCTTCAGACGGAGTCCTGCGTGGGAAATCCTTTGTAGAAGAGTCTCTACATCTGTTTCATGGACTCCAGACAATCCACGATTGCGTGAATCTGGAAGGCCACAGTTTCATCCGCTGCCTCCGGAACCAAAAGCGGCAGGCTGTCCGGGATGGCCCGACGGATCACCATCACAGTCAGGCTCAAATTTGTGAACAGATGGACCTTGGCCGCATCTGCCCGAATTCCGAGACATTCCAGAATGTCGTGAAAGAGACGGAACTGCTTTTCACGAAATAGGCGGTAGCTCTCCTTGGATAACCGCCGGAAAAGCCGCTGCTGGTCTTCCACAGTTAAAATAGCGATTCCATGTTTCTCGCCATAGCAGCAGGCATAGAGAAACTGCTCAACTGCCTGCCGCCAGCTGAGTGTTGGATCAGACAGGAGCGTGCGAATATATGCAAGGATACGGGGCTGCTGGAGATACAGCGTCTCTACAACAAGGTCCTCCTTCGTGGGGAAAAAGGAGTAAAAAAAGGTGCGGGAGATGCCGACTGCCTGATAGATCTGTTCCACCGTTGTATGCTGGATGCCTTGCTTGGCCATCAGCTCCAGCCCCACAGATATCAGGGCGGTTCTGATTCGCTGGCGCTCCGCTTCCGAATACGCTACCTTGGGCATACGATCCTCCCAATAAAGATGAAACAATAAGTTTGTTTTTATTTTACACCGTGAAGGACAGAAATACAAGAGAAACTTGTCCCGGACGTCCCATCCTGAGAAAGCGCAGGCTTGTCTATTCTGTAAGAACAAACCATGCTCCCTGCCGAATTCCGCCGGGAGCTTGCCCCTTTGCTTGCGGCTAAGCAGCGGCACACATATCAAAAGGATTGACGCGGCCCGCCTGAAATGTTACTTTTAAAAGGAAATGGCACTTTCTGCCGGTGGCCCATAGAAGTGGAGGCAAAGGTGCAAGGGAAGGGCGGGAAGCTCCCCCGCAGGCGGCACGGCCCCTTTTCCGGAAAAGAGCGGCGGGCGCCTGGTCTGCGTCCCTGACAGCGGGGACCTGCCATCTGGCTGTGGAGTGTTGGAAAAACGCCAGAACACGGGCTTTTCGCGCGGCAGCCAGAGAGACGATCAAGCGGAAGGATCAAAACAACATGAAAAGAGCAAGAATACAGATCATCGCCTCCATGACGATTTTTGGAACCCTTGGGCTGTTTGTGCGCAGAATCTCTGTCTCCTCCGGTGAGCTGGCGCTCTATCGGGCAGTTCTGGCGGCGCTCCTGATTGGGCTCTACCTTCTGGTGACAAAGAGGGGAATCCGCTTGCCGGATATCCGCAGGGAGCTGCCCTTATTGCTGGTATCGGGAATTGCTATGGGGTTGAACTGGGTGTTTCTCTTTGAGGCGTACCGGTACACAACGGTCTCGGTGGCCACGCTGAGTTATTACTTTGCCCCCATCCTGGTGACAGTGGTCTGTCCGTTTTTGTTTCGGGAGCGAATGACCGGGAGACAACTGCTCTGCTCCTGCATGTCCACCATAGGCCTGATTCTGATCATCGGCGTCAGTGGATTTGGACGGTCCGGAACGGACCTCATCGGAATTGCGTTTGGACTTGGCGCCGCAGTCTTTTATGCCGCGGTGATATTGCTGAACAAGTTTATCAAACAGGTTACGGGAATTCACCGCACGTTTTTACAGTTCCTGTCCGCAATTTTGATTCTGAGTCCATATGTCCTGATGACCGGCGGTGTGCATTTGGGAGACCTGAGCGGGAGCGGTTGGATCAATCTGCTGATTGTCGGCCTGTTCCATACAGGCGTTACTTACTGTATGTATTTCTCATCACTCCGAGAGCTGCCTGGACAGGAGGCGGCGATTCTCAGCTATATGGACCCCCTTGTGGCAGTGATCGTATCCGTTGCCTTTCTCAATGAGAGCATCACAGGATTTCAAATCATCGGCGGAGCGCTGATCTTGGGCTTTGCCACTTTAAATGAGACATGGGCGAGACAGTGAGCGTACCTCTCATTTGACGCAAAGGGCCATGTTTCACATGGCGGCGGAAAACCGCCGTGGAGAACTGCGGAGATTCTCTTTGCCAGGGAATCCGCCAGCGCCAAAACATGGAGAGCGCCGGTGTGGGCGGATACACGAATCTGGAGAACCTCGGCGCTATCTGGCACAGAGACTGAGGAGACAAAAGGAGATCAAACACCTGCCTCATCCATAGGAACGGCAGCCTTGCGCATAGCAAGGCTGCCGCTTCTGTATGGGATCGCGGATGTGAACGCCAAAACGAAGGGCGTTTTCCAGCCCGCTTTGCTAATCTGGGAGAGCGCAGTTACCGGACGGAAGAGCGCCGCGCATAAAGACGTCTGCCGGCTGAGTGGGAGTTTCTGCCGCCCGATATCATGAAAACCGCCATTTGCGTGCGATTAAAAAAGACATGGGAGGGCCGCAGGAACCGCGCCTCCGCTGGAAGGAGAGCAGGGGGACCCGGGATGCCGCCAGGGAAGGAGGAATGCCCCGGCCCGAAAGGAACGGGGCATTTGGCGCGCATCCCGGCGCAAACGCCCCGTTTTTGAAGAAGGGCTGCGCACGTTCCAGAACTCGCCGCAGGCATAGATGTCCATGGCGGATGTGGAAGGGAGACATTCATATCGACGCGGCACAGACAATGATGAGGGCCGCCGCTGGGAGAAGCGGGCTCATCTGCGGCGGGCCTCACCGCTGCAAAAGACGCCAGAGCGTGGTGCGGCTGATCCCAAGACGCTTCGCCGCGGCGGTTTGATTTCCGCCCATTTCCGCTACAACCCGTAGCGCCACATCCTGATTGATTTCATTCATGGTTTGGTTCAAATTCAAGGGTTCCGCCGTATTTTCTGCGTGGAGGGCAAAGGTTCCCACATGACGTTCCTTCCGAAGCGCCTGTCGGACGTTCTCGGCTGTGATGAACTGCCCGGTGGAGGTGATGGCCAGCTCCCGGATGACCCTGCGGAACTGCGTATAGTTGTGAGGCCACTGAAAGTTCTGCAGCAGGGAAATCGCCTCTGGCTCCGCACCTACCATCCGCTGGGGCAGGTCCGCATTCAAATGACTGAGGGAGAGGTTTACAAGAGCGGGAATCCGCTCCGCCATCTGCCGCAGGGGGGGCAGATACAGGGACAGGCATTGAAGCTTGTCCATGAACAAGGAGCCTACGGCGGAGATATATTCGCCGGCCTGACAGACACAGGAGAAAATGACCCGGTTTCGCCGGCACACATCCATTTCCGATAAGGCTGCCAGCAGTTGCTGCTGCCGCTCGTGGGAGAGGGCGTCGATGCTGGCGAAATACAGGGTGTTGTCCTGATCCGCCAAGGGAGAATTATGATGCTCCAGCAGGAAGGACCAGCTTTTTTCATTCAGCAGGCTGCAGCTGATGGACACCAGCGGACCGTTTCGCAGGGGGCCCCGCATATAGAGGACGCTGACAATGGACTCCTTGCCGGTTCCGTCCTCCCCCGTCACCATGACCGGGGCGCTACTCTGACTGATGTGGTTGATGTCCTGCTGATAGTCGCTGATGCTGCCGGCAAAGCTGAAAATACTGCTGTAAAAGGCGCTCTCCGCCTCAGGGCGGGTGGAGAAGCGGATGCCTACCTGGTTGGGGGAGAGAGGAGTCCTCCGGGCGTCGAAGAAGAACGCGGTATAATTGAGGCTGCCAGTGGAAATGCGCTTGGCGCGGATGGCGTAAAGCATCCCGTTTAAATTGCGGATAATGCGGCGCTCCGTTTCTGACTGAGACTCCGGCAGCTCCCGGCGCAAAAGCTCCAGCAGCTCCGGCTTTGGATTTTCCAGAGTGGAGAGAAACAAACTGCCATCCTGATCGAAGACCATGGTATTCCCGATCTGACCCTTCATGAGATCCCGGAAGAACAGATTTTCATCCCGCAGGTGCTGCTGGCTGCGGCACAGCAGCAAAACCTGATCAAAGGCCTTTCGGATGCTCTCCACGGAGGATGTAATCAAAAAAGAATTGAGCCCTAAACGTTTGGCAATGGTGTTGGAGACCATGTCGCCGAGAATGGCCTGATAATGCTTGGCCTGCAAACGCCGCAGCGTGGGCTCCGGGGTGTCTTGCGAGGCGTAGGTATAGACGTCGATATCGTAGTTCATCAAAGTGCACAGCTGCTGGGCGCTCTCCGCGATATTGGCCGCGGAGACGACGGCAATTTTTCCATCCATCCCGTCTGTCAGCCGGATCGCACAGAGAATGTCATACATCGAAAGCTCAATTTCAATGACTGGGATCGAGAGGTCCTGCCGCAGCATGGTGGCCGTACTGCCGCGGGAAATCACGGCGTCATAATTGCCGTGGAAATTGCTTTTTGCAATTTCCAGGCCCTGTTCCCGGTCGCCAACAAAGAGCGTTAAATCAATTTGAGGATAATCGCTCACCACACGGGACATCAATGTTTTCATGCCCTCGTAAGGGGCAATGCCAAGAACGCGAATCCGACTGCTCATATCCACCCTCCGCGTGTTTCAACTTGAAACGGATTATATCAAATGCACAAAAATAAAGCAATATTTTTCTGCGCGTTTCAAAAATGAACGATAATAAAAGCGAAAAAGATTGAGAAATTTTTGAGAAGCGAATATGATAAACTTAAAACATCAGAAAAACCTTTGTGAAGCTCTTGTAAATACAAAAGCCGCACAAAATACTCCCAACAAGTATTTCAAAAATAAACACCCATAGAGGAGCAAACAGATGATCAAACTGCTGATGATTGCGGATGACTTCTCGGGTGCACTGGATGCCGGCGTGCAGTTTGCGGCCAGAGGCGCGGCTACCCGCGTGGTCACGGACCTGGACTGTGACTTCTTGGAGACAGATGCGGAGGTATTGGTGATGGTGGCGGAAACCCGCCATCTGCCGCCTCAGAAAGCTTACGACGTGGTGTACCATGTGGCCCGAAACGCCAGGGAAGCCGGCGTTCCCTACATTTATAAAAAGACGGATTCCGCCCTGCGGGGGAATGTGGGCAGCGAGCTGGCCGCCGTGATGGATGCGGCGGACGCCGATGTGATGCCGTTCCTGCCGGCGTTTCCCAAACTCAACCGGGTGACGCGCAATGGCGTTCATTATGTGGACGGCGTGCCGGTGGCGGAGAGTATCTTTGGACAGGACCCCTTTGAACCGGTGACGGTCTCATTTCTACCGGACATCCTGAGAAGTCAGACGGAAAAACCGACGGTCATCCACCGGCTGAGCGGGGATGCGGCGCCTGTTTGCCCGGGGATTCAGATTTACGACGCCGAGACAGACGCGGACCTGGCGCGGCTGAGCCGGGCGCTGGGAACAGAGGGAGTGCATATTTCCGCCGGCTGCGCCGGATTTGCCGCCGCACTGGCGGACCTTCTGAAACTCCACGGACCCGCACCCAGACAGCCCCGGCTGCCCGCACTCTTTCTGGTGGCCTGTGGCAGTGTGAACCCTGTAACCCTGCGTCAGATGCGAATGGCGGAACAACACGGATTTGTACATATCCATCTTACTCCAGAGCAGAAACTAGAGCCGGCCTGGCTGGAGAGTCAGGAGTGCAGGGAAAAGATTGCCCTCTGGCTGGAGGCGGTCCGGGAAAACGGACGGTGCATCATGGATGTCAATGATCCGGATGGGACAGAGGACACGAGTGCGTACGCAAGGGCACACCACTTGACAACTGGAGAGCTGCGGGAGCGGATTGCCGTCCAGCTGGCCTGCATCATGAAGCGGCTTTTGGACGGCGGCCTGGATGCCACGATGCTCTGCACCGGCGGGGATACTCTCCTGGCACTGATGCGGGCCGTGGGTGTGAACGAGCTGACGCCCATCTGCGAAATGGACACCGGAACGGTGCTGACGAGCTTTGCTTACCGTGGAAAATCTTACTATATCATTTCAAAATCCGGCGGCTTTGGGGAGCCCCGGCTGTTTTGTGAACTGGCGGCCCTGGTGGGCGGCGGAAATCAGAAGGAGGATACGGCATGCTGACGAAATATGAACTGAAAATGCCCCATGCGGTGTTCAGCGGAAAAGACGCGCTGGAGCGGATCGTAGAGATTTTGACGGAGAACCAGGTAAAACATCTGGCGATTTTTACGGACAAGGGAATTGAAGGAGCCGGGCTGCTGGAACTGCCTATGGCAAGGGTTCAGAAAGCCGGCGTGGCATACACTATTCTGGACGACCTGCCGGCGGAGCCCTCCTATCTGGAGGCGCAGAAGCTGGTGGACCAGTGCAAGGCCTATGGCGCGGACTTCATCATGGCCGTTGGCGGCGGCAGCGTACAGGACACTGCCAAGCTCGCCTCCATCCTGATGACCGACGAGTACGGCGTGAAGGAGCTGTTGGACACACCGGGCCGGGCAAAGAAGTGCGTCAAAACCCTGATGATTCCCACTACCGCGGGCACCGGCTCCGAGGCAACGCCCAACGCCATCGTGGCTGTGCCGGAAAAGCAGCTGAAGGTGGGCATCGTGAACACCAACATGATTGCGGACTATGTGATTCTGGATGCGGAGATGATCAAAAAGCTCCCCAGGAAGATTGCCGCCGCCACGGGTGTGGACGCCTTGGCCCATGCCATCGAGTGCTGGACCTCCAACAAGGCCAACCCCTTCAGCGACATCTTTTCGCTGCAGGCGCTGGACATGATCCTCAACAACATTGAAAAGGCCTGCGATGATCCGGAGGCCATGGATGCCAAAAACCAGATGCAGATCGCCAGCTTCTACGCGGGTGTGGCCATTACCGCCTCGGGAACCACCGCCGTTCACGCCCTGAGCTATCCCTTGGGCGGCAAGTACCACATTGCCCACGGCGTGTCCAATGCCATTTTGCTGGCGCCGGTCATGCGCTTCAACGAGCCCGCCTGCCGGGAGCGTCTGGCGGCGGCCTATGACCGCTGCATCCGCGGCGGAGCCGTCACGGTGGAGGACAAGAGCGCCGCGGTCATCGCCAAGCTGGAGGGGATTGTGAAGCATCTGGACATTCCCACCAGTCTCACGGAGTTCGGGGTTCCAAAGGAGGACCTGGAAGCGCTGGTAGCCTCCGGAATGGAGGTTACACGGCTGCTGGTGAATAACATGCGCGAGGTGACGCCGGACGACGCCCGCCGCATCTATCAGGAAGTTTTGTGAGATCTGTTTGATAAGGAGAGAGCTGATATGAAAAACGTCTCGATTCAGGGCATCATTCCTCCGATCCTGACCCCTATGAACGCGGACGAGTCCATCAACGAGCAGGAGCTGCGCAGTCAGGTCAACCGAGAGATTGAGGCCGGCGTTCATGGCATCTTTGCCTTCGGCACCAACGGCGAGGCCTACGCCCTGAGCGCCGCTGAGAAGGACCGGGTGCTGGAGGTGGTCATCGAGGAGACCAACCACCGCGTCCCGGTATATGCGGGCACGGGTTGCATTACAACCAAAGAGACCATTGAAATGAGCAAAAAGGCGGCGGCCATGGGAGCGGACGTGCTGTCCATTATTACGCCCTACTTCGCAGCGGCGTCCCAGGACGAGCTGTATGCCCACTATATGGCAGTTGCTGAAGCGGTGGACCTGCCGATTGTGCTTTATAATATTCCCGCCCGCACCGGCAACGCGCTGAGTCCCGCCACAGTGGCCAAGCTTGCAAAGAATGCACCCAATATCGTGGGGGCCAAGGACTCCAGCGGAAACTTCGACAATCTCAAGCAATATATTGAGCAGACCCGCGGCTTGGACAAGGAATTCAGCGTCCTCTCCGGCAATGACTCCCTGATCCTGCCTGCGCTGGTGTTTGGCGGCAAGGGCGGCATCGCCGGCTGCGCCAACGTGTTCCCCGGCACCATGGTGGAGATCTATGAGGCCTATATGGCCGGAGACCTGGAGAGGGCCATGCGGGTGCAGGACAGCATCCGGCCTCTCAGAGCCGTGTTCCAGTACGGCAACCCCAACACGATCATCAAGATTGCCGCCGGGCTCCTGGGCTATCCCGTGGGCAGCTGCCGCAAGCCGTTCTGCCAGCTTTCCGACCAGGGAATGGAGGCGCTGAAGAAGGCGCTGGAGCTCTGCAAGGCCAACGGCCTGCGCTGAGGCCGCGGCCATAAGGAGGAACATATGAAAAAACCGATTCTGGGAATCTCCATGGGCGACCCCTTCGGCAACGGCCCGGAGATTACCGTCAAAGCGCTGTCCGACAAGACGGTTTACGACCGCTGCCGCCCGCTGGTGGTGGGCGATGTCAGCTCCATGGAGTACGCCGCCCGGGTGGCCAGGAAGGTCTCCGGCATCGACGTGCAGGTGCGGGCCGTTCACGCGGTCAGCGAGGCGCGCTTTGAGTACGGCGTCATCGACGTCTATGATTTGGGCCTTGTCAAGTCGGAGGATATCCCCGGCGACAGCGCCGACCCCAAGCCTTTTGGCCTGGGCGCCACGGCCCTGGGCGGTGAGGCGGCTTTCCAGTATGTGGTGAAGGTGATTGAGCTGGCCCAGGCCGGCGAGGTGGACGCTACCATTACCAACGCCCTGAGCAAGGAGGCCATCAACATGGCCGGCCACCACTACTCGGGCCATACGGAGATTTACGCAGACTACACCCACACCTCCAAGTACACCATGATGCTGGCCCATGAGGACCTGCGGGTGGTCCACGTGTCCACCCACGTCTCCCTGCGGGAGGCCTGCGACCGGGTGAAGAAGGACCGGGTGCTGGACGTCATCCGCATTGCCAATGCCGGCTGCAAGGCCATCGGCATCAAGGAACCCAAGATTGCAGTGGCGGGCCTCAACCCCCACTGCGGCGAAAACGGGATGTTCGGCACGGAGGAGATTGAGGAGATTCAGCCCGCCATTGATGCGGCCCTGGCGGAGGGCATCAACGTGGTGGAAAAGAAGCCTACCCCGCCCGACACCGTATTTTCCAAGGCCCTTGGCGGCTGGTACGACATTGTGGTGGTTATGTACCACGACCAGGGGCACATTCCCCTGAAGGTCAAGGGCTTTGTCTATAATAAGGCCGAGGGCCACTGGGACGCCGTAGCCGGGGTGAATGTGACGCTGGGGCTTCCCATCATCCGGGCCAGCGTGGACCATGGGACGGGCTTCGGCCATGCCGGAGACGGCCACGCCAACGAGCTGAGCCTGGTGAATGCCATGGACTACGGCATCCGGATGGCCCTTGCGAAAGAGCATGAAGCTGTATCTGCACCGCTGGGCGGTTGTTGATAAAAATTTTAAGGAGGAACCAACATGTTTAAGAAGATTTCTGCCCTGTTTCTTGCGATGCTGATGGCGATGTCCCTGATGGCCTGCGACCAGAAGCTGGAGGAGGCCCCCGATGACTCCGATGACGCACAAACTGAGGAGAGCGTCTCTGGCGAGGGGCTGAACGGCCCGGTCAACCTGACCCTGGCCGCCCAGGAGGTGGGCACCGGTGCCTACTCCGTAGCCGCCGCCATCCAGAGCGCCATGATGAAGGGTCTGCCTGAGGGCTCCACCATCGACCTGACCACCAACTCCCCCGGCGGCGTGGGAGCTCCTGTGCTGATCCAGAACGAGGAGTGCGATCTGATTGTCTCCAACGCCGGCCCCTCCCAGTGGAGCTATACTATGACGCCTGACGAGTATGACTTCGGCGGCTGCACGGACATCACCACCCTGGGCGGCGGCCTGGGCCACACCTTCACCATCGTGATGTTCACCCAGAAGTTCGTGGACGAGACCGGCTATACCTCTCTGGAGGAGGTCATCGCTGACCGCTATCCCATCAAGCTGATCACCAAGAAGAACGGCTCCCTGGGCGAGCTGACCGCAGAGCGCGTGATTGAGGCCTGCGGAAGCTCTGTGGAGGATTTCCTCTCCTTCGCCACCTGGGAGAAGACCGGCACGGACGCCATCAAGAGCGGCCTGCAGGACGACCTGTACGATATGACCATTGACCACATCGACGCCGGCCAGGCCACTACCACCGAAATCTGCCTGACCCACGACATGTACTTCGTCCAGCTGGGCGATGAGGCTCTGGCCAACATGCAAACCATGGGGTATGCCCCCATCGTCATGGAGGCCGGCACCTGGAACGGCCAGGACACCGACATTAACTCCATGGGTTCCCAGCAGAATGTTCTGGTTCCCGCCAGCATGGACGAGGAGCTGGCCTATGCCCTGACCAAGGCCATGTGCGAGAACAAGGACGAGATGGCTCAGGCGGTTGCGTCTCTTGGCTACTTCGATCCCCAGACCGCCGGCTCTGCTGAGATGTGCGGCGCGCCCCTGCATCCCGGCGCCATCCGCTACTATGAGGAGAACGGCTATCCCTACGACGCCTGATGCGGAAAAGAGCGATCTTGCATGTCTGAGCTTTTAAAAGGAAATGCGGCCATTGTCACCGGCTCCTCCCGGGGAATCGGAAAAGCAATTGCCCTGGCCTTTGCGGAGCATGGGGCGGATCTGGTGATCCACGGGACAAACCAGACGGCCCTGGAAGCGCTGCGAGAGGAGATCCGGGGCATGGGGGTGCGCTGCGAGTATGTGGCGGGAGATATCGGGGAGTATGACACTGCCCGGCGCCTGGCGGAAACCTGCCTGTCCGCGTATGGAAGGATTGACACCCTGGTAAATAATGCCGGAATCAACAGCCGTTACCGCTTTGAGGACCTGCCGCTGGAGGAATGGGACAGGATGCTCCGCACAAACCTCACCAGTGCGTTTTACACCTGTAAATGCGTGGTGCCCCATATGCTGGAGCAAAAGAGCGGCTGCATCATCAATATGTCCTCCTCCGCCGGAAAGACAGCCCATCCAAATGCCTCGATCTGCTATGGTGTCAGCAAGGCCGGCATCAATTCTTTGACACAAAAGCTGGCCTATGATCTGGCGCCCTCCGGAATCCGGGTGAACGCCGTATGCCCGGGGCCCATTGAAACGGATATGTCCCAGCAGTGGACGCCGGAGTACCGGGAGAAGGTCTACAGCGCCATTCCCCTGCGCCGCTTAGGAACGGGAGAGGATGTTGCCAATGTGGCCGTATTTCTGGCATCGGAGATGTCCGCCTTCATTGTGGGGGAATCCATCAATGTCAACGGCGGCAAATACATGAATTGACCTTTGCCCTCCCGTGTGTGAGCGCCATCATCTGATGAGGCCGGACGGGTGAGACCCCGCCCGTCCGGCCGTTTGCCCCCCTGAAATCCAGTTCCTTTGATGAGGAGGAGAAAACGTGGAAAACAACAAAAAGTGGAACCTGCGCAATATTGCCGCCATTGCGGTTACAGTGGCGTTCTTTGCGTTCCAGATGTATATCGCGCTGATTAAGCAATTCCCACCCATGCTCCAAAGCCCCCTGCATCTGATTTTTGCGCTGACTTTGGTGTATGTGTATTTCCCCGCTGACTACAACTACCGGAAGAAGATCCGCAAGGCCGCCGAGGCCGCGGGAACCGCGCCGGACCCCGCCGTGATGAAGAAGCGGGCCTGGACCAATTGGCTGGATCTGCCTGCCTTCGTGGGCATCGGGTACATGCTCTGGTATGTCCTGACGCAAAACGAGCGGCTGACGGACTTCGTCATCGGCATCTCCGACGTCTATATCATGGACTACATCGGCATGGTTGTGACCATTTTGCTGCTGCTGATGGCGGTCTACCGCACTCTGGGACTGACGCTGGCGGTGTTTATCACGGTGTTCATCGTCTACGCCTGGGTGTCCCCGTATCTGCCCGGTATTTTCTATACAAAGCCCAAGTCCAGCATGCTGAAGTTCCTGAACCAGTTTACAGCCGGCATGACCATGACGGAGAGCGGCGTGTTCGGAACCCCTTTGTTTACCTCTGCCAGCACACTGTTCTACTTCATCGTGTTCGGCTCCTTCTTCTCCACCATTGGCGGCGGCCAGCTGCTCATTGACATGGGCATGAAGGTGTCCAACAAGTCCTCCGGCGGCCCCGCGAAGGCGGCGGTTCTGTCCTCCGGTCTGATGGGCATGATCTCCGGCTCCGCGGTTGCGAACGTGGCCACCACCGGCGTGATGACCATCCCCATGATGAAGAAGATTGGCTATGAGCCTGAGGAGGCCGGCGCTGTGGAGGCGGTTGCCTCTACCGGCGGCCAGATCATGCCCCCCATCATGGGCGTGGGCGCCTTCATCATGGCGGAGATGCTGGGCGTGAACTACATGAAGATTGCCGTTGCGGCCATCATTCCCGCCATTGCCTACTACTTCGCCGTGTTTGTCCTGGTGGACCGTGTCGCGGCCAAGCGCGCCGCCAACATTGACGGCACCGTGGACGCCTCTATCCGGGTGGACCGGAAAATCCTGCCCCGGCTGTATCTGCTGCTGCCCGCCGTGCTGCTGGTGGTTTGGATTATCCGCGGCGCATCCCTGATGCGTGCCGGCATGATCGGAATCTTTGCCTGCATTGCCTGCAATGTGATCAATTACTTCGTCAATAAAGAGGACTTTATTGACCTCAAGGGCCTGGGCGCCTGCTGCATCGACGGCGCCAAGCAGGCCGCCAGCATCGCCATCCCCACGGCTGCCTGCGGTATCATCATCAACGTGGTCACGGGCCAGACCTCTCTTGCCACGAACCTCTCCAACCTCATCAGCGCCCTGGGCACCAGCAACCTCTTCCTGGCACTGCTGATCGCCATGGTGGGCTGCATGATCCTGGGCATGGCTTTGCCCACAGTGGCGGCCTATCTGGTGGGTGTGATCCTGTTCGTGCCCTGCATCCGGCCCATTCTGCTGGCTGGCGGCATGGCCGACTTTACCTCCAACCTCTGCGCGAACATGTTCGTGTTCTATTATGGCATCATGGCCCAGATCACGCCGCCGGTGTGCGTGGCGTCGTATACAGCGGCGGGTATCGCGGACGCCAACGCCATGAAAACCGGACTGAAGGGCTTCACCTATGCCATGGTGGGCTTCCTGGTTCCCTTTGTGTTTGTCTACAATCCCCCCATCCTGCTGGAGGGCACGCTGGTGGAGATCGTCATCGCCACGGCGCAGCTGGCCCTGGGCACCTATTTCCTGGCCGTGATGGTGGCGGGCTTCTTCAAGTGCAACATGAACAAGTTTGAGCGGACGCTGCTGTTCGTGGCGGCGCTGTGCCTGATCGCACCGGAGATGATCAGTTCGATTATCGGCGCGGTGCTGGGCATTGTGATTTTGTTCTTGAACATGGGACGCGCGAAGAAAACAGTGGCCGGAGGCGTCAGCGCATGAATGAGCGGCATCAGGTGGCCATCGCCGGAATGGGCCTTGCGGCGCTGACAACGGCGGCCCGTTTGACGGAACTCGGCATCACAGAGATTGCCCTGTACGCCAATGGCTTTGGCGGTACACCCTATATCGCGGCCATCAACTTTGTTTTACCGGACAATCCCTATGGGGACACACCGGAACAATACTGCGAGGATATGATCCACGCCGGCTATGAGATTGGAAACCGTGAGCTGGTGCAGGACATGGCCCGGCACACGGTGGAAGGCTATGAGCTGCTGCGGCGCTGGGGCGTCACCTTTGCCCACAACGCCGACGGTTCCATTAAGCTGCGCCACGTCTCAGGCCACACGTATCCCCGTTCTTTATGCCAGACGACAGAGCTGATTGGGGAAGAGATCATGAAGGTCATGCTCCCCAAGCTGGAAGCGGCCGGCGTGAAAATCTACCGCAACTGTCAGGTGGTGGACCTGCTGACGGAGCAGGGTGCGGTGGCCGGCATGACGGTCCGGGAGCAGGGAACGCTCCGCCAGGTCTATGCACCCGTGGTGGTGGCGGCCTGGGGCGGCGCCGGCAATCTGTTGGGCAAGTCTACCTATCCCGGAGACATCCAGGGGAATACCCTGGGAATGGCGAAAAAGGCCGGCGCTGAGATGGTTGACATGGAGTTTATGGAGTTTGAGCCCCTGGTGATTCTGGACCCGCCTGGGGCGGCGGGCGAGCCCTCTCCAACGGCCATGCTGGGCGAGGGCGGGTATCTCCGCAACGCCGAAGGAGAGCGCTTCTTGCTGCGGGTACGGCCCCAGGGCGAGGCGGGGGCCTCCAAATCCCTGATCAACCGGGAGGCTTGGAAAGAAGTCCAGGCGGGAAAGGGAAGCCCCCACGGGGGCGTCTATCTGGACCTGCGGCATGTAGACCGGGCGGTTTTGAAGTCTTATCCCTGGTTTTTTGACCGGCTGATGCGCAGCGGCTGCGACCCCAATGAACAGCAGCTGGAAATTGGTCCCATGGTTCACAGCTTCTCCGGCGGCATCCAGGTAAATCTGGACTACGCCTCCAATGTTCCGGGACTCTACGCTGTAGGCGAGGCCTGCGGCGGTATCCACGGCGCCTGCCGCTGTGCCGGCAACGCCGGCAGCCAGGCAGCCCTCTCCGGCATGCTGTGCGCGGAGGGCATCGCAAGAAACGGTGTGCCGGAAAAGGCACCGCAAGAGCAGCCCGTCACCTATCGGGAGGACCTTGCTGCCCGGGAGCGTCTTCTCCCCAAGGTGCGTGAGATCGGCGCCGGGGCTTTGGGCATCTACCGCAGCGGTAAGGAGCTGGCGGCGGCGGGGGAGGCGCTGGACGCTCTCCTTCAAAGCGGCGAGCTGCGGGCGGACAGCTTCACGGAGCAAAGCGCCCTCTCCATCCGAATGATTTTGCAGGCCGCGCTGAACCGCAGGGAGAGCCGCGGTACCCATAACCGCCTGGATTACCCCGAGATGGACCCCGCCTATGAGCGGGAATTTACGATCTGAACGGCCGTCACGTTTGGACAAGTGAGGTGTCAATGATGAAATATCCTGTGTTGCCCGGGCTGACGCCTGACGGCACCGTGTATGAAAACCCCGCGATGGGAACCGTGGAGGCGATGCTGCCCCCAGGCCCCTACGCAACCGCTCATGCCCCGACCCTGCTGGAGCTTGAAAACGGCGATCTTCTGTGCGCGTGGTTTGCCGGCTCCTACGAGGGCAGCGCCGACGTCAGCGTGATCTGCTCCCGCCTGGAAAAGGGCAGCGGCCGGTGGAGCGAGCCGGTGCTGGTTTCCGGCGATCCCCATCGCAGCGAGCAGAATCCCTCGCTGTTCCTTGCCCCCGGCGGCGAGGTGTGGGCCATGTATACAGCCCAGCTGGACCGCATGGAAGGGAAGGACAACATGCAGTTCACCTCCGTGGTGCGCCGCCAGCGCAGTACCGACGGCGGCCGCACCTGGGGGACCTATGATGTGGTATTCCCGGAGGAGGGCACGTTCTGCCGCCAGCCCATCCAAATCCTCTCCAACGGACGCTGGATTTTCGGTAACTGGATCTGCAGCGACAGTGCCTCCGGTTTGGCGGGGGACCCCTCTGCCTTCCGGCTCTCCGACGACCAGGGAAAAACCTGGCGGCGGGTGGACATGCCAGGCAGCCACGGGCGGGTGCATCCCAACGTGGTGGAGCTGGAGCCGGGACATTTGGCGGCGTTTATGCGCAGCCGCGCGGCGGACTTCATTTACCGCAGCGAGTCCTTGGACTATGGCGAGACCTGGTCTGAACCGGTCCCCACGCCGCTGCCCAATAACAACTCCAGCATCAGTGCCGTGAAGCTGAAAAGCGGCCGGATCGCCATTGCCTATAATCCGACTTGTACACCAGAGCCGAAGGCGGACGAGGCCGCATGGCCGGGCCTGCGGTGCCCGGTGGCCGTGGCTCTCTCCGAGGACGGCGGGCTGACGTTCCCCCTGATCCGCCACATGGAGCTGGGGGAGGGCTTTGTAGGGGAGGAGAACTCCACCAACAACCGCCAGTACGAGTACCCCTACCTCATGCAGGGAAAGGATGGAATGCTGCACCTGGCCTTTGCCTATCAGACCCGCCGGGGCGTAAAGTGGATGACATTCTCCGAAGAGGATGTCATCGGACGCAAGCGGGAGCGGGTGGGCGTCTACAATCCCACCGCGGCCAAGGTCCAATAAAACGGTTGCCTGATCCTTAAAAGGTGGCCGTCATCTGTGCAGGGCCGCTTTTGACAGATGGACTCTCCCGGTTCGGGAGGAGAAATGAGGGTTGTGATGAAAAACAGATTTGAGCTGGTTCACGTAGGGATCAATACGGAAAGCCCTGAGAAGGCGCTTCAGCTGGCAGAGCTGTTGAGCGCAATGTTCCATCTGCAGCTGCGCCACGGAAAAAAATCGGAATTTGCCGGAGATTACTTTGAGTGTATGAAGGCTCCGTTCCTGGGCAGCAAGGGCCATATTGCCATGCAGACGGATGATCTGGCCGCCGCCGTGGAGGAGTTGAGAGAAAAGGGCTTTTCCTTTCGGATGGACACCGCCGCCTATACGGAGGAGGGCAGGCTGAAGAATATCTATCTGGATGGAGAGTTTGGCGGTTTCGCCATTCATATTCTGCAGAAGTGACCGCCTGACAACCGGACGCATCCATGCGTTTGAAAAACGAGATAGCCCCTGCGAAAGCTGTGTGCAGGGGGAGAGAACGTCCGCTGTTTGAACCGCTTGTTCAAACGGCGGACGTTTCATGCTCCTGTGTGAAGGTCCGGGCCCAATCAAAGGAGGTCCCGCGCGGCTGCATCATGGAGATTTCCCTGCAAGGGATGCACTCCGGCTGATTTTCTGGCTAAAACGGTCCTTCTGACCGGCACTTGGAACGGCTGTGGGATAGCCGCCGCCAAAGCAGGCAGTGCAAAAGCCCTCCGCGCCGGCTCCGGCCAGCTGGCCGGTATGCTCCAGAGAGAGGTAGCCCAGGGAATCCACGCCGATGATCCGGGCGATCTCCTCCACGGTGTGGCGGGTTGCGATGAGGTCCTCGGCGCTGTCTATGTCCGTCCCGTAATAACACGGCGATACAAAGGGCGGGGCGCTGACCCGCATGTGAATTTCCCGGACCCCCGCACGGCGCAGCAGATCAATCATACGACGGCAGGTAGTGCCCCGGACAATGGAATCATCCACCAGTACCACCCGCTTCCCCTTCACTACGGAACGAATGGGATTCAACTTGAAACTGACGCCATCCTCCCGCAGGGATTGGGTGGGGGCCAAAAAGGTACGGCCCACATACTTGTTTTTGGTGAATCCCAGGGCGTAGGGGATGCCGGATGCGGAGGCATAACCCAGGGCCGCGTCCAGCCCGGAATCCGGCACGCCCACCACCACATCCGCTTCCACGGGATGCTCCTTGGCCAAAAACGCGCCGGCCTGCTGCCGGGCCTGGGTGACGCTGCAGCCGTCTATGACGGAGTCCGGCCGAGCGAAGTAGATGAACTCAAACACGCACAGCCGCCGGGGGACCGTGTCGCAGTGGGAGGCATCGGAGTGAACGCCGTCCCGCCCCACGGTGACGATCTCACCGGGACGGATGTCCCGCTCCAAAACGGCGCCCACTGCGTCCAGGGCGCAGGATTCTGAGGCGAACACCACGGACCCGTCGGGGCGGCGGCCCATACACAAGGGGCGGAACCCATGGGGGTCCCGCACGGCAATCAGCTTGGTGGGAGAGGCAATGACCAGGGAATAAGCGCCCTCCAGATCGTTCATGGCAGAGCGGACAGCTGCCTCAATGGACGGCGTGCGCAGCCGTTCCCGAACCAGAAGGTAGGCGATGACTTCGGAATCCGTGGTGGTGTGGAAAATGGAGCCCTGCTCCTCCAGCATCCGGCGCAGTTCCATGGAGTTGGTGAGGTTCCCGTTGTGGGCAAGGGCCATGCGGCCCTTGAAGTGATTGATCATCAGGGGCTGGGCGTTCAGGGCGGCATCGGAGCCGGTGGTGGCGTAACGGACGTGTCCCACAGCGATTTGGCCGTCTCCAAGGCTTTGCAGCCTTTGCCGGGGAAGTGCCTCGCCTGCCAGCCCCACACCCCGCCAGACAGAGAACACCCCATCGTCGTTCACGGCGATGCCAGCACTCTCCTGGCCGCGGTGCTGGAGGGCAAAGAGCCCGTAATAGGCAAGGGACGCAACATCCGCCGTCTCCGGAGAGAACAGGCCGAACACGCCGCACTCCTCATGTAAATGGCGCTCCCGGCGCAGCACCTTACGTATCATGCTCCGTCATCCGCCGCATCACCTCGGCGTATGCCTCCTCCACGCGGCCCAGGTCCTGGCGAAAACGGTCTTTGTCCAGCTTTTCCTGGGTGCCGCTGTCCCAGAGACGGCAGGTGTCTGGGCTAATCTCATCCGCCAGGACGATGGAGCCGTTCCGCAGGCGGCCAAACTCTAGCTTGAAATCTACCAGAGTGATCCCACAGCCCGCCCAGAATGTCCGCAGCAGCTCGTTTACCCGGAGGGCGAGAGTGCGGATCAAAGTGAGTTCCTCCGGCGCCGCCAGATTCAAGGCCAGGGCGTGGCTGGTGTTCAGCAGAGGGTCCCCCAGGGCGTCGTTCTTATAGGAGAACTCAAAGGTGGGGCAGTCCAATACCACCCCCTCCTCCACGCCATAGCGTTTGGAGAAGGAGCCGGCGGCGATGTTGCGGACAATAACCTCCAGCGGAATCACGCTCACCCGCTTGACCAGGGTCTCTCGTTCATTGAGCTCAGCAATGAAATGGGTGGGAACGCCGTTTTCCTCCAAATAACGCATCAGGCGGTTGCTCATCTGGTTGTTTACGGCGCCCTTGCCGGCAATGCGCCCTTTTTTCAGACCGTTGAAGGCAGTGGCGTCGTCTTTATAGGAGACGATCAGCGACTCCGGGTCGTCGGTCCGGTAGACCCGCTTCGCCTTTCCCTCATACAGCAGCTCTCTTTTTTCCACAGTGATACCTCCTTGTTGATGTTTGACAGCTCACACGCCGCTGCCGCCATAGTTGGATAAGACCCGGGCGGAGGGGTCGTCCACGTCGCAGCCGCGCCAGTCTTTGTTGGGCATCCAGAAGCCGGGGATCATCCGGCTCTGTCCGGGGTAATACCGCTCAAAAAGCTCCCGGTAGAGAAGGGACTCCTTCGTAAAGGGTGGGGAATCAGCGTATTTCCGGACCTTTTGAGAGAATTCCGCGTCCGAATAACGGCTCTCGGCATACGCCTTTAGATCATCCACCATGGAGTGCCCCACTGCGTCCGAAAAGGCTGCCTTTTCCCGAAGGAGGATGTCCCGGGGCAGATAGTCCCCCTCAAAGGCCCGGCGCAGGAGATATTTCCCCTTGCCGTATTGGTTGCGCTTTTTTTCCGGGTCAATGGACATGACATAGCGGACAAAGTCCAGGTCCCCGAAGGGCACCCGGGCCTCCAGAGAGTTCACGGAGATGCAGCGGTCCGCCCGCAGCACGTCGTAGCAGTGGAGCTCCCGGACCCGCTTTTCCGCCTCCTTCTGGAACTCTGCCGCGGAGGGGGCGAAGTCCGTGTACTTGTAGCCGAAGAGCTCGTCGGAGACCTCTCCGGTCAACAGCACCCGGATGTCGGTGGTCTCATGGATGGCCCTGCACACCAGATACATGCCGATACTGGCCCGGATGGTGGTGATGTCATAGGTCCCCAGCAGGGCCACCACCGGCTCCAGAGCGTTCAGAACATCCTGCCGGGTGATGATCACCTCGGTGTGGCTGGCACCGAGATACGCGGCCACCTCCCGCGCGTATTTGAGGTCAATGGCGTCCTCCCGCATGCCGATGGCAAAGGTGCGAATGGGCTCTGGGTGGTTTTTGGCCGCAATGGCGCACACCAGGGAGGAGTCCAGTCCGCCGCTGAGCAAAAAGCCCACCCCGGCGTCGGCCACCAGCCGCTTTTCCACGCTCCGAATCAGCTTTTCCCGGATGTTTTGGCAGATGGTATCCAGATCGTCTGTTACGACATGTTCCACGGCGGTCATGTCCGCGTAGCGGATGAAGCGCCCATCCTGATAGTAGTGCCCGGGGGGGAAGGGGTGAATCTCACCAACCAACCCCACCAGATTTTTGGCCTCGCTGGCAAAGACGATGACGCCACGGCTGTCATAGCCGTAAAACAGCGGCCGGATTCCGATGGGGTCCCGGGCGGCCAGATAGCTGCCTGTCTCCGCGTCAAAGAGGATGCAGGCAAACTCCGCATCCAGCATCCGGAACATCTCCACCCCATACTCCCGGTACAGGGGCAAAAGCACCTCGCAGTCGGAGCCGCTGACAAAGGCGTATTTTCCGGAGAGCTGGCTGCGAATCCGCTCATATCCATAGATTTCACCGTTGCACACCACATAGCTCCCATCCAGGGAGAAGGGCTGCATTCCCTCCGGCGTCAGGCCCATGATGGCAAGGCGGTGGAACCCCAGAAGGCCCATGCCAGTGTCGATGATCCGGCTGTCGTCAGGCCCCCGGGACTTGGTGCGGAAGAACCCCTCGCGGAATGCTTCGTAATCGGCGTCAAGACCGCAATATCCCATGATGGAACACATCTTGTTACCTCCCAACCCAGCGCACCAGATCGCGACGTTGCCGGCTGGTACGCTGAAAAAACTTGATGATGAAATGGCCCGGCTCAGACGGTATCCCTTCACCGCCCTGACCGCCCCCCTCAGCGGACGCTGAAAAGGAGGTCCCCGTAGGTCGGGTAGGGCCAGCAGTCGGAGGCGGTCAGCGTCTCAGCCTCGTCCACGGCGGCCCGCAGGGCCCCCATGGCCGGCAGAACCTCGTCCCGGATGCGGCAGGACACGGCCGCGAAGCCGCTCCCGGCCTGGAGCTCGGCCATGAGCCGTTCCAGTGCGCCGGTCTGTTCGGCAATCCGGTCTGTAAGGCCGGAGAGCCGGCGCACCAGCTCCGTCTCATAGAGGCACGGAAGCTCCGGCGTCAGGGACTTTTTGGCGGCGGCAGCGGAGGCGACCTGGGCGGCATAGCACTCCACCGCAGGCAGGATGTCCCGGCGGGACATATCTACCATCGTGAGGGCCTCAATGCTCACACACTTGCAGTAGTTTTCCAGGGTGATCTCATAGCGAGACTCCAGCTCTGCTTTGGAATAGACCTTCAGCCCGGTGAGCATGTCTACGTTTTTCTTCTCCAGGAGGCAGGGTACGCAGTCCGGCGTTGTGCGCAGATTGGATAGGCCCCGCTTTTCCGCCTCCCGCAGCCAGGCGCCGTCATAGCCGTTGCCGTTGAAGATGATGCGCTTGTGGGTTCGGATGGTGTCCTTGATCAGAGCGTGGATGGCGGCGTCCAGGTCTTCCGCACCCTCCAGACAATCCGCGAACTGCCGGAGGGTGTCCGCCACGGCGCTGTTGAGCATGATGTTGACACAGGCGATGGAGTTGGCGGAGCCCAGCATCCGGAACTCAAACTTGTTGCCTGTGAAGGCGAAGGGGGACGTGCGGTTGCGGTCCGTGGTGTCCCGAAGGAACCGGGGCAGCGCGGGTACGCCCAGCTTCATCCGGGTGCGCTCTGCGCCCTGATAGGGCTCCTCCGCCTCAATGGATTTGAGCACCGCCGTCAGCTCGTCGCCCAGGAAGATAGAGACCACGGCGGGTGGAGCCTCATTGGCGCCCAGCCGGTGATCGTTCCCGGCGGAGGCAACCGATGTGCGCAGAAGGTCCTGGTAGTTATCCACGGCCTGAATCACCGCGCACAAAAACAGCAGGAACTGGGCATTTTCGTGAGGCGTCTCGCCGGGGGAGAGCAGGTTCACGCCGGCGTCCGTGGCCAGGGACCAGTTGTTGTGCTTGCCGGAGCCGTTGACGCCGGCAAAGGGCTTTTCGTGCAGCAGGCACACCATGCCGTGCCGGGCAGCTACGGTCTGCATGAGCTCCATGGTCAGCTGATTGTGGTCGGTTGCCAGGTTGGTGGTGGTGTAAATGGGCGCCAGCTCATGCTGGGCGGGGGCCACCTCGTTGTGCTCGGTTTTGGCCAGGATACCCAGCTTCCACAGCTCTTGATCGAGGTCCTCCATAAAGGCCGCCACCCGGGGCTTGATGGAGCCGAAATAGTGGTCGTCCAGCTCCTGGCCCTTGGGCGGCCGGGCGCCAAAGAGGGTGCGCCCGGTATAGAGGAGGTCCGGACGACGCTTGTAAACCGCGGCGTCCACCAGGAAATACTCCTGTTCCGGCCCCACACAGGTATGGACGCACTTCACACGGTCGTTGCCGAAGCACCGGAGAATCCGCAGGGCCTGGCGGTTCAGGGCCTCCATGGAGCGGAGCAGGGGAGTCTTTTTGTCCAGGGCTTCCCCGCCATAGGAGCAGAAGGCCGTGGGGATATAGAGGGTTTTCCCCTTGACAAAGGCATAGGAGGTGGGGTCCCAGGCAGTGTAGCCCCGGGCCTCAAAGGTGGCCCGCAGCCCACCGGAGGGAAAGGAGGAGGCGTCCGGCTCGCCCTTAATGAGCTCCTTGCCGGAAAACTCCAGAATTACCCGGCCGTCCGGCGCGGGAGTGATGAAGCTGTCGTGCTTTTCCGCCGTGATGCCGGTCATGGGCTGGAACCAGTGGGTGAAGTGGGTGGCGCCCTTTTCCACCGCCCACTCCTTCATGGCCTCCGCCACGGCGTTGGCAACGGAGAGGTCCAGCTTCTCCCCCTCGTCAATGGTCTTTTTCAGCGAGTAGTAGACGTCGGCGGACAGGCGGGCCTTCATCACCCGGTCATCAAACACCATGCTTCCAAAATACTCCGGTACGCGCATTTCACAGTCACCTCACAGAAAAAATAAAACGACGATGGCACGGCAGGGGGAGTTCCCTCTGCGACGCCATCGTCGTGGATGGGGTAACTATACGCCGCTTCCGGCTATCCGTCAATGGAGAATTTTCCAAAAAACGAAACTTTCCGCTGGATTTTTTTGTGAAAGCATGTGTTGACAAGTGCATAACGCCAGCGGTATCATAGACTGCAAGAACAAAGATGTTCCGGCACAGGAGAGGTTTGCCCTCCCGTGCCGGACATCTTTTTTGCTATGCATATGGAACGGGCTGTGTGCCGCCCGGCGGGCATGGCCTGAGACGCGGACCGGGACGGTCCAGCAGAGCCTGTGGTGCGCTTCGGGCGCACGAGGCTGGATTCCATCAAAAGGATGTGTGGATATGAGATTACTGGAAGGTCAAGTGCGGATTCCCTCCGGCTGCGCCGTCTCCGCCGTCATCTCCCGGGAGGGCAGGCGTATGAGCGGCCAAAGAGTCATTGAGAGCATGAAACCCATGCATGACCGCTCCAACGGACTGGGTGGCGGCTTTGCCGGGTATGGCATCTATCCTGAATACCGGGATTTGTTTGCCCTGCATCTCTTTTTCCGGGACAATAGCTGCCGGAAGACCTGCGAGGCGTTTTTGAAGGAGCGCTTCGACGTGGTCTGGGCAGAGGAGATCCCCGTGCGGAAAATGCCCCAGATCACCGATGAGCCGCTGATCTGGCGCTATTTTGCCTCTCCGCTGCGCTCCGCGCTGCGGGCCATGCAGGTGGATGAAAAGGAGTTTGTCGTGCGCGCCGCCATGCGGATCAACCAGGAGCTGACCGGAGCGCATGTGTTTTCCTGCGGCAAAAACATGGGGGTATTCAAGGGCGTTGGCTACCCGGAGGACATCGGGGAATTTTACCGCCTGGGGGAGTACCGGGGCTACTGCTGGACCGCTCATGGACGCTATCCCACCAACACGCCGGGGTGGTGGGGTGGCGCGCATCCCTTCGCCCTGCTGGATTACTCGGTGGTCCATAACGGAGAGATCTCCTCCTATGACGCCAACCGCCGCTTTATGGAGATGTTTGGCTATCAATGCACACTTCAGACGGACACAGAGGTTATCACCTATATGCTGGACTACCTTCTGCGCCGCCAGGGATTGAGCCTGTCCGAGGCTGCGGCTGTGATGGCTGCGCCCTTTTGGAGCACCATTGCCCGCCGCCCGCCGGAGGAGCGGGAGGTGTTGACCTATCTCCGGACCGTGTTTTCCGGCCTGCTGGTAACAGGCCCCTTCTCCATCATCCTGGGCTTCGACGGCGGGCTGATGGCCCTCAATGACCGGCTGAAGCTGCGCGGCATGGTGGTGGGAGAGAAAGAGGACTTAGTTTATGTCGCCAGTGAGGAGGCGGCGATCCGCGCCATCGCGCCGGACGCGGAGAATCTCTACGCCCCCATGGGGGGCGAGCCGGTCATCGTCCGGGTAAAGGAGGGGGCGTACTGATGAAAATACAGGATTTTTATCCGGAGTTCGAGGTGATTCGGAACGACAGCCGCTGCACCCGGTGCCGCCTCTGCGAGCGGCAGTGCGCCAACGGCGTGCACAGCTTTGATGAGAGCCGCCGGCTGATGCTGGCCGACGAGAGCAGATGCGTCAACTGCCAGCGCTGCGTCCTGGTCTGTCCCGTCCGGGCGCTGAAAATTGTCAAAAGCGACTGTGCCCCGCGGGAAAACGCCAACTGGGATGCCGATACCATTCGGGAGGTTTACAAGCAGGCCGCCTCCGGCGGCGTGCTCCTCTCCTCCATGGGCAATCCCAAACCTCTCCCCATCTATTGGGATCGGATTTTGATCAACGCCTCCCAAGTGACCAATCCCTCCATTGACCCGCTGCGTGAGCCGATGGAGACCCGGGTGTTCCTGGGGAAGAAGCCAGACGCCGTGGAGCGGGACCCCTGGGGCCGCCTGGACTGCCGACTGCCGCCACAGCTGGAGCTGAGCATGCCGGTGATGTTCTCCGCCATGAGCTATGGCTCTATCAGCTATAACGCCCACGCCTGCCTTGCCCGGGCGGCGGAGGCGCTGGGCATCTGCTACAACTCCGGTGAGGGCGGCCTCCACGAAGATTTTTACCGCTACGGAGCCAATACCGTGGTACAGGTGGCGTCCGGCCGATTCGGCGTGCACAAGGAGTACCTGAAGGCCGGCGCGGCCATTGAGATCAAAATGGGCCAGGGAGCCAAGCCCGGCATCGGCGGGCACCTGCCGGGGGCCAAGATCGTAGGGGATGTGTCCCGCACCCGGATGGTGCCGGAGGGCTCCGACGCGATCTCTCCCGCGCCCCACCACGACATCTACTCCATTGAGGACTTGCGGCAGCTGGTATGCTCCTTGAAGGAAGCGACGGAATATCGCAAGCCCGTCATTGTCAAGGTGGCCGCCGTCCACAACATCGCGGCCATCGCCAGCGGCATTGCCCGCAGTGGGGCGGACATCATCGCCATTGACGGTTTCCGGGGCGGCACCGGCGCGGCGCCCACCCGTATTCGCGACCATGTGGGGATTCCTGTAGAACTGGCGCTGGCGGCGGTGGACCAACGGCTGAGGGACGAGGGCATCCGCAACCAGGTTTCTATCCTGGCCGGGGGCAGCATCCGCAGCTCCGCGGACGTCATCAAGGCGGTGGCCCTGGGAGCGGACGCCTGTTATGTGGCAACAGCCGCGCTGCTGGCGCTGGGATGCCATCTGTGCCGCACCTGCCAGAGCGGCCGGTGTAACTGGGGGATTGCCACCCAGCGCCCGGAGCTGGTGGCCCGGCTGGACCCGGAGGAGGGCAGCCGCCGCCTCATCAACCTGATGACCGCCTGGAACAACGAGATCAAGGAGTTCATGGGTGGCATGGGCATCAATTCCATTGAGGCGCTGCGCGGAAACCGAATGATGCTCCGGGGGCTGGGGCTCACGGACCGGGAGCTTCAGGTCCTGGGAATTGCTCACGCCGGGGAATAGGCATCTTTTTCTTGAAATTACGCGGAGGTATGGTACTATGTTAATCAATGCATCCTCTCTTAGCTATCAGGCGCTGAACGAAGCCATCCGAAAGGGCGGCATTGAGTGCCGGATCGAGGGCTGCCTGGGCCAGAGATTCATCGCCGCCGGCATGGACAGCCGCCGGATTTCCATTGACGGAATTCCCGGAAATGCCCTGGGCGCCTATCTCAACGGAGCGAACATTGAGGTAAACGGCAACGCCCAGGACGCGGTGGGCGATACTATGAATGCCGGGACCATTGTGGTTCATGGCAATGTGGGCGACGCGGCGGGCTACGCCATGCGGGGCGGAGCCATCTATATCCAGGGCAATGCCGGCTACCGTGCGGGCGTGCATATGAAAGCCTACGGAGACCGGCTGCCCATGATCGTGATCGGAGGCAGGGCCGGCAGCTTCCTGGGAGAGTATCAGGCCGGCGGTGTGATTGTGGTGTTGGGGCTCCACGCCGGGGAACAACCCATTGTTGGGAATTTCCCCTGTACCGGGATGCACGGCGGCAAGGTGTTTCTCCGCTCTGACTGCCGGGATGTGCGCTTTCCGGACCAGGTGACGGCCCGCCCCGCCCCGCCGGGGGAACTGGAGCCCCTTTACCCTGTGCTGGAGCGGTTTTGTGAGCTGTTCGGAGAGGATGTGGAGGAACTTTTGGACGTGCCGTTCACAGTGGCTACTCCGGACTCCAGCACGCCGTACCGCCAGATGTATGTTGCAAATTGATCAAAAGAAAGCAGGTGCGCCATGAAGTACACAGCTGATGAGGTCATCCAGTTTGTGGAGGAGGAGAACGTCAAATTTATCCGTCTGGCCTTTTGTGATATCTATGGGCGGCAGAAAAACATCTCTATTATGCCGGGAGAGCTCCGGCGGGCCTTTTCTGACGGCATGGCCTTTGACGCCTCGGCAATTGCCGGCTTCGGCGGCGCGGTGCGCTCGGACTTATTTTTGCGGCCGGACCCCTCCACACTTACCGGGCTTCCCTGGCGGCCGGAAAACGGCCGGGTGGTACGGATGTTCTGTGACATCACAAGGCCGGACGGCAGGGTATTTGAGGCCGACACCCGTCATCTTTTGAAGGTGGCTGTGGAGGACGCCCAGGCGGCGGGATACCGCTTTTCCTTTGGCGCTGAGATGGAATTCTATCTCTTCAAGACGGATGAGCATGGTGAGCCCACCAGGGAGCCTTACGACCACGCGGGCTATATGGATATCGCTCCGGACGACAGAGGGGAAAACATCCGCAGAGAGATTTGCCTGACGCTGGAGCAGATGGGCATCCGCCCGGAGAGCTCCCACCACGAGGAGGGCCCCGGTCAAAACGAGATTGACTTTCGCTATTCCGATCCCCTGACTGCAGCGGATAACGCGGTTACGTTCCGATCTGTGGTGCAGACCATTGCCGCCCGCAGCGGGCTCTGGGCGGATTTCTCTCCCAAGCCACTGAGCGACGCGCCCGGCAGCGGGCTGCATATCAACCTCTCCGTCCACGGCGGTGTGGACACAGAGCCGCAGGTCATCGCGGGACTGCTGCGGCACGCCTATGATATCACAGCGTTTTTAAATCCCAGCAGGGAGTCCTATTTGCGGCTTGGCAGCAGGAAAGCGCCCGGCTTTATCACCTGGTCTTCTCAAAACCGGTCCCAGCTCATCCGGGTACCAGCCGCGGAGGGAGAATACCGCCGGGTGGAGCTGCGGTCCCCAGATCCAACCGCCAATCCCTATATCGCGTTTGCGCTGCTGATCTATGCGGTTCTAGATGGTTTTCACCGCAGGCTTCCCCTGCCGCCCAGCACGGATTTGAATCTCTACGAGGCGCCAGCGGAGCAGTTGGCGGGTTTTCGCCGTCTGCCAGCGTCCTTCGAGGAGGCGCGGGCGGCAGCGGCATCCAGCGCCTTTGTGCGGGAACACCTGCCCGCCGCTGTGCTGGAGGCTTACAGCGGGGAGTGAATACCGCGCGTTCTCAGTGGAAGGGGGGAGGCGGCCCATGGTATTTCAAGAGCGTACATACAGCGTGCTGCTGGTGTCCGCGGGAGGAAAATTTAACCAGACAGTTTCCGGGCTGCTGCCTCCCACCCATTTTGGGCCGGTCAGGATTGTAAAAAGCTCCGATGAGGCTCGCAGGACTTTGGTGAGTACCAGCTATGATATGGTGCTGATTAACGCACCTTTGCCGGATGACCTGGGCGTGCAGCTGGCAATCAGCATCTGCGGCCGCAGTGACGCCGGAGTTTTACTGTTTGTCAAAAACGAGGTGTTTCAGGAGGTCTATGACAAGGTCACGGAGCACGGCGTGCTGACGCTTTCCAAGCCGACCTCCACACAGCTGGTGCTTCAATCCGTGCGGGACCTGTGTGCCCTGCGGGAGCGCCTTCGGAAAATGGAGGAGAAGCATGCCTCTATTGAAGAGAAGATGCAGGAAATCCGTCTGGCCAACCGAGCCAAATGGGCACTGATCCAGTGCCTGGGCATGTCGGAAGAGGCCGCGCACCACTATCTTGAAAAACAGGCCATGGATCACCGCATTTCCAGGCGGGAAGCGGCGATCCGGGTGCTGGCTACCTATCAGCCGCAGGAGCCACAGGACTGAGGGAGGACTCAACGCTGTTGGAACCGGGCAGGGGCGCGCTGCGGAGTAGAGATCTGGGCCGTGCGGATTTCGCATGGTACGGTTCATCCATTTTTCCTGGAACAGAGGTAGATGCTTTCAGAGGACGGAGGTTCTTAAAATTGGCAGCCTGCCTGCGCCTGGAAACAGGCAGGCTCCTGATACACGTCAACGAGGGAGGGCTGATGCCCTCCCTCGTTGATCTTGTTTTCCACCGCATACACAGGAGCTCAGGCCCAGCGCAGCGCCGCCTCCTCACCCAGCGGCAGAATATTGCTGTGGATCGCGCGGAGCCGGGGTGTAATGCTTTGGTCCACATGCATGTGACCGAAGTACCATGTTTTGAATCTGGGCGCCACCTCCATGAGCCGATACCAGGCGTCAAACAGTGCCGGCAAGTGGTAATCCGGGTCAATTTCCTTAGAGCGGGCAATAAATGCCCGGGCAAATAAGGGCGTTTCATGGGTGATTACATAGTCGATACGGTCAAGATTCTGCATAAGCTGACGCTGTCCGTACGCAATTTCTTCGGAGCTTGGCTCTTCCTCCGGCCACCAGTTGGTACCCGCCTTTTTCCACCAGCTGGAGCCGGTTTCTGTGCGGTCCACATCCACGGAACGGGCCCCGCCAAAGGTAAAAATCGTAGTCCCATCGATGGAGTAGAGCTCGCCGCGCATCAAATGGTACACCCGCTCATCCACACGGTGGACCCTTCCGCCGTTCCACAGCTGTACCCCCATACTGTTGAGAAGCGCATGGTTTTCATGATTCCCGTCCACAAATGCAACGGTGCCGGGGAAAAGCTGCTGCAGGGTTGTGAGGGGGGAGGAGTCGTGCTCTCTCCAGACATAACCCGCATCGCCCGCGATCAGCAGAATGTCTGCCGGGGTCAGTTCATTCCTTTGGGCCAGTCCAAAAAAGGGCACCAAACTTCCGTGCTTGTCTCCTGTGATAAAAATTCTTCCAGTCATGCGGATTCCTTACATGGTATCTGAATTTTGATAGTGATATACACCGTTGCGCTCCATTCTGGACACCTTGCCGGAGCCATACAGATATTGCAGATGGGAGATGGCCTCCCCGGTGGCAAACCACTTCTGCGGGGCGGGAAATTCCTCCCAGTTCTTACAGTCGATTTCCCAGGTCATATCCCGGGCGACCGTATAAGCGGTTTTCCACTCGCTGCCCAAAATCCGCTGTACCTCTGCAAGCCGCTCCTGATGGTGCCGATATAGCTCCTGGATGCGGGCATACATGTTTTCAACCGGCGTCCCATGGGCGGTCAGCAGCGTTTGGACGTCCAGCTTTTCCACCTTTTGAAGGCTGGCGAGATAGTCCTGCAGCGGATTTTCCGTGCTCAACTCAATACAGATATTGGGTGTGATGGTGCCGAGAATGTGGTCGCCGCAGAAGAGGAGTTTCTTCTCGGCGTCATAGAGGCACATATGCCCCGGCGTATGCCCCGGCGTCTCCACAGCCTGTAGACTGTAGCCGCCGTAATGCAGCACGTCGCCCTCCTGGACATAGGTAAAATTCACCCGGGTGTCCTGGCAGTATTTTCTGCCCGGATGGATGTCGGTATTCCGGCCAAAGGTGGCCTTGGGAAACCCATATTTGATAAACAGATCATCCAGCATGCGCCAGTAAAGATTGCCGGTCTCAAAGTTGATCAGCTCCCCATCTGTTTCACCGGCATAAATCGTGCTGTTCTCCCTGGCAAACTTGCCGATCAGCCCGCAGTGGTCTGAATGAAGATGTGTGATAAAGAGATCGGTTTCCTGGATGCCAAGCTCTTCAAAGGCACTTTGCAGCGCCTCCTCACACTCCGGGCGGTTGAAGCCGGTATCAATGAGCAAATTCTTCTCGCCCGTGATGATGTAGGCATTGATATCCCGCAGGGGGTTGTTGGGCAGCGGCACCGTTTTTCTGTAGATGTTCTCAGCTACTTTTGTCAGCATACAGCGTTCCTCCCGTTGTCCGTTTCCATCGGATGTTGTGGTTGATCTGACACGCTCTGGCCCGGGAACGGCTCCGAAGGCCCCGCAAAGCCCCGGCTGTACAGCTCCTGGAAAGCAGGGGGTATACCCGGACCATTTGTGCGCGGAGAGCGGACCTCTGCCCCATATGCAGAAAGGAAACGGCCATCATCCCGGCTATAACAGCGGAAGCCGCTGTCCCATATGCATTTGCGGCGGCAAAGAGCGCTTTCACGGCAAGCGGTCATAATGAAATGATCATACCATAACATCAGACTGTTCGCAAGAGCCGGTATCTTTGCCGTCCGTTCGGTGCCGCTGAAAGGAGGGATTTGAATCCTCGTAGGGACAGCTTGCATTTCATATGGAGTGCGCAAAAATGAAAGCCGGCCTGCTGCGGTGTGAAACCACGATACTGCGCAGAGGATAGAGACAGGGAAAAACGAGCATTTCCAGCAGATATTTTTCTGTGAAAGCAGCCCTCCCCCAGTTTGCCGACAGAT
>ENA-UESI01000196-UESI01000196.1-human-gut-metagenome-genome-assembly--contig:-NODE-196-length-54230-cov-8.489354_pt1 | contig 54230 bp, 42 predicted proteins | sample MGYA00243005_ERZ508006 | MGnify/ENA primary metagenome ERZ508006 (study PRJEB26167, sample SAMN06115436) | human gut metagenome | host: Homo sapiens | place: China:Shandong | collected 2015-06-10... | reverse complement strand
CATATAGCTCATGAATAACGGATTTCAGATACCGCCCCCTTCCAGTTCGTTTATTTTTTTTAGGCGCACGATTTCTGTTTCCTGTTTTAGGAGTTCTATTTTCAGAAGTTCTATTTTATATTCTAACGTTTCTTCTCTGGTAAGAACCTTACGTTTCGAGTATCTGGCTAATGGATTACCTGGTTTCTTCTTATTCTCAAGAGCTGCTGTTCCGTTGTTTAAATATTGACGTCTCCACTTAGCGATTAATGAATATGCAATACCTGTTTCTTTTCCCAACAGTTTAACTGATTCTCCGTCTAAATTTCGTTTGACTAATGTTAATTTTTCTTCTTGTGAGTGATATTTATTCTTCCCGCCCTTTGGCCTGCCCATTTTCACCAACTCCTTTATTTTTTATCTTAACATAACAAAAGATGGTAGACACTTTTTTGTGTCTACCATCTTTATACCACTTCAACGCGATGTACGGTGTTTTTATTGCTTTATAACTTGTTTTTAGGGTTCGGACGTTGTTTAAAGCAATGATAGCTGCAGTAATACTGCCGCCGCCGACCCGCCAGTGCCGTATAAACATGGTAGGTTTTGTTGCAGGAAAATTCTTTGCCGCAGATCGGGCAGACTTCCAGCAGGCTTTTTAACGGACTTCCCGAAGCACTATTGGTACTGCTGTTTATCGCACTGCTGAAAACTTCCTCATCTTTTTTCATAAATATCACTCCTGCCCTGCTCCATTTACCAAGTTTGCTCATACTTGTTTTTTTATATTACAAGTTATACTTTTTGTTATATATTTAATGATTTTATATAATTTTTTTAGTACGACTCATTATAATACTTTGAAGCATTTCCTGCAAGATTTTTTACTGTATAATTTAGATTTTATTTTCCAAGCCTGACTTGTACCGTCTTCCAGTCTTTTTTACATACAGCCGGCTGCAGATAAAAGAAGTGAAAGGTATCGTAAACAGGATGCCAAAGCTGCCGATAACGGCCTGCAGTATCTCCACTACCACCATCTCCTTATTCAGCAGATACAGCAAAGAATGATTATAAGCGAAAAACAGTAAAACTATCGTCAGCGAACCACCAATGTAAGCCAGGATCAGCGTGTTGGACATCATACCCAAAATATCACGGCCGATATTATTGCCGGCCTGCAGCAGCATTTTCCTTGTCGGCGCAGTACTGGTAGCCGCCAGCTCATTCAGAGCCGAAGCTATGTCCATCGCTACGTCCATGATCGCTCCCAGCGCGCCGATGATGATCGCACTAAACACAATCGCTTTCAAATCGATTGGATCAGCAGGATTCAGAAATAAAAGGTACATGGAATCCTCATCCACCAGTCCCGTCAGCTGCAAAAAGCTGTCGGCAGCTACACTGATCAACGCCGCAATGACCAAACCGCCGATACAGCCTAAAATAGTTGCGATAGTTTTTCTGTTGATCCCATTCACCAGCAGCAGATTCGTCACAATAATAAAAGCGCAGGTCAAAATCGTCCAGCAATACACATTCTTTCCTGAAATGATCGCCGGCACAAAAACCGCAAAGATAGACAGACAGCAAAAAATCAGGGAAATCAGCGTATTTACGCCCTGCATCCGTCCAAAAGCAATAATACTCAGAGCAAAAACAGCAAACAGCCACATCAGCACATTGCTGCGCAGATGCTCAGCATAGCTCCAGGCACCATGCCCTTTCTGGTCTGGCAGCAACAGTACCTTATCGCCTGCGGCAACGTCACGCCCGGCAGCAAAGCTGCCCGATTTATTCTGTATAGCTGTTACTTTAGCCCCCTGCTGACTGCCTGATAATAATTCAGCCTCAAATTTTATCTGTTGAAATTTAGCCCCCGTCTCTGCCGGCAAAAGCTTTAGAACCCTTGCCTCGATAACGTCAGTAGAAGCTTTTTCTTTAAAAAAGCTTAATCCCTGCGTAGCAAAATAATGGCCTGCCGCCAGATACAGCAAAGCAAGAACAATCGTCACGAAATAAACAATTTTATTTTTCAAGGTACACCCTCCAAAATTTATTTATGATAAATTTTGGCAGTTCTCAATTATCAAGACGTACTTTCAAACCAATCAAAGTCAGCTTTGGCAGACTGACAGATACGGTCTTCTTGCCCGTATTGCCAACCAGCAATAACAAGCTTAACAGCAGCGGCAGCAGTGCCGGCAGCACATAATTATGGCAGCTGCTGATAACGCTGAGCGTCAGACATACCGGACAATCCACCCCGCTGCAGTCATGTCCGTGACTGGACTCTACATATAAAGGATTGCAGACAGCACCGGCGATAATGACCAGTAAAAGCAGCAGCGCTGTCAGAAATCTATAATTTCTTTGTTTTAAAGACATGGCTCTCACTCTCAAAACAATATTCTGCTTTTCTATAACCATTACTATATCACAAAACGCGCCGCCAACTTGTGAACTCTTTTACCATTTTCAGACTCCAGATATAGAAAAACAGGCCCGCTGTAACGCGGACCTGTCTTATGGGGAATATTTTCAAACAGGATAAGGGGTTTGTCTCAACCTGTTGAAAAGCAGATAAATCATACTTAGAACGTCCAGCGGGCACCGGCATTCCATTGCCAGTCTTTCTTAAAGTCACTGCCGGTACTGCGTTCTATATCAAAATAGATATGGTTATTTTTGCCGGTTTTAAAAGCAGCGCCGATACCGTATTCAAACCAGGTATCATCAAAATTCTCACTGACTCTGACCCTGCCGCTGCTGTCCGTCAGCGTTGTTTCATAGCCGCCGCCAAATTCGTGCAGCAGGTTGGCTTTGGCATAAACGATGCCTTTAGAGCCAACTTCCTTACCAAGATTAAAGCCGATACGCCCGACAGCGCTTTTGATCCCGCTTTGGCTCACTTCGATACCATTGCTGGTCCGATAATTATCGCCGCCCAGATAACCCAGAGTAAATTGGGCCTGTGGTTCGATATACCAGCCCTTATCCAGATTCTTCTTCCGGCCGTATTCCGCGCTCAGCGCAACGCCGGTATTCTCTATTGACCCGGTGATTTTATTGTTGGCAGTATCATAGACTTTAAAATCATTATCCATATGGCTGAATTTAAGTACCACATCCAGATAGTGGCCTTTATTGCCGAGCTCCGTATTATAGAAACTGATCGCTTTGCTGCTGTTGTCGCCGCTGCCGCTTTGATAACTACTGCTGCCGTCTGTATAGCTGATCGCCGCGCCCTGATAACGTGTTTTCGTCGCGGTCTTTTTCGTCAGCTCATCATAACCCAGTTCATAGGTTGTATATTTATTTTCAAAAGCAAACTTGCCGTCACGCCCGATCTTACTGCCCTTGACCCTGAACCAGGCGCCTTTTTCGTCAGCGCCGTTGTGGCGCAGCTCGCCCATGCGTTTCAGTAATTTGTCATTTTCATTACGCCAAGTATGGTAATTGAGCGCTCCCGCAGCTGTAACAGTTTCTACACTCGTCGTCGGTTTGTCGAGAGTGATGATTTTATCCAGATACCAGTCAGTGGCATAGCCGGCCGTGGCGCTGGCCTGATGTGCCAGATCGTAATGGGTATAAAACAAAGTACCCTCGCGGTCATGGGCCGTAAAAACACCGCTGCCGTTGACGCTGGCCAGTACCAGCCCTATACCTTCCGTGCTGCCCTCCTGCGGTACATACTCATCCTTCTGATAAATATCAATAGCCTGCGTCCCGCTGAAATCATCAGTGATATACAATTTGTCACTCTCCATACTTCTAACGTCGATATCCATTTTAAAAATACCGCCGCTGCCGGCAAGATTCGCCGCCGTCAAATTACTGTAGCGGTTCTTATCGGCCCGCAGATCGACGATACCGTCAGTGATATTCAGATCAGTCGCCCAGGAGCTGCCAGTCATATTCCAGACAGCGCTGTTGCTGATATCAAAATTTACTTCCCCGTTACCGTTGATATAACTGGCTGCCGTCAGATAAGACGTATTCGTGTGCATATTCATATTTACAACGCCGCCGTTATAGCCGCCTACATCGCCCACGACCTGCACCTCGCCGCTGCCGCTCGAGTTTACGTCGATCTTGCTGTCCGTGCCACTGGCAAATAAAGACCAGGTAACTGCGTCATTATCATTCATAAACAACCCTTTAGCGATATCGGCTTGGCCGCCGTTGCGCACATCAAAGCCATAAAGGTAATCGGCACTGCTGCCAGCAGTCGAAATAGTCAGGTCATCGTTAAATTCAGCTTTGGTAGGATCACCTGCAGCGCCATAAACGTAAACCGCGCCAGCTGTATCGATACCATTTTTGACAATGATATTCGTTTTACCGTTGAACTGAGCCTGGCTCCGATTCCAAAGATACAGTGCTGTATTGTCATAACCGCCGTTACTTTCCAAAATAAAATCCTGATTGGCCACTAAATGTGAATCTTTAGTCAGCGAAACAGTTTTCAGCCAATAGCTGTCCTGCCAGTATTCAAACTTGGTTCCTTCGTTGACCCAATGGCCGGGAGCTGTACCCTGCGCAGTCAGATTCTGCCCTACCAGCAGAGCATCATTATTAAAAGTAATATCTGTCCGTTGCACATCGATCGCCTTGCCGCCAATGATCTCACCATAAATATTACCCTCGCTGGCGTCATCGCCGACAGCATAGATAGCAGTCGAGCCGCTGCCGGCAAACTCAATCGAATTATGATTACTGATATCTGTATCCAAAGCCTCGATCCCTGATTCCCCTTTAAAAACGATAGAATCAGCTTCGAATTTCGCCGTATTATTAACCCCATAAAGGATACTGTTATTCCCGCTTGTATAAGAAAACTCCAGAGCCGTTTCACTGGTCTCTATCAAGATATTATCCGCCTTAACATTCAGGTCGCTGCCGCCGGACATAGTGATGCCAACACGTCTGTCGATAGAATCCGCACCGGGATACCCTGTAATATTGATCACAAAGTTGCCGCCGTCAAAAGCCAGACTGCCATCATGCAGGCCAATGCCCCGGCGGTGCGTCGACACATGCTGCTGCGGCATCAGGATCGTCAGATCGATCTTATTGCCTCCATCACTTTTAAAATCAAATTTACCGCCGTTATCAGCATATAAACCATAGACATCACTATGGCTGTTAGTTACTTCATTGCTGACAATGATATTGCCTCCGGTAAAAGTCATCACGCCAGAAGAACTCCCTTGTTTGGAAGCATACAAAACTGAGCATCTTGTGCTGTCGTTATTATTGAAGCCTTTCAGCGTCAGCGTTTTACCATCAGCAACGCTGATCTTGACAGCGCCGCTGGAGGTAGTGAATAAAGGCCGCTGAGCTGAACCCGTGTAACCGCTGGCATCCAAAGTCACATCGCCGGCGGTAACGGTATATTCTCCACTGTTCCTTTGCGGAATACTGCTGGTATAATTTCCATTGACCAGTTCTGTTGCCGCCGCAGCTACTGGTGGCATTGCAACGCCAGCCACATGTACCAGCGACAATAATAACAAACTATGCGCAACCCTCTTGCTTAAAGTCTCTTCTTTCATAACTAATATTCCCCCCTTGATTTCCCTGCTCGCTGCAAACTAAACGCATCTATTATTCCTGATACTTAAATAGTTTTTCGCGATATTTTAAAATTAATTGCAATAGAAATTTTATCCTTTTGCATTAATTTAGGTAATGATAGCATATTTGTCCCCCCCCGCAAGACATTTTTGTTTTGTTTGAATTCGCCGGTTTGCTAGTCTTGCAACTGGTAACTTTCAATCAGGTTTTACCCATCACACAGATATAGCAAAAGCACCGCTCTTCCAGCGGTACTTTACTAAAACTCTCCTTAGAAAATTATCCTTTTCATACTGCAACTGCCCTGCAAAAAATCTACTTTTATCGTTTCAGACATAAAAAAAAGAACGCACAGTTTCAACTGTACGTCCTTGATCTTTTTTAATTATCATTATGCATATTCAGCGATCGTCTTATATAAAATATCAACATCTATCGGTTTGGCAATATGACCGTTCATCCCCGCGTCCAGAGCCGCCTGCACATCATCCCTGAAAGCATTGGCCGTCATGGCAATGATCGGTATACTTTGAGCCGCTGCAACGTCAGAATTTCTGATGATCCTGGCTGCTTCATAGCCATTCATTACCGGCATCTGGATATCCATAAAAATCATCAGATATGCAGCCGCCGACTGCTGAAACAGTTCTACTGCTTCCTGTCCGTTGGCTGCATGATCGACCTCCAGATCCACTAACTTCAGCAATTCCACAGCGATTTCTGCATTCAGCTCATTATCTTCGGCCAGCAGCACTTTTTTCCCAGCAAAATCGTATTTTATCTGCTCTCTGCCGGTCTCTCCAGCTGTCAGCTGCCCTTTCTGAGCTACTGTCAGCAGCGTATTATACAGCGACGAGGCAAAAAGCGGCTTGGCAATAAAGGCATTGACGCCGGCCGCACGGGACTGCTGTTCTATTTCCGACCAGTCATAAGCGCTGATAATAATGATCAAAGCCTCCGGTCCCACATATTCGCGTATCCGACGTGCTGTTTCGATACCGTTCAGATCTGGCATACACCAGTCGATAAAGCAGACATCATAGCAGCCCTCTCCATTTTCAAGCGCAGCTTTCACCTTGTCCACAGCTGCAAAGCCACTCAGTACCCAATCCACACAGACACCCATTTTCTGCAGCAGCAGGGTAGCATGCTCACAGCAATCGCGGTCATCATCAACGACCAGTACTTTCAATTCATCCAGAACGGCAGCTTTATTCTCTGCCTGTTCCGGCAGGCCAAAAGGCAGATCAACATTGAATACCGTACCAGTTCCAGGCTCACTCTGCACATCGATCGAGCCATCCATCAGCGCAACCAGATTTTTCGTGATCGCCATTCCCAAACCCGTACCACCGTATTTTTTAGCAACACCGTTGTTCGCCTGTTCAAAAGGCTCGTACAGATTCTTTAAAAATTCCGGCTCCATACCGATCCCGGTATCTTTGATCGTAAAGCGCAGCCAAAGCCGGTCGCCCTGACGGCGCAGCTTCCTGACCTCCAGTCTGACGCTGCCGCCCTTAGGTGTAAATTTGATCGCATTGGACAGCAGATTGATCAGGATCTGATTGACGCGCAGCGGGTCACCAATCAGCAGTTCTTCATCAAAGCCGCTTACCGTCAATTCAAACTTCAGTCCTCTGGCAGCTGCCTGCTGATAATGGATGTCAGTCAAAGACTCGATCACCTTTTTCAGGTCGAAAACTTCGTTATTCACATTTAATTTACCGTCTTCGATCTTGGACATATCCAGTACATCATTGATCAGCATCAGCAGATGCCTGGAAGAAAAGGTTATTTTACTCAGACAGTCCGTAAGCCGTTTCTGATCGTCCAGATAATTGAAGGCAATAGTCGTCATCCCGATGATCGCATTCATCGGCGTCCTGATCTCATGCGACATCCGCGATAAAAAAGACCGTTTGGCATCGTTGGCCTTTTTAGCGCTGTTCAAAGCATCCTGCAGGATCAGCTGATGCTTCAGCAGCAGTTTGTTTTTCTGAAATTCGTTTCTTAACGTATATAACATCAAAAAGACGATCAAAAGTCCGCTCACGCCTGCATAGATAATGGCCCACTTCGTCCGTTCGTCCGTTTCACCTTCAATCATCAGTACCCTTCTGTCAGCAGAAGCCATAACTGTTTTTATAGCTTTTTCCGTTTCCGCCTGCAGAGGTTCGATTTTAACTGCGAAATGTTCCTTGACGCTGCTGTGCTGCACAGCGCCGCTGCGATTACTTTCAAAAAACTCCGCGCTTTGCAGCAGTGCTTTTTCCAAAGCACTCAGTGCCTGTTCCAGAGCTGTCAGATCATAAGGATTCCCCAGATAAACTTCTTTTAAGACCTGCAGTGATTTTTGGTTCTTCGTCTGCGCAGCGACTAAAATCTGCCTGATCTCCGTCAGATTATTTTCCCCATCAGCTAAAAGGATCGGCAAATAAGCCGTCGTCTGTGAGACCACGCCCTGGATCCTGCTCACCTCTGACATGGCTTTATAAGGATGCCCCGCCACATAATCGATCTGCCGGTTGATATGCAGGACCGCTAAAGTCGTCCACAACACATACCACAACATCAAACAGCAGATAGCCACTACACTGACTATCATTCTGTTTTTCTTGAAAAAATCCATTTGCTTATTCCTTTATCTTTAATAAAATTATCTGCATAAAACGAATTTCATTTATATTATAAATATATTTGAATTTTCTTTCTATTATATTGCTATCACCTTATTATGGCAAGGCATTTTTATAATAATTATTATCTTTTTTATAGACAAAGATTTTCCACTCATTTGCAAAAAAACAGGTCAGCTTTTATAGAGCTGACCTGTTTTTACGCCTGCCTGCATCAGGCATTTTCATAATACCGTATCACCTTGATGCGCCGCATTCTCTTATCATTCGCTTTGACTGGTACTTCATCACATTCCGGATCAAGCAGATCTTCCAGCCGGCAGCCGAAAATACTGCGCAGTTTCAACAGCAGCTTTAAGCTGCCTGGGACCCTGCCATTTTCAATATTACTCAGGTGGGTCTGCGTAATATCCAGCATTTCTGCCAAAGCTGTCTGCTGGATACCCTGTTTTACTCTCCTGACTTTGATTTCATTACCTATTTTTTTCAAATCGAGATTTTGCATATTTGCCCCACCGCTTTCTTCAAAAAATCTGTTGACAGAGCCTTAGTCAAGATAGCGAATAACTTTGACCCGTTTTTTTCGGGCTTTGTTTTCTTCTTCCAAACACAGCAGCTCATCGATAGTACAGCCCAAAATACTTTTCAGCTGTAGCAGCAGTTCCAGACTGAGCATGGCGCGACCAACCTCGACATTACTCATATGCGTTTGCGAAATGCCTAACTTTTCCGCCATCGCTGTCTGCGAGATCAGCTTCTGCATCCTTCTCACTTTGATATTCATCCCTATTTTTTTTCTGTCTAAAGTTTCCATTTTTACTCCTTACTGTGTACGTATGCATATAGCTGGTTTTAAAAAAATATATCCTGCATCTTACACTTTTTATATTTCAAATTTCATCATAATTGCAAACTCTGCACCAATATTTTTAATGTTTAATTATTTTGCCAATTAAATTAAGTATATTTTATTGTTTTTATTATAGCATTTATTAAAAATCAGCACAATATCTTGTTTAAAAATGTTAACAGGAGCCGTTTTTAATAATCCTTTAAACTTTTCCATATTTTTACAAAGCTAATCTTATAACCATTAATAAAATTATACTTTTTATTGTTTTATATTTATAATTTCATTTTTTAAAAACAACAAAATATTTTAAAATTATATTTTATTGTTTTTTTCAAACCAGTAAATTTACTATATGTTTTGCTGTAAATGTTTATGTTATAATTTACTTGTAATATTTTCGAAGGGATATTGGCGATGTTAAGCAAAAATACGTTGTTTGAATTTCTTTATCAAAATTTACATGACCAGATTACCTGCGGACACTTTAAAAACGGCGACACTTTACCCTCTATGCCGCAGCTATCGGCCATTTATAATGTCGGTATCCGTACGGTCAAAGACGTTTTAGCTAAATTGAAAGCTGAAGGACTGATCGAAACCACAGAACGCAAACCGGCCCGGATCATTTACCGTCCTGTACCAAACAGCGGCTCGCGCAGCTATGCCGAAAATCTGCTCCGACGTCAGAACTCACTGGCCGAAGTTTATCAGACCATGGGACTTATTTTACCGCCGCTGTTTTATTTTACGGCTGTACATGGTGATCTCAAAAAACTTCCCAGTTACCAGAAGCTGCTCAAGAAAATCAACAGTACGGACACTGCTGCTCTTGACGCAGTTTTTTCATCTCTGTTGAACGAACTGCTGCGCAGCTCCAATAATCTACTATATAACGATTTATATAACAGTCTGAAAACATACTCCCAGCTTACTCTGGCCACTCCTAAAAATCTGCTGCTCAAGTATGATCAGGAAGATTTCCGGCAGCTGCTGGCCGCTCTGCTAAGCAAGGATTACCAGCTTATCAACAAATGTTTCAATGATATGTGCCTTGATTTTTCGGCCTCTGTCACAAAATATATCCAAAAATTAAGCAGAAAATATCAGCTTTCAGACACTATCACGCCTGTTTATGATTACAGCTGGAGTGCGGAAAAAGGGCGCGATCACTACTATACACAGATAGCGCGCGACCTGATCGACAAGATCGCCGCCAACATCTATGAACCCGGCACCTTTTTACCCTACGAAGCAGAGCTTGCCAAAAACTATAAAGTTTCGGTTTCTACGATCCGCAAATCGCTGGCTCTGCTCAACGAGATCGGTTTTGCCGAAACTATCAATACTAAAGGCACTATCGTCAGACTGCCGCCGACATTCATCACTGCCAACTGTATGCAGAACGAACGGTATAAAAAAGACACGCTGATCTATCTCAGTGCCTTACAGCTGATGTCCGTGATCATCAAACCTGCTGCGGCAGCCGCCTTTGACAAAATCGATCCCCTTACCAAAAAATCCTGGCAGGCAGAATTTGCCCAGCCCGGTAAAATACCTCTGGCCCTGATGGTCAATTCTCTGATCGAGCTTACTGAGCTGCGGCCATTGCAGGCGATCCTGCAGGAAACCAACAAGCTGCTGCACTGGGGTTATTATCTGGCTTTTCACCGACAGAATCTCTATGGAACAACAGATACCCTGTCTAAATATGCCTGGCAGGCTTATCTTTGTCTGGAAGCAAAGGACAGTGAAGGTTTCAGTACTTATTTAGCAATTTGTTTTTCTTATATCCTCGAAACGATCCGTAATTTTATCATGCAGAACGGCCTGCAGGAAGCCGCTAAAATCATTGCGCCTTATAAAATACCCGATTTAAAGAGCCCCTAATAAAAAAATAGACCTGCCATAAGGCAGGTCTATTTTTGGGGAATATCTTCAAACAAGGCGGAGAGGGTTGCAATCTACCTTGCCGAAAATCAGCTTCATAAGTTTTAAATTTAGCAATATTTAAATTCCTAATACTTTAATTTATGTTATTATAGCACATTCTGCCTTTTTTCAAAATAGTTTTTTTAGAAATTTATTTTTACATCAAAAAGCAGCTTCTCCATTTGCAGGAGAAGCTGCTTTTTATATCAGGCAAATACTTTTCCTACCATCCTTTACAGCATGGTGTCATCAAACACGACAAAAACATTTTTACCTTTTTCTTTCGCTTTATACAAAGCCTTATCTGCCTGCTGATATAAATCGTCAAAGGTCAATCCGACAGCAGAATCACAGAACACTATACCAATACTGCAGGAGATCTTCAAGCCTTCCTTAGTGTCGCCTTTGCTGTAAAGGCTGCAGATCTGCTCCGCTTTGGCTAAAGCATTTTCCTTACTGCTAATATCGCACATCAGCACTGCAAATTCATCGCCGCCGATGCGCCCCAGCAGATCCGAGCTGCGGAAGCTGCGTTCAAGGTTAGCCGTAACTTCGCACAGCACCGCATCTCCGAATGCATGGCCCTTACTGTCGTTAACATTCTTGAAATCATCAATGTCGAGCAGGAAAAAGGCATGCTGCCGCTGCGTACCGTCAGCCAAAACTTCATTGACGTATTTTTCAAAGACGGTCCGGTTATAAACACCCGTCAATCCATCACGTTCTGCTTTATGCTGCATCCGCGCGAATTTATTCTGCGTATCGTTGATATCCAGCACATTGCCCAGAACGCGTTTGATCTGCCGCTTATCATCAAACACCACTGCCATATAAAAACGGTACCAGTGATAATCGCCGGCGTTTGTATACAGACGTCCCTGAAAAACAGTTCTGCCAGCCCGTTTCAGTTCCACCAATGCCTTCTGCACAGCAGGCAGGTCTTCCTCATGGAAGTAATGCTTCAAACTGCCGCCATCTTTTTTCGCAATGACCGCCGTCATAAAACCACTCAATTGCTCCAGCACCTGTTTTTCACTATTATTGCCCGACGCGTTACCAACGCTATTTTTAACAACCAAAAATTTACAGGTTTTCAGATCAAATTCAAACATACAGCCTTCCATCAATCCGGCCGTCAGCCGCAGACCTTCGATCTCGGCGTTGATCTGTTTTAAGCGGTCTTTCTCTATCTGCCGCCAGATGTAAATGATCACAATAAAGCACAGGCAAATAAGCAGAAAATATTTTCCCATTGTGTCCCTGGCGATCTTATTCAGCATTTGCTGGTCTGCCAGCAGGCTAGTCCCCGAAACGATCTGGAAGGTATACCAGTCATTGACCTCTGCCGGGGCAAAGGCAACATACTGTGTCTCTCCATTGATATCAGTATAATAAAAGGCGCCGCTCTCTTTATTGTCTATCGCTTTTTGCAGCTGCTGACTGGTCATCGAACAGCCGATAGCATTTTCCTTCAAGAAGCTGTAAAAATTATCATATTTGCCATTGCGGATACCCATAATGACGTCACCGTTGACCTTGGCTATCATCGTGATGCGGTCTTCCTTCATATTCAGCCCGGCCAGCAGCGTCTGGCCTGCAGCATCCAGATCGTAAGCCTCGTGAACAACACCGGCGATCGCGCCGTCCTTATAAAAAGGTTTAGCCAGCACAACTACTTTTTTACCGCTGATCATTGAAATGACCGGCGCTTCGATTACAGTTTCACCTGCCAGAGCCTTTTTATAATAACTGCGTTCCCGAATATCGACTTCACCGCCGTAGCACAGTAAGGTTTTTTCACCGCGGTACGTCAACCCGACACGGGAAAAATGTCCCGTATTGGAAACCGAATTCAGCAGGCTTTCTAATTTGTCATACTGACCCTCATATTGCGGCGCATTTTTAACTATAATATCCAGCAGATCATTCTGACGTTTGATCTCGGTATGCAAAACAACCTTAGTATAATTAGTTGCTTCCAGTAAATAATCATAAGTCTGACGTTCAAGGATCTCCTTTTGGCTGGCACTGAAATTGAACGCAAAAGCAACAGCCATGATCAAAACAGAGATTATGGTTATGACGATCAGTTCACGATGCAGTTTACCCCACATAAAGCTACCTCTTTCTGTATTTTAAGCAACGCCGCTATAATTTCTACAAAATAACATAGTTAATTCATCCGCTATCAATTATAACCTATTTTTTATATTATCGCATTTTTTCTTTTGGCAAACAAATACTCCAGGCTTTATTTTGCCGCTCTGCCTCACCTTATTGACCGGTACCTGTAAACAGCAAAATACCGCTTTCAATGAAAGCGGTATTTTGCCTGTAGGAAGCTATATATGAGATGTAATTGCCGTTAAGGCTCAAACATGGCTGTTAGAAACATCAACAGTTTTATTCATGACATTTGTAAAGAAGGTAACCGGTACCATAGTCTTACCATTAACTAAGATAGGAGCGTTATCCAGCGTAATAGTCTGGCCATTACGTCCATATTGGTTACTGCCAATAGTCATGAAATAGGTTTGATCACCTTTTTCCATTGAAACATTTTGCATACCGGCATCCCAGAAGACCTGGTAATCCATTTTTTCCATCAGCGGACGCAGCGGCAGGTATACTGTATCTTCCTGTACCACAATGGCTTCGTCAGGAGTTAATACCAGCTCTTGCTGATCCATAACGATGGTGCCTGCGCCAAGATGTACTTTGATATCGGCGCTGTTGGCTTTGGCGATCGACCAGCCAAAAATGCCTACCAATAATAAGCAGACCACTACGATTACAGATTTTTTCATTTTAATTGACCTCTTTCCTTTCCTGCTATGCAGGTTTTATTTCTACGGCTTTTATTATATACGCATTTTAGCCTGTGTGAAGTTTTCAATATTTAAATATTGACCGGAAAAAAATTACAGTTTGGTTACAAAACTACATTGTTCATTTCTTTTGATGGCAAAAGAAACGAACCAAAGAAACACCAGCCACGGTGAAAATTTCTATTTAGCTTTGCTAAAAGGCAGCTCCGCGAAACTCGCCTGCCAGCAGGCTCAAACAAGTCACTCCGCTTTTGCCTTTTACGCTGCGCCCATTAACGAAATATTTCACATGTGGCCTTGACCCCATACTTTCGTCAGCTTTATTTCCCAAGCAATATAACCGACGCCCCATAATCAAACGCAGCTTGCCTTTACCCATTATACCTACAATATCCAATCTCTGTTTTAATGTAAATAAAAAAACGACCTTTGTAAGCGTCTAGCTTGGCAAGGTCGTTTTTATGCATAAAATTTTTATTCCGGCAGTTCCTTGACAATGACAAGTACGGGGAAGGCTGCATCAGGAAGATCGCTATGCGCACCGCCGCAGACTTTTTCTTCATAGGCGGCCCGGTCCAGCAAGTCGAAATCTACAATAATATCATCGCTGTAGTATTCCTTAGCCGGTTCAATGTCTGCTTTGCGAATCCCCTGCCAGGCAGATTTCGGCACTTTTGCCGCAAAAAATTCCAAAGTTGAGGATTTGGCGTGGTAAATCTGGATCGCGTCTTCTACAGTATACAACATAACTTTCAACTCCTGTCTTTTTTTAATAAACCGGTTACTGTCAGCTATTGTCAGCAACCCCTGTTCTTGATTCCACTATATCACATAAAGATCAGTGCGTCAAAGTTTTTAATAATAATTATCAATTACTTCATTGAAATTTTTTCCAAAAAAAACAGTCCGCTCAGTATCGAACGGACTGTTTGCCAGCTGCCGTGCGCAGCAGTTATACAGTTTTCAGCTTTCACAATTATTCTTCGAGCGGTTTATCCTGTAAGGCATCGTAGCCTTCCTCACCGGTACGTATCTTGACGACGTTTTCCACGTCGTAGATGAAGATTTTACCATCGCCATATTTACCGGTATACAGCACTTTTTTCGCTGCAGCCACAACAGCATCTACAGGGATCGCTGAAACGATCAGCTCAACTTTGACCTTAGGCAGCAAATGTACGCTGACTTCCGCGCCGCGGTAATATTCAGTATTGCCTTTCTGCAGGCCATAACCCAAAACCTTCGTTACCGTCATGCCTGTGATCCCCAATTTATCCAAAGCATCCTTCAGCATTTCAAACCGCAGCTGCGAGGTAATGATAACGATCTTGGTCATCTTCGGCGTATCTGCCGGCTTGCTAACAGTTGCTGCCGACGCCGCTCCCGTTTCTGCAGTGACATGTGTCACAGTAACGCCCGCCTCTGCTGCTTCTGCGGCACTTACAGCGCCGTGGAAATCTTCCACAGCCGGCATAAAGTCAGCATAGGAGCTGGCCAAGCCATGTTCTTCCATATCCAGGCCGGCGATTTCTTCACGGGTAGTAACGCGCAGGCCGATAGTTTTATCGATGATTTGGAAAACAAACGTCATCACGATACCGATATAAGCGGCAACCGCGATCACGCCCGTTGCCTGCGTCAGCAGCAGATCAGTACCGCCGCCATACAGCAAGCCGCCGTCTACCGCAAAGATACCCACCAGAAGCGTACCCAAAGCGCCGCAGACACCATGTACAGAAATCGCGCCCACCGGATCATCTATTTTGAGCACCTGATCAAAAAATTCTACTGCAAAAACGATCACGATCCCGGCTATAACGCCGATAGCAAAAGAACCAGGCACACTAACTGTGTCGCAGCCTGCAGTGATCGCAACCAGCCCTGCCAGAGCGCCGTTCAGCGTCATCGAAACATCGGGCTTGCCATAACGCAGCCAGGTCAGAAACATCGTCGCCGTTGCTGCGGCGGCAGCCGCCAGATTAGTCGTAACAAAGATCCTGCCCATCGACGTCAAAACATCGTCGCCAGTCGCGCAAACTGTAGAGCCGCCGTTGAAACCAAACCAGCCGAACCAGAGGATGAATACACCCAGAGCACCCAGCGTCAGACTGTGTCCCGGTATGGCATTAACGCTGCCGTCAGCATTATATTTACCAATACGCGGCCCCAGGAGCTTAGCGCCGACAAGCGCTGCTACACCGCCAACCATATGGACCGCAGTCGAACCGGCAAAATCATGGAAGCCCATTTCCGCCAGCCAGCCGCCGCCCCAGATCCAGTGTCCCGAGATCGGATAAATGACCGCGCTGATCAGGATACTGTACATACAGTACACAGAAAACTTCGTCCGCTCGGCCATCGCGCCTGAAACAATAGTCGCGGCCGTCGCACAGAAAACTGTTTGAAAGATAAAAAAGGCCCAGGATGGATAAGAAGCTCCATAATCGTTCTGTACAAAGAAATCAGGCGTACCAAGCAAACCGCCAATATCCGTACCAAACATCAGGCCAAAGCCGATGATCCAGAACACGATACTGCCCAGACACAAGTCCATAAAGTTTTTCATGACGATATTGCCGGCATTTTTCGCTCTGGTAAAACCAGTCTCGACCATGGCAAAGCCAGGCTGCATAAAAAATACCATAAACGCGCCGATCAATACCCAAATCGTATCTGCTGCTACATATTTCTCCATCATAGTCCTCCACATCCAATCATTTTATCTCTATTTTTTATACAAAAAGAAGCGTATCCCTTACGGATACGCTTCTTCGCGTTGTTGACCGTCCCCTGTGCGTCTTTTAGTTATTGACGCCGTACAGCAGCTTGCCATAGGTCGGATATGGCAGATAATCTTCGCCGATCAGTTCTTCGGCCGCATCGGCATAGCTGCGCAGAAGTTCCATTTCTTTCAAAACCGTGTCATGGTAATAATTGGCTTCCGCCTTCATATCGGCGCATTTTTCTACGCCTTTCAGGGCTTTCGCCAGTTTTTCACCGCTGGTATACATTTTAGACGTCAGATCAGAAAGCTTAGACGCCAGCTCAGCCTCAAAACAGCTCTTGATACCCAGTGCTTTTTTGGCCGTAGCGCTGCCCAGCAGATCATTAGTATAAGCAACTGCTGCCGGCAGGATATCCTTATGCAGCATATCCAGCATGGTCAAAGCTTCGATGTTGATCGTTTTGGCATATTTTTCCAGCATGATCTCCACCCTGGAATGCACCTCGGTCGCGGTAAAAATACCATGTTTGACAAACAGGTCGATATTCTTCTTTGCTTCCATATAAGGCAGTGCTTCCGGCGTGGATTTAAGATTGAGAAGCCCCCTCGATTTGGCCTCTTTGACCCATGCGTCCGTATAGCCGTCACCGTTGAACACGATGCGTTTATGCTTGACGATGGTTTCTTTGATCAATTTCTTCATAGCAGCCTCTTTATCGGCTGCCTTTTCTAATTTATCTGCAAATTGCTCCAAAGCTTCAGCAACGATAGTATTGAGGACGATATTGGGTCCGGCGATCGAAAACTCGCTGCCCAGCATTCTGAACTCAAATTTGTTGCCGGTAAAAGCAAACGGAGACGTGCGGTTTCTATCCGTATTATCCTTGGTCAATGCCGGGATAATATCGCCGCTCAGCTTCAGCAGAGCAGCCGCATCAGGATTGTATTTTTTCCCTTTTTCGATAGCCTCCAGAATATTGGTCAGCTCTGTACCCAGGAAAACCGAAACAATCGCCGGAGGTGCTTCGTTCGCGCCGAGACGATGATCGTTGCCGGCGCTGGCTACGCTCACGCGCAGCAGGTCCTGATATTCATCAACAGCCTTGATAATGGCTGCAAGAAACAGTAAGAAACGGGTATTTTTATGCGGCTCTTTACCGGGGCTCAGCAAATTATCACCTTCGGCCGTAGCAATAGACCAGTTATTATGCTTGCCGCTGCCGTTGACGCCTGCAAAAGGCTTCTCATGCAGCAGGCACACCAGTCCGTGCCGCAGGGCCACGCGCTTCATAAATTCCATAGTCAGCTGATTGTGGTCCGAAGCCACATTGGTAGTAGTAAAGATCGGCGCCAGCTCATGCTGCGCCGGAGCTACTTCGTTATGCTCCGTTTTTGCCAGCACGCCCAGCTTCCACAGCTCTTCATCCAGCTCTTTCATAAAGGCCAGCACACGCGGTTTGATGATCCCAAAATAATGGTCTTCCATCTCCTGCCCTTTGGGTACCTTGGCACCAAATAAAGTACGGCCGGTATAAATCAAATCTCTGCGCTGCTCCCACATATCCTTATCGACCAGAAAATATTCCTGTTCCGGCCCTACTGTCGTCACTACCTTCTCGGTAGTTTCCCCAAACAGTGCCAGAATACGTTTGGCTGCTTTGTCTACACAGCACATCGAACGCAGCAGCGGCGCTTTTTTATCCAGTACTTCACCGGTATAGGAACAAAACGCAGTCGGGATACATAAACAGCCATCCTTAATAAAAGCATAAGAGGTCGGGTCCCAGGCAGTGTAACCGCGGGCTTCAAAAGTAGCGCGCAGCCCGCCGGACGGAAAACTGGAGGCATCAGGCTCGCCCTGGATCAATTCCTTACCGGAGAAATCCATAATAACACGGCCATCGGCAGTCGGAGCAATAAAGCTTTCATGCTTCTCGGCCGTAATGCCGGTCATCGGCTGGAACCAGTGCGTAAAGTGGGTCGCGCCATGCTCCAAAGCCCAATCCTTCATCGCGTTGGCAATGATATTAGCGATCGGCAGATCCAGCGCTTCGCCTTTTAAGACAGCATTTTTGAACGTCTTGTAGGTAGCCGTCGGCAGGCGGTCTTTCATGACCGTCTCGTTAAAAACCAGGCTGCCAAACATTTTTGGTACATTGCTCATAATCGTCTCTCCCCCTTATCTAATCTAAGCGACAATAAAAACAAAACAACAGCGAACTCAGGCCTTGGCCTGCAACTTCGCTGTTGCTTATGCTGTGATTATAAATCACATTTTTTGATTTGTAAAGAGTTTTTGGCAAATATTTTTCATTTTTCCTGTTTGAATGTTCGGAAAATTTGCCTAAAAAGGTGCTTTTTTACTAAAATTCACATTAAATGTTCCGAAAAATCATTGACAAGGACAGGCAAACAGGCTAAACTAACAATGTAAAAAATGCGAAATTATCGACTCTTGCGATTTAGCAGGCGACGAGTGCTTTACATTCGCCGGCTCTACTAATAAATTTATTTAAAAGAAAGCAGGTTGCAGACAATGGCAAATATGTTGTATGAAGGCAAAGCCAAAAAAGTTTTTGAAACCGAGAACCCCAATGAAGTAATCATCTATTATAAAGATGACGCTACCGCCATGAACGGCCTCAAAAAAGGCACTATCGTCGATAAAGGCATTATGAATAATACGATCACCAGCTTCTTCTTTGACCTGCTGGGAAAAAACGGTATCCCGCATCATCAGATCAAAAAACTCAGTGACCGTGAAGCCCTCTGCAAAAAAGTCACTATTATCCCGATGGAAGTCGTGACCCGCAACATCGCCGCTGGCAGCCTGGCCCAAAAAATGGGCGTCGAAGAAGGCTATGTCATGAAGCGCCCCATTATCGAATTTTACTACAAAAACGACGATCTGGGCGATCCCATGATCAACGCCGACTATGCTGAAGCCTTTGGTCTTGCTACCGATGTGCAGGTCGCAGAAATCAAAGCCTATGCTTTAAAGATCAACGAGATCCTCAAAGCCTTTTTGACCGAACGTAAAGTCCGCCTCATCGATTTCAAGCTGGAATTTGGCGTTGACGCCGACGGTAAAGTCATCCTCGCCGATGAAATCACCCCTGATACCAGCCGCCTGTGGGACTGGGACACCAACGAAAAACTCGACAAAGACCGCTTCCGCCGCGATATGGGCAGCGTCGAAGAAGCCTATCAGGAAATCATCAAACGCCTGACCGGCAAATAATTTTATACCAAAGAGTAAAAGCCGACCTTCTGGTCGGCTTTTTTGTTGTATAATTATGTTAAAGTTAATGTTGTTTGACTAAAGCGAGGTATCTGCCATGAATAAACAAGCTTTGATCGCCCATTGCCTGACTTATCATAACGCTGTCGAGGATTATCCCTTTGCCGATGACGACAGCACGATCATGCGTCACAGCGGCAACCGCAAATGGTTCGCCCTACTCTTTCATCTGCACGGCAAGCTCTGTATCAATCTGAAATGTGATCCTGTCAGATCCGAGTTTCTGCGCCGTACTTACGCAGGCGTTTACCCGGCCTGGCATATGAACAAAGAGCATTGGAACACTGTCGAGGTCAACAAAGTGCCCAAAGGCGAATTATTTGCCATGATTTCCCACAGCTTTGAACTGACGGCGCCGAAAATCCCTAAAGCGAAGCCGCAGAAAAACTCTGCAAAATAGACAAGCACCGCCTTCCGGCGGTGCTCTTAATTTTTCTTCTGTTCAAATTTAAATATTACTTAGAAACTCCAACGAGCACCCACATTCCATTGCCAAGGGGTTTTAATATCATCACCAAAGGTTTTGACAACATCTGCATAAACATAGCTGTTAGCTGTTGTTTTTAAATTAAAGCCAACACCTGCTTCATACCAGGTACCGCCAATATCCTGGCTATAGCTGTTGCTGATACCATTCAGGCTCAGATAGGTGTCAGCGTTGCCTGCAAATTCGTGCAGTAAAGAGGCTTTAGCATAAACGCTGCCTTGATTGCTGACAGTTTTACCAATTTCAAAACCAACACGTCCTACACAGCTTGACAGTGTATCCTGAGCAACTTTGATCCCATTATTTGTAGTATAATCCTCACCGCCGATACGCATCAACGTCAGTTGAGCCTGCGGAGTTACATACCAGCCATTATCAAGACCTACCTGCATACCATATTCACCGCTAAGAGAAGTTCCCCAAGCATCATAATCTCCATGAGTATGCCCTGCTGCCGCATAGTTATCGTATTCGTTGGATAAACGACCCTGTTTTAAAACGATATCGCTATAATGTCCTTTGTTCCCCAACCAGGTGCCATAAAGCGATAGTGAAGTGCTTTTGTTTTCGCCTTTACCGCTGTCGTAAGTGGTTTTGCCGTCATTATGGCTGACTGCCGCCCCATAATGCCAGCTGCCGAAGGCTTTATCATAACCCAGCTGGAAGAAATTATACTGATTTTTATAAGCGCCGCCGTATTCAAATTCACCGCGGTTCATACGTGCCCAAATGCCCTGATCTCCCTCACTGTTACGCAGTTCTCCTAACCGCTGGCTCAGCGTGCTGTCCTCCTGCCGCCAGGCAACGATCGCCACACTGGCAACATTGCGCATGGAAGCCATAGTAGAGCTTTCCTTATTCTGTTTGATGCTGTCAACCTTGATGGCGCTGGCCGTAGTATCCAAATCAGCGCTTACCGAACCCTTTAACAAACCTTCTGCTACATTAGCCGTAGCTGTAAGGCCGATGTTAGTCCCCTCCACAACGCTGATATTTTTAGCCAAAGCCCCTAGATCAACAGCCACATTGTTAAGATCGTCGGCAGTAATGCCCGTGTAATTTACCGCAAGCTTAGGGGCAGCAGTTGCTACTTCTTCTATAGGCAGATACTGCTCGCCGCCAATGGCCAGTGCCCCGCTGGTAAAAGTGTTTTCTTCCTTCTCCGCAGCAAGATTTACCGTGCCGCCGCTGCCTGCGATCATGCCGACATTAACAGTTTGCCCTGCACCGCCGTTGATATTAACGATGCCATTATCCAAAGTCAGAACATTGACCAAACTGTCAGCATCAGTACTCCACTGTGCGCTGTTGGCAAGTCCCAGCTTCATGGAATTAACTTCATCATAATTTTCAGGTATATTGACCCCATTGACCAGGATATTTCCATTCAGATACGAATCCGCATTAGCCAGATTGATCGTTACATCGGCTTGTACAGGTGTGCCGCTGGTTTCTTTGTCATAACTAAAACTAATATCGCCATTAAGTTTAATTACTTTGCCAGCATCATTTGCCGCATTAATTTTCGTCACAGCGTTACCTCTGGTTGCCAATACCGCATCCGCATTGATTTCCAAGTTACCATTAACCTCAACTACAGACTGCGACAAAGCTGTAATACCAGTAGCATGATTGTCAGAATCTGCTGTTACATTGATCACAGTATTTTCAGCATCAATAACTATAGTGCTTTTTTTACCATCAGCACTTGTGGTGTTATTTTGTGCTTGAATACCTGTCGCATAAGCATTACCTTTACCATGGGCATTAATAATCAGATTTTTCCCTTTAACGTTTATTCCACTGGCTTTAGTATCTTGCCCAGACCCCGGCAAAGCCAACAGTCCAACAGCAAAACCACTGCCTTTAGCATTGATTTTTATTGTTTCGGTCGCAGTGCTGCCCAATTCAACAATGCCGTATTTTGTTGCTCCAACTGCACGGCTGTCTCCTTCTGCCGCTTCAACAGATATAGTAATTTCTTTACCCTTTAAAGTAACCGCAGCCTCACTATCGGCTGATACTCCATATTTTTCATTTGATTCAATAGTTAAACTTTCATCTCGGGTAATACTATTCCCGCTGCCGCTGACATTGATCGCCCCTTCAGCAGCAAGAACCGTTCCCATTGGTAAAGTTAATGCCAAACCCAATGCTATCTGTGCCGCTAAATATTTCTTTCTTTTACTCAACATAATACCACCCCATCCTCTCTCAAATCATCAAGCTTCTTTAGCCGTCAGCACCTGTGCAAACCATTAAAAAATTACATACCCCCAACTTTAGTGATCTATAATAGCCAACAGGTTTTTTCAGCAGAAACTTTAAGCTTTAAATATAAAGCAATATTTTTATTTTATATTTTTAAACTGCTTTATATCTTATGTATCATAATACCACATTTGTACCCCCCCGCAAGACATCCACGTTATCTTATCCCAAATTTTTATGGTCTTGCACAAGATCTTGGTTTATATTGGTATCAAAAACAAAATACACAAAGAAAGAAGGGGCAGTTGTCTGCAAAACACAGACAACTGCCCCTTCTGACGTTTATCTCTATTTAGTTATTAATGTTCCAAGAACGGATTTACAGTTACTAATCCAGCTTCACAGCAGTACCTGATACGCTGACCATCAGCATACCGTTAGTTTCACCCAGCACTTCATAATCCACATCGACACCGACTACGGCATCGGCACCCAATTTAGCAGCGCGCTCCGACATTTCCGCAAGCGCTTTTTCGCGGGCTTCCTCAAGTTCCTTTTCATAGGTCCCGCTGCGGCCGCCGATCATATCCGTAATACTGGAAAACATATCCTTGATAAAATTGACGCCGGAAACTACTTCACCAAAAACAATACCTTTATAGGCAGTTATTTTTCTGCCTTCTACAGTAGGTGTAGTCGTAATGATCATTACTGTCATCTCCTTTTATTTCACCGTTACCAGTTCATACTCTCTGGTGCCCAGACCCAGCTTTTCTGCATGGGCCAGACAGGTCTTCCATTCGGATTCCGGCGTCAGGTTATGGAAATGGTCATGCCCCTCACAGCCTGCCGGATCAGCTTTTAAATGATCGTCCAGCAGTGAGTTGGCCATGACCGGCGCTGCGTTGACCAGATCGGCACAGGCCTGATCCAGCGCCACCGGGTCAAAAGATGCCAGCATACCGATATTCGGTACTACAGGCGCGTCATTTTCCGCATGGCAATCACAGTACGGCGATACGTCAACGATCAGGCTGATATGGAAATGCGGCCGGCCGTTTAAAATAGCCCAGGCATATTCGGCCATCTTTTTATTGAGCGCTTCCATGCTGGAACCATCGTCAGGCGGTTTCACAGCGTCCATCGGGCAGGCCCCGATACAACGCCCGCAGCCGACGCACTTATCCAGGTCGATATGCGCTTTTTTATTTTCGATGATCGGCGCGCCATGAGCGCAGATCCTTGCGCAGGCACCGCAGCCGATACATTTGCGTTCACTGATATGCGGCTTACCGTCATGGTGCATTTCCATCTTACCAGCACGCGAACCGCCGCCCATACCGATATTTTTGATAGCGCCGCCGAAACCAGTAGCTTCGTGACCTTTAAAATGGCTCAGACTGATCACGATGTCGGCATCCATCAGAGCTTTGCCGACTTTGGCTTCCTGTACCAGCTCGCCGTTCGGAACTGCCACATATTCTTCATCCGTCCCCTTCAGACCGTCAGCAATAATAACATGGCAGCCGGTGGAAAAAGGACTAAAACCATTTTCATAGGCAGCAGTAATATGCTCCAGCGCATGCTTGCGGCGTCCTACGTATAAAGTATTGCAGTCCGTCAAAAACGGACGTCCGCCTCGATCGCTAACGGCATCAACAACTACTTTGGCATAATTAGGGCGCAAAAAAGAAAGGTTGCCCGGTTCGCCGAAATGGATCTTGATCGCCGCAAATTTATTTTGAAAATCAATGTCTCCGATCCCAGCCGCTTCAATCAGCTTCCCAAGCTTCTGCGGCAAACTTAAACCGCCATATCTGGTACGCATATCCGAAAAATAAACTTTAGCCTTCGTCATCTTCCATTCCTCCTTATAATAATCCCGGTAAATTCAGGTCCCTGCTATCGATCACAGGCCGTCCCAGCATACGTGACGGCACGAAGCTGCCGTGGCAGTCGCTGCCGCCGCTGATGAGCAGCTGATGCTGACGGCAATAAGTGAGCAGTGCCGCCGTATCTTCCTTGCTATGTCCCGAATGATAACACTCAAACCCGTCAAAATCCTCCTTCGCCAGTTCCAGCAGCGTCGCCGCCAGTCCCGGTCCGTGGAAGCTGCTGGCCGCGTGCGCACATAAGGCCACGCCGCCGGCACCGTGGATAACGTCCACTACTTCTTTGATCGAAGGAAAAGTCGGAAAACCAAGATCATGTTCTTTGGTAAAAATCCTGTTGAAAAAATCATTGACGTCGCCGCAGAGCCCTTTATCCTGCAAAAACGCCAAGGCCTTCCAGCCTCCTCGGCTTCTATCATAATCATACCGCAAAAACTCGTCAAAATCCAGCGGCCAGCCGCGTTCGATCAACATTTTTATGCTTTCATCATCCTTGCCGTTCAAAAGCCGTTCATTATGTTCCAACAAATCCAGCAGTGATTTATTGGTAATATCAATGCCATAACCCAAAATATGAAAACAGAAATCGTCTTTCGTCGAACAGATCTCTACACCGGGAATAAATTTTAAGCCGGCGGCAACGGCCAGTTCCTGCGTCGCCGCTACGTTGGCCACACTGTCATGATCAGTGACAGCAATCGCCCCCAGCCCTGCTGCCAGGGCGGCGGCGACAACTTCCTGCGGCTTCCAGGTACCGTCAGAAGCCGTACTGTGGATATGCAGATCAACTTGCATCTGTCCGGCCCTCCTTCCGGCAGCGGCAAACCTTACATTCAGCCGTCTTTAGTTCCTGAGGCTTCCTGTAAAAACGTCTGCCAAATAAACAGCTCAAAATAAACATACAGGTACCAGTCAACACGATCGTGCCGCCGGGTGCTAAATTAGCATAATAGGATAATGTCAGCCCGCCGGAAACGATGACCAGCCCGTAAAGGATACCGCCGTAAATAGTCCCGGCAAAGCTGCGGGCCGTCTGCAGCGCGCAGGCTACCGGGATCACCATCATCGCGGAAACCAGCAGCAGGCCTACGATACGCATCGACAAAGCTACCGTCAGCGCCGTCAGCACTGCCAGCCACATATTAAGACGATCCGCCGGCAGGCCTGCCACCCGCGCAGAAGTCTCATCAAAAGTCAGATATTGCAGCGGACGGTAAAAAAGCATCACAAAAAGGCAGGCAAAAATACCCAGCCCGGCCACGATCCACAAATCACTGCTGCTGATCGTCATCAGGCTGCCGAATAAAATACTGCTTAAATTAAAGCCGCCCATCCGGTTCATACTGGTAAAAACAACTGCCAGCCCGATGCCGCTGTAAAAGAAAATCGCTAAAATCATCTCTGAAAAGGCCGCCAGCCTGGTCCGCACCCATTCGATGACCAGCGCCCCCAAAACAGTAACGGCTGCCGCGCTCAAAACAGGCTGCCAGCCCAACAATGCGCCTCCGGCCACGCCAGCAAAAGCGATATGCCCCAGACCGTCACCGATCATCGACTGCCGCCGCAGCACTAAAAAACTGCCGATCAGCGGGCAGATCACCGCCACGATCAAACCGGCCAGCCAGGCACGCTGCATAAATTCCGTGGTAAACATTTCCAACATAATAAGTACCTTCTATCTGTAAAAGTAACCGTGCTTATGACGGTGCACCAGCGCCTGCCGCACATCGCCCCAGAAGCAGACATCATGATCCAGACACAGAGCGTTGTGCGCCACTTCGGCCGCCAGCTCCAGATCATGCGACACCATCACGATCGTTACACCCAGCTCACGGTTGATGTCCCGGAGCATCCTGTATAACTCGATCTTCGCATCCGGATCGACGCCGGTCGCCGGCTCGTCTAAAAGCAGCAGCTCCGGCTGACGTACCATAGCGCGCGCCAAAAAAACCCGCTGCTGCTGACCGCCAGATAATTCACCGATTTTACGATGCGCCAGGTCCTGAAGATAAAATCGCTCCAGCATCGTTTCTACTCTGGCCTTACCGGCACGGGAAATTTTCTGGAACATGCTGCTGCCGCACAAAAGTCCCAGCCCGATAACTTCTTTGACGCTGATAGGAAAATCACGATGCTGTTTGGCCGGGTTCTGCGGCACATAACCGATTTTTTCCCAGCTGCTGAACTGCGGCAGCGGCGTTCCGTACAACTCGATCGCGCCGGCAGTAGGCTGCAGGATGCCTGCTAAAAGGCGCAGCAGCGTACTTTTACCAGCGCCATTAGGACCGATGACCGCCACAAAATCACCCTGGGCGATCTCAACCGACAAATCGTGCAAAATCCAGCCTTCGCCATAATTATAACCTAATTTATCTATTTTGATGATATTTTCCATAGCTCCACCGCTTATTTAACGCCTAAGGCCAACTCCAGATTGTCGATATTACGCGCCATGATTTTTAAATAATCGTCGCCGTTTTTTCTGCCGTCTTCACTCAGTCCTTCCAGCGGATCAAGCACCAGCGTCTGAGCACCGGAGGCTTCCGCTACAGTTTGAGCGATGCGGGGGCTGACCAGAGTTTCAAAGAAAACATATTTGACATGTTTCTCTTTGATCGTATCGATCAGTTTTTTCAAATCAGCCGGCGTCGGTTCCGCGTCCGGAGAAATACCCATGATCGCCACCTGCTGCAGGCCATAATCTGCCGCCAGATGACCGAAAGCGGCATGCGTCGTAACAAACAGCTTTTGCGGCGCCTGCGCCGCCAGCTTCGTCAGGCGTTGATCCAGCTGCAGCAGCTGCTTCTGATAATCCTCGCTGTTCTTTTTATAAACAGCAGCATGTTCAGGGTCAGCCTGCACCAAAGCAGCCGTTATGGCGTCAACTTCCAGTACTGCCTTCCGGGGGCTCAGCCAGACATGCGGGTCTACATGAGTAGCTTTTTTGTCAAACAATCCTTTGCCGGCTTCCACACTGACGACCTTTTTATCCTGCACCGCTTCTAATGCGGGCTGCGCCCAGCTTTCAACACCGCCGTTATAAACAAACAGCCTGGCATTACCTAATTTAGTCAGGTCCCTGGCCGTTGGTTCCCAGTCATGCGGTTCCACGCCGTCCGCAATCAACGTCTCGACCTGCACCAGGTCACCGCCGATCTGTCTGGCAAAATCAGCCATGGGATAAAAGCTTGCCACTACCGGCAGTTTGCCCTCAGCCTGTTTTTGTTCACTGCCGCAGCCAACTGCAGCCAATAAAACCATACCTAATATTACAGCCAAAAACTTCTTCATTCCTACCTCCTACAAGATACCGCAGTTAAAATTTATTATTAAGCAGTAAGCCGCTTTACTTCTTTCCGTTATTTTTTCTCCAAAATATACCAGCCTCATTGCTGCTCCTGATCAAATATTTTTACAGACTGCTCACTTATCACAGTCTTCGCAATAGCCGTATAAAATACTGTGCTGCAGACTTAAATTAAATTTATGCTTCTGCAGTACATGCTCCGAAAACATATCCAGGTGCTCGCAGCTCAGAGGAATGACCTTTCTGCACTTCAGGCACACCAGCTTCCCTCTCAGGTCTGCCTGCGGACAGGGCAACCGCCAATATTGTGTTCCTGAACCATCCACCGGCTGGATCTTGATGACAGAGCCTTCCAAAGCCTGCCGCTCTAAAAAACGATACACCGTCGTCTGGCCTATGTCGATCTGCAATTTTTGCAGACTGCCCAGCAAATCCTTGACAGTTAAAAAATTATGTTTATCCTCTAAAAAATATTGCAGCATCGCTTCCTGCTGAGCAGTTTTATAAGGATTACGTTTTTTCATGAGGCACTCCTTAATTTGAAATTGAAATTCATATTCACATCTTACTCCGATTTAAAAACCTTGTCAAGAAAACAGTGCGTCATTACGGCTTGAAGAAATTCTATAATCCCCCTGCAAAATAGAGTATAATACTGTTAACAAACATCTTTATTTAAGGAGGAGCTCTGCCATGCTCACTAAATTACCAGCCAAAGCTAAAATCGCCGCGTTCGATATCGACGCGCAAAATACCTTTACCCCCATCTGCCCCGACGAACTTCCTGTTGCCGAAGGTGACCAGATCGTCAGCGAGCTTAATGCTCAGGCAGCATTAGCAGCTTTACGTATCGGCTCCCGTGACGCCCATTCACCTCAGGCAGTCTGGATCGCAGACAGTAAGCATCCTGTACTCAGCCACGTCAGCGGTTATCCCGATGTCGACGTGCGCTGGCCGGCTCACGCCATCATCGGTACCAAAGGCTTCGACTTTATCGAAGGACTTGACCCCAAAGCCTATGATTTCCAGGTCTACAAAGGTATCGAGATCGACAAACACCCCTACGGGGCCTGTTACCATGACTTGGCCAACACGCTTTCCACCGGCGTCATTGAGTATCTGCGGGAGCATGGCGTCACCACGGTGATCTGCGGCGGCCTGGCTACTGATTACTGCGTCAAAAACACGGTACTGCAATTACGCGCCGCCGGCTTTGAGGTAATTCTGAACCTCGCCGCCTGCCGCGGCATCGCCCCGGACACAGTTGCAGCGGCACTTGCAGAAATGCGTGCCCAGAATGTCACTATCGTCGAAAACACGGCAGAATTGAAGAATATGCTGTAAGCACGCAAATAAAAAGGACGAAGATAGCAACTTCAAAAACAATATAATGGCATTATAAAAACTGAAAGCGAGGTTTTGACCGCAATAGTTAAACCCTCGTTTTTTATGTTTGACTGGCAATCAACAAGCTTCCTTTGCAATGTTTGAATATTTCAAGAATATCTTGAAAGTAATGTCTATAGACATTATAATATATAATAAATAAGTATTTTTTATTATAAAAATGGGGGGGAGCTAAACTATGACTGTCTGCTATAACAAACTATGGAAGTTACTGATTGATAAAAAGATCAATAAAACTCAGCTTTGTAAACAGGCAAATATCACTACTAATGCTATGGCTAAACTTGGAAGAAACGAAGACGTCAGAGTTGAAGTCCTGATAAAAATTTGTACCGTTCTAAATTGCTCAATTAATGATATTTTAGAAATTATACCGGACAAAATTAAAAACAATTAACAATTATACTAGTATCCATTTTTTATAATTTTCATCTTCGTATAATTATTTATTATCGGAATATAGCAAAACATAAGGAGGATCCATCCATGTTTCCGGAAGAATTGGCTCGCCTAAAAATTGACAAGCAACTCCATGCCGCAGGGTGGGAAATAGTGTCTCGTAACGAGTATGTCCCTAACAATTCATCTGCAGTTAAAGAAGCTATTATGCAGGGAAACACTGAAAGTGATTACTTACTGTTCATAGACAATAAAGCAATCGCTGTTATCGAAGCAAAGAAAGAATCTGATAATTTAGGCGAAGATGTTGTGAGGCAAGCTGAATATTACTCAAATCACCCACAAGGTTGGTATGGACTTTGGTTTGCAAATCAGATCCCGCTGGTATATCTTGCTAATGGAAATAAAATATATTTTAAAAATATGCTCAAACCAGATAGCGATTATGTAGAATTATCTGAAATACACTCTCCTAAAAAAATGCTTCAACTCATTAGAAAAACGTCTAATTACGGTGCACTGCCAAAACTAGAAAAAAAAGGCTTAAGAGACTGCCAATACGAAGCAGAAGTAAATTTTGAATCTTCTTTGAAAGCAGGCCAAAAAAGAGCTCTTGCTATTTTGGCAACAGGAGCAGGTAAAACATACCTTGCTTGTCTTGCCGCCTATCGCTTACTTAATTACACCACTACAAAAAGAGTTCTGTTTTTAGTGGACAGAAATAACCTCGCCAGACAAACGGAAACCGAATTCAGTCTGTTTGACCGAACAGAAGAAAAAAAAGCTCTTAGTAGTTTATATCGAATAAATCGTCTAAAAAGTAAAGATAATATTGATGGAGATATTATAATATCTACGATTCAAAAACTTTTTGCCATCTTAACAGGTACTTCATTTCCTGACGAAAGTGAAGATGACGGTGAAAAAAATTTTTTGCGTCTATATGAAGATGATAAAACCGATACCCCCATAGACTTGGGTAATAATTTAAATTTATCTCCAGATTATTTCCAATTTATTGTAATCGATGAATGTCATCGTTCGATATATGGAAAATGGAAAACTGTATTAGATTATTTTAAGGATGCAAAGATTTTAGGATTAACAGCCACACCTACAGAAGAAGCATACGCTTTTTTCAATAAAAACATTATTGAAAAATACACTTATAACGACTCCGTTGTAGACGGCGTCAATGTTCCAGCTCGTGTGTACAGAATTTCTACAAAAATTACAGAACATGGCGGAACCATTAAAACCGGTGAGATGATTCGAGAGCAAAGCAAAAGAAATGGTGCAACCAGAGAGTTTATCACTAAAGATACAAGTGTTGAATACGCAGCAAATTTGTTAGACCGCTCAGTAATTAATCCCAATCAGATTAAAACAGTATTAACAGCCTATCGTAATGCTATCTATTCTGATTTATATGTAGACAGAGACGAAAATTGGGAATATATTCCTAAAACACTTATTTTTGCCAAAAATGATAATCACGCAACACAAATTGTTGAAGCGGTAAAAAAGGTTTTTGCAGAAAAATTCAATGACAATAAAGTCCCTGATAATTTTGTCAAAAAAATTACTTATTCCGCAGAAAATTCAAACGCCCTTATTAGAGAACTAAAAAACGACAAGGAATTCAGAATAGCGGTTACGGTGACACTTGTTGCTACAGGAACGGATGTCAAACCGCTTGAAGTTGTGTTTTTTATGAATGACGTTAAATCCGAAATATTATACACACAGATGAAAGGACGTGGCTGCCGTGTAATTTCTGATGATAAGTTAAAAGAAATTACACCCAATGCCGAAACAAAAAGCTGCTTTTATATTGTGGATGCTGTTGGCGTTACCGAACATGATAAAATTATGCCAAACCCAACAACAGGCAATATTTCTTCCAGAAACGTTCTCAGCCTGGAACATCTATTAGAACATTTGGCACATGGCGAGGTCTCCGATGACAACCTGGCTTTGCTCAGAGATTATTGTGCCACCATACATAGGAGATACGAAAATAATCAATTATTTGGCAGACACTTAACTGCCTTTATTGATAATTACGACTTTGCACCACGCACATTAGCCAATGTAATCAATATCGCGTTAATGCAAGGAACATATCCACCTTATAACAGTCCCTCAGAAGATAATGTTGCAAGGAAGAATACCATATCCTGCCTTATTGGCAATTTAAATGCACGCAAAGAATTACTCAATATGCAGGCTGGATATTATATCATTTCAGATGGAACGGAAGATGAACTATTAGCTTCAGGTTTCTCGGAAGAGTATGCAAGAAGCTTTATCCAGTCTTTTGAAAAATGCTTAAACACCAATAAAGATAAAATTGAGGCACTCCGTATAATTTATAATTCTGAAGATTCAGTTATAACTTATTCAATGTTACATAATCTGCAGGATAAATTGATTGCGGAAAATCCTTTGTTTACGCCGTATAACATCTGGAGCAATTATAAACTGCTGGATACAGATGGAAGTGTTGATACCTTAGATGTAAAACAAAATGTTAAAGCACTCACACATCTTATACAGCTTGTTCGTTTCGCCTACAAAAAAAGTTCAAATTTAAAAAGTTTATTTAAGGGGTATTCCCAAAGATTCACACTCTATTGCGGGCAGGCTCAGCGAATGCTTACAAAAGAACAACAGGATGTTATGAAGCAAATTGCAGACTATATCATAACTGAGGGTACAATCAACGTAACAGAATTAAATACTCTCGATACCGATCTCTGGCGAAAAGCTGTTACAAAATTTGGAACAGTTGCAGCATTAACAACGGAAATAATTGAATTATCAAAATTTATCTTGAAGGCGGCATAATATATGCAAAAAAATCAACAAACAAAAAGCGAATCAGCTTTACTGAAAAAAGTATGGGATATTGCCAATGTACTGGCTTCGGCCGGCGTTGGTTTCACAGACTATATTACACAGTTGACCTACATTCTATTTTTGAAAATGGATTCCGAAAAAGAAGCTCTTGGTTTAGGCAGCTCCATTCCCGAAGGCTATAAATGGAAAGACTTTGAATGCCTCAATGGACAGGACATCGTTGATAAATACGAAGAAATCCTTAAAGAACTGGCAACCGATGGCGGACTTATAGGAACAATATTTACAAAAGCATCAAATAAAATAGATACAGCTACCCATTTAAAAAAGGTAGTGGACATGGTCTCAAAAGAAAACTGGTACATGATGGAGGGTGACTTTAAAGGCGCCATCTATGAGAAAATTCTTGAAAAGAACGGCCAGGATAAAAAGAGCGGGGCAGGTCAATATTTCACTCCCCGTGCATTAATCAACGCCATTGTTACTGTTGTTGATCCCAAAATCATGGAAACAGTTGGTGATCCTGCCTGCGGAACCGGCGGATTCTTACTTGCAGCTTATGAACATATGAAGTTCCAGAGCAAAGAATTTAAAAAGCAGCTTTTTTTGAAGAACAATGCCCTTTTTGGTGCAGATAACACCCCTCTTGTTGTCACATTGGCTTCAATGAATTTGTACTTACATGATATCGGAACAACAAAAAGCCCTGTCGTATGTCAGGATTCTCTAACTCAAAACTATGATAACAAAATGTTTGATGTTGTTCTTGCAAACCCGCCCTTTGGCACACGTCCGCAAGGAAGCGGTGATGTATCAACCATTCGTTCTGAGTTTATAAAAACTTCCGATAATCAGGTCAACTTCTTACAACATATCATGTCCATTATAAAAACCGGCGGTCGAGTCGGTGTTGTATTACCGGACAATGTGCTTACTGATAGCGGTGCAACTGCAAAGGTAAGAGAAAAGCTGCTTAAAGATTTTAATCTGCACACTATATTACGCCTGCCTACCGGTATTTTCTATGCCAACGGGGTTAAGACAAATGTTTTATTCTTTGATAAGGGAACTCCAACAAAGGATATATGGGTATATGACTATAGAACAGGTATCAATCACACTCTTGTTACGAAACCTATGACAAGAAACCACCTTGATGATTTTGTTGCCTGCTACTGCTCCGGCCATATGAACGATAGAACGGCAACATATTCCGAAGAAAATCCAAACGGCAGATGGAGAAAGTTCACAGAAGAAGAGGTATACAGCCGTGACCAGTTAAAGCTTGATTTTAAATGGCTTGATTTGTCAGAAAAGGACGAGCGTTCTCTTGCTGAAATGATTGCACAAATTAAAAAGGAATCTGCCAGCATACAGGCTGCTGTCGAAGAATTGGAAAAACTAATTGGCGAGGTAGATGAATAATGAATACTCAGGCACTGCGCCAAAAGATTCTAGACCTTGCTATTAGAGGTAAGCTTGTTCCGCAAGACCTAAATGATGAACCAGCTTCTGTTTTGCTGGAGCGTATTCGTAACGAAAAGCAGCAGATGGTTAAGGATGGCAAACTAAAAATAAAAGATATTAAAGGCGATACTATTATCTTCAAAGGTGAGGATAATTTGCATTATGAGAAGTTCCAGGACGGAACGGTAAAATGCATTGAAGATGAGATACCGTTTGAGATACCGAATAGTTGGGCGTGGACACGCATATGTAGCATAGCCACCGTCAAGGGTGGAAAAAGAATTCCTAAGGGAATGACCTTTTCAAATAAAGAAACTAATCATGCATATATACGAGTGATTGACATGAAAAATGATACGGTCAATCTTTCAAATTTAAAGTATATTGATGACAATGTTTTTGAAACAATACAAAATTATATTGTTTCAAAGGATGATTTGTATATAACTATTGCTGGAACTATCGGTGTCGTTGGAGAAATCCCGTTGGAATTGGATGGGATGAATCTAACTGAAAATGCTGCAAAAATATCTGCAATTGAAATAGAAAAATCATATTTATGTTTGGTCCTTCAATCAGCGTATTGTCAAAAACAATTTCACCAAAAAACATACCAAGTGGCAATGCCAAAATTAGGATTGGAACGAATATGCTCTACTTTAATTCCTATGTGTAGCTTAAAAACTCAAAAGCAAATACTTGAATACGCCAAGACCGCTTTGAGTAGCGTTAATTTTATTGAAAAATCAAAAAATAGCTTAGCTAATTCTATATTATGCACGAAGTCCAAGATACTTGATTTAGCCATCCGAGGAAAACTGGTACCACAAGATCCCAATGAGGAACCTGCATCCGTCCTTCTTGAGCGTATACAAGCAGAGAAAGAAGAATTGATAAAGCAAGGCAAAATCAAGCGCGATAAAAACGATTCTGTCATCTTTAAAGGTGATGATAACTCTTATTATGAGAAGATGGGAAATAAGGTTACTTGCATTGATGATGAAATCAATTTTGAAATACCAGAATCATGGATGTGGGTAAGACTCGGAACACTATTTATGCACAATACAGGGAAAGCTTTGAATTCATCAAATACCGAAGGAACCGAACTTCCTTACATTACAACATCCAATGTCTATTGGGATGGGTTTGAACTATCTAATTTGAAATCCATGTGCTTTTCAGAAAGTGAAATTGAAAAATGTACCGTAGTCAAAGGGGACCTTCTTGTTTGTGAAGGCGGTGATATCGGTAGATCTGCAATATGGAATTTTGATGAACCAATAAGAATACAGAATCACATTCACCGATTAAGGGCGTATCTTCCGTTACAAACAGAGCTGTATTATTATTTTATGTATCTTTATAAAAGAAACGGAATGATTACTGGTAATGGGATTGGATTGCAGGGGCTATCTTCTAAACTCCTTCATTCTATTATTGTTCCATTGCCTCCAATAAACGAGCAAAAAAACATAACCACAAAAATTAAAGTGCTATTCAAGAACCTACAAACGATGGAACAGAGCTTCATTTAAAGCTCTGTTCCATGCAGTCGATTTTTTCAAACAAATTATTTATTTTATAAACAATGCGCTTTTGTTCATCTAATGGTGGTAATGGTATAAGGTATTGTTTCAACACACCAAATGGCGGAATGTTTTTTAGTGCTACGCCGTGTCCTTGTGAGTTTGCTGATACTTTTAATACGGAATCAAAGTATATCAAATAAAACTCAAGAATGCTTAAATCAAACAAAGTAATTTTCATTAGTGCCTGATTGATTATTCCTTGCCTTATATCAGTAGGTAATACATATGTTTCACCTATGGTCCCCGCACAGCTTACGATAATATCATTTGGAAATACTTCAAATGGTTTCAATGTTTGAAATTTTTCGTTTGTGATGAAATATGTTCCGAGAGAGGCATCTTTATTAATTGCATTCTTTTGCTCATATACTTTTATACAATTTGGTTCATCAGGCACAAACATTGATTTAGTAATACTACTGCCAAATGGTCCCTTCTTATATTGTCCTAACATTTTCAATCGACACCACACCCACCCCTTAGGTGTCTCAAACGGTATCTCATCTTCAATACATTTTACCATTCCGTCACGGAACTTCTCAAAATAAGAGCTTTGCATACATTTCACCGCTATAATTTAACTTGCAGAATCTGCAATTAAATTATGGAGGTGTCTTAATATGAAAGACAGAAATGAATTTGAAAAATTCTTGCGAAAGGAAAACTTGGCAACTAATACGATCACTTCGTATCTGTGGACATTAGACTATTTTCTTGAATATTATGATAGTGTCACCAAAGAAAATTTACTGGCTTATAAAGGGTATCTCTTAGAGCATTACAAGCCAAAAACCGTGAATCTGAGGATTCAGGGAATCAACAAATATATGGAATTTGCAGGAAAGCATAACTTATGCTTGAAGGCAGTCAAAGTGCAGCAAAAAAACTTTTTGGAAAATGTTATAAGCAACGCCGATTATAAATTCCTTAAAAAGCAACTACTTAAAGATGGCAATAAGGCATGGTACTTTGTTGTTTGGTACTTAACCGCAACTGGTGCCAGAGTCAGCGAATTGATACAGATTAAAATTGAACATGTTGAAATTGGTTATTTTGATTTATATTCAAAAGGTGGAAAGCTGCGTAGATTATACATACCTAAAAAGTTGAGAAATGAAACTCTAACATGGTTAGAGGAAATTAATCATTCAACCGGTTTTTTATTTCTCAATCGCTTCGGTGAACGTATTACTACAAGAGGAATTTCACAACAACTGAAAAACTACGCAGATAAATATGGCCTTGATAAAAAAGTGGTCTATCCTCACTCATTCAGACATCGTTACGCAAAAAACTTTCTTGAAAAATACAACGACATTGCTTTGCTTGCAGATTTGATGGGACACGAAAGTATTGAAACAACACGCATTTACTTGCGTAGAACAGCTAGTGAACAACAAGCGCTTGTAGATAAAATTGTAACTTGGTAAAAAAATCAGCCACTCTCCGAACAACGAGAGTGGCTTGCTTTATGATAAAGCTTTTGACATTTGGTCAAGATATGAAAACGATTTTTTGATAACTTCAACAATTCGCTTTTGTTCTGACATTGGTGGAACTGGAACGAGATAATTTGATATAAATCCCGTACTAATTCTCTTTTGACCGACAGCACCAGTAAATGTGGAAATTCCAGCTGAGATAAAATCATCCGTTTTGAATAAGCATAATAAATACTTTCCGATAGTACACTGATTAATTATTCTTAATATATGAAGTTCAGTTGTTCCAGCTCCGCACCCATTGATAAGGTCTTTGAATATTACAGATTTTCGATTTTCAAAGCAGGGAGTAATCTTTGCAATTCCAATATCATTTTCTTTAAAATGAGTATATCCAGATTTTACTTTTCCCCATTTTCGTATATCAGAAGAATGCGAATTAGAATAACCTTCACAAATATTAGGCATAGGAACAAAAGAAACATCTGCACCATCATCTAATTGGTTTCGTGGATTTATTAAACAAATTGTCGAAACACGGCACCATTCCCAGCCTTCTGGCAAATAGTAAGGTATTTCATCTTCAATATTTTCAATACGCCCATCAGCAAATTGTTCATAATAAGAGTTATCATCACCTTTAAAGATGACAGAATCGTTTTTATCGCGCTTGATTTTACCCTGCTTTATCAATTCTTCTTTCTCTGCTTGTATATGCTCAAGAAGGACGGATGCAGGTTCGTCATTTAGGTCTTGTGGGACAAGTTTTCCACGAATAGCAAGGTCGAGGATTTTCGACTTCGCAGCATTAATGCTGTCCACTAATGAACGGCGACTATTTTCAACATTCTCCAAAAACGGTATAATGTCATCTATTCGATGAATAATTCGGAGTTGTTCCGTAATCGGCGGTATGGGATATAGCCAGTTTTCAATATTATCCTTACTGATTGAAGGTGAATTATCGCCTTTCATGAATTGATTTAATCCATCTATAACATATTTGGATAACATCATAAGAAACATATACTGTGGTAGTAATATTCCATTGGAATTGCAAACATAAAAACCTGTTGACGCAATACAATGGCAGTTCTTTTTCTCAACAAATGCAATGTTTTCTAAATAAGGCCTAACAAAAGAGAAGAGTACGCTTCCATAATTTACGGAACGGTTAGCTCTGCTCGGTGCATCACAGACAGGCATGTGTTTTGGAGCACGTATTTTATGCAACCGATTGTCAATTGTTTCAATATCAATATAATCAAAAAATTCACCTACTGGTTTTACATTCTTCATGCCAGAAAAACATGAATATCCTCTGCACCACACCCACCCCTCTGGTATCTCAAACGGTATCTCATCTTCAATGCATTTTACCGTTCCGTCCTGGAACTTCTCATAATGCAAATTAGCAGTACTCAGTTATTGACAAATAAGAAAAAGGTGTAGCCTCTAAAATGAGAGCTACACCGTATCCTACATAAAAAATGTCATTAATAGCCACTATATATATGTATCTGACTGTTTTAATTTTTTCTAATTCCAGCTTAACTTATTCTTCATCCCTACTGACATGCCAAACTTCGATACCTTGCTGACTGGGCAGGATCGCCGGGTCAAATTCAGGCTCTTCGATACCGGCACGTTTTTGATCCATATAATCATGCAGGGCAATATAAGCATACTTGCCCAAAAGCGCGATCGCCACCAAATTTGTGATCGCCATCAGTGCCATAAAAAGATCCGCCATATCCCAAACCAATGCAACTTTGGCCACGCTGCCGAACAAAACCATGCCCACAACGAAAATACGGAACAGCATCAGCGTCATATAATTTTTACTGATAAAACCGATATTGATCTCGCCATAATAATAATTACCTACAATAGAACTGAACGCAAACAGACAGATCATGCCTGCCAAAAAGCTTGGTGCCCAGGGACCTAACTGCTGCGATAAAGATTGCTGCACCAGTTCGATACCGGTCAGCTTGCCTTCGGTGTAACCATCGGAAAGCAGCACGATAAAAGCAGAAGCCGAGCAGACCAGCAGCGTATCGACAAAAACGCCAAAAGCCTGGATCAGGCCCTGTTTGACCGGATGCGTAGCGCTGGCAGTAGCGGCAGCATTCGGTACACTGCCCATGCCGGCCTCGTTCGAAAACAGGCCGCGCTTGATACCAGTCATTAAAGCCGCGCCCATACCGCCGCCGGCTACGGCCTGCCAGCCAAAGGCAGATTCAAAAATAGTAGCAAAAACCTGCGGCAGCTTCTCAATATTCATCAGCGTCACACCTAAAGCAATCAAAAGGTACAAGCCGGCCATGATCGGCACCATCCATTCGGCGACCTTCGCAATACGCGCTACACCGCCAAAAATAACAATGCCTGTCAATGCGGCAATAATGCAGCCCATCACGAAACGGTCCAGACCAAAAGCAGCCTGCAGAGAAACCGTGATCGTATTCGCCTGCACGGAATTAAAAATCAAACCGAAGGTCACACTGATCAGCACGGCAAATAAGGCCGCCATCGGCTTATTGCCCAGCACGTTTTTAATATAGTAGGCCGGACCGCCGCGGTAACCGCCGCCCTCGCGCGGCACTTTGTAAATTTGGGCCAAAGTGCTTTCAATAAAGCCCGTCGCCGAACCTAAAACGGCGATGATCCACATCCAGAAAATAGCGCCGGGCCCGCCGCTGACGATCGCGATCGCGATACCGGCAATATTACCAACACCTACACGGGAAGCAGTGCTGACACAAAAGGCCTGAAACGAAGAAATATGGTTGTGTTCAGTTTTCTGACCCACGCCTTCCTTTAAAAGACGCACCATTTCTTTCAGGCAGCGCACCTGCACGAACCGGGTCTTAAGTGAGAACCAGATTCCCAGACCCACCAGCATCACGATCAAAACATACGACCATAAAATATCATTGGCAAAAGCAACAAAACTCTCTAAAAACTCCATTTTCTCTCTCCTTTGCAATCAGACCTGTCTTACTTTTCACGCTCTGCAGGCACTTCGACATATTCGCTGCCGACCTGCTCCAGCTGCGTCATTCTGTTAAGTGCCTCAGTCAGCCACCGCTCCGCCTCGTCCTGCTGTTCCTTTCTCATATACAGCAAAATCCTGGCCTGCTGACCGTATTCCACCGACGCCACTGTAAACAGCTGCTGCTGGTAGATAATATTCAGGAGTTTGCCTGCGTCCGCCGCGTCCGCAGTCAAAGCAAAGGTACCCATTAAAAGCTTCCGGGCCAGACCGCAGCCCTGCACAGCTTTCGACACACTGCCTGTATACGCACGCACCAATCCGCCTGCCCCCAGCTTGATCCCGCCGAAATACCGTGTCACCACCGCCGCTACGCCGCTGAGTTCGTTCTTGCGCAGCACTTCAAGCATCGGCAGGCCTGCCGTCCCCGACGGTTCGCCGTCATCACTTGATCTTTGCGCCAGCTCATCAATAATATAAGCGGAACAGTTATGGGTGGCATCCCAAAACTCTTTTTTTACCGCTTTGATAAACTCCTGCGCTTCTGCTTCGCTGCTCACCTTTTTCAGCGTACAGATGAAGCGCGACTTCTCAATAACGGTTTCAGCACGATAATCGCTCCTGATGGTATACAATGCTTTTCTCCTTTACTGTACGATATTTTTATTATAACATAAGGCAATATTTCCTGAAACTTTATCTTTAGTCTTTTATCTTTAAAATTTTTTTGTTATAATGTTTGGAAGTATTGATAGAAAATGCAGGCTTCTGCTGTTTTTTGCAGACAAAAATCTACACCGCAAGGTGTTGATCTGATATACTTTTATTTTTATATAAGGGAAAGAGGTTTTACGCAATGAAAACGTTTTGTCATCTGATAGGAAAATACTTTGGCATCATCGCCATCGTCTTTCTTATCCTGGGTATGACCATACCCGACAGCTTTAAATGGGTAGTCGGCAATTTAGGCGGCATCCCGGTTTTGAGTACCTTGCTGGGCGTTATTATGTTCGGCATGGGCACCACACTCAATCTCCGTGACTTTGCTTTAGTCTTAAAACGTCCTCTCGATGTTTTTGTCGGCGTCTGCGCCCAATATCTTATCATGCCTTCGCTGGCTTTTTTACTGGCGATGGCCTTCAATCTTGACCCAGCTCTTATTGCCGGCGTAGTTTTGGTAGGTACCTGCCCCGGCGGCACTTCCTCCAACGTCATCACCTTCATGTCTAAAGGTGACCTGGCCTTATCTGTAACCATGACCAGTGTTTCTACACTGCTTTCACCGATCCTTACTCCGCTCATCACCTATCAGCTTATTGGGCAGAAAATAGCTTTTGACCCGCTGGGGATGTTCTGGAGTATCATTCAAATCGTTATCATACCTATCTGTCTTGGCCTGGCTGTCAAATCACTGCTGCCGAAGCTGGCCGAGCAGGCCACCGATTATCTGCCCGCTGTTTCGGCTATCGCCATCTCCCTGATCATTGCCGGCGTTATTGCCGTCAGCCGCGATAATATCCTCAAAACATCCGGCGTCATCCTGCTGGTAGTGATCTGCCACAACTGCCTCGGCTATCTGTTAGGCTTTATCTTAGCCCGCCTCACCGGCATGAGCTGGAAAAAAGCTATTGCTCTTTCCGTTGAAGTCGGCATGCAGAACTCCGGTCTGGCTACCGGCCTTGCCAAAGCGCATTTTACCTCGATGCCGATGGCTACCGTTCCAGGCGCAATCTTCTCGGCCTGGCATAATATATCCGGCGCCCTTTTGGCCTGGATCTTCGTTAACTTTCTCAATCCCAGATATGCTCCTGTCGAAGAAGAAGAGCCTGTATCATTCAAAGCTTGATCCTACAGAGAGATAAAAATTAAGCAAGCGTCCGTTTCTTACCAAAGAAGCGGACGTTTTTTTATTCCCGGCAAACGCTGCTTCTCAAACCGTAAACAACAGTGTATAATTCACTTAAGTAATATTTTTAAAATCTATCAGCAAATATATCTGTTTTGCCGATATTTATAAAGGAGTTGCCGCAGTGTCCGAACTTGCTCCCCTCATCGAAGACCTGGCCTTCATTCTTGTTCTGGCCGGCATCGTTACTATCTTCTGCAAAAAATTCAATCAGCCTTTGGTCTTAGGTTATATTCTAGCAGGCTTCTTTGCCAGCCCGCACTTTAACCTGCTGCCAAATGTAGTCGATACAGCCAATATCGCCGTCTGGTCAGATATCGGCGTTATTTTTATTTTATTCAGCCTCGGCCTTGACTTCAACTTTGCCAAAATCAAAAGTATCGGCGGCACAGCGCTGATCGCCGCCGTGACAGAACTTGCAGGCATCACGCTGCTGGGCTACGGCTGCGCCCGTCTGCTGGGCTGGCAGCCGCTCGACAGTCTCTTTGCCGGGGCCATGCTGACCATGTCTTCTACAGCCGTTGTCAGCAAAACCTTCGAAGAGCTGGGACTTTTAAAAGAACGCTTCACGCAGTTTACCTTCGGCATCTTAGTATTGGAAGATATTTCCGGGATCATCATGATGGTCATGCTCTCGACCATTGCCGCTGCTGGCGCGGCTATTTCCGGTACGGAAATGTTGGGCAGTATCGGCGAACTGGCTTTTTTCCTCATCATCTGCTTTGTCTGCGGTATTTTCTTCCTGCCTACCTTCTTTCGTAAGGTCAGTCAATACCTGACTTCGGAAACACTGCTCATTTTTTCGCTGGGCCTGTGCCTGAGCATGGTCGTACTGGCAACTAAAATGGGCTTCTCTTCGGCGCTGGGAGCTTTTCTCATGGGTTCGCTGCTTTCCGGTACCGTGTTTACCGAAACCACCAAAAAACTTTTAACACCAGTCAAAGATCTTTTTTCCGGGATTTTTTTCGTTTCTGTCGGCATGATGGTCGACCCTGTCCTGGTCATTAAATATGCGCTGCCGATCGCCGTGCTTACTATTACCCTGATCATCGGCAAGACTGTTTTTGCCTCACTGGGTGTCATTCTGGCCGGCAAAGACCTGCAGACAGCGTTACGCTGCGGGTTCAGTTTGACGCAGCTGGGTGAGATAACCTTTATCGTCGCCTCCATCGGCGCCACCCTCAAGGTCACCAGCGCTTTCTTATATCCTGTTTTCGTAGCTGTTTCAGTTATCAGTATTTTTCTGACGCCGTCCATCCTGCGCCGGGCCGACAAAGTTTCCGCCTGGCTCATGCGCCGGCTGCCGGCAAGACTGCTGCGCCTTTTACCGCAGCCTGACGAAGCGCCAGCCAGCCAGGAACAGCGCAGTGCCTGGAAGGAATTACTGCAAAGCTACTTCACCCGCCTCACAGTCTTCTGCGTCATCCTCAGCTTCCTCTCCTATCTTGGGCAAAGTAAGCTGCTGCCATATTGCCACAAACTTTTTGACGGCTACACAGCCGATATTATTGCCGCCGTCATCCTGCTGCTGTGTATGGGCCCTTTTTTAATGGCTGTCATGTTCCAGCGGGTCGCGCATACCGATCTTATCTCAAGCCTGTGGTTCCAAAAAACTACTAATCACCTGCCCCTGTTCCTTTTGCTTTTTCTCAAAATCGCAATTGGCTTATTCTTCATTTTGTCTGTGTTCACAGGCATTTTAGGGTTCAGCAAATTCATTGCTTTTGCCGCTGCCTGCATCCTGGCAAAGTTTATTTATTCCTCAGAATATTTCGTAGAACGCTATTTACAGATCGAATCCCAGTTTCTGATAAATTTAAACGCCAAAACTTTAGCAGAACGAAAAAAGCATACTGCCGATCACCCTACCTGGCTGGACGAGAAATTATATGTCAAGCGCTACCGGGTCGCAACCAATTCTCTCTATGGCGGCAAAAGCCTCAAAGAACTGAATCTGCACCGTCGCTATAATGTTTTTGTTCTGGAGATCCAAAACGGCAGCCAGATATTACCTATTCCCGACGGCAAGGATGTCATCTATGCAGGTTCCCAGCTGCTTTTAGCAGGTACGCCCAGGCAGCTGCATAATTTTGAGCTGGCGATCCAGTCCTATGATATGCAGATCCTGCCGCTGGCAACAGATAACCTGCAAACCCTGCATCAGTTTTTAGCCGATCCCAAACAGGGCAGCGCAACTTATTTCTGTTATGCGATGCCGATCGACAAACATTCGCCGCTCTGCGGCTCCACCCTCAAAAAAAGTTCCTATCTCGGCAACGTCAATTGTCTGGCACTGGGTTTGGAACGAGGTAATTATACCCATCTCAATCCTGATGCTTCCTTCGTTTTTAAAAAGGGCGACCTCCTCTGGATCATTGGCACTCAGGAAATGATGAACCAGCTTTTTATCAGCGAAACTATTTAAAAAGACAGCAGAGAAAATTCTCTGCTGTCTTTTATCATTTTTTCTGCATTTTATGCTCATACATCTTCATATCTACACGTTCCAAAAACTCTTCCAAAGTTTCTTTGCCGTCATAGACCGCCACACCGCAGCTGATCTCTATACTGTATTCACTGCACCCTTTTCTGAAGTTGTGGCCTGCGATCTCTTCCGTCATCTGCCGGCAAAGCTTCTCCACATATTCACTGTCACTGAAGGGACAGGCCAGCAAAAACTCATCGCCGCCGATCCTTGCCGCCCAGCCGCTGCACTGCTCATTAAGCGCGTTGATTTTTCCCACCACATACAAAATGACCTCATCACCGCACAAATGCCCGAATCTGTCATTGACGTTTTTGAAGTGGTCGATATCGATCAGCGCCAGCGTCAGCTGCAAATGCTCTTTTTGTACGGCAAACATTTCCCGCAGCAGGTTATTGGCATGTCCCTTGCTGTACAATCCCGTAAAACTGTCACGGGCAGCCAGTTCGCTGTAGCTGCTGATCAGCTCGCGCAGTTCGCTGCTATCCTCGCTGGTAGCGTCATAAACGCTGAAAGAATTGGTCACGTCGCGGCCTAATTCCAGCACATACCCTTTCCCGTCTTTTTCCCAGGGCGTACTGAGGATCAAAATACTTTTATCACCCAGATATTCCATTTTCATGATCTGCTTCTGCTGCTGGACTGCCCGCTCCGAGGAACAATTGGGGCAGGGCTTGCTGCGGTTCCACAATTCATAGCATTTACGGCAGCCGGCACGCATTCTGCCGTTATCATAATCGTATACTAAATGTGTCTGCATATCCACAAAACGATAAACGTCAAATAATTTATCTACGGTCAGCTTCTCCAGAAGATCCTGATCAATTGCATCTATCGGATATATATTTTCTTCTAATTCTATACTATCTATACCCTTTAAAGCCATTTAGTCCACTCTTTCATATTTTTTATTAATTACTTATTGTTTTATAATTATAACAAATATAAATTACATTGACAACGATTACTCACTGCATTTTTACATATGCTATAATAAATGTATACTATTTTTTGAGGTCATCTATTATGGATATAAAAAATCTGATACAAACATTACGGCACAAACAACAGCTGCCGCCAGCACAAATGCAGCTATTACTGACTGCTGCTTTCAGCGACGACGCCGCCCGTACGGAGCTCGTTCGCCAGGCACAGCAGACCGCACAGGCTGTTTTCGGCAATAAAATCTATATTCGCGGACTGATCGAGTTCACCAACTATTGCAGAAATGACTGCTATTACTGCGGTATCCGCCGCAGTAACGCCGCAGCCAGCCGTTACCGCCTGAGCAAAAGGCAGATACTTTCCTGCTGTGAGCAGGGGTACGCTTTAGGCTTTCGGACCTTTGTCCTCCAGGGCGGCGAAGATCTTACCTACAGCGACGCCGACATGGCGGCTATTATCACCGCTATCAGGCAAGCCTACCCCGACTGCGCCATAACGCTTTCAGTAGGCGAACGCAGCCGCACGACTTATCAGCTGTGGAAGGAAGCAGGCGCTGACCGCTATCTGCTGCGTCATGAAACGGCAACTGACGAACATTATGCCCGCCTGCATCCGGCAGAGCTTAAGCTGAGCAACCGCAAACGCTGCCTTTATGATCTGAAAGAACTGGGTTATCAGGTCGGCACCGGCTTCATGGTCGGCTCGCCCTGGCAAACGCTGGACAACCTGCTGAGCGATCTGGCCTTTATCAGTGAACTGCAGCCGCAGATGATTGGTATCGGCCCCTTTATTCCCCACCATGCAACGCCTTTTAACAATTATCCTGCCGGGACGCTGGCGCAGACCTTAACAATGCTGTCCGTCCTGCGCCTGATGTTTCCCAAAGTATTACTGCCAGCTACAACGGCCCTCGGCACCATCGCTTTCAACGGCCGCGAACTGGGTATTTTAGCAGGCGCCAACGTCGTCATGCCCAACCTTTCTCCGGCAGACGTCCGCCAGAATTATCTTCTTTATGATAATAAACTCTGCAGCGGCGCTGAAGCTGCAGAAGCCAAGAATGACCTCGCCGCACGGCTGCACGCTATCGGCTACGAAATAGCCGAAGGCCGCGGTGATTATAAGGAGTCCTGACAATGCTAGCAAAAGATCAAGTCATCAATACCTACCGCGCACTCAATAACTGGCGCAGCTTTCGCCTGAAGCTGTTTATCGAAGGTATCATCATCGGTATACTTTCAGGGCTGATCATCAGCTTTTTCCGCTGGTCCCTGCATTTGGTAGAAACTAACCGTGAACATATTTACACCTTTCTTAAAACCACCAACTGGTATTGGACCGCATTTTGGTTCATCACTTTAGCCGTGATCGCCTTCATTTTAGACAGACTGACCAAATATGAACCACTGGCCGCCGGCAGCGGTATCCCCCAGGTCAAAGGCGCTATCTTAGGCTTCATTAAAATGCGCTGGCTGCGCATCCTCTGGGTCAAACTGATCGCAGGTATCATCGGTATCGGCGCCGGCCTTTCCCTGGGCCGGGAAGGACCCTCGATCCAGCTTGGCGCCGTCACAGCGCAGGGGCTCAGCCGCCTGCTGAAACGTACCCGGCTTGAAGAACGTTATCTGCTTACAAGCGGCGCCAGTGCCGGCTTGGCAGCAGCCTTCAACGCTCCGTTAGCGGGCGTTATTTTTGCTTTAGAAGAGCTGCACCGCAATTTCTCCGTCGTCGTACTGCTGCCAGCTATGGCTGCCGCAATGACGGCAACAGTTATTTCCCGTTTTTTCTTTGGCAATGATACTATTTTTGATTTCTTTGGACTGCCTTTTCTGCCGTTGGAATATTACGGTTATGTAGCGCTTTTAAGCCTTGTCGTAGGTCTGGCAGGCGTAGTCTTTAATGCCGGGCTTTTGAATATCCCCCGCTTTTATAATCGCTTTCCTACTCCTTTCAGCAAAATCGCCTTTGCCTTGTTCTGCGCCGGCATTTTAGGTTTCATTTATCCGCAGGTGCTGGGCGGCGGCAACGAATTGATCAACAATATTGCTAAAACGCCTTACCCGCTGCAGGCTTTATTACTGCTGCTGGCAGGTAAATTCATCTTTACGATGCTCAGCTACGGCAGCGGCGTCCCCGGCGGCTTCTTTCTGCCCATGCTTGTCATCGGGGCGCTTACAGGCAGCGTCATCAGCAATATCATGATCACTTTAGGGCTTCTTAACCCTTTCTTTTATTCCAATATCATCGTCATTTCCATGGCCGCTTTCTTTTCCGCCTCGGTACGGGCACCTATCACAGGTATCATCCTGATCATGGAAATGACCGGTTCCTTCCAGCATATGCTGGTCCTGTCCATCGCTTCTATTGTAGCCTTCATCGCCGCCGAACTTTGCCGCAGCAAACCGATCTACGAAGAGCTGCTGGCGCGCAGCCTGAAAAACTCCGGCAAAAATGACGGCAGCCGCTGCGAAAAACAGCGTAACGTCATTGAACTGGCAGTCTGCAGCGGCAGTCCTATCGACGGACATCTGATCAAGGAAATAAAATGGCCCGAGCATACACTGCTCGTGGACGTTAAACGCGGCGAAAGCGATCTGATCCCTATAGGCGACACAAGATTGCGGGCCGGCGATTTCCTCTATGTCCTCACAGACGATACATTAGCCAAAGATCTTCGTAAAATGGCGGAAGGCGAGTAATCTTATTCTTTTGTGTTGCGAATTTTTACTGACAACTTATCAGTTTTCCCTTGTCAAATAGTTATTTTTTCGATATAATGTAAAGCACATTCTGTTTCTTATCAGAATGATAAACTTGTACTTATCTATAATTTGAGGAGGGGTTCCCACATGGACAAAGTTAAGGAAACTTTAAATAAGGTTCCGCTGTCCGGATATATTGTTCTGGTAATCGCCATTGCAATTTTCTCCGGTCTGTTTGCAAATGCCGGTCATGGTCTGAACATTTTCGACTTTGACACTTTAAACGGTAAATTCGGTACAATGAAAAGCGCTAAAGCAACTTTCTCAGGTCAAGGCGGCAGCGGTGCACGCGACGGCTTCCTGTTTGCTTTCGGTCTGGCTCCCGGCGTTATGCTGGCAATGGGCCTCATCGAAGTAGTTGAACATTACGGCGGTCTGAAAGCTGCTCAAAAGCTGATGACTCCGATCCTGCGTCCGATCCTTGGCATTCCAGGCGTCTGTGGTATCGCGCTCGTTTCTTCCCTGCAAAGCACCGACGCCGGTGCAGGTATGACCAGACAATTACATTTGGAAAAACAGATCACTGATAATGAAATGCTCATTTTCAGTGCCTTCCAGTTTACAGCAGGCGGCCTGATTACTAATTACCTTTCTTCCGGCTCCGCACTGTTCGGTTTCCTTACCGTGCCTATTTCCGTGCCGTTGGCAGTACTGTTCGTCATGAAAATTTTCGGCGCGAACATGATGCGTGCTTATGTAAAAATGTTCTGCAAGGAGGGTATCTGATCAATGAGTGAAGAAAAAATCAACCACGCACCCGAAGATGCTGCTGCAGCGGCAGAAGCAGAACTTAACGCAAAATTGGCCAAACCTTCTTTAATGGATATTTTTGTCCGCGGCGCCCGCAAAGGCTGGGATATTGCCATCGACAACATCATCCCTAACGTGCTGATGGCTTATGTCTGCATCAAAATTTTAAATGTTACCGGTCTTCTGACTTTAGCCGGTAAATTCTTTGCTCCGGTCATGGCACTTTGGGGCCTGCCCGGTGAAGCGATCATGGTCATTTTCAGTGCGCTCATGTCCATGGGCGGCGCTGTTGGCGTCTGCATGGCGCTTTATAACGACGGCGGCATCGACGAACGTTCTATTACGATCGTTATCCCCGCGATCTATCTTTTAGGTTCCAAGATCCAATATCTGGGTCGTTTGCTGGGTACTGCCGGCGTACCGTCCAGACATTATCCGGTACTGATCGGTATTTCTTTTGTTAATGCCGGTATCGCCATGTTCATTATGAAAATTTTGACCATGTAAACAACGCAATTCCTTTAATTTCACAGTCAAAAAAGACACGATTAAAATCGTGTCTTTTTTTTATTTAGCTGCGTCAGTTTTTAAATCTTTTTTTGCTTTTTATTCTTTTAATAGCTCTGCTTCCTGTAGATTGATCTCATCAAAGATCGTCGTCTCAATTTTTACGCTGTTGCTGTCCAACCTGATTCTACGTTGTTCATCAATATGCAATCTCCTGTCATCAGGTACGTTTTCTTCCCACATATACGGAACTTTTTTCTGAATACTGATCAAAGCGGCTGCATACTTATCTCCCATATCGGGAATGGGTCCAGGTTTTGGAGGCTCAGGTCGTGGTTCGGCTTTCAGTACCAGCTTGCCTGTCAGCTGCAGGTCATAACCGTCCTGCGTGGAATATAACAGCTCGCTCAAATCATATTCGCCTGCTGCTAAATTCTCCAGTCCCAATATTTTATCAGGGTCTACTGTTATCCCCAATGCCTGCAGCCTGGCCAGCAGCGCTGCCTTACAGTCACTGCCTGCCGTGGCCTCCACATTGCCCACATCGCCGCTGATCGTTTCTAAAAAGCTTTGCAAATACGGAGCTGTCTGTTTTTGTCCTGTCTGCCAGACGTTTTTATCGTCCTCGCCCAACCCTTCTGCAAAGGCCTTATTGAATGCTTCTAAAGTGGTATATTCTGCATTATCATCATATTTTTTGTAACATGCAACAGTAAAATCGTAGTAATATGCATTATTCACGGTAGAGGATTGACCTGTCAGTCCCATAAGAGGGCCATAATTGCTTTTACCTGTTATCTTACTAACGCTGTACACATTAATTACGGCACCATTACTATAACCGCAGATACCACCTACATATTGGGAAGTATTTTTGCTTAAAATTTCTCCAATATTATAGGAATTTTTAATAGTATTATCTGTATCGTTCTTTCCTGTAATGCCACCTAAGTAATGATTTCCACTGATAGTACCAGTGTTATAGCAATTTTCTATACTGCCTTTTATACTTAATCCACTGATTCCACCTATATATTGCGAAACACCAGCAATACTGCCTGTATTATAATTATTAATTATTTTCCCTGCATTATTATAACCTGTAATACCTCCTGTATATTTGGAATCACCAGCAATGTTACCTGTATTATAGTTATTAATTAGTTCCCCTGCATTATTATAACCAGCTATACCTCCTGTATAATCTTTACAATCGATATTTCCAGTATTATAACAATTTTCTATCGTCCCTACTTTATTATAACCAACAATACCGCCTATACATTGAGAACTACCGGCAAGGCTGCCGGTATTATAACAGTTTTTTATCGTTCCCGCATTATTATAGCCTGCAATACCGCCTATCTTTTCCACACTACCGCTAATATTTGCCTCATTGGCTGTATTAATGATCATACCATAATTATATCCGACTATTCCTGATACATACGAAGCATTAACTGCATTTATATTTCCTTGATTGCTCGAATTAATGATTGTTCCTTTAGTATCATTCCTGCCTGTTATCCCGCCAATATATTTACCATTACCGGTTACTATACCATTAAAAGAATTATTAACATTTTCCAATCTTCCTGTCGTATAAGCTTCATTATAACCAACGATACCACCAATATAGTCCTCACCGGTAACAGCGGCATCATTTTTTGCATTAATAATAATATCGTCATTCTTTCCGGCAATACCGCCCACCTGCTTTTCAGCAGAAACGCTGCCCTTATTTACAACGTTACTTACTGTACCACTGATAAAATTAGTGCCAACGATACCGCCGACCAGTACGTATCCTTCAACAGCCCCTTCATTATAGGCATTGTTGATTATACCGTTACCTCTATTCATACCAGCAATACCACCTACCTGCTGCTTATTATTGAGTTCAGGAGTATTTAGCCCAACCACTTTACCATAGTTTTCCGCAGTATCTATTACCCCGCCATAATTATGACCAACGATACCGCCTATATCCAAAGCTCCTGTCACTGTGCCATAGTTTTTTATTTTCTCCACTCTGCCGCCTTCGTTATAACCGCAGATACCGCCTATATACGGCGGTTCTTTTGCTAATCCTGTAACATCTGCATTATTGACAGCCTCACTGATTATACCAGTTGCAGCATTATACCCGCTAATTCCCCCGGTTCTCTGGCTGCCATTAACAAAACCTTTGTTAGTAATAACCTCCAGCCGCCCGGCATTATATCCGACAATACCACCAACTGTACTTTGTCCAACTACTTTTGCTTCATTGATGACATGACTGATCGATCCCTTGTTCATACCAGTAATTGCCCCAGTTTCATGACGACCTGTAACCGCACCTGTAAGTGTAAAATTCTTCAAAATACCGTCTTGTCCAACTACGCCAAATAGCCCAACATAATCATCACTTGCCCTGTTTATATACAGGTCATTGATCGCATAACCCATGCCGTCAAAAACACCTGCGAAGCCACTGCCATCACCGCCGATCGGTTTAAAACCGGCGCCGCTGTTCCATCCTTTGGTAGCGCCGGCATTGATGTTACTCTTCAGCATATAGTTGCCGTTCAGATTATTTTGGATAGCCTGCAGTTCTTCAACAGTGCTGATCAAAAGACAGTCGTTGACCGCCTTAGCCGTGCCGTCCAGTGTACTGCCCTGCAGTCCCAAAGCGCTTGCCTTCTGACTTATTGCGTTTGCGTTCGTTTTGTCTGTTACTTCGTAACCGATATTGATATTATTCCTAGCCTTTAAGCTGACTTTGCTTAAATCACCGCCCTGTATTTGCAGTGTGCCAGCCTTGATGATCGAGATATTATTGCCCTCAAAATTTATGGCGTTAGCCTTAATCGTCCCCAGATTTACAATATCTGCCTGGATTTTCGCAATTCCCTCACTATCCAGATTTCCCAAAGTACCATTAAAGCCCCGGCGGGCCTGTTCAGACAAACTTCTTGTCGATGCCGTCAGGCTGCCTACATTGACCTGCGCCGATTCTCCAAACAAGATCCCATTGGGGTTGAGCAGAAAAACATGCGCACCGTTGCCATTCAAATTACCAAAGATCTCGCTGCGCTGGCTGCCTGTCACATAATTCAAAACAGCTTGGAGCTGTTGAAAATTTACTGTTTCTCCCTGCCCGATGTTGAAACTGTTCCAGTCGATAGCCATGTGCCCGCCATTACCGGTAATATTCAGCTCGCCGCTGCTGGGCGTGCCGATAGTGCCGCTGCCGCCTACGACAACGCCGCCCTGCGGCAGCGCATAGCTCCAGTTGGGCAAAAGCAGCATCCCGCTGCTCAAGACTGTGACCATGATCTTTTTATACAAAAGCATTTTCCTGTTTTTCATCTCCGCACCTCATCCTTTTCCTATCTGTTTTACAACATTTTGTACGCTAAGAACCACAGCCGTCCGTTTTTATCGTTTTCTTCACTGGTAAAGGCTTCACCGTTCAGCTTGCGCGCATAATCAAGCCGCAGATAGTAGTCGTTGCTTCTGGCATATTGCAGCCCAACGCCCCAGCCTGCCAGATTACGGTGCTGTCCGTAGCTTTTGCCCAGCTCTACTTCGCCCCAGTCGATATAGGTGGCCAGGGTCAGATTGGGCAGCGGCGTGGCGTAACGCAGCTCGGCCGTAGCCTGATAACCGCTGTCGCCGCTGGCTTCGCCCTGCGGGTAGGCTCTTACGCCGTTAGCGCCGCCCAAAACAAACTGTTCACTGCCGTCCAGGTCTTTGCTGGCCAGCTGGCCGTGAAAGTTCAGATGCAGGTTGCAGACGTTGCCCAGTCTGCGGATATGGTTGATATCGGTATTGAATTTATGGTAACTGCCCTCGGTATAGCTGCTAACATCGTCATAGGTCAAACGTCCTGCATAATACAAGGCGCTGTAGCCTGTATAGCTGGCAGAGCCTTTGACATTGCCCACAATGCCGGCATGCAGCGCATTACTGTGCTTTTTAGTATCGATACCAAAGACGCGCAGCTCGTCCTGCAGCTGCCGGTTATCGTAGCCGTAGACTGCCGCCGGCGATAGGACGGTCTGCCTGACCGAAATGTGGGACGACTGGAATATGCGCTCGGCCATGCACAAACAAACGCTGGATTATCCTGCACGGTATGATTTTGTGGATATTTCGCAAAATGCGCATGCTCAAGGCGATGCCAATTGGGACGGCATCCTTTATGTCCGCGAGTATGTCCGGCAGTCGCCCCGGCCCTTGAATAGCGTGAAGATCTACGGTAGCGGTGCCCGAACGCACGGAGGAGATTCGGAACATGCGGTCGCTACGTTCTGCCGAAATGTGTTGGGAGGACTGGCCTCGAGTCGTTTCCATCGTCCGCCGGCCGGGTTGGGACTTTGCGAGATTTCGATGCATTGTATCGGTACGATCCGCCAGATCGAGCGATGCGTCCGCTTTTGGGACCTCCGTCCGCGGAAAGCCGTCCGCGAGGGTGTGTATTCGTCCCGTGCCGCCAATGGGATCGAGGTGGTGTTTTTTTCGCTCGGCGTGCCCGTGATCTATCGTCCGGCGGATTCGGGACGGAGTTTCGAAGTGCGCTGGTTCGATGCAGCTTCCGGTGCACAGACGACGGAGAAGGTGGTCGTCGGCGCGGACGGAGTGGACCTGAAGCCGCCTTATCCGCGAAATTGTTTCGCTGTGCTCATTCCTGTCTGATGGGCACACGGCTTCCGTTATTTCGATGAATCGCTACTCAGTGTAAGTAGCCGTCGCCGACAAAAGTCGAAACGGGGTATGTTACGGACGGAAAAGTCCCTGTAGCGGCGGACGGATTTAAAAAGCAAAAAACTGCAGGAAAATCCTGCAGTTCTCGATTAAATGACTTCGACTCCTTTTTCTTTTAACAGACGGAGGCCGACGTCCTTCAGCTTGTATTTCTGAATCTTGCCGCTGGCGGTCATCGGATAGCCGTCGACGAAGAAGATGTATTTCGGGATTTTGTAGCGTGCGATC
>ENA-UESI01000193-UESI01000193.1-human-gut-metagenome-genome-assembly--contig:-NODE-193-length-54366-cov-8.278049_pt1 | contig 54366 bp, 50 predicted proteins | sample MGYA00243005_ERZ508006 | MGnify/ENA primary metagenome ERZ508006 (study PRJEB26167, sample SAMN06115436) | human gut metagenome | host: Homo sapiens | place: China:Shandong | collected 2015-06-10... | reverse complement strand
GTTTTACAGGCGGCAGGCAGGCTGCTGCGCCGGGGAGAAGTAGTAGCTTTCCCGACGGAGACTGTTTACGGTCTGGGTGCGGATGGGCTGAATGGCGCGGCGGTGGCGAAAATTTTTGCGGCGAAGGGCCGGCCGGCTGATAATCCTTTGATTTTGCATATCGCCAGCAAAGAGGATATCCTGCCGCTGACGAGCGGGCTTACTGCCAATGCCAGGGCGTTGATGGAGGCTTTCTGGCCGGGGCCGCTGACTTTGATCGTCGATAAGTCGCAGCTGGTCCCAGACGAGGTGAGCGCCGGCCTGGCGACGGTAGGCGTACGGATGCCTTCGCATCCGGTAGCCGCCGGGTTGATCGCGGCGGCGGGGCGCCCCATAGCTGCTCCGTCGGCCAATATCTCCGGCAAGCCCAGCCCGACGGACGCGCAGGCTGTCTGGGATGATATGCAGGGCAAGATCGCCGGCGTTATCGACGGCGGCAGCTGCGGCATTGGTGTTGAATCCACCGTTGTCGATACTACTGCGGCTGTGCCGATGATTTTACGTCCGGGCGGCATTACCCGGGAAATGCTGGAAGCAGTTTTGGGAGCGGTCGAGGTCGATCCGGCGCTGGCCGGCCAGGGCGATTTTAAGCCGAAGGCTCCGGGCATGAAATACCGTCATTATGCACCGCAGGCAGCGATGTATTTATTTGAGGGCGAGGCCGCAATGCAGATACCGGCGGTAGCAGCGAAGGCTGCCGCGCAGGGGATCAGGATAGGCGTTTTGTGCAGTGAAGAGATCGCCGCTCAGCTTCCGCAGGTTGCAAATATGCTGGTGAGCGCGTGGGGACAGGATACGCAGGCCCTGGCTGAAAAACTGTACAGCTTGCTGCGCGGTTTTGATAAACAGCAGGCAGAGCTGATCGTGGCCGAAGGCGTGGGCGAAGACGGTTTGGGACTGGCGGTGATGAACAGGCTGCGTAAGGCGGCCGGTTATCAGATCGTGACAGTTTCCGATGGTCGGCTTTGTGCAAAAAGCGGTACGCTTTTGCCGAAATTTATGTTAAAATAACACTATGAGTTGTAAAAATAAAAAAATGTAAATAAAAACAGAGGTGACTTCTATGAAAATCGCGGTCGGCAGTGATCACGGCGGTATCCATTTAAAAAATCATATCAGGGAATATCTTAAGGCTAAGGGCATCGAGGTTGTTGACTGCGGTACTTATACGGAAGAATCCGTCGATTATCCTGATTATGCGGCTAAGGTCTGCCAGGCTGTCAATGACGGCGAAGCGGAACGGGGTATTTTGATCTGCGGGACCGGCATCGGCGTTTCTATTGCCGCCAATAAGATCCACGGGATCAGAGCGGCTTTGTGCGGCGATGTTTTTTCTGCGCAGATGAGCCGTGAGCATAACAATGCTAATATACTGTGTATGGGCGAGCGCGTTATCGGCTTAAGCCTGGCGGAAATGATAACTGATACCTGGCTGAGGAGTGAATTTGCCGGTGGGCGCCATCTGCGCCGGATCGATAAGATTACGGCCCTGGAGGCGATGCGGTGATGCAGACTGCGGAAATAGCCGCGCAGGTAGCTGCGGCGGCGCAGGAGCTTTTGCAGGCAGGGGCGGTCCAGACCGGGCAGGTTTTAGTAGTGGGCTGCAGCACCAGCGAGGTGCTGGGCGATAAGATCGGTACTGGCGGTTCTGCCGAAGTCGCCGGGGCGATGTTTGCTGCCCTGCGGCGGGTGACCGAGGCGCAGGGTGTTTTTTTGGCGATCCAGTGCTGCGAGCATTTGAACCGGGCTCTGGTCACTACTCGGGCTGCTGCCGAAAAATACGGCTGGCAGGAAGTAACTGTGCGGCCTGTGCCCCATGCGGGCGGTGCTATGGCAGCGGCGGCTTACGAAAATTTTGAGCAGCCTGTCGTTGTTGAAGCGATCTCGGCCCATGCGGGCCTGGATATAGGTCAGACGCTGATCGGTATGCATTTAAAGAAAGTTGCCGTACCGGTGCGTTTGTCAGAAAGCAAGATCGGCGAGGCTATACTCACCGCGGCACGGACACGTCCGCCCTTGATCGGCGGCGAGCGTGCCAAATACCCAGTGTAAATTATTTGACTTGGAGGGAGTAATCATGAATTTAGAGAAATTAGCCGTTGTTGATCCTGAAGTGAATGCCGCTATTGGCGAAGAACTTGGCAGACAAAGAAATAAAATAGAACTGATCGCGTCCGAGAATTTTGTGTCTCCTGCTGTGATGGAGGCCATGGGTACTGTCCTGACTAATAAATATGCCGAGGGGTATCCGGGACACCGTTATTATGGCGGCTGTGAATATGTCGATAAGGTGGAAGTACTGGCGATCGAGCGCGCTAAAAAATTATTCGGCGCCGATCATGTCAATGTGCAGCCTCATTCCGGCGCTAACGCCAACACTGCCGTTTATTTTGCTTTCCTGAAGCCCGGCGATACGATCATGGGCATGAATCTGTCTCAGGGCGGCCATTTATCCCACGGTTCACCGGTAAATATTTCCGGCAGCTATTATAACGTGGTCCCTTATGGTGTGGATCACGAGACGGAAACTATCGATTATGATGCTTTGGCGCAAACTGCCGCTGAAACGAAGCCGAAAATCATCGTTGCCGGCGCCAGCGCTTATTCCCGGATCATAGATTTTGAACGGATGGCGGAGATCGCGCACAGCGTTGGGGCGCTGCTGATGGTGGATATCGCCCATATCGCCGGTCTTGTGGCTGCGGGGCTGCATCCCAGCCCGGTGCCTTATGCCGACATCGTTACTACGACTACGCATAAAACCTTGCGCGGACCGCGCGGCGGCCTGATCATGTGCAAAGAGCAGTATGCCAAGGCGATCGACAAGGCTGTATTCCCTGGTATCCAGGGTGGCCCCTTGATGCATATCATTGCTGCTAAGGCGGTGGCTTTTGGTGAGGCTTTGCAGCCGGAATTTAAAGTATATCAGCAGAATATCATCGCTAACTGCAGAGTATTTGCTGAAGCTTTGCAGCAAGAAGGGTTCCGTATCGTTTCCGGCGGGACTGATAACCATCTGATTTTGGTCGACGTGCGCGGTCAGAAGCTGACAGGCAAGGTAGCTGAACATTTATTAGATGAAGTAGGCGTGACCTGCAATAAAAATACGATCCCCTTTGATCCTGAAAGTCCTTTTGTGACCAGCGGTATCCGTCTGGGTACGGCTGCCGTTACCACGCGCGGCTTTGATCAGGAGGATATGCGCGAGGTGGCAGCGATCATTGGCCTGGTTTTGAATAATCCTGAAAATGAGGGCAAACATAAGGAAGCGGCAGCAAGGGTAGCGGCTTTATGCGCTAAATATCCCATGTATCCCGGCTTCTGAATTCAGGAAGGAGATTTTGACGATGCAAGTTACAGTTGTTGATCATCCGCTGATCAAACAAAAAATCACGAAAATGCGTGCGGAGCATACCTCGTCCCGTGATTTTCGCGAGTGCCTTGATGAAATAGCGATGCTGATGACGTATGAGGTGGCAAGGAACCTGCCGCTGCAGGAGGTCGAGGTCACTACTCCGGTAGCGAAGACTACCGGTTATAAAGTAGCCGGCGATATTTTTGTCGTGCCTATTTTAAGGGCCGGTCTGGGTCTTTTGACGGGCGTGCTGAAAATGATCCCGGATGCCAGGGTGGGCTTTATCGGTTTGTACCGTGATGAAGAAACCTTGAAACCGATCGAATATTACTGCAAGCTGCCTGAGAATAAAGACGGCGTGACGATCGTGGTCGATCCAATGCTGGCGACTGGCGGCAGTGCCGCTGCCGCGATCTCGATGCTGAAAGAGCGCGGTTTGAAAAATATTCGTTTTATGTGTCTGGTAGCGGCTCCTGAAGGCGTGAAGGTGATGAACGAGGAGCATCCTGACGTGCCTGTTTATACGGCTGCTCTGGATGAAAAATTGAATGGACACGGTTATATCGTGCCGGGTCTGGGCGATGCCGGCGACCGTATTTTTGGTACAGACTGATGTTTGATAACAGACCTGAATGGGACAATTATTTTATGGAGATCGCCCAGGTAGTCAGCAAGCGCTCCACTTGCCTGCGCCGTAGCGTCGGCGCCGTTATCGTCAAAAACAGGCAAATAGTGGCCACAGGTTATAATGGCACGCCTTCCAAGCTTGAGCATTGCTCGGTGACAGGCTGCCTGCGTGAACAATTGAAAGTACCCTCGGGACAAATGCACGAGTTATGCCGTGGTATCCATGCCGAGCAGAACGCAGTAGTGCAGGCGGCTTATCATGGCGTATCCGTCAACGGCGGCACGCTGTACTGCACGCATCAGCCCTGCGTTGTCTGCACTAAAATATTGATCAACGCCGGTATCGAGCGGATTGTTTATGCCAATCCTTATCCGGATAAGCTGGCAGAGGAGATGCTGCAGGCTGCCGGGATGCAGGTGACGATCCTGCACGGGGAAGATTAAAATAAATACAGCATTGCGGTGCTTTTCAGGGGCATCGGCAGTTGCTGTATTTATTTTTTCTGAAAAATGTTGCTTTCGCAACAAAAAAATCAAAGAAAAAATGTTCAAAATGGTATTTTTTTGATATACTAATACACAAGAATGACCTTTTAAGAAAATACAGTGATTTTTGGGGTATAAATAAGCGGCTTTGAACGCTATGAGGTGAATAATTGCAAGTGTATATTTTAGCTTTTGTGATAGCGCTTTTTACCAGCTGGCTTTTGACGCCGTATGTCAAAAAACTGGCTTTCCGTATAGGCGCGCTGGATAAGCCGGACGGAAGAAAGGTTCATAAGGGCATCATGCCGCGCCTGGGAGGGCTGGCCATTTACCTTGGCTTTGTCGCCGCTGTTTTGTGCAGCATGCATTTATCCAGGGACGTGCTGGCGCTTTTGCTCGGCGGCACGGTGATCCTGATCGTCGGTATCATCGATGATGTCTATCAGCTGCCGGCCAAGGTCAAGCTGCTGGGACAGATCGCTGCCGCGGCGGTTTTAGTGCTGTTTGATATTCGCATCGAATGGCTCAACAATCCCTGGGGCGGGTATTTTTATCTTGAGTATCTGTCGATACCGTTCACGATTTTCTGGGTGATCAGCTTTACTAATGTCGTCAACCTGATGGATGGGCTGGACGGACTGGCGGCTGGTGTGGCTGGGATCGCGTCGATAACTGTGATTCTGGTAGCTATCCAGCAGGGCTTTTATCCTGTGGCTGTGATCACGGCAGCTCTGGCTGGCGGTATTGTCGGCTTTATGCGTTATAATTTCAATCCGGCCACCATTTTTATGGGTGATACCGGCAGTATGTTTATCGGCTATATGCTGGCGGCGATCTCTATTTTCGGCGCGGTTAAAAGCGCAGCTACCATCGCGCTGATCGTGCCTGCCATCGCTTTGGGCTTACCAATCATGGATACGGCTTTTGCGATCGTGCGCCGTTATACGAATGGCAGACCTATTTTTCAGCCGGACAAGGGGCATTTGCATCACCGCCTGCTGGCGATGGGCATGACGCAGCGTCAGGCCGTGCTGCTGATGTATATCATCAGCGCCGTGCTGGGCATCGCCGCGGTACTGCTGACTGAGGTCGGCGGCTATTATGCGGCAGTGATCATCGCGCTCATTATTACCGCCGTGGTCTTTGGCGCTAAGAAAATAGGCATTTTGAACGATCGTTGATTGGCAATGACAGTTATTAATGATTGAAAAACCGTATGAGACCGTGTTATACAGTTGGGAGACGAAGTCGTGAAAAAAATCAAGCTAATGACAGTTTTCGGTACGCGTCCGGAAGCAATCAAAATGTGTCCGTTAGTTTTGGAAATGCAGAAATACCCTGATTTTATTGAACCTATCGTAGCAGTGACGGCACAGCACCGTGAAATGCTGGACCAGGTGCTGCAGCTGTTTGCGATCAAACCGGATTATGATTTGAATATCATGACTGCCGGGCAAACTTTATATGACGTTACCGGCCGGGCTTTGGCAGGATTAAAGGACGTATTGGCAGAGGCACAGCCTGATATGGTGCTGGTGCACGGTGATACCACTACGACCTTTGTCGGAGCTTTGGCGTCTTTTTATGCCCAGATCCCTGTAGGCCATGTGGAAGCGGGCCTGCGGACGGGCAATAAATTTTCACCCTACCCGGAAGAAATGAACCGCAAACTGACCGGCGCTATTGCCGATATCCATTTTGCGCCGACGGCGACCAGTAAAAGCAATCTGTTGAAAGAAAATATCGATCCGGCGGCGATCGTAGTGACGGGCAATACGGTGATCGATGCCTTGCAGACTACGGTCAAGGCTGATTACCGGTTTACTGACGCGGGACTGCAGCAGGCTCTTGCCAGCGGGAAGCGGCTGATCTTAGTGACCACACACCGCCGTGAGAATTTAGGCGAACCGATGCGCCATGTTTATCAGGCGCTGCGTAAGGTTTTGGAAAACCATCCGGATACCGAAGCGATTTTTCCGGTCCATAAAAATCCTAAAGTCAGAGAGATCGTCAATGAAGAACTTGGCCATCTGCAGCAGGTCCATTTGATCGAGCCTTTGGATTACGAGCCTTTCGCCAATCTGATGGCTAAAGTAGATATTGTGCTGACAGACAGCGGCGGTATTCAGGAAGAAGCGCCGGCGCTTGGTAAGCCGGTCCTGGTCCTGCGTGATACTACCGAGCGTCCTGAAGCTGTAGAAGCAGGGACAGTCAAGCTGGTAGGCACTGCTTACGATGATGTGCTGCGGGAAACAAGCAGGCTGCTGGATGATGCGCAGCATTATCAAAGTATGGCTGAAGCCGCTAATCCGTATGGTGACGGCAGGGCTTGCGCGCGTATAATCAGAAAGATTTTACATGAAAATGGCTATGATATAAAAATTTTATCTGAATTCAGTCCTAATTAAGATAGACAGAAATTGTGAAATATTTTAAAATTATATTATATCTATATGAAGTCGCCCGATTTATGATTTGACTTCTGGGGAGCGGCCCTATGGATAATAAGTGGAAAAATGACAAGGAACATATTAAGATGCTCAATGCTTTAGCGACGGTATCGTCACTGGGCATGATGGCAGTATTTGATTTTGTGCTGGCTTATTGGGGCGGGAACTGGCTGGATAATTATTTTCAGACAGGGGATCACTCCTGGCGCATGGCATGTATAAGCCTGGCGCTTTTGACGATTTTTCTGACTTTTTTCCGATTGGTTTATAATACTATGCTCGATCAGGATGAGGAGTAATAAAGATTATGATGAAGTTTGATGCCGCTCCTCTTATTGAACAAAATTCAAATAAAATTATTATGCGTTTAGCAGTATGGTCTTTACCGCTGGTAGTGTTGTTTTTAGTTGCAGGTCATCGTGAATTTGCGATTTCTTTATTTCGCGGTATTGTAATGGGGCTTTTAGATACACTGATTATGTTTGCGGGTATCAAAAAAGCGTTGCCGTATGCAGAGTTTCCTGAAAAGGGGCTAAGTATTATGCGGCGCTATAAATTATATCGCCTGCTTTCTTCTGGTAGTATTATTGTCTTGATGTTAAAGTTGAAATACCATGTTTTTGGAGTATGCGTGGGGTTTCTTCTGATACATATATTTTTAATTATTAATCTAATATTCATCGCGTACCGACTGGATAAGGAGGAGACGTGAAGAAAGGAGTGTGAAAGATGGTAAATGAAGCAGCTGCTATGGCTCAGGAAGCTGAAAATGCAAGCGAAATAGTTCATTATTTTGCGCAGGAATGGGCGCCTGGTGTAATAATTCATATGCAGACACTGTATATGACCTGGATCACCATGGCGATCGTATTTTTGCTGTTTTATCTGGCTTCCCGCAATCCGAAACTGATTCCGAGCGGACTGCAAAACGTGATGGAGTTTTTTATTGACTTTCTGAACGGATTGATGGAAGGTTCCTTGGGGATGAAGGGCCGTACATATATGGCACCTTTTATTATCACCCTTTTCATGTTCATTTTCATTGGCAATGAGCTAGGTATGCTTCCTCAAATCGGCGTACATTGGACCTCGCCTACTAATGACATCAATACCTGTTTTGCACTGTCTCTGACAGTGGCAATCAGCGTTTATGTCATTGGTGTGAAAAAAAATGGGTTAGGACATTTTAAACATTTTGTTAGTCCTTCTATGGCGTTTTTCCCGCTGCATTTGCTGGAAGAAATCACTAAGCCGCTTACCATGGCCCTTCGTCTATTTGGTAACATTCTGGCTGGTGAAATTTTGCTGATCGTACTTTACCAGTTGTCTCCGTGGATAATCCCGGAATTTTGGGTAATGTTCAGCTTGTTTATTGGCTTCTTGCAGGCCTTTATCTTCACTATGCTGGCACTGACCAGCTATGCAATTGTTTTTGCCCATCATGATTGATGATGTTCAAAAGCACAAATTTAAAAAATTTATGTGATATTTGAAAGGATGAATGAAATGACTGAAAACGCTATCATTACTGCTGCTTCTTTGATCTCAGCAGGTCTCATTGGTTTTGGCGCTGCCCTTGGTGCTGCTCTTGGTAACGGTAACCTTACTGGCAGAGCTATCGAATCCATGGCTCGTCAACCGGAAGAATCCGGTAAGCTCTTTACCAATATGTTGGTATCCGTAGGTTTGGTTGAATCCATGCCGATCTTGTGCTATGTTATCGCTATCGTTCTCGTATTTGCTAACCCCTTCATTAAATAATTTCGCAACCAGAGAAAACTAAAGGAGAGTGCTATAATTGGTTAATATCAATGCTACTTTTATCGCGCAGATCCTGAACTTTTTGTTCCTCGTTTTTATTCTTGCGAAATTTGCTTACAAACCATTGATGAGAATGATGGAAGAACGCAAGAACAAAATCGCTGGTGACCTGGAAACTGCAGAAAAAGCTAAGGCAGAGGCAGAAGGCATTAAAGCTGAATATGCCGCTAAATTAGCTGCTGCACGTCAGGAAGCTCAAGAAATCGTTGAAAACGCACGTAAAACAGCTCAAATAGCGCATGATAAGATCATGGCTGAAACCAAAGCTGAACAGGAACAGGCTATCGCCTCTGCTAAAGAAGCTATCGCCCGTGAAAAACAGCAGGCATTGGGCGAGATCCGTGGTCAGGTTATCAACCTCAGCTTGATTGCTGCCAGTAAGATTGTTGAACAAAAATTAGGTTCTGAAGAAGACAAAAAAATAGCAGGCGATATTGTTGATGCTGTATTGAAACAATAATCTGTCTGTTTCCTAATAGGCCGGACGCAATTAAAACCGCCCTTTAGCGAAAGGCGGTAATTAATGAGAACCGGTATACGGAGGTGATTGATACAATCATGAAGAGTGAAGAAAATATTGCTTTGATTAAGCAAGAATTGTCCGACTTCAAAATTGATCTTGGTTCTATTAAAGAACTGTTAGATGTAAAAGTTACTACAGCAAAAAAATTGACTGTAGACGAGTATCAATCCATTTCTGCAATTCTTTCCGAGAAACTTGGACGCGATATTTTCCTTAATAAAAATATTGACCCTTCGATTCTCGGTGGCATCATCGTTCAAGTGGGCGATAAAGTGTATGATGCTTCCGCTCTTCGCAAACTGAAGAAAATGGAAGTTGTTTTGAATGGCATCGACATTCATGACTATGCTTTGGAAAAACCAGAAGAAATGACCGATGCTCTCAGCACCAAGCTGGAGAATTACAATGTGGATGTTGACTTGGAAGAAGTTGGTATCGTTGAAAAGATCGGTGACGGCATCGCTACCGTTATCGGTATGAAAAATGCTATGGCTGGCGAGTTGGTTGAATTGCCGCATAATGTTTCCGGCATGGTTTTGAATTTGAACCCTGATTCTGTTGGTATCGTTTTGATGGGTGGCGAGACTCTCATCAAAGAAGGCGATCTGGTGCGCCGTACCGGCAATATCATGGACGTTCCCGTAGGCGAAGCTTTGCTGGGCCGCGTTGTCAGCGCTATCGGCGCTCCTATTGACGGCAAAGGCGAGATCGCTTATGCTGAAAAACGTCCTGTAGAATCTGGTGCGCACGGCATTGCAGATCGTGAATCTGTTGATACGCCGCTGCAGACCGGTATCAAATGTATCGACGCGCTCGTTCCTATCGGACGCGGCCAGCGCGAACTGATCATCGGTGACCGCGGTACCGGCAAAACTGCTGTTGCTATCGATACTATCATTAACCAAAAAGGCCTCGGCGTGATCTGCATTTATGTAGCTATCGGCCAAAAGGCTTCCAACGTAGCCCGTATCGTTCGTACTTTGGAACAGCACGGCGCTATGGATTATACGATCATCGTTGCAGCTACCGCTGCTGATTCTGCCCCGCTGCAGTATCTGGCTCCTTATGCTGGTGTAACGATGGCAGAATACTTTATGGATCAGGGCAAAGACGTACTTTGCGTATATGACGATCTGTCTAAGCACGCTGTTGCGTATCGTGCCATGTCCCTGCTGCTCCGCCGTCCTCCGGGACGCGAGGCTTATCCTGGCGACGTATTCTACTTACATTCCCGTTTACTGGAACGTGCTGCTAAATTGAACAAAGAACTTGGTAACGGTTCTATCACCGCTTTGCCGATCATTGAGACTCTGGCTGGTGACGTTGGCGGCTTTATTCCTACTAACGTAATTTCTATTACTGACGGACAGATCTTCCTGGAGTCTGAGTTATTCTATTCCGGTATCCGTCCGGCGATCAATTCCGGTTTGTCCGTATCCCGTGTAGGCGGCGCGGCGCAAATCAAAGCAATGAAATCCGTTGCAGGTACTCTGCGTCTGGATCTGGCACAATATCGTGAGCTGGCAGCTTTCGCTCAGTTTGCTTCCGATCTTGATAAAGCTACCAAAGCTCAGTTGGACCGCGGTCAGCGTTTGACTGAAGTTCTTAAACAAGGCCAATATGTGCCATTGCCGGTAGAAAAACAGGTTATGGCTATCTACCTTGGCACCAAAGGCTATCTGGATGACGTTGCGGTAAAAGATATTACGCGTTTGGAAGGAGAGTTCCTTGACTTCATGGATGCTAATCATCCTGAAATCGGAAGCTCCATTCGCAGCGAAAAGAAAATCACCGACGAAAATGAAGCTGCTTTGAAAAAAGCGATCGTTGAGTTCAAGGATACCTTTGTTGCTAGTGAAGGTAGGTGATTGACTGATGGCTACTGCACGCGAGATTCATCGCCACATGAAAGGCATTAAAAACATTGGTCAGATCACTAAGGCTATGAAAATGGTTGCTGCCGCCCGTTTGCGCAAGGCGCAGGAAAAAGCTGCGGCTAGCCGTCCTTATGCTTTAAAGATCAAAGATGTTTTGGCTAATATTGTTTGCGATAAAGGCATGCTGGCAGGATTAGACGCTAAAAAACACCCTTTGCTGCAAAAGCGCGAAGTGAAGAAAATCGGCTATCTGGTCATCTGTTCTGATAAAGGACTTGCCGGTGCTTACAGCACTAATGCTTTGAAAAAAGCTGTTGCTGAAATCTCCGAAATAGAGGGCGATGTGGTTATTATTACCAGTGGTCGCCGGGCAAAGGATTTCTTTACCCGCCGTGGGTATAATGTCATTGAATCTCATTTTGGATTTTCTGACAAGCCAAGCTACAGTGATGCTGTAACAATCGCTACCGATGCGGCCCAACGTTTCGGCGATATGCAGTTTGATGAATTGCACATAGTTTTCACTTTATTTAAATCCGCTTTGTCGCAAATACCGACAAGCGATATCATTCTTCCGGTTGAACCACCGGAAAAAGAAGCCGGTGCCGAGAAAAAGAGCGTTGAGTATCTCTTCGTTCCCGAAGCGGAAGAAATTCTGAAAGTTTTGGCGCCACGCTATTTGGAAACAGTTATCTACGCTGCCCTGGTACAATCTGCTGCCAGTGAATTAGGCGCTCGAATGACTGCGATGTCTTCTGCCACTGATAATGCCGGCAAGCTGGTCAAGAATCTGGAGCTGTCTTACAACAAGGCACGTCAGGCGCTTATTACCCGCGAGCTCAGTGAGATCTGCGGTGGCGCGGAAGCATTGAAACAACAATAAGAATAATTCGTAGGGAGGCTAAAACCTTGAATACTGGTAGAATAGTACAAGTTGTTGGCCCTGTTGTTGACATTGAATTCCCTCCGAAAAGTATGCCTGCTATCCTGAACGCTATCAAAATCGACGGTACTACTGACGACGGTAAAGTGAATATCCACCTTACCTGTGAGGTTATGCAGCACATCGGCTACAATGTAGTCCGTGCTGTAGCAATGAGTTCTACCGACGGTCTTGTTCGCGGCATGGAAGCTGTTGATACCGGAGCACCGATCAGTGTTCCGGTTGGCCCTGGTACTTTGGGTCGCATCTTTAACGTGTTGGGTGAAACTGTTGACCATGATGATACGAAAGTTGACGCTGCCGATTACTGGCCTATCCATAGACCGGCTCCGACCTTCGATCAACAGGCTACAACAACTAAAATTTTAGAAACCGGCATCAAAGTCGTTGACTTGATCGCTCCGTACGCCCTTGGCGGTAAGATCGGTCTGTTCGGCGGCGCAGGTGTTGGTAAAACGGTTATCATTATGGAGCTTATCCATAATATAGCAACCGCGCATGGTGGTTATTCCGTATTCGCAGGCGTTGGCGAACGTACACGTGAAGGCAACGACTTGTGGTGCGAAATGAAAGAATCCGGCGTTATCGATAAGACCGCTCTTGTTTATGGTCAGATGAACGAACCTCCTGGAGCACGTATGCGTGTAGGCCTTACCGGTTTGACCATGGCGGAATATTTCCGTGATATCGGCGGACAGGACGTACTGCTCTTTATCGATAACATTTTCCGTTTCATTCAGGCCGGTTCCGAAGTATCCGCTTTGCTCGGCCGTATGCCGTCCGCAGTAGGTTATCAGCCTACTTTAGCTAACGACATCGGTGCTTTGCAAGAGCGTATCACTTCTACCAAAACTGGTTCCATTACCTCTGTACAGGCCGTATACGTACCTGCGGATGACTTGACTGACCCTGCTCCTGCGGGAACATTCGCTCACTTGGACGCTACGACCGTACTTTCACGTCAAATCGCAGAGCTTGGTATTTATCCGGCAGTTGACCCGCTTGACTCCACCAGCCGTATCCTTGATCCGCTGGTTATTGGCGAGGAGCATTACAATGTAGCTCGTGGTGTGCAGGCTATTTTGCAGCGTTATAAAGAATTGCAGGATATCATTGCGATTCTTGGTATGGAAGAATTGAGCGAGGAAGATAAAGTTACCGTAGCCCGCGCTCGTAAAATCCAAAAATTCCTCAGCCAAGCCTTCTTTGTAGCTGAACAATTTACCGGTACTCCCGGTCAATATGTTCCGCTGAAAGAAACGATTCGCGGCTTCAAAGAAATCCTGGAAGGCAAACATGACGATTTGCCGGAAGGTGCTTTCTACATGGTTGGTACCATTGATGACGCTGTGGCTAAAGCTGAAACGCTGAAGGCTGAATAATGGCTAATTGTATGCAATTAGAAATTGTCACACCGGATAAAATGCTTTTTAGCGCCGAGGATGTCATATATATTGGCATCCGTACTACTGACGGTGGTATGGGCATTGAGGCGAACCATCTTCCCGTCATTGCCAGTTTGGAGATTGCTCCGCTGAAATACCGTTTGTCTGATGGTACCGAAGGTTTTGTGGCTGTCTGTGGCGGTTTTATGGAAGTGAATGCTAATAAGTGTACTGTTTTGGCAACTGTCGCTGAGCTGGCTGTCGATATCGACAAGGCCCGTGCAGAGGAAGCTAAAATGCGTGCTGAAGAGCGTTTGGCAAATAAAACTGAGAATCTGGACGTCCACCGTGCTGAACAGGCACTTAGAAGAGCAATTACTCGTCTTTCGGCATCCAGTAAAGTCGGTCGCTGATTAGTCAGGACAATTACAATAAAAAACCCACTGCTTCAGCAGTGGGTTTTTACTTGCCAAAAATTTAGTTGTATAGTATCCTTGTAGGTAAAGGAAGGTGAGTGCCGTGTCCGATCCGATCATGAATATTACCGGTAACAGGATGTTTCAACTGAAACAGGATATTGCTGCTTTGCGCGAATGCCTGGCTGCCTGTGTTGATGAAGATAGAAAGAAAAAAATCCGCAGTGAGATTATGGAAAAAGAAACCTATTATAATATACTGGCTGACAGGCAGAGGCTGGGTCAATAAAAAAACTACCAATCAGGTGCTGATTGGTAGTTTTTTTATTGATGCTTACTTTTTGATTACTTTACCATTTTGCATCTTGTAACAGAAATTTTTACTCTGGTCCCAGAAGTTGATACAAACTGAGGATCCGGCTTGTAATTCAAAACGCAGTTCACTTTCGCTGAGCAGATCTTTGTTGATGCAAAGACGTGCCAGCTGATCCAGATCAGCATCGGGCAGTTCGCTGACAGAAACCAGACGGTCATGCGGATAAGAGTTGTTACTGGTACTGATGATATCCATATAAACGATTTTGCCTGTAACATAATCGGAAATGGCTTTGAGCAAAGCTGCGATACCATCCTGATTAGAGGGGAAAAAACGCGGCGTTTTAAAATAAACTACCTTGAATTCGTGGTCGAAATCATTGGAAAAAATATTGATAGGCAAACCGCCGTTAGGGTTATGGATAGCGATTACTGCTTCATTGGCAGCAGGGACTTTGAAGTCGATCTTTGCTTCCGGACAAATGTGAGTAAGTTTATCCTGAAGTTCGCGGGCTTCTATTTCTGCATTTATCATAGTTTTTCATCTCCTTTAATCAGTATTATAACACTTTGACGCAGGAAACTTGCGAAGAAACTGTGATAAATGTGAAATTTTTCAAAACAGGTAAAAGTCATTGTACAAGTACCTCAAAAATGATAAAATATTACAGTAAGTTTTACTTCATGTAATTAATTCGTTTTGTATAAATATAGAACTTCTTAGGGGGCTATCTGGGTGGAGAAATTAGTTGTCAAAGGCGGTAACCGTCTGACAGGCTCTGTGAAAACTAGTGGAGCAAAAAATGCTGTCTTGCCGATCATTGCTGCGTCGATCTTGGGGAATACCCCAAGCCGTTTAGAGGAGATCCCTGCTCTTGACGATGTGCGTACGATCTGTGCTGTTTTGAATTGCCTGGGCATCAAAGTAGATGCCAGTGAGCCCCATGTACTGAATATAGATAGTACGGAAATAACTTCCTGCGAAGCGCCATATGAATTGGTGCGCTGCATGAGAGCTTCCTTTCTGGTCATGGGACCGTTGCTGGCACGTAAGGGCAAGGCCCGTATTTCTCAGCCGGGCGGCTGCGCTATCGGCACGCGTCCGATCGATCTGCATTTAAAAGGTTTCGAGGCCCTGGGGGTAAAAATAGAACAGGGACATGGCTATATTGAAGCTACTGCGCCGAATGGCTTAGTGGGAACTACGATCTATTTTGATTTTCCCAGTGTCGGCGCTACTGAAAATGTAATGATGGCGGCGGCTTTGGCCGAAGGGACCACTATTCTGGAAAACCCTGCGGAGGAACCGGAGATCGTAGATCTGGCCAACTATCTGAACCAAATGGGAGCCAGGATCCGTGGCGCGGGTACGAATGTGATTAGGATCGAAGGCGTGAAAGAGCTGCATGGTGCCGACCATACGGTGATCCCTGACAGGATCGAGGCCGGGACCTATATGATCGCTGCGGCCATGACCGGCGGCGACATAATTGTAGAGAATGTTTTGACAGAGCATCAAAAACCGCTGATTGCCAAACTGCGGGAAGCAGGCGTAACGGTAGAAGAAGATATTGACAGTGTGCGTGTGACAGGCGAGGGCAGGCTCAAGGCCATTGATGTCAAGACTTTGCCTTATCCCGGGTTCCCTACGGATATGCAGGCGCAGCTGATGGCGATGATGACGATCGCTGAAGGCCGCAGCAAGGTAACGGAAACGGTATTTGAAAACAGGTTCATGCACGTGGTAGAGCTGAACCGGATGGGCGCCAATATTACTGCCGAAGGACGCAGCGCGGTCGTTGACGGGCCGGCTAAGCTGACGGGCTGTCAGGTACGGGCGACTGATCTGCGGGCCGGTGCAGCGATGATTTTAGCCGGGTTGGTAGCCGAAGGGACGACAGAGATCTGTGATATTTATCACATTGACCGTGGTTATGAAGAGATCGTAACTAAATTACAGGGCTTGGGCGCTGATATTAAACGTGTTGGCGGGAATGATTAAAAGCGGGTGAAAAAATGGTTTTTAACAGTATTGATATAGGTATTGATTTAGGAACTGCCAATATTCTGGTTTTCGTCAAAGGTAAGGGCATTGTTTTGAACGAGCCTTCCGTTGTGGCGATCGACCGGGACAAGAATAAAATTTTGGCAGTTGGTGAGGAAGCCCGGCAGATGATCGGCCGTACTCCCGGTAATATCATAGCGATCCGTCCTTTGAAAGAGGGCGTTATCGCCAACTATACGATCACCCAGAAAATGCTGGAATATGTCGTTAATAAAGTTGCCGGCAAAAGCTTTTTCAGTAAACCGCGGATTATGGTATGTATTCCTACGGGTGTAACTTCGGTTGAAAAGCGTGCTGTTTTAGAAGCAACGATGCAGGCCGGGGCCTCCAAAACTTATCTGATAGAGGAGCCGTTGGCGGCGGCGCTGGGTGCAGGCTTGGATATTGCGGCAGCGGCAGGCAGCATGGTCGTCGATATTGGCGGCGGCACTACTGACATCGCCGTATTGAGCCTGGGCGGAGTTGTTGTGGACGCCTCTTTGCGTATTGGCGGCGATGCTTTTGACGAAGCCATTATCAGGCACGTCAAACGGATCCATAATGTTCTGATCGGTGAACGTACGGCAGAAGAAATAAAAATCAACGTAGCGACAGTGCATCCTGAAGGACGTCAGGTAGAGCATGAGGTTCGCGGACGCGATCTGGTGACAGGTCTGCCGACTACGATCAAAGTTACTTCTGAGGACGGTCGCAAAGCGCTGAGAGAGTCTGTCGCAGCCTTAGTGGCGTCGGTAAGATCGGTGCTGGAAAAGTGCCCGCCTGAATTATCGGCGGATATAGTGGACAAGGGTATTTACCTGACTGGCGGCGGCGCGCTGCTGGATGGTATTGCTCAAGTACTGAAGGATGAGACCGGTATTGATACTTATATCGCGGAACAGCCGCTGGATTGCGTTGCGCTGGGTACAGGCAAGGCTTTGATCGATTTGAATAAACTGCGCCCGGGGACTATTGTGGGAAATGGCAGTTTGTAAGTGCTGATACACAGCCCTTGTGGCTGTGTATTATTTTTTAGGAGGAGTACAGGAATGTTGCAGAAGAAATATTTTTTTAAAATGATCTTGACGGCGCTTTTGGTTCTGCTGCCGGTCCAGGCCTGGGCGGCGACAGTAAATAAAATGCGTTACAGCAGCAGCCCTACACGGGTAAGGATCGTACTTGATACTGATGCAAAGGTCAAGTATAAAGACGGGAAGCAGGGAACGTCAATAGTAGTGGATATTGATGCCGCTGTGGCCCGGGAGATGAGTGAAAAGGTCAAAGACCCGATCATTAAAAGCGTTGTTTTAAAGAAAGCTGGACGCCAGGCGTCCAAATTAGTAGTAGCGCTCAACAAAGAGCAGCAGTATAAGGTCTTTGTCCTGCAGAAGCCGGACCGTATCGTTTTGGATATTTACCGTATTTTGGTGGCTAAAAAAACGGTGGACCAGGGCAAAGGGCTGCAGTATACTTTCTGGCAGGATGACATGGAAGGCCTGCCGATACAGATACATATTTTAGAAGTGGCTCCTGACAGCGATTATAAATTACTGCCTTTTTCGGGCGCTGTTGACAGGAATGGCCGCGGGACGCTGCTGAAGGCGGCTAATGCCCTGGGCGCGAAAGCGGCTGTCAATGCTTCCTACTTCGATACCAGCGGCTGGATCATCGGTAATTTAAAAATCGACGGCGAATGGCTGGGCATGGAAGATAAGGCCCGCAGCGCTTTTGTTATCGCCGGCGGTAAACCGCAGATATTGAAGGATCTGGCTTATGACGGCAATGTCATGCTGCCGTCGCTGGGCGTAAAACTGCCCGTCAAAGGCATCAACCGGGAACGTATTGCCGAGGATGTCGTTGTTTATACACACTACTTTGGTCCCTCGACGCGGACTAATAATTTTGGCTGCGAGGTTCGGATCAAAGACGGCAAGGTTGCGGAAATCAGCAAAGCCGGGAATATGCGCCTGGATAAAAAGAGCGTGGTAGTTTCCGCACACGGAGCTAATGCCAAAATACTGGAACAGCTGCGTATCGGCGACAGGGCCAGTGTTCAGCAGACCCTGGGCAATGCTGTCGCAGATCAGGCCGAACTTGTTTTGGGAGCAGGTCCGCTGCTGGTAGAAGCCGGTAAGCGTAATGTCCGCTCCAGCAGCGAGCAGATCGCCGGCGATATTGCCTATGGCAGAGCTCCGCGCACAGCCATAGGTGTCAAAAAAGACGGCACTGTGGTGCTGCTGGTCGCAGATGGCCGCCGTACGGATTCTGTCGGCATGACGTTAGAGGAAGCGGCACGTTATATGCTCAAACTGGGGGCGGTGTCAGCGCTTAATTTTGACGGCGGCGGCTCCAGTGAGATGGTGCTCAATAATAAAGTATTAAACAATCCTTCCGATGGAAGAGAACGGGCTGTAAGTGTAGGCTTAGGCTTATTCCCCAAGAAGAACTGACTTGTCAAAGCCAGGTTAGAATAGTATAATACAATATAGGGAGATATGCAGAAATCCCGATGCTTCCTCTTGGAAGGAGTGAAAACTATGAAAAAAGTCAATTGGAAAATTATTGCGCTGCTGACAGTGCTCTGTATTTTAGGCGGAGCGTATACTTTAGCATTCGCAGATACTGCTGTAGATCAGAAAACTACTTTGAATGGCGTTGTTTTGGCAGACGGACTGGCGACTGTAGGGATGCAGGTCAGTGAAGGTCAGGTGTTGGTCAAAGTCAAAACTATTGCCGGGCCTGCGCCAGCAGCCAGAGCTAATATTGCCGGGAAAGTAACTGCCGTTTTGGTCAAACCGGGCGATACTATCAGCAACGGACAAACTGTAGTGCGTGTAGCGGCTCACTAAGAATAAAATTGAAACCGGCGTGCTGCTCTGCTCACGCCGGTTTTGCACTATTATGGAGAGTTATGAAAAAACAGATATTTCTTTTAAGCTTAATAATCTGGTGTGTCAGCAGCGCGCTGGCCTGGGCCAATGTGCCGCTGATGCCGGTAGAAGATATCGTGCCGGGTATGCGTGGTATTGCCAAGACTGTCATTACGGGTGACACTATCGAAGAATTTGATATAGAGGTTTTAGGCGTGATCGGCAATGATGCGATGGGCCATAATATCCTGATCAAAGCCAGCGGCGACGTTATCGACCGCAGCGGCGGCATTGCGCAGGGCATGAGCGGCAGCCCGGTCTACATCAACGGCAGGCTGGCTGGCGCGGTAGCTTTTGGTAAGGCTTTTACCGACCCGCAGTATTGCTTTTTGACACCGATAGGCAGGATGCTGGATCTTTTAAACGAGCCGGCGCCGCGTCCTTCAGAATTTTTACCCAAAAACACACCGTTGATGGCGGGCGGCTTTACAGAGTCCGGCATCAGGTATTTAAGTGAAAAACTGGAACCTTTTGGCCTAAAAGCAACAGGTGTTGGCGGCAGCGGTGCTTTTACCAGCACGCAGCCTCTGCAGCCCGGCAGTGCCGTGGGCGTTTCTTTGATGCGTGGTGACATTCAGTTAGGTGCTTTGGGCACTGTCACCTGGGTCGGCGACGACGGCGAGATCCTCGCTTTTGGTCATCCTTTTATGCAGCGCGGCGATTCCTGCTATTTTATGAACAAGGCCTGGATTCTGGCTTCGCTGCCGAATCTGGAATCAGCTTATAAAGTTGGTAATATCGGTGAAACCATCGGTACGATCACTCAGGACCGCAGTGCCGGTATTGCCGGCAAGATCGGACAGGGACCGCCTGTGGTCCCGGTATATGTTTCGGTCACCGATGGCGCCAGGGGCGTCAACAACAGTTCCCGTGTAGAGATCATCGATGATGAAGTTTTACTGCCGGCTATGCTGGACGCAGTGGCCTATAACACTGTTGCCAAAACTATGGACCGCGAAGGCGGCGGCACGGCCAGATTTTCCTTCCGGATCGATGGCAGAGGCGCTGTCAGCGGCCCGATCAATGTGCAGCGTGAAAATATGTATTATGCAGCGGCAGGCATCGGCAAGCTGATCAATCAGGAGCTGGTAGAAGCGGGAACCATCCTGACGCAGAATAAATTTGAAAAAGTTGATATTTACGGCGTGAATATCAATATCGTTCTTGATGATAAGGCTGAAGTGGCAGAGATCATCAGCGCTTCGGCAAGAGAAAAAGAAGCGGCTCCCGGTGATACTATCCATATCGATGTGCAGCTGCAGCCGTACAGGGCGGCAAAGATTACGAAGACCGTACTGTTCAAAGTGCCTAAAGATCAGCGGGAGGGCAAATTACCCCTGACTGTCCGCGGCGGCAGTTCGCTGGCCTGGATCCAGAACCTGCTGCGTAAACAGCGGGAAGAGGGTGTGCCGGCACAGCAGAAGGACAATCGCAAAACGTTGAATGACTTTATCAAAAGTATCAACGATGCGGATCAGAATAATGATCTGATCGTGGATATTGCTGCCGGGCAGGAAGCTCCCAATGCGGCAATGCAGTCTCAGGCCGGCGGCGGGTTTGCGTCCATGCTGGAGGGCAGCCCGATGAAACAGAAAACCACGATGAATTTTATTGTTGACGGAACTACTGATATCGTGGTCGACGTAGTAAAATAATATTTTGGCAAATGGACATAAAAAAGTCATAAAAATAAAGTATATTTAAAAGCAGGTAAAGTGAAGTTTGAAATGGAAATATAGATAACTATCGTTCCATAACGTAGGAGAAGGGGGCTTTCGTAATGCTGCAGACTGTATGCAACGACATAGGCAAGATCATGCTTGACGGCTGTGCTAATGCCGGTCGGATGATGCTGCTCTTTACGGATACTCTTAAGCGGACCGGTCAGGCCGACTGGAAGGAAACAGTCCGGCAAATGGCAAAGCTGGGCGCTGATTCGCTGCCGATCGTCCTGATGACCATACTTTTTACAGGCATGGTATTTTCGGTACAGACAGCGAAAGAGTTTGTGCGTTTTGGCGCTGCTTCTTCTGTTGGCGGTATCGTCGCCATTGCGATGGGACGCGAGCTGGTGCCGGTGCTGACAGGCGTAGTCGTGGCCGGACGTATCGGCGCGGCTATTGCTGCTGAGATCGGTACGATGAAAGTAACAGAGCAGATAGATGCCTTAAAAGTGATGGCTACCAATCCTACGACTTATCTGGTCGTGCCCAGATTTCTGGCCATCGTTTTTATGATGCCGGTGCTGATCGTTTTTGCCAATACCATCGGCAATATTGGCGGTTGGCTGGTTTCACACTATTATGCGGGGATCAGCACTTTTACTTATGTAAATTCTATCAAAATGTTTGCTGAGCCATTTGATATGGTGGGCGGTATGCTTAAAAGCGCGGTTTTTGGCGGCATCATTGCTATCGTAGCCTGCCATAAAGGACTGGGAGCCAAGCAGGGCGCTGAAGGCGTTGGTATTGCTACTACTGGTTCAGTGGTTTTATCCATTGTGCTGATCTTTATCACGAACTACTTTTTGTCGATTTTACTGTACGTTTAAAGGAGGTACTGCCTGTGGCAGAACCGATTATCAGTTTGCGAAAATTAAATATCGCTTTCGGCGACAATGTTGTTATAAATGATATCGATCTGGATATCGTGCAGGGGGAGACACTGGCCGTTTTGGGACCTTCTGGCAGCGGTAAAAGCACTATTTTACGTGCCATGATCGGGCTGCTGCAGCCCAGTGCCGGAGAAATTTTTGTTAAGGGCGAGCAGGTAAGCACGCTGGACGAAGACGGCTGGAACAAGCTGCGGCAGAAAATGGGCATGGTGTTTCAGTATTCGGCGCTGTTTGATTTTTTAACAGTTGGCGAAAATGTCGCTTTCGGACTGCGTCAGCATACTGATAAAAGCGAAGAAGAGATTCAGGCTATAGTCAGGGAGATGCTGGAACTGGTAGGTTTACCGCAGGCCAAAGAACAGTATCCGGCGGAACTGTCCGGCGGTATGAAAAAAAGAGTCGGTTTGGCCCGGGCGATCGCCAACAGGCCGGAAATAGTTTTATATGATGAACCTACAGCTGGTCTGGACCCGATCATGTCAAATAATATCAGCCGGCTGATCAGAAAAACTCAGCAGCAATTGCAGGTGACTTCGGTTTTGGTAACACATGATATGGAATCGGCTTTTTATGCGGCCGACAGAATAGCCATGCTTTATAAGGGCAAAATTGTCGCTTTGGGGACAGTTGCAGAGATAAAGAGTGGCCATAATCAAATCGTAGACGCGTTTATTCGCGGTAAAGAAATCAGAGAGGAGGCGGAGCAGTAATGAGTTCAAACGAAGTAAAAGTTGGCGCATTAACTTTAGGCGGCGTAGGTCTTTTAGCGGGAATCATTACTTTTCTGGGAGCTTTCAGCTTCTCCGGCAGCGGCTATAAGCTGCAGATTTCTTATCCGCAGGTCGGAGGCCTGATGCCGGGCCATGTCGTAAGGTATGCCGGTGTACAGGTCGGCACTGTCAAAGAAGTCAATGTACAGGGTGACAGTGTTGATGTAGTGGCTGATATCAACAAAGATATCAAGATCCCGAAGGGGGCCATTTTTTCCCTGGGGTCCGATGGTATTTTAGGTGAGCGGTTTGTAGATGTACTGCCGCCTGCCAAAATAACGGGACAGTATATTCATCCCGGCGATAAGCTGGAAGGCAACCAGGGGGCCGGGCTGGATGAATTCATGCAGGCTTCTTCCAAGGTGCTGGCAAAAGTTGAAGGTATCGCCGAGGCACTGAACAATGTTTTCGGTGATCCCGAGGTGCAGCGGTCAATGCGTGATGGTTTTGTCAATGCCCGTGATATCAGCAATAATATGAACACTTTTAGCAAGGTCATGGCCGATGTGGCGGTAGCCAACCAGCAGGAGATCAACCTGATGGTGCAGCAGATGAGCGCAATGGCCGTAAGGATGAATAATGCGGCCGGCCAGATGGAAAACATCATGGTCGAGACTAATAAGGGCGGCGCCGGCCAGAATATGGCGAGGATCATTGAAAACCTTGCTAATGCCAGCGGCAGGATCGAAAAAGCTACGGAGCTTTTGGAAAAGGTGGCAACTGACCCGCAGACCGAGTCTGATATCAAGGCTACGCTGCATAACGCCAGAGAAGCCAGCGATAAGGCTAACCGGATGCTGGGAGTCTTGGATACGGCGAAGGTACAGGCTGATGTGACCCGCAGTGTGAAGGGCAGCGACTGGCGCAGTAATCTGGGCGTTACCTTTACTCCTAAAAAAGATACTTTTGTGTATGTTGGCGGGTACGATATCGGCGGTGCCAATAAACTGGATCTTTCGTTAGGTAAAAATTTTGGCCCTGCTGCTGTAAGCCTGGGAGCGATGCAGGGTGAATTCGGCGTCGGCTTCGATTATAAGCTGGGCAATGCTTTTAAGCTGTACAGCCAGGTCTATGACTTTAACGACACGAAGGTCAAGGTAGGCGGCGAGCTGAAGCTGACAGATAATCTTTCATTGTTAGGCGAACAGACTGACGTACGTAATGGCAACAAAAACAACACATATGTTGGATTGCGCAGTTATTTTTAAAAAAATGTTTGACTTTTGGGTTATAAAAAAATATAATTTTCTTATACTGACTAGCCAGTCAGTTGATTGGAGGTACGAAAATAATGTTCAATTATAAAAAGAGCCAAAAGGTGTTGGTGCTTACGGCTGCGTTAAGTTTATTATGCACTCAGTCCGTTTTTGCCGAAACCCTGGAGCTTGATTTAGACGATGCCGTACAAAGAGCTTTGACGACGAATCCGGCTGTTAAGATCGCCATCTCGCAAAAGAAAGGCTCGAAAGCGGAACTTAATGCTGCCCGTTCCGGACGCGGTATCAGTATCAGCGCTGAGCATAGATCTGGTCGCGGTGGTTACGCAGATGCTCAGAAAAATGCTTTTACAGGTGTATACAGTAAGGATTTGGGCAATTCTCACAGCAATAGCATCACCGCTTCGATCCCTATTTATACCGGCGGACAATTATCAGGTACGATAGATCAGGCTAAGGCTAATTATAAAAGCTATGCTTTAGGTGAAACCAAGGCTTATATCGAAATGAAAAAGACGGCTACAGACGGTTATTTCAGTTTGCTGCAGGCCGGCAATATGGAAAATCTGTATCAGGATTCCGTTAACCAGCTGGAAGAGCATCTGAAAAATGTTCAGGCCCAGTATGACGTAGGCGTTGTAGCCAAGGTAGACGTACTGCGCAGTGAGGTTTCTTTAGCCAATGCGCAGCAGCAGCTGATCCAGGCTACTAACAACTATGATGTAGCTGAGGCTTCTCTGAACAAGATCATTGGGACTTCTTTAGATACAACTTTGAAATTGAAGGACAGCCTGCAGTATACTCCTTATGAGAATGATATGCAGTATTGCCTTGATTATGCTTCCATGAACCGTGTGGATCTGGAGCAGAGCCGTCTGGCTGTTGATGCGGCCAAAGGTGCTGTTAAGGTTGCTAAAAGCGGCTTTTTACCCAAGGTCAATGCTTCTGCCGGTGAAGCCTGGGGCGGCAGCGGCAGTAACTGGCCCGGCGATGATAAAGAAAACTGGAGTGTAGGCATCAGTGCCTCCATGAATATTTTTGACTCCGGCGTTACCTTATCTAAAGTGCATGCAGCCGAAGAGAAACTGCTGCAGGCCGAAGAAACTTATCGTGATACCGTGGATATCGTGGAACTGGAAGTCCGCAGCAATTATCTGGGGCTGCGTGAAGCTGAGAAACGCATTTCCACTACGCAGGTAGCGGTTGCTAAAGCTGAAGAAGACTTCCATATCGCGCAGGTTCGTTATATGGCCGGTGTCGGTACCAATCTGGACGTTATTGATGCGCAGGTTGCTTTGACCGAGGCCAGGACGAATTTTGTCAATGCTTTGTATGATTATAATACTTCGAAGATCGCTCTGGAAACTGCTATGGGTGTACCTGTGGCTGTTGCTCCAGCTGCCAATACTACCAATCTGCCGACCATGTCCACTGCGTCAGCAGAAGAATAATTATAAAAATCCCGCTTTGGCGGGATTTTTTATTTTACAAGAAAAATGCAGGAGGTTTCTATCTTTTGTCGAAGTAAAATAAGTTGTATTATGAATTTTACTGCGGAGGCAGAATATGAATAAACTATTTCGTTGGTTGCTGGGAATTATGGCAATAGTCGGTATAGTGTATTACAGTATCATAAAATTTGTTGTGCCGGGGTATTTGGCTCAGGTTCCGCCGCTGGTGTCGAATCTGGCCGGGGATTATATCACCGGTTCTGTTGATATTGCCCGTGTAGAGTGGAATGGGGCCTTGGAGCTGTCCGTATTTGATGTGCAGGTAAAGGATAAACAGCAGCAGCTGATTGCTGTTTTACCCGAGGTCAGGCTGCATATCTCGCCTTGGCATGCCCTTTTCAATACTAACAAAGCCCTGGACAGAGTTACTTTGGAAAAGCCTGTTATTTATTTGACGCTGAATGAAAAAGAACATTGGAACGTGCAGGATTTTTTGAAGCCATCGGAATCTGACGAAACGCCGTTTTACGGCCTTTTAGCCATCGAAGAGGGCAAGATCATAACGGAAACCCCTTATGGCAATTGGGATTTTGCTTTAGCGGGAACGGTCGACGGCAGCGGCAATCCAAAATTTGCTGTCGATGCAAAACTGGCTCATGCAGCAGACTCGCTGCAGCTCAAAGGCTTGATCGATATGAAGGCCGTGGGAAATTTAACGGTAAAAAGCGAGCATTTTGCTTTGGAGGCTTTTGCTCCATTGGCCCAGGAGTTTGGCAAAGTAAAAGATTTCCGCGGCGCTGTTCGCAATGTCAATCTTTTGTGGACGAACAGCGGTAAGGATGTTACGATGGCAGGCGCGGTTGTGTTAGAGCAGCTGACAGGCACTGCGATCTATGAAGACTGGGAAATTCCTGTTGGGATTGACGGGAAGGTTGCCTTTAATGATAAGGCTGTTAAAACAGACAAACTTTTACTGACTGTAGATGGACAAACAGCACAGCTTACTGGCGATGTTGATTTTAAAGACCAGAATAATATTCAGGGCCGCGGATTATTGACGGCGGAGCTGCTGAAAATAAAAAATGAAGAATTTCACAAGCTGTCTGTGCCTTTCAGAATTATCGACAACAAAGCGCAGATCAATACGGCGCGGGCTGAATTTGGCGGCGGCAAAGCAGATTTTCTGGCAGAATATGATCTTGGCAGTGGTGCTTTGGTGGCAGCGCTTGATCTGGAGCAGGTCAAGACTGCGCCGCTCAGTGACCGACCGGAGGATATTTTTGCCGTAGACGGCAGCATCGCGCTGAAAGGCATAATTAAAGATGACAGGTTCGAAGTCAATTTGGCGGCAGACACTGTACGTTTAGGTTGGCGTGATTTGTTATTGCATAAAGTTGACTTTGATATCGATCTTGATCAGGCGGGCTGTAAAATCAATAATTTTTCGGCGTTTACGGAAACTGGTGCGATGCTGGCCCGGGGTACGGTTACCAGTGAGGGCGTATTTAAGCTGCAGGGCTCTGTAACTGATTTTCCGCTGGGGCCTGTTCTTGAAGCTTTGGGGCAGCAGGGCAGTGGTCTGGTGGCCTCTCAATTTGATCTTTCCGGTACGGTTGATGCCGTGGACTTTACAGGTATTACCCAGTTCAAACAGGTTGATCTGGGCGGTCTTACAATCGAGGAAGCTTATGGCGGCATGAATATGCAGGACAGCATTGTCTCGTTGCGGGACTACAAGGTTAAGATGGCGCAGGGGGAAAGCGTTTTAAACGGCAGCATCAATCTGCAGAGCGAAGACCCGGCCTTTGATCTGGAAGTCGAGACGACGGGGGTAAGGGCAGAGCCGTTTGTGAAGGTGTTTGCCCCGGAAGTAAAGCTGACCGGTAATATCAATAACAAAATGCTCATAACAGGAACCTTATCGATGCCTGATGTCAGCGGTAAGTTTTTACTGACAGACGGCAGCGCTGAAGGTTATCTCATTGATAAGATCGCAACGGATTACAGTTATCAGAAAAATGATTTAGTGATCAGCGACTGCGATATTGTGGCTTTGTCTACAGAAGCTAAACTGAATGGACGCATGGATGCGCAGCAAAATCTTGATTTTAAAGTAGATATCAAAGATATTAATCTCAGTACTTTGCCTATCAATGACGATACAGTTGATTTGGATGGGTATGCTGATGCCCAGGGAACATTGACGGGTACTTTGTCGAAGCCGTTCTTCCATGGTGATGTCAGCAGTAAAGCTATTTTTATTAACGGCGAAGAACTGACGGATATCCAGTGTAAACTGGATAGTGACGGCGGTATTAAAAATCATTTGCTGGGCTCTTTTAAACAGGCCCCCAAGGGCGTGCTTTCAGCAGAACTTGATTATGACCACGAGCAGAGATTGCTGCAGGGTAATATAGTGGCTATCTATGGCAATGTCAGATCGATCCTGAAAATGGCAAAAGCCGATTATAATGTGGACGGTCTGGCCCAGGGCGAGATCGCGATCAATCCGCATGGGCCCAAATCAGGGATTTTCGTTGATGTCTGGGTAGATGATATTTCTATCAATGACCTGAAATATGAGGAAATGAAGTTCAAGGGTCATTTACAGGATAAAGTCTGGTATTTCGATGATGTCAAACTGATGGAAACCAAGGACATTACTGATAAGGGCATCGTTGCCGTTGGCGGTAAGGTCAATCTGGCTGATGGCAAGCTGGAGCTTGAGGCCGGCGCTATAGATGCCAATCCGGCGCTGGTAACAGCCTTTATGGCTGATCCTGTTGCAGTTACAGGCGATTTGAATATGTTTGTACAATTACAGGGGACGCTGAAAGATCCGGAAGGCAACGGTTCCGTGGAGGTAAAAAATGGCAGTGTGGCCGGCATCGGTTTCGATGACTTTACGGCGATGCTTTCACTTGCCGATGACAATTTAAAAATCGAGCAGGCAATGCTGAATAAAGATATTTATAAGGCCAGTGCTTATGGCGATGTGCCGCTGGATCTGTTCCGTTCGAAAGAACAGCGGCGGGATCCTAATGCCCAGATGAACGTGCAGCTGAATCTGGATAACGCCCGTTTGGGTATTTTGCAGGTCATTTCACCCATGGTAGAATGGGGCGTCGGTGAAACACAAGGCCAGGTCAAACTGGCAGGCACACTGGAGGAACCTCTGGTATACGGAGCTGTAAAAATCCCGGAGGGCTCGCTGAAATTTAAGCATGTGCAGACGGTGATTGAAAATATCCATACCGACATAGAATTTGAAGGCAATAAGGTGACCCTGAAAGATATTTCGGCCAAGCTTGGCAAAGGCAGCTTCAAGGGCAGCGGCACTTATGCGCTGCGCTCTAATGAACGCGACGCTTATCAGCTGGATCTGGTTGCTGATAACGCGGAAATCGCTTCGGATATTTTTACAGGCCGCATCAATGGCAGTCTGACTGTGACGCCGCAGCGGTTTATTGTAAGGCAGGAAGCTGGCAGCACGCCTTTGGGTAAAGGTCCGCACTTTAGTTACCGGCCGCTGCTTAAAGGTACCGTGCGGTTTGACGATGTCCTCGTCAATATGCCGACCATCCCGGAATTCGGTGAAGGTGAAAGCAATATCGGACTTGATGTACAGATAACCCTGGGACCGAAGATTCACTTATACAATAAATATTTATATGACTTATGGCTTGCCGGAGGATTGCATATTCAGGGCAGTACATTGTATACTAATATAGGCGGTACGATCAGTGCCGATCGAGGCTCGATCAGTTATCTGCGCACACAGTTTAAAGTACGTGCTGCTTCTGCGGCCTGGCCTATCCCCGGCAGTGTTCTGCCGACAGTGAATCTGGAAGCCACGGCTAAATTCCAGCGTTATGATATTGGCATGCATATTTCCGGTCCGCTTGAAGAAATGGACTTACAGCTCAATTCTTCACCACCGCTGACCAAGGACCAGATCGTGCGGATGCTGACGCTGCAGCGCGAGGCTACCGGCAGTGAAGGCGTCGATAGCGACGATTTGCAGAATTTGATGACTGCCGGATTGGAAATGGCTGTGTTCGGTGATGTGGAGCAAATCTTTAAAGAGGCGCTGGGACTGGACGAATTCAGGGTCTATTCAGGAAAACTGCGTTCCGGTATCGAAATGGATACGCGGCGCAGCCGTGAGTTCACGCCTGACGAACGTAATCAATATAATGTTTTATTCAGTAAATATTTGACGGATAACTTTATGGTTGGGTATACTACCAGTATGGATAACGAGCATCACAGTGTTTTTGGTCAATATGAGATCAGTAAACATTTGAATATCAATTATTCTTTGAACGAAGATCATGAAAACTGGTATGGTCTGGAATATCGGGTGACCTTTTAAAGGAAAGGAGGGAAGCAGATGCTGCAGCAATATTTAGCAGAGTTACAGAAGATCGATTTACTGGAACTGGAAGAAGAGCTTGCTTTATGGCGTTCCTGGGCTGAGGGTGATCAGGGTGCTTATAGAAAAATAATCACAGCGTATCAGCCTTTGGTTTTTAAAATAGCCATGGCGTTCCGGCTGGCTGAAGCGCAGACTCTGGAATTGATCCAGGAAGGCACTGTCGGCCTGCTTGAAGCAGCTGAAAAATTCGATCATGAACGCGGTGTTGCTTTCAGCATTTTTGCTTCTCACCGTATTCGTGGCAGGATGCTCGATTTTCTGCAGGCGGAATATGGCAGCCAGATGCTGTCTTTGGATGGCGTTAACTCTGTCGGCCTGGCCTGGTCTGAATGTCTGGTTTCCGATGAAGCGTCTCCGTTTGAGCTGGCCGAGCGGAATTTTTTAAACGACAAGATAACGCAGGCGCTGGAAAGACTGCCGCAAAAAGAACAGCAGGTTCTGACCGGTATTTACCTGGAAGATAAAAGTGCCGGCGATCTGGCGGCGGCTATTGATGTGAGCCTGGGACATATTTACCGGCTGCAGAAGCAGGGTGTACGCAGAGTTCGCGGTATGCTCTCACGGCTGATGAGCGAGTTAAATAAAAGCTAATAAAAGAAAACAGGCATTATTTAAAACAAGAACTGCCTATACAGGCTTTAATCGTCGGATATGGCAGATATCAATAAAATTTGCCGGGTGAAAAAACTTTTTAGAGTAGTGACTATATATGTATCTTGTATTATTTTCAGTCGCGAAAGGGGGTTTTTACGGTGACAAAATCTATTTGTGAACGTATTCGCAATGTTAAAAGCAGTCTGGAAAATGCTGAACAAAGTTTCCGTGAAAACAACGGTATGCGCGGCGAACTTGATTTGATGCTGGCCGAAGCCGAGATCAAGCATTTGCGGGAAAAACGCGGCTGGCTGGCTGTCTGGAACAGGCAGCGTCTGGCATTACTGGCTGCGGTGATAGTAGTATTGGCTGGTTATGGCGGCTGGTTATATGCCGGCATGGCTGAAGATGAGGCGGCGGTGAAAATGCAAGATCCTGCTGCTGTAATAGCTTCAACAGAAATACAGAAAAATTTGCCTCAAGCAGAGGCGGCGCCAGGTAAAACGGTGCCGACTTTTACAGATAAACCAAAACAGGAACAGCAAACGGTAGTGATACCGTCGGAGTACCCAAAAGAAGAGCAAGTGAAAGAACAGCAGCGTAGTGTAGAGCTGCCAGCTGCAGACATGCGGCAGCTTGTGCGTGAAGCACGCAGAACTTTACGGGATGCTAACTAGTTTAGGGAGGATTTTTGGATGAGAAGAAAAAATATGTTGCGGCCCTTATCTTTGAGCCTGGCAGCGCTTTTGCTGACAACTCCTGTATGGGCACAGGAAAACAGTGCGGCCGATGTCGTGGAGAATCAGACTATGACTATCGGCGGACAGGAACAGATCGTCACCAGAGCTGCTCTTGAAAAGGCACAGAAGGCCCAGAAGGGTAAAGGAAAAGATAAAGGCGGGCTGAGCAAAAAGGGGAAAAAGACGGTTTACCGTATGCATAATAACCCGTCAGAAGATATTTCCGATCCTCGCTATAAAGGTCCTGCTAATGGGCAGCAGGAGGCAGCTGATGCTGATGAAACGGCGCAGGCAGAAGCTAAGCGCCCTGTAAGCAGGCAGGAAGCAGAAAAAGCAGCTGCCAGAGAAGAAGCGGAAAAGTCTGCTCAGGAAGCAGTAGCCAATACTCCGCAGACTAATACTACGGCTGCCCGTGAAGAAGAACCGCCGATGCGGCCGCCAGCAGAAGTGGAAAAAGCTGCGGCACCATATTTTGGTCAGCTGGTGACTAAAATCATGGTCAGCGGCAATAATGTGACGCCTACTGAAGAGATCATCAGTGTTTTAAAAACTAAGCCGGGCATGACTTTGACCTCTGAAGGGTTAGGCAAAGACCTGTATGCCATTTACAATATGGGCTGGTTTTATGATTTGCAGCCGGAATTTAAGCAGGTCCCGGAAGGCGTGCAGATAACCTATCATGTCATGGAAAATCCTATTTACCAGCAGCTGGCGGTAGAAGGCAATACCAAGATTTCTACAGAAAAAATTGAAAGCTTACTGGATCTTCCCAAAAATCAGCTGATCAATATCAGAGAAGTAAACGCTAAAGTACAGCGTCTGGAAGCTGAATACAATAAAGAAGGCTACATTCTGGCACGTGTGGCGGATATCAGGATGCAGCCTGACGGTACTTTGCTGCTTGTTGTCAATGAAGGTATCGTTGAAGACTTTAAAATCAAAGGCAATACCAAGACCAAAGATTATGTTATTATCCGCGAAATGAAGCTGAAAAAAGGCGAGCCCTTCAATGCGAAGGATGCCCGCCGCAGTATGCAGCGTATTTATAATTTAGGTTATTTTGAAGACGTCAATATCAAACTGAATCCCGGTCAGCAGCCTAATGCTGTTGAAATTGAGATTTCCGTTGTGGAAATGAATACAGGTACTTTTGGTATCGGCGCTGGTTACAGTGATGCGGACGGCTTTATCGGTATGGTTTCCGTGGGTGATAAAAATTTCCGCGGCACGGGTGACAAAGTCAATATCCGCTGGGAATTCGGCGGTGCGGATAATAAGAACTATGAGTTCTCTTATACGAAACCCTGGATCGACAGTAAAGAAACAAGCGCGACCATTACTTTATACGATGTTACTAACGAATATGCGGATTATGACCGCAATGCTGACGAAATTGCCCGTTACGACAAAAAACGCCGGGGTCAGGAATTGACCTTCAGCCGTAAGACCAATAACGAGTATGTCAGCAATTATCTGACCTTAAAGAACCGTGACGATATTTATAAAGGCGCTGTCGATGGCTACAGCACGCAGTATTATGAAGATTCCTGGAACGTGAATAGTGGTGGTAGGTATGAAGCTGAATATGACGGTCCTGACGGTGAATACAGACGCAAGAAAAACTTTGGCGTAACACGCAGTATTGGCGTTGCCAGAGTTTATGATTCCCGCGATAATATCTATGACCCCCATGAAGGCAAGCGCAATGCTTATACGATCGAATATGCCGGTCTGGGCGGCGATTTTGACTTTACCAAATACTCTGTCGATTACCGTTATTACTATCGCCAGGGTGCCGAAAACGTTATTGCCGTACAGTTGGGAGCCGGTTATGCTTCCGGCAGCATGCCGCTGAGCCAGAGATTTTCGATGGGCGGCAGTGATACGCTGCGCGGTTACAAAGATGACCAGTTCAAGGGCAACAGCATGCTGAAGGGCACCGTTGAATACAGATTGCCGATCGTGAAAAAGGTGCAGGGCGTTTTATTTGTCGACAGCGGCTATGCCTGGGACAAAGACCGTGAAACAGCCTTTGATCTGGGCGAACTGAAATACAGTTATGGTGTCGGCTTGCGCATCAATTCGCCGCTGGGACCGGTCAAGCTGGATTATGGTTATGGCGATCAGGGCGGACGTTTCCATTTCAGCTTTGGCGGTCAATTCTAAAACAGGCGGTAGTATGCCGTGAAGATTGTAAGAATTTTAGCTGCAGGCTTGTTGGCGTGTTTGCTGCCGCAGGCAGCAAATGCAGCTGTTATTGAAAGCGTCAGCGTTAATGTTTTGGACAGAGGCTCGACCAGTAATATTTTGCTGGAGCGTATGTCGGCAAGTATGCAGACTGTAGCTGAGCAGCTGCTGCTGGATAAGGATACGGAGAAAGTTGAACCTGTGCGCAGTGAATATGTGCGTCTGCTGGGAGAAGTTGGGGACAGGGTCCTGAACGGCTACCAGATGGAAAACGTCATGCTGCAGTTAGGCCCGCAGACACAGGTGACAATGGTTGTTTCACCCTGGAATGAAGTCATTGATAATGTTTTCGTTGACCTGCAGTTTTCAGGCGTGGAAGCTAATACGGCTGCTTTGCTGGAATCGAAGCTGCCGGAGCTGCAAAAGCAGCTGGAAGCTGTCTTGCGGGGATCTTCTGCAGATGCTTCTGACTGGGCAGGAGGCGTATTGCGCCGGCTGGTAAGAGCAGAGGTTGAGACTGCGCTGCCGGAATTCAGAGCTGCCGTTGATGTGGTTCGTGAAGACCGGCGGACTGTGATCCAGGTGGTCATCTATCCGGTGGGACAGCTGGTGCAGAGCCTGGAGTATGAGATGGTTTCTCAATCCATCCCCAATCTGCTGCTGCTGAATATCAAACAGCGTTATGCACAGAGGACGCAGGAGCTTCGAGGTCTGCCGGTAACGTATGTCAGCAGGCATAAAGCAGAACTGGAACAGGAGCTTTTAACGGAACTTAGTGCCGAGCCTGAGGTGAAAAGGCATAATCTGCGTCCAAGCGTGGTTTTGGCGCCCGGTGTCAATGCCGGTGTCAGGATTCGGCTGGAATCTGATGAGTATAAAATCTGGTTCGAAGGCTACGGCGATATAGGACGGAATGAAAACAACATTTCCGGCCGGGCCCATTTTGGCAAATATATCTCTAAGCGAGATGAAATTTTTGGCGAAGTCGGTGTGGTTTTTGACGATGTCAGCTGGGATTTTTCTGCCGGTTATGCACTGCATTACGGTAAAACGACAGCCAGTTATATGCGGCGCAGCCCGCTGGGTGAAAATGTTTACCGGCTGGAACAGGATATAGCGCCGAAATGGCGGTTGCGGGCAGAATATTTTTCCGGCAGCAATACTACGGAAATCGGGGTCAGGTACCGCATTCATGAATTCCTGAGCGCGGAATATGTTTATTCTAACGATAAACCATATTTCCGTATCGTCGGAAATTTATGATAAAGGTTGAAAGAAAAGGTTCTGACTGATATAATTATTTAGAATAATTACAACTGAAAGCAGGGATTTTTATTATGATGCAGAAATTACGTGATCCAAAAAATGTAAAAATGATATCTTTGTTTGTTGCAGCGATCTTTATTTTAGGGTGTTTTGCGCTGACCTTGACTCAAAGCGGCGCTCACGGTGTGGCATCGGCTGCTTCCAGTGAATCGGCTATTGGGGTGGTCAATTATCAAATGCTGCTTTCTCAGGTGCCTGATTTGCAAAATGTACAGGCCAGTATGAAACAGGAGATCGATAATGCCCAAAAGGATTTTGATGAAAAAGGCAAAACCATGAATGATACCGAGAAACAGCGTTATTACCAGCAATTACAGGAGCGGTTATCCAATAAAGAAAAAGAACTGATGGATCCTGTTTTGAAAAAAATTGACGCGACGATCAAGAAGATCGCTGATAAAAAAGGTTTGTCCGTAGTTGTTGACAAAAATACCGTTGTTTACGGTGGTCTCGATATTACTGACGAAGTATCCAAGGCTTTGCAAAGCGGTAAATAATGTCGGACGGGGCCCTTTATTGTAAAGGGCCTTGTTTCTGTTTAACTGCAGGAGGTAAAGTATGCGCTGGTTGACGCCGATAATTTTGATAGTCGTATTACTTACTGCTGCCTGTGGTCATGCTCCGGGCGGCAAGGATAAAATTGCCGTTATTGACTGGGATAAGGCTGTCAGTGCTCATCCCAGGCAGACTGCTTTTAAGCAGGGTGAAGCTGAGCTGCAGAAACTGCTGCGTTATCGTGAAGAACAGGCGGAAGTTGCTAAAACCCAGATAGCCGGGTTGACCAGACTGCAGCAATTGAAACAAAACAGTAAGGCTAACTTTCTGGATGCCGATTTTCAGACACAAATGTATGCCGCTGAGGCCAGTGAAAGAAAAAAGCTTTTGGAGGCTTATGATGCCGTTGCCAAAGAGGCTGACGCTGCTTTGGCAGAGCAGGAGCAGGAACTGGAAGATGCTTATCAGTTGAAAATTTTAAATTTGCGGTTACGGCTGGAAGCCATAAAAATGCGGTCTAAAGAACGTGAAGCTGTTCAAAATGAACTCAATCAGGTACAGTCTGAACGGGAACAGCAAAGGCAGAAGATTTTAGCAGCCAAAAATCAGATCATCAGAGCGAAAATGGAGCCTTTGGTAGCAGCGACACAGGCCAGATTAAAACAGCAGGCAGAGCAGCTGCATCAGAAGCTGCAGGGCGATATGGCTGCCGGATTGTCCAAGGATCAGGCTGATTTGGCCCAGGTCCCGGAAGCATTGACTAATGCAATGGCGGCGATTGACAAGCAGATTGATAAACTGCAGGAAAGTAATGAAAGGCTAAAGGAAGACATTCGTAATGATATTGAAAGTAATGTGATTAAACTTGCCCATGAGCGGCAGTATACGGTTGTCTTTCATAGTGTAAAAGTCAATATCAAAGCTGATGACATTACCGATGATGTTATTAAGGCTTTGCAGAATATGAAATAACAGGAGCGATAGATTATGAAAAAACAAGTAGTAGCAGGGTTAATGGTGGCAGTTGCGATGTTGTCTTTTGGCTGCAGCGGCCGGAATGCCGAATTTGGCGTAGTTGATATGAAAGCTGTTGAAAGCAAAGCTGAAATAGTAAAAACAGTGAAGGAAGATGTCGCTGCTAAAGGCAAAAGCCTGCAGGAAGAAATGACTAAAGAGATGGAAGGCAAATCGCAGGAAGAGCAGAAAAAGATTGTGGAAGATAAGACTGCTGAAATGCAGCTTGTCCAATCAGAAGCGCAAAACAAATTAAAAGCGAGTTTGGATTCCGCATTAAATGCAGTAGCTAAAGAAAAAGGCCTGGGAGCAGTACTGATCAAAGAAGCCGTGCCTCAGGGCGGTGTGGATGTTACTGACGCAGTAATTGAAAAAATGAAATAAGATGCGGCGGGCGGTTGATCTGCCCGCTTTTTTAAAACAGCGGGAGGCAGAGTTATGGAGAAGACTTTGAGGGAATTGGCAGAATATTTACAGGGGACGCTTGAAAATGAGGATCAAAATCTGGTAATTACAGGAGTGAACGGATTGGTTGAAGCCGGGCCGCAGGATATTTCTTTTGCCGTGCCGCCGCATGTGGAGCACTGTCATCTCAGTAAAGCCGGGGTAATGGTTTTAGCACAGGAAGACCCAACGCTTGACAGACCTGTGATCAGAGTTGAAGACCCGCGTGCCGCTTTTGCAGCCTTACTAAAGCTTTTCCGTGCCAGAGAGGATGTCGAACGGGTGATCAGCCCGCTGGCTTCGGTCGCTGCCAGTGCCAGGATCGGCAAAAATGTTGCGATACAGCCGTTTGCTGTTGTTGAGGAAGATGCTGAAATTGGCGATGATTGTGTGATTTATCCGCATGTCTATGTTGGCAGACATGTTAAAACAGGTAAAGGGTGCATTTTCTATCCGCAGGTCACTATAAGAGAAAACTGCGTCATCGGCAGCAATGTCGTTTTACAGTCGGGTTGTGTTATCGGCGGTGACGGGTTTGGTTATATCACAGATAAAAAGACCGGCAGGCACAGCAGTGTGCTCCAGGCTGGCAATGTAATTTTAGAAGATGAAGTTGAAATAGGAAATAATACCTGTATTGACAGAGCTACTGCAGGCAGTACGATTGTTGGTGCGGGTACCAAAATAGATAATCTGGTACATTTAGGTCACAACGATGTTTTAGGGAAAAATTGTCTGGTTGTAGCCCATGTAGGGATCAGCGGCAGCGTAACGGTTGGCGACAATGTAACCTTTGCAGGTCAGGTCGGCACGGTCGGGCATATCACGATCGGCGATAATTGCGTTTTTGGCGGCAAAACAGGCATTACCAATAATGTACCTGCCAATTCGTTTTATGCAGGTTTTCCGGCCCGTCCCCACAAAGAATGGCTGAAGCAGGAGGCAAATCTCAGAAAGATCGGTGAGCTGCTGAAAAAGGTCAAAGTACTGGAAGAAACTGTAGCCAAATTAGAAAAATAAGAAATAAGGCGGTGCAAAACAGTGCTTGCTTACTATATAGTTAAGTTTTTCAGCTGGGTCATGTGTATTGCGCCCAAGTGGCTGCGCAGCTTAACGGCGGCGCTACTGGGAGGCCTTGCCGTTGTTGCTACCCCAAAATGGCGCCTGCAGATGGCTATGGCCAATATACGCGAATGTCTTGGCGTAGATGAGACGAGAGCCAGGCAGATAGCCGAGCAAAGTCTGCGCAGATTTGGTAGAATGGTAGTAGAAGTAATGCGCTTTCCTTTGTTAAATCGGGAGAATATAGATCAGCTTGTGAAAGTAGAAGGTCTGGAATATTTGGCAGAAGCCTATAAGCAGGATAAAGGTGTTATTATTGCAACAGGCCATTTTGGCAACTGGGAGCTTTTAGGTGCGACGATCGCTTTGCACGGTTATCCGATGCTGTCGATAACAAGAAAGCAGAATAATAAATATATGGACCGTTTTATCAATGAATATCGCGAAATGGTGGGGCAAAAAGTTGCCTATAATCGCGGTGGACATGGCTTATTGGCGATCAGCAGGATACTGAAGGAGAAAAAGCTGCTGGGCGTGCTGTATGATCAGGATACCAATGACGATGGTGTGGAACTGGATCTTTTTGGCAAAAAATCAATAACGCCGTTAGGGGCTGCGGCGCTCTCCCGGCTTTACGGTTCGCCTATCCTGCCAGTTTTTATGCATAACAACGAAGATGGTACCTGTACTGCTAAAATACATCCACCGCTCTATACACCTAAGAGTAAAGATAAGCAGCAGGATTTTTATGATGTGACACGGGAGCTGATCGTTATTTTAGAGCATGAGATCATCAGCGACCCGGCGATGTGGTTTTGGGTACATGACCGCTGGAAAGACGGACGCGAGAGATTTGCGGCCAAAAAATAATTGGAAGGGCAGGCGGAAGATTTGAAAGAAATAATGCAGCAAACGCTGGCGGCACCTATTGCCTATTCTGGCATAGGTCTGCACTCAGGCAAAGAAGTTGCAATAAAATTATTGCCCGGCAAAGAGGATACAGGTGTTGTTTTTGTACGTACAGATCTGCCTGGGCAGCCTGAAATACAGGCCTTAGCAGAGAATGTAAGTTCTACGGTTAAGGCTACTACCATCAGTGAGAACGGAACAGAGGTCTTTACAGTAGAACATTTAATGGCGGCGCTTTCAATGATGGGCATCGACAACTGCCGGATCGAAATGTCAGCCCCGGAACCTCCGGTAACCGACGGCAGCGCCGCGGTATTTTGCGAGCTGATTTCACAGGCGGGGAGAAGAGAGCAAGCTAAGCCAAGAAAGATTTATGCTGTTGACAGGGCGTTTTCTGTTTATGAAGGCGACAAATATATCACGATCCAGCCGTATGCTGGTTACAGGATTTCTTTTGTATCAGTCAATGCGCATCCTGCTTTGGGTACACAGTATTTTGATATTGAGCTGACGGAAGAGTCCTTCCTGCAGGAGATAGCTGCAGCCAGAACGGTCGGCTTTATGAGTGAGATCAAGCAGATGCAGCAGATGGGCCTGGGACTTGGCGGCAGTATTGACAATGTCGTTATTTTTGATGATGATAAAATTTTGTCGGAAACAAGGTTTGACAATGAACTGATCAGACATAAGATTTTAGATGTGATCGGGGATCTGTATCTGTTAGGTCATCTTCGTGGCCATATAATTGCCGTAAAATCAGGACATGCTTTTAATTCTTGTTTGGCAAAGCAAATTCAAGCCTATAGAATCGAGGAGGAGAAATGATGATTACTTTAGATGCTATCGAAATTCAAAAAATTATTCCGCATCGTTACCCAATGCTCCTGGTAGACCGTATTCTGGATTTGGAACCGATGAAAAGAGCCGTCGGTGTCAAAAATATTACCATGAACGAACTGCAGTTCTTAGGGCATTTTCCCGGCGAACCGATCATGCCCGGCGTACTTTTGATTGAAGCTATGGCTCAGGTCGGCGGTGTAGCAATGCTGTACCCGGAAGAAAACCGCGGCAAAATTGCGGTTTTTGGTAAAATTGATAACGTACGTTTTCGCCGTCAGGTAGTACCCGGGGATCAGGTTATCACTACGGCAGAAGTGGTAAAGATACGCGGGAATATGGGGGTTATTCACTGCGAAGGCAAAGTCGATGGCCAGGTAGCCTGTGAGTGTGATTGCACCTTTGCGATTATGGATCCTAAAAATTCCTGATTAATGGAAAAGGGTAGATTTTTGTAGTAAAATGATGAAATAGGAAGTTTTTTGCACGTAATCAGTTAAAACAACCGAATTCAGCGTGCGAAAAAATAAGGGCTTTGGAAGAGTATAAGTAATATAGTATAAGCTGTTTAATTGTCTGATTAAAATTGAGGAGTGAAGGAAATGAGTTCGGTTGTTATTCCTATGCCTAAGATTCACGAAACAGCAATCATCCATCCCAATGCTGTTTTAGGAAAGAATGTTGAAATAGGCCCTTATGCCGTTATCGACGAAGACGTGGTCATCGGCGATAATTGTAAAATAGGAGCTCATGCGGTGATCCATAAATATACTACAGTCGGGAAAAATTGTAAATTTTTCCCCGGGTGTTCTATTGGTGCCGAACCGCAGGATTTAAAATTTGAAGATGAAAAGACTTCCACTGTTATCGGCGATGGCTGTGTTTTCCGTGAATGCACTACCGTCAACAGAGCTACCGGCGAAGGCAACAAAACTATTATCGGGAATAATATCCTGATGATGGCTTATACGCATGTCGCCCATAACTGCATCGTAGGCAATAATGTTATTATGTCTAATGTGGCAACGCTGGCCGGACATGTCATCGTGGAAGACAGGGCTGTTATCGGCGGTTTGTCGGCAGTACACCAATTCTGCAAGATCGGCCGTAATGCTATGATCGGCGGGATGGCACGTGTTGCCCAGGATGTTCCGCCGTTTATGATCGTTGCAGGCGACCCTGCTTTTGTATCGGGATTGAACAGCGTGGGTCTTGCCAGAGCGGGGATGCCTCAGGAGATCCGCAGTCAGCTGAAAAAAGCTTTCCGGATTTTATACAGATCCGGTCTGCCTTTGCAGGAGGCTGTGGCGACAATGGAACAGGAGCTGGACAGCAGTGAGCCTGTTGAGCATTTAATGCGCTTTTTGCGTAATGTAGAACGCGGTATTATTCGTACCCGCAGAGATTAAGGTGGTGACCTGGTGGAGACTTTAGGCTTATTGTCAGGCATCGGCCATTTGCCGGTGGACGTAGCTTTATCGGCCAAAGCCATGGGCTATAGAGTTGTTGCTGTCGGAGTTGTTCCTGATATAGATCCGGAGCTGTCCGAAGCTGTTGATGCTTATTATGATATCCATATAGGAAAAATCGGGAAGATCATCAGTACTTTAAAGAAAAATGATGTAAAAGCTGTGACGATGATAGGCAAAGTCACCAAAGAGCTTTTATATAAAGCCGGAGCCGTTGTTCCTGATCTCAGAGCCATCAAGATCCTGGCCTCTGTGCCTGACAGGAAAGACGATACAATTATGAACGCTATTGTCAAAGAGCTGGAAGGCGAAGGGATCAAAGTCCTTGATCAAACGCTTTTGATCCAGCCGCTGCTTCCTGCTGCCGGTGTTTTGACCAAAAGGCAGCCTACGGAAGCGGAATTGGCCGATATGGAGTTTGGTTTTGCCATGGCTAGGGAAATAGGACGTTTGGATATTGGGCAGACAGTAGTAGTAAAAGATCGCGCTTTAATGGCGGTTGAAGCTATTGAAGGCACTGATGCCTGTATTTTGCGTGGCGGAACGCTTGGCAAGGGCGTTATTGTTGCCAAAACCGCCAAGCCGGCGCAGGATAACAGATTCGATATGCCCAGCGTTGGTGCGAAAACTCTGGAATCGATGATTGCTGCAGGGGCGACAGGCTTAGTGATAGAAGCCGGCAGGACATTGCTTGTAGAAAAAGAAAAAACTCTGGCGCTGGCAGATGCGCATGATATTACTATTGTGGCCAGATAAATGAAAAATAATTGCTAATTATGCAGGCTGAGCGATACGTTCAGTCTGTTTTTGTGTTATAATATAAAATGAATTGTTATGTAATAAAATAAGAACGATAAAACTTTTTTTCATATTTTTGATAGCAGGAAGGGAGCACTTATGGTCAGAATACTTATTTCTGCCGGAGAAGCTTCGGGAGATATTCATGCTGCGGCAGTGACAAGAGAATTGAAAAAAATTGCTCCTGAGACTGAAGTTTTCGGGATGGGCGGCGATTGCCTGCGTGAAGCCGGCGGCGAAGTGTTATTTGACATTAAGGAACATGGCGTCATGGGCTTTGCGGAAATAATTTGCAAATTACCGGCCTTGTTTAAATTGAAGAATGCTTTTGCGAAAGTAATGGAAGAACGCAGGCCTGACTGCCTGGTAGTTGTAGATTATCCGGGGTTTAATATGCGTCTGGCCAAACTTGCGAAATCGATGGGCATTCCTGTCGTTTCGTATATCAGCCCTTCGGCCTGGGCCTGGCACAAAAGCCGCGCAAAAAGTGTGGCACAGATCGTCAACAAGGTGGCGGCGATTTTTCCTTTTGAGTATGAAGTTTATAAAGCAGCCGGAGCGGATACGGAGTTTGTAGGGCATCCGCTTGTAGATATAGTGAAACCGCATTTGACCCAGGCGGACGCCTGGGAAAAAGCTGGGAAGCAAGCCGGACGTGATCTGATTTTATTGCTTCCGGGAAGCCGTCTGATGGAAATACAAAAAATGCTGCCGACGATGCTGCAGGCTGCTAAATTGATTTTAGAGAAGCGGCCGGACACCGATTTTACAATGCCCAGAGCTAAAACAATTCCGTTAGAGATGCTGGAAAATATGGTAAAAGCCGCGGGTGTGCCGGTAAAAATAATAGAAGGCGACAATTATGATGTGATGTTCAGTGCCGACCTGGCACTGGCAACCAGCGGTACTGTAACTTTGGAAGCGGCTCTGTGCGGTTTGGGCTCGGTGATCGTTTATAAAACGTCGCCGATCACTGCGTTTATTGCCCGCAGAGTGATCAATATACCGGACATTGGTTTGCCCAATATTGTTGCGGGCAGACATATCCTGCCCGAGCTGCTGCAGGAGGATTTTACGCCGGAGCGTTTACAGCAGGAGGCGTTGAAACTACTGGAGCCGGAACGGAACGCGCAGATGAAAAAAGATCTGGCGTATGTCAAAGAGCGCCTGGGAGCTTCCGGGGCTGTACATAGAGTTGCAGAACTGGTTCTGCGTATTGCTGAGGAGAAATAATGACACTATATTTGCGGATTTTAGGTTATATAAAACCATATATGCATAGATTGCTTTTTGCCATGTTTTGTACGATCATGGCTGCGGCCGGTAATCTGTATATCCCCTGGATCATTAAAGATATGATCGATCAGGTGCTGGCCGATAAGAACGGCGCGCTGCTGAACTGGATCGCAGCAAGTATCATTGCCATTTTTATTGTGCGCGGGTTATTTTGGTACGGACAAAATTATCTGATGAGTTATGTTGGACAAAGAGTAATTATTGATATTAGGGCGGCGGTTTTTAAAAAGCTGCAGCGGCTCAGCGTGTCTTTTTATGATAAAAATAAAACCGGTACGATCATGAGTTATGTTACCAACGACGTCAACGCATTGCAATCAGCTATGGTCGAAAATACCATTGAAATGATTACCGAAGGCTTTATTTTGATTGGTTCTGTAGTGGCCATGATCTATCTTGACTGGCGTCTGACGCTTTTTACGGTCTGTACCTTCCCACCGGTGCTGTGGTTTATGGAATTTTTTGGTAAAAAAATCCGTAAAACAGGCGGTAGGATCCAGGAATGTACTGCGGATATTACTTCTGTCCTGCAGGAGTCGGTAGCATCTGCCAGAGTTATCAAATCATTTGTCAGGGAAGACTATGAGGTTGATCGCTTTGATGTGGAAAACAAAGCTAATTTCCGGGCCAATATGAAAAACGCACAGCTGATGGCAACTTTAACGCCTGTCGTTGAACTTGTGGCCGCTATTGGCGTGACGATGATCATCTGGTACGGCGGCAATAACGTCATCAACGGTACGATCACAGCAGGTTCGCTGGTAGCGTTCCTTACTTACGCCGTCAATATTTCCAATCCGATCAAACGGCTGACCAGAGTCATTGGTAATATTCAAAAAGCTTTAGCCGCCGCGCAGCGGGTGTTCATGATCATTGATATGCCGGAAGAAATTGTTGAAGCAAACAATGCCAGGCTTCTGCCGCAGGTTCAGGGCAAAGTTGAATTCCAAAATGTTACTTTTGCCTATAACGAGAAAGGTGATGTAATCAAGGACCTTTCTTTTACTGTAGCACCGGGCGAAGTAATTGCTATCGTTGGTCCCTCCGGCGCCGGCAAATCGACTATTGCCAATTTGCTGCCGCGTTTTTATGATGTCAATAAAGGCGATATCAAAATTGATGGCTACAGCGTGCGCGAGGTAACCTTGAATTCTCTGCGGGAACAGGTCGGTATCGTCCCTCAGGAAACGATGCTTTTTAATGGTTCCGTTTATGATAATATTCTTTACGGCCGGCTGGACGCGACTCGGGAAGAAATCGAGACTGCAGCCAAAGCAGCTAATGCCCATGACTTTATCATGCAGCTGTCAGATGGTTATGAAACGAAGCTGGGCGACCGTGGTGTGAATCTTTCCGGCGGGCAGCGGCAGAGGATAGCTATTGCCCGGGCAATATTGAAAAATCCACGTATTTTGATCCTTGATGAAGCTACTTCCGCTCTGGATACAGAGAGTGAAAGGATCGTGCAGGAAGCCCTGGATAGATTGATGGTCGGCAGGACTTCTTTTGTCATAGCTCACAGGCTGTCGACGATTAAAAATGCCGATAAAATCTTAGTGCTGGAAAAAGGCTGTCTGGTTGAAGCAGGAACACACGATGAGCTTATAGCCCTGGATGGTCTGTACGCACATTTGTATAAAATTCAGTATCGCAACAAAGAAGCGAAGTGAGGTTAAAGAATGTATATTATTTATAATGTTTTGGTTGTGTGCGTTTGCTGCTTATTCGTACTGCCTTACTTTATCTATCGTTGCATCTGTGAAGCTGGTTTTACTACAAGAATGCGGCAGAGTCTGGGCGGCATTCGTGATGAAGAGATAGAGTCAGTGGCACAGCGCGACTGTATCTGGATCCACGGCGCTTCAGTAGGTGAAATTGTTGCTACGAGCCCGTTGGTCAAAGAAATTCGCAAGGCTTATCCGGATTCGCCGATTCTCGTTTCCGCAGTTACTGTAGGCGGGTATAATATGGCGAAGCAGATCATCAAGGAAGCGGATGCCATTATTTATTTTCCGCTTGATCTGCCGTTTGTTTCCGAATCGTTTGTTAAACGGATTCAGCCGCGGATTTTTATGCCGGTAGAAACTGAGTTATGGCCTAATTTTTTCAGGGCTATCCGTGAACGCAATATCCCCGTAATGATGGTCAACGGCCGTATTTCCGAGAAATCTGTTAAAACCTACCGTTATTTGTATGGTATTTGGGATGATATGCTGGATACAGTGAGCAGATTTTGTATGCAGTCGAGTATCGATGCGGATTATATCAGCCATTTAGGTGCCGATCCCAAGAAAATTTATGTTACCGGTAATACGAAATTCGATCAGACTTATGCTGAAGTTACGCCGGAGGATCTGGATAATTATAAAAAAGAGCTGGGCATTGAAAATGCCTATCCGGTAATTGTGGCCGGTTCAACACATCCTACCGAAGAAAAAGCATTGTTCGATGTTTTCCAGGAAATCATTAAAAGCTATCCCCAAGCGCGTCTGGTCATTGCTCCTCGTAAACCCGGCCGGGCTGATGAGATCAGCAAATTGGCCAGGCAGTATCATTGGGAATCGGGCCTCAGGTCAAAACTTTTGGAAATGCAGGGCAAGCGTCCTGAATACCCTGTATTGCTGATAGATACTATTGGTGAGCTTGGGCGCATTTATTCTGTCGGCGATGTGGTTTTTGTCGGCGGCTCACTGATCAAACACGGCGGCCATAACGTTTTGGAGCCGGCAGCACATGCCAAACCGATTCTGGTTGGGCCGAATATGCAGAACTTTAAAGATTCCTATGCTTTGCTGAGTAAAGTTGGCGCTTGTAAAATGATCAATAACAGCGCGGAACTTACGAAAGAAATTTTTGATATTGTTGGCAATGATGAAAAACGTCTGCAAATGGGCGCGGCTTCCTTGCAGGTCATCCGGGAAAATCGCGGCGCGGCAGTGCGCAGCATTGAATATTTGCAGGACCTGCTGACCTTGACTACGGTAGACAGTAAGGTCGAAGTTTCCTATCCTACCAATATCAGGAACCTGCACGACGAAGGCGGCGGTCGTCTGCGCCATGGTGATGCCGTTATACAGTATCTGTATCAGCTGGCCCACGGTCCCAATACTCCCTTTTTTGGCTGGATCTTGCTGGGCATCTTAAGAATGTTCTCGTACTTGTACGAATTTGGTGTTTGCTGTAAATTGGACTTTTATAAAGCGGGAATCCTGAAACAGAAAAAATTGGATTGCTGCGTTATTTCTATAGGTAACATCACTGTCGGCGGTACTGGTAAAACACCTACCGCGCAGAAGGTTGCCGTTATTATCAAAAATATGGGCTATCGTGTCGTGATCCTCAACCGTGGCTATCGTTCACATTGGGATCAGGAAATGGGCGTCGTCAGCGACGGCAAGAAAATTTTTATGACTGCCTATGAAGCCGGTGACGAAGCTTATTTGATGGCTAAAACTCTGCCGGGCGTGCCGGTAATCATTGGTAAGAACCGGGCGTTGACAGGGCAGTTTGCCGTGGATAAAATGAACGCCGAAGTTATTATCATGGATGACGGCTATCAGCACTGGCATCTGCATCGTGATCTGGATGTGGTTTTGGTAGACACCTTCAATATGTTCGGCAATGGCTGTCTGCTACCGCGCGGAACTTTGCGTGAGCCGCTGACTCATTTGGACAGGGCGGGGTTGTTTCTGCTGACTAAAACGGATCAAAGCTCTCAGTTCAGCAGGCAGGAACTGCGGGCCACGTTAAACAAATATAACGGACAGGCGCCGATCATTGAAAGTATCCATAATCCTAAGAATTTTGTGGAGATCGCTGACTGGTACAAGGGCATCCATGAGAATGCCAAAGAGCTTTCAGAACTGCAGGGTAAAAAAGTTATGGTTTTTTCGGCTATTGGTAATCCGTCTTCGTTTGAACAGACGCTGGCCTGTATCGGTATCGAGATAGTTGAAGCTATCCGCTATCCTGACCATCATGATTATGGGATGCTGGAAATGCAATACATCAGCGAAAGAGCCATCAGCAAGGAAGTTGTGGCTATGGTGACGACGGGCAAGGACGCTGTTAAAATACCAACTGAATTTATTTATTTTAACAGGGAAATGCCGTTGTATATTTTAAATATGGACATAAAAATCACTGAAGGACGCGAAGTATTTGAACAGACAATTCTGAACGCCATTCAGAAGGAGACGAAGAAGTAATGAAAGTTTTATGTGTGATACCGGCACGTTATGCGTCAACAAGACTGCCGGGTAAACCTTTGGCACTTATCGCAGGCAAGCCCATGATCCAGCATGTTTATATGAAAGCCTGCGAAGCAGAGCTGCCTGATGATGTTATCGTAGCTACTGATAACGAAAAAGTTTTTGAAGCTGTGCAGGGGTTTGGCGGTAAGGCAATTATGACCTCGCCGGATCATCCCAGCGGTACTGACCGTCTGGCAGAAGTTGCGTTGAATTTCCCCGATGTTGACGTTATCGTCAATGTGCAGGGCGATGAACCGATGATCCCGCCGGAAATCATCGACCGCCTGGCTAAAGCCTTTGAGAATGAAGCTGATTTAAAAATGGCAACGATGAAGGTTCTGATGCAGGAGGAAGACTATAATAATCCGGCCGCAGTTAAGGTAGTTACCGATAATAATGGTTATGCTCTTTATTTTTCGCGTAGCTTACTGCCATATCCGCGCAATAAAACTGAACAGTATAAAGTGTATAAGCACGTCGGTATCTATGCGTACAGACGGGATTTTCTTCTGCAATACGCTGCTTTGGCGCCTACCGAATTAGAAAAGACAGAAAGCCTGGAACAGCTGAGAGTGCTGGAAAATGGCTATAAAATAAAAGTGCTGGAAAGTGATTTTCAGGGTATCGGAGTGGATACTCCTGAGGATCTGGCAGCGGTAAACGAGCTGCTGAGTAAATAGCAGCCGTATCCATAAGGAGGTTGGACATGAATATTGTAAAAGTTGGTAACTATGAAGTGGGACAGGGTCATCCGCTACTGCTGATGGCAGGTCCCTGTGTTCTGGAAGGTTATGAACACAGCCTGATGATCGGTCAGACTGTGAAGAAAATTGCCGATAAATTAGGTATACCCTATGTTTTCAAAGCCTCTTATGACAAAGCAAACCGTTCTTCTTACGGTTCTTTCCGCGGCCCGGGCCTGGAAGAGGGCCTGAAGATCTTAGCGCAGATCAAAAAAGATCTGGGGGTTCCTGTGGTCAGCGACATCCATGAAACGATCCAGGTGGAAAAAGCCGCCGAGGTTTTAGATATTTTGCAAATACCGGCCTTTCTTTGCCGGCAGACAGACTTAGTTTATGAAGCGGCCAAAACAGGACGCGTAGTGAATATTAAGAAGGGTCAGTTTCTGGCTCCCTGGGATATGAAAAATGTAGTCAAAAAGGCTGAAGAGGCAGGTAACCATAATATTATGCTTACTGAACGCGGAGCCAGCTTTGGCTATAACGCGTTGGTCACTGATATGCGCAGCTTGGCCATTATGCGCGAGCTTGGTTATCCGGTAGTGATGGACGCTACTCACAGTGTGCAGATCCCCGGTGGACAGGGAACTACTTCCGGCGGGCAGAGCCAGTATGTGCCGCACATGGCCAGAGCCGCTGCCGCTGTAGGCATTGACGCTCTGTTCCTTGAGGTACATGACAATCCGGTGGAAGCGTTGTCTGACGGGCCGAACATGGTGCGTCTGGACAAGTTGGAAAAACTTTTAACAGATGTTTTAGCTATTGATAAAATAGTTCGCGGTTAAATCTGGCTGACGAGAGGGAGTTGGAGCATGGAACAAATGTTGGAACAGGCGCGCAATACTTTGAAAATGGAAGCGGAGGCTATTTTAGAGCTTGTGCCTCGTGTGGACGAACATTTTTCAGCAGCGGTGACGATGATTTTAGAGTGCCCGGGCCGGGTCGTTATTACCGGTATGGGTAAATCAGGGATCATTGGGCGGAAAATGGCGGCTACGTTTGCCAGCACTGGTACACCTTCGTTTTATCTGCATCCTGCCGAAGGTATTCATGGCGATTTGGGTATGGTAACGGAAAGTGACGTTGTGATCGCGTTATCTAACAGCGGCGAAACAGGCGAAGTACTGCATATATTGCCTTCCTTAAGGCGTATCGGGGCAAAATTGATCGCAATGGTCGGTAATGCTGATTCCGCTTTGGCAAGAAATTCTGATATCACCTTAAATGTCGGTGTTTCGCAGGAAGCCTGTCCCCTGGGGCTGGCGCCTACCTCCAGTACTACCGCTGCTTTGGCGTATGGCGATGCGCTTGCTCTGGCTTTGCTTTCCAGACGTAAATTTACTGCCAGTCAGTTTGCCGTTTTCCATCCGGGAGGTTCTTTGGGTCGCAAGCTGCTGCTGACTGTTGAGGATATTATGCACAGCGGTGCTGATAATCCTATAGTTAATGGAGCGACAACGGTGCAGGATGCTTTATTTGTGATTACCGATAAAGGACTGGGTGCTGTTTCCGTAGTCGATGATAATGAAATTATGATCGGAGTTCTGACTGATGGAGATATTCGCCGTGGTCTGAGCAAGGGGATCGATTTCCTGCAGCGCCCCGTAACCGAATTGATGACTAAAGCTCCCAAAACTATTACGAAAGAGAAACTGGCAGCCCAGGCGCTGCACCTGATGGAAAGCAACAGTCCCAAACCGATCACTGTACTGCCGGTTATCGATGGAGAACGTCATGTTATTGGTTTGCTGCATATGACTGACTTAGTACGTCAGGGTGTGGTATAATGAAGAACGTAGAAAAAGCTGCTCAGGCAATTAAATTGTTGGTTCTGGATGTCGATGGCGTTATGACGGACGGTTCGATTTATCTTGATGCGGAGCAGGAGCTTTTTAAAAGCTTTAATGCCAAAGACGGCATGGGGATCAGCTGTGCTGTAAGATGCGGTCTGCTGGTGGCGATCATTACCGGCCGCTGCAGCCCCATTATCCGCCGGCGTGCCAGCGAACTGGGGATCATCGAAGTTTGTGAAAATGTCAAAGACAAAAGAGCGGCTTTGGCACAGCTGCTGCAGAAATATAATTTATCTTTAGATGAAACTGCCTATATCGGGGACGATCTGAACGATCTGCCTGTGCTGACGCAGGTTGGTCTGGCCTGTGCCCCGGCAGACGCGGTGGCAGAGGTAAAACGGGTATGTCATTTCGTTGCTGAAAAAAATGGCGGCTGCGGCGCAGTTCGTCAAATCGCAGAACTGATTTTAAGCGCCCGTGGTGATTGGGAGAAAATTGTAAACAGTTATTTACAAGAAGGACAGGGAGACGCTCAATAATGTGGCTTTACTATTTACTGAAAACGATCAGTACACTGGTTTCATGGCTGCCTTATAAGCTGGTAGTAAATATTGGTATCGGCATAGGGCACCTTTATCATAAAATTGCAAAAAAACAGAGGCTCCGTGCGGAAGCAACCATCAAGGAACGGCTTGGCTATTCTGATGCGGAAGCCGAACGCACGATCAAGTCTTTATTTGTGAAATTAGGCATAACGTTTATGGAAATAATGTATATGCCTGCACTCAATAAAGATAATATCCGTGGTCTGGTCACCTTTGACCGCCCGGATGTTTTGTGGGAAGCACTGAACGAAGGGCATGGCGTTGTGATGCTGGCCTGCCATATGGATAATTGGGAATGGCTGGGAGCAGCCTTATCTCTATATGGCTTTCCCATCAGCGCGGTCGAGAAACCGCAGCCGAACAGAGTTTACAGCGATTTTATGAATGAACTGCGCAAAAGCGTTGGTCAGGAAATATTCTCGCGTGGTACAAGTGAGATCCTTGGCTGCGCCAGAGCTATGAAAAAAGGCCGGATGCTGGGCTTGATCGCAGATCAGGATGGTGGTTACGACGGTATTTTCGTACCTTTTTTTGGAAAAATGGCAGCAACGCCTTCCGGACCCGCATATTTTGCCAGAAAGTTCAAGGCCCCCATCATACCCATTTTTATTGTCCGTAAGGAAGGCTATTATGGGCATCAGGCGCTTGTCAAAGATCCAATTTACTATGAAGATACCGGCGATAGACAAATGGATGACTATCGCGTTACATTAGAAATGACCAGGATTGTAGAAGAGGTTATCAGAGAATACCCTGATAACTGGCTGTGGTTCCAGCATCGCTGGAACACACCCTATACGCCTGCAGGAAAGGAGCAGGAGCATGTTAAGGAATAAAGGCTTCCAGATGATCGTAGGCGCGATAGTTATCGCCGGCGTTATTATTGCCTGGCTGATGCTCGGCGGCGAGGCTCCTTCCAATGATCCGGTCCAGAAAGAAACTGCCGGAGCCAATGCAAAAGTCAGAAATACCACTCTTGCCAGAGAGGTAGACGGTAAGAAAGTTTGGGAATTTACTGTTGAAGAAGTGGAACAGATCAAAAGCAGCGGCGAGGCCGTCTTAAAAGGAGTCAAAGGCAAGATTTACCGTGAGGACGGTAGCGTTTTAGAGGTTGTTGCCGGCGGCGGCAGGGTAAAAAATGAAGCCAAGGATTTTGAGCTGAACAATAAGGTGGTAGCTGTGTTATCGAGTGGCGGCAAGCTGACGGCTGAAAGCGTACGCTGGCAGCAGACTGAAGATATTATCACGGCTTCGGGCAATGTACGGCTGCTGAAAGACGATACTTTAGCGACTGGCGATAAAGCTATTACCAGCAGTGCATTCGAAAAATTGAAATTAGAGGGCAATGCGGAAGTTCAGAAAGGCGGCGATTATAGTGAATAAATTAAAAATGACCTTCGTTATGATGCTGGGGATATTTTTTATGGCAGGTATGTTTGGTACTGCTCATGCTCAGGCCTCAAATTTCAGTGTCAAGGCTGACACGATCGAATATGATATGCAGTCCGGCAACGGTACTGCCAAGGGCAACGTAGTCCTGCAGCAGGATGGCGGTATTGCGACTGCTGCTGACGCCGAGTTCAACAGCAAAACAAAATCAGGCAGACTGACAGGCGGCGTAGTTGCCGATCGTGATGATTCACATGTTGTTTGCGATACATTTGTAATGCATAACGAAGATTATTCTTCGGCAATAGGTGACGCACGTTTGACTAAAGGTGATAAAACTTTAGCTTCTGAACGCGTTGATTATTATAAAAACCGTGAATATGCCGAGACTATCGGCAGTTGGGCCCGTTTATCCATGACTGATGGCAGTGTCTTAGATGCTGTGAAAATTACTTATGATGGTAAAACAGGGGTGGCTAATGCTACTGGCGGTGTCGAGATTTCCAGCCCGCCGCGTGATCTGACTGCTTCTGCTGATAACGCTGTTTATGAAACCAACAACAGCGGTTATATCGAATTGATCGGCAATGCCAAGGCTACTCAGGATGGCAATACCGTAGAAGGCAACCGTCTGCGTTTGAACAATACTTCTAATAAAGCGGAAGCTTCCGGCAATGTGAAAATAGTTTATATCCCCAAACAGGCTCAGACTCCGGGAACATCAGCTACAGAAGAAAATGCGGCACTGCCGGCTGCCAAAGTATCGGCGGAGGTCGCCTAGTGATTATAGAAACAAAAGATCTTGTAAAAGAATATTCGGGGCGGCGCGTTGTTAATCGTGTCAGTATCAAGGTTGAGCAGGGTAAAGTTGTTGGCCTGCTCGGACCTAACGGCGCCGGTAAAACAACGACCTTCTATATGATCGTTGGTATCGAACGGCCTGACGAAGGTGTCGTGACGCTGGAAGGCCAGGATATTTCAGCTCTGGCCATGTATGAGCGTGCCCGGGCAGGGATTGGCTATCTGCCTCAGGAAGCTTCGATTTTTCGTAAAATGACAGTCGAGGAAAATATCCTGGCTATTTTGGAAACGACGGCTTTATCAGAAGAAGAACGGCTGGCCAAAATGAATTCCCTGATCGAAGAATTCCATATCGATCACATAAGGAAAAATAAAGGCACAGAGCTTTCCGGCGGTGAACGCAGGCGTGTTGAAATAGCTCGCGCTTTGGCTACTGATCCGGCCTTTATCCTGTTGGACGAACCCTTTGCCGGTATCGATCCGATTGCGGTAGCGGATATTCAGGGGATGATCGCCCATTTAGCCAATCGCGGCATCGGTATTTTGATAACAGACCATAATGTGCGGGAAACTTTAAGTATAGTCGATAAAGCATATATCTTAGCCAACGGTGAAATTTTGATTCATGGTGACAGCGAAACTATCGCTAACGATCCAACGGCACGTAAATATTATCTTGGCGAAAACTTTAGCATGTAGGAGGAAGAAGAATGCGTTTACGCTTACTGGATCGTTATGTCTTAAGTGAATTACTGTATCCTTTTATTTTTGGTATCGCTTCGTTTTCCAGCATTTTTATTGCCAGCTCCATGCTGTTTAAGCTGACGCAGTACATGACTAAATACGGAGCCTCAGGAGAGACTATTGCCAGACTGTTTATGTATAGCCTGCCTGAAGTTGTAAACTATACCTTCCCGATGTCGATGCTGTTGGCGTCGCTGATGGCTTTCGGTAAATTGTCAGGCAGCAGCGAGATCGTCGCGATGAAATCAGGCGGGATCAGCTATTACCGCATTGTTGCACCGGTATTGATCGTAGCTTTTGTTGTCAGTATGTTTTCCGTTATCTGGGCGGAAAAAGTTGTGCCGGCAGCGAAAGTGCAATATGGCAGGATCTTGGAATATGAGATCAAAAAAAATACCAAACCGCGAACGCAGGACCATGTCATCATCAAAACCTTAAGCGGCAGTACCCAGAGGATCACCTATGCCCGCAGGTTTGATGAAGCAAAAGGCCTGATGGAAAATATTACGATCGAAGAGTTTGAAAAATCCCATCTGGCGAGGATCCAGACAGCCAAACAGGCCTACTGGGAAAACGGTTCCTGGCGTCTGGAAGATGGTACGGTTTATACAATGAATGAAGCGGAAGGTATCAAAAGCAGCGCTAAATTTACAGAACAGATCATTCCTCTGGACGTAACGCCGCGGGAGATCTCCTGGGAACAGAAAGAACCTGAGGAAATGACTCTGAGGGAATTACGCGAGTATATTTCTGTTTTGGAAAGGCAGCACCAGCCTACTTCCCGTCAGTGGTGCGAGATCTATATGCGTGTTTCGATTCCCTTAGCCAGCTTCTTTTTTGCAATGATCGGCGCGCCTTTGGGGACGCAGAAACAAAGAACAAGTTCCTCGATTGGTCTTGGTATCAGTATTATCGTCATTTTCATTTATTATGCGATAATGACTCTTACCACAGGTCTTGGTAAAGGCGGAGCAATGAATCCGCTGCTGGCGTGTATTATCCCGAACCTGATTTGTCTGGGTGCCGGTGTATATTTGCTGAGAAAGAAAAATGCCTGACAAAGTTTAGCATAAAGGGGGTGTGTTCATGTTCGGTTTACGGTTGATTTTGATTCTGGCGGTAGTTGGCGGTTTGATCGCGTTTATCGGTGATAAGCTGGGAAGCAAGAT